>Ga0315912_10004799_pt1 | contig 12624 bp, 9 predicted proteins | sample VfabasoilMG_FD_204469 | JGI IMG/M metagenome (GOLD analysis project Ga0315912, IMG submission 204469) | Garden soil microbial communities collected in Santa Monica, California, United States - V. faba soil | ecosystem: Environmental > Terrestrial > Soil > Garden | place: USA: California... | reverse complement strand
CTCGAGCGACCGGGCCAGATCGATGAGGTTGGTGATCTCCTCTTCTTCCTTGTAGAGGCGCTTGAGCTCGGGCTCCTTCTCCAGCGCGTCATCCAGCGTGATGCCGAGTTCGAACGGGATGAGCTTGGCGATCTTGTCGACGTAGCCGTAACCCATGCCGAGCACGCGGCCGACGTCGCGCACCACCGCCTTCGCCGCCATGGTGCCGTAGGTGATGATCTGCGAGACGCGTTCGCGGCCGTACTTGTGCGCCACGTATTCGATGACGCGGTCGCGGCCGTCCATGCAGAAGTCGATGTCGAAGTCGGGCATCGACACGCGTTCCGGGTTGAGGAATCTCTCGAACAGCAGGTCGTACTTGAGCGGGTCGATGTCGGTGATGCCGAGCGAATAGGCCACCAGCGAGCCGGCGCCCGATCCGCGTCCCGGACCCACCGGCACGCCGTTGGCGCGCGCCCAGCGGATGAAGTCCGCGACGATGAGGAAGTAACCGGCGAAACCCATCTTGCAGATGACGCCGATCTCGGTGTCGAGCCGCCTGCGGTATTCGTCGATGCGTCCGAGTTGTTGCGCGTCGAGCGCCTGTTCGCGCGCTGCGAATCCGCGCTCGGCTTCCGCGCGGATGAATTGCTCGACGGTGACGCCTTCGGGCAAGGGATAGACCGGCAGGCGCGACTCGCCGAGCTTGAGCGGCAGCGAACAACGCCGCGCGATCTCGACGGTGTTCTGCAGCGCCTCCGGGAGATCGGCAAAAAGCCTCGCCATGTCGGCGGGAGAGCGCAGGTATTGCGCCTCGGTGTAGCGGCGCGGACGGGCGGGATCGGCGAGTTGTGTCCCCTCGGCGATGCACACGCGGGCTTCGTGCGACTCGAAATCCGTGGTCTGCAGGAAGCGCACGTCGTTGGTGGCCACGACCGGGATGCCGGTCGCGTGACTGATGGCCACGCAGCGGGCGATCAGGGTCTCGTCCTCGGCCCGGCCGAGCCGCTGCAGCTCGAGGTAGTAGCGATCGCCGAACAGCAGCCGCCAGTCGCGCGCCAGCGCGAGCGCATCGGCCTCGCGGCCGGCGAGGATGGCGCGGCCGACGTCGCCCTCGGCGGCGCCCGACAGCGCGATCAGCCCGGCAGTGGTTTTTTCATCCAGCCAGGCGCGGTCGATGAGCGGAACGCCGCGATCCTGTCCCTCGAGCCAGGCACGCGTCACCAGGTCCGCCAGGTTCTGGTAGCCGCCCGGGTCCTTGCACAGCAACGTGAGCCGTGCCGGCGCCGCGCGTTCGCCGCGCGGCCGCAGCAGGATGTCCACGCCGATGATGGGTTTCACGCCATGCTTCAGCGCCTCGCGATAGAACTTCACCATCGCGAACAGGTTGTTCTGGTCGGTGACCGCGACGGCGGGCATGCCGAGCTGCGCGGTGCGCTCGATCAGCTCCGGGATGCGCACGACGCTGTCCTGCAGGGAGAACTCGGTGTGCAGACGAAGATGTACGAAACCGGGGCGCGCGTTCACAGCGGCGCGAGTTTATCAACGAACGCGCGGGCAATTGCTGTGGCGAAACGGCCGGCGGCGTTTTCTTCGGCACGCGCTTGGGATTGGTGGGTGGCCGGGAAATCCAGATTGGTTCCACCACGTCCGAAGCGTCGGGCCGAATTGAGAGCGAATTCACAGTCGACGCCCCGACCGTGCGGCGCAGCGACCCGATAATTCCCTGAAGATGTGAGTCGTTTCAACGGTGTAGCGCCAGCGCGGCCGGATAATTTCACTTCACCAGGGCCCATTCCGGGGGCATTTCATGAAGCGCCATTTCCCTTGCATCTTTTTGCTGGTCGCCGCGTTCGGCGTCCCCGCCTTTGCGGGCCCGGGTAGCTCGCTCTACGCGCGGCTCGGCGGCAACCACGGCATCCAGGCATTCGTGAATGACAGCGTCGACCAGGCCGCGGCCGATCCGGACACGCGCGACGCGCTCGCGCATACCGACCTCACCGAACTCAAGTTGCAGCTCGCGCAGCGGATCTGCGCGCTGGCGGGAGGCGGCTGCAAGGCCCCGACGAAAAGTCCGCAGGTCGCGCCATTCATCGAAACCCTGCGCAGCTCGATGCGCGGCCATGGCATTCCCCTCGCGGCGCGCAACGAACTCCTCGAAGTGCTGATCCCCGTGCGTCGGGAAGTCGCCCGGCGCTGAGCGGCGGATTTCATGCGCATCCAGCGCCTGCAGACCCGGATCATCGTTTTCTTTGTCGCACTGCTCGCGCTGGTGCAGGTGGCCGCGTTCTGGATCGTGAACGCGGCCAACTCGAACACTGCCCGCGCCAAGGTCGAAGAGGAACTGAACGTCGGTCAGCGCGTTTTCGAACGTCAGCTGCAGCAGAACGCCGAGAAGCTCAAGCTGGCCGCGCGCGTCCTGACCGCCGACTTCGCCTTTCGCGAGGCCATCGCCACGCACGACGGCCGCACCATCACTTCGGTGCTGACCAACCACGGTGCGCGCATCGGCGCCGACGCCATGGTGTTCGTGGACCTGGACGGCACGGTGATCGCCGACACCCTGCGCCCGCAGGCCGAACCGCATGCCTTCGAATATCCGGCGCTGGTGGCTTCCGATCACGAAGGCATGGCCAATTCCAGCATGGCCAATTCCAGCATGGCCAATTCCAGCATGGCCAATTCCAGCATGGCCAATTCCAGCATGGAGATACTGGATGGGCGCGCCTTCCAGCTGGTGGCCGTGCCCGTGCAGGCGCCATTGCCGATCGGCTGGGTGGTCATGGGTTTCGCGGTGGACGATGCCCTGGCGCGCGACCTGCGTCAGCTCACCGAGCTGGAGGTGTCGTTCGCGCTCGACGATCACGGCACCTGGCGCATCCTGGCTTCGACGCTCGGAGCGGGTGAACAGCGCGCACTGCTGACCGGCATGCCGCAACGTTCGGACACTGTTTCCCGCTTGTTGCTGAAACTCACCGGCGGCGATCACCAGGCGCTGGTCATACCCGTGGACGACAACGACGATGCGCGTATCGTCGCCATCCTGCACCGCTCGCTGGACAGCGCGCTCGCCGCCTTTGAGCGCCTGCGCAACATCCTGATCGTGCTCGCGGTGCTGAGCCTGGCGCTGTCGATCGTCGGCAGCATCGCGGTCGCTCGCAACATCACGCGGCCGCTGGAAACCCTGGCCGACGCCGCGTCGCGCATCGAACACGGCGACTACATCGAACCCGTCAACCTGCAGCGCGCCGACGAGATCGGCGTGCTGGCCTCGAGTTTCAACCACATGCGCGGCGGCATCGCGGAACGCGAGGGACGCATTCTCAAGCTGGCCTACGAAGATCCACTGACCGACCTCGCCAACCGTTCGCGCTTTTCGAACGAGCTGGCCGGCGCCATCGCGGCGGCTGAACGCGACAGGTTCCGGCTCACCATCCTCATGATGGACCTCGACCGGTTCAAGTACGTGAACGACACGCTCGGCCATGGCGTCGGCGATCACGTGTTGCGCGAGGTGAGCCTGCGTCTCAAGCGCACGGTCAGCGGCGCGGAATGCGTCGCGCGGCTCGGCGGCGACGAATTCGCCATCCTGCTCAAACATCCGCGCGACACCGATTGTTCCGGCGTCGCGCGCGCCATTCTCGCGGCGCTCGAGGAGCCGATCCTGTACGAAGATCAGCCGCTCGACGTGGGCACCAGCATCGGCATCGCGCACTACCCGGAACACGGGCGCGACGCGCAGACGCTGGTGCGCAATGCCGACATCGCGATGTACGCCGCGAAACGCGGCAAGTCCGGTTACGCGCTGTACGACCCGCACTACGACACCAGCCAGCAGGAGCACCTGTCGCTGCTCGGTGAATTGCGCCGCGCCGTGGAAAGAAACGAACTGCGCCTCTACTACCAGCCCAAGATCTCGCTGCACTCGGCCAACATCAGCTCGGTCGAAGCGCTGATCCGCTGGGAACACCCGGTGCGGGGACTGATTCCGCCGGCGTTGTTCATTCCGTTCGCCGAGCACACCGGCTACATCAAGCTGCTCACGCGCTGGGTGATGCGCGAAGCCGTGCGGCAATGCGGCGAATGGCTGCAGTCCGGGTTACGACTCGCGGTGTCGGTGAACATCTCGGCGCGCGACCTGATGAACCGTGACCTGCCCGGAGAAGTCGGCGCGCTGCTGGCCGAACACCGCGTCCCCGCCGCCCTGCTGTGCCTGGAAATCACCGAGAGCGGATTCATGGAAGATCCGGCGAACGCGCAGAAGGTCCTCGACCGGCTCGCCGAACTCGGCGTGCGCCTGTCGATCGACGACTACGGCACGGGTTATTCGTCGCTGTCGTACATCATGCGACTGCCCGTGCAGGAACTGAAAATCGACCAGTCGTTCATTTCGCGCATGACCTCCGACCAGGAGATCGCCACCATCGTGCGCTCCACCATCGATCTCGGGCACAACCTCGGCCTGAAAGTGGTGGCCGAGGGTGTCGAGGATCGCTCCGTGTGGAACATGCTGCGGTCACTGGGCTGCGACGACGCACAGGGGTTTTTCATGAGCCGGCCGCTCGCCGCGTCGGCGCTGGCGCAATGGGTGCGCTCCAACGACGGCGGATTCTCCTGCGATCCGGCCGAAGACGCCGACGACGCGGCGTCCAGTGCCTGAACGCCGGGCCTGAACCTGCCGGGTCAGTCGGGTTCCGGATGCTCCACACCGCCGGCACGCACCGGCGCGAAGCTGCGCCGATGCAGGGGTGAGGGACCGAGGCGCTGCAAGGCTTCGACGTGACTGGGCGTGGGATATCCCTTGTGGCCGGACAATGAAAAACCCGGATAACGGCCGCACAGGTCGCGCATCAGCGCATCACGCGTGGTCTTGGCGAGGATCGACGCGGCACTGATCGATGGCACCTTGGCATCACCCTTGATCACCGCCTCGTACAGACAATCGAATCCGAGTCCGTCCATGCAGGGACAGCGGTTGCCGTCGACGAATACCTGTTGGGGTGGAACACGCAGTCCCAGCAGCGCGCGGCGCATCGCCAGCATGGTCGCCTGCAGGATGTTGATGCAGTCGATTTCTTCGGCGTCGGCCCACGCCACCGAGTGGCACACCGCGCGCTCGCGTATCAACAGCGCCAGGCGCTCGCGCTCTTCGGGCTCGAGCACCTTGGAATCGGCCAGCCGGCGAATCGGCCGCGCCCCGCCTCATCGACGCCGGCCACGCGCAGTCTCACCCGCACCTTCACGGATTGCTCACGGTGGCGTGTGCCGTCCACGCGGTCAGCAGCTCGGCGATCTCTCCGGCCGCGAGGTCCGCGCCACCGCGCCGCAGTGTCTGGTGAATGTTCAGGAATTCGCGCTGCAACTGCGCCACGCGCGCAGGCTGCTCGATCCAGTTCGCCAGCGCGTTCGCCAGGTTCGCCGGGCTTGCCGCCTCCTGGAAGAACTCGGGTACGAGTTCCTGGCCGGCCAGCAGGTTTGGCTGGGAAAAATGCTTCACCTTGACCAGGCCGAGACCGCGCAACAGGAATGCGGTGAGCGCGCCGAGCCGGTAGGCGACCACCATGGGCCGTTTGCACAGCGCCGCCTCGAGAGTCGCGGTGCCCGACGCCACCAGCGCGACGTCGGCGGCGACCAGGGCAAGGCGTGCCTTGCCGTCGAGCATGCGTATCGCGGCACGCGGCGCGAGTCCGGCACAACGCGCGGCGAACAGGTCGCGCAGTTCGGGGGTCACCATGGGCGCGACGCAGACCAGCCCGGGATAACGCGCCGCGAGCAGTTCCGCGGCCGCCGCAAAACTGTCGGCGAGGTGTGCGACTTCGCCGCGCCGGCTGCCGGGCAGTATCGCGAGCACGCGTGCGGCCGGGTCCACGCCCAGCTCGGCACGCGCCGCCGCGCGATCCGGCTCCAGCGGAATCTGGTCGGCGAGCGGATGCCCGACGAACGTCGCGCGCACGCCATACTCGCGATAGAAGTCGGGTTCGAACGGGAACAGGCACAGGATGAGATCCACGGCCTCACCGATGGTGCGCGCGCGACCGCGGCGCCACGCCCACACCTGCGGACTGACGTACTGCACGGTGCGCAGTCCCTGCCTCTTGAGGCGACGCGCGAGGCCGAGATTGAACTCCTTGAAGTCGACGCCGACGAACACGTCCGGTTTCCAGTCGACGATCTGCCGCTGCAATGAACCGCGGAGGCGCAACAGCCTGGGCAGATGCCGCAGGACTTCGGTGAGACCCATGACGCCGAGTTCTTCGCTGTGAAACCACGGCCGGCAGCCCGCGGCGATCATCCTGGGGCCGGCGACGCCGGCGAACTCGGCGCCCGGAAAGCGGCGGCGCAGGGCGTCGATGAGCGCGGCACCGAGCGTATCGCCCGATGCCTCTCCTGCCACCAGCGCGACGCGCATTCCGGTTTATCGAACCAGGCTGCGAGTCGACTCGCCGATGAAATCGACGAATATCCTGAGCTCGGGCTGCGACTCGGCGCGCGACTTGAGTTCGGTGACCGCGTCGGCGAGCTTGAGATCCGAGCGGTACAACACCCGATAGGCGTTCTTGAGATTGCGGATCTGCTCGGGTGTGAAGCCGCGCCGCTTCAGGCCTTCCGAATTGATCGAGTGCGGCACGGCGGGTGATCCCACGGCCATGACGTACGGCGGCACGTCGCGCGTCACCGCGGCGTTGTTGCCGAGGAATGCGTGCGCGCCGACCTTGGTGAACTGGTGAATGCCGGAGTAGCCGCCCATGATGACCCAGTCACCCAGCGCCACGTGCCCGCCGAGCGTGGCGTAGTTCGCCATCACGCACTTGTTGCCGACGTGGCAGTCGTGCGCCACGTGCGTGTACGCCATGAACAGGTTGTCGCTGCCGATGGTGGTGACGCCACCGCCCTGCGCCGTGCCGCGGTTCATCGAGGTGAACTCGCGGAACACGTTGCGATCGCCGATCTCGAGGCGCGTGGGCTCGCCCTTGTACTTGAGGTCCTGCGGCGCGTCGCCGATGGATGCGAACTGGAAGATCTTGTTGCCCGCACCGATGGTCGTGAGGCCATTGATGACCGCGTGCGGCCCGATCCACGTGCCGGCGCCGATGCGCACGCCGTCGCCGATGACCGTGTATGCACCCACGGTCACGTCGGCCGCGAGTTCGGCTTTCGACGAGACGATGGCGCGAGGATCGACGTTGCTCACGTGACCTGGGCCTTGGGGGAAGTCTTGTTGGTCTCGGGCGCCACCATCATTTCCGCGGACGTTACCTCATCCTCGCCCACGTAGGCGACTGTGGAGAATTTCCAGATGCCGCGCATCTGGCGTTCCAGCTTCGCGGTCAGGATCAGCTGGTCGCCCGGCTCCACCGGCTTGCGGAAACGCGCCTTGTCGATGCCGACGAAGTAGAAACGGGTGGATTCGTCCGGCACCACGTCCGCGGTGATGAATGCCAGGATACCGGCGGCCTGCGCCAGTGCCTCGATGATCATGACGCCCGGCATCACCGGGCGATGCGGAAAGTGTCCGGGGAAAAACGGCTCGTTCGCGGTCACGTTCTTGATGGCGCGGATGCTCTCACCCTTGACACACTCGACCACCCGGTCGACGAGCAGAAAGGGGTAGCGATGCGGCAGCAGTCGCCTCACGCCCATGATGTCGAGTGAGACCGATTCGCTCATTTTAGTTAGTCCTTGGAAGAATCCTGGTCCGACGCGGAGAAGCCCACGTGTTTTTCCACGGCACGCAGCCGTTTCGCCATCGCGTCGAGGCGCTTGATGCGGCCGACGATGCGGCGCCACACGCCGGCTTCCTCGCTCGGCAGCGCCGAAGAGTACACGCCCGGCTTGTTGATTGAATGTGAGATGAAGGACGTACCCAGGACCACCACGTCGTCACACAGCGTGATGTGCCCGGTCAATCCGGACCGGCCACCCATGATGCAGCGCTTGCCGACCACGCTGCTGCCGGCGATGGCCGACTGCGCGGCAATGGCGGAGTGCGCGCCGACGCGCACGTTGTGCGCGATCATGATGAGGTTGTCGATCTTGACGCCCTCCTCGATAACGGTGTCGCCGAGCGCGCCACGATCGATGGTGGTATTCGCGCCGATCTCCACGTCGTCACCGACCACGACACTGCCGATCTGCGGGACCTTGATCCAGGTGCCCTTTTCGGGCGCGAAACCGAAGCCGTCGCCGCCGATCACGGCGCCGGGCTGCACGGTGCAGCGCGCACCGATGGACACGCGGCGGCCGATCGAGACACGGGCCAGCAGGCGGGTGTCGTCGCCGATACGGGCGCCGCTTTCGAGCACCGTGCCGGGCCCGATGTAACAGCGCGCACCGACACGGACGCCTTCCCCGACGTACGCCTGGGCGGCGATTTCCGCGCTGGGATCGATCACGGCGCTGGCGGCCACACTGGCCGCCGGGTGCACTCCCGGACGCAACGGGGGATCGGGATGCAGCAGCGTCGCGACGCGCGCGTACGTGGCGTGCGGGTTGGCCGCGACCAGCGCCGCGACCGGCGATTGCGGCGCAGCCCTGGCGTCCAGGATGACGGCGCCCGCGCGCGTCTCCTTGAGCTGGTCGACGTACTTGGGATTCGCGAGAAAGGTGACGGCGCGCGGACCGGCCTGCGACAGCGAGCCCACGGAATCCACCGTCGTCGATGGATCACCGCGCAGCTCGCAGCCGAAACGCACCGCCAGTTCGCCGAGCGTCACTTCCATCGCGTCCGGCGCCCCGTGCGCCTGCCCGGAATCAGGGCTTGGGCTTCGGCGCCGCAGCACCTGTGGCCGGCGCCGCCGCTGCCTTCGGAGCACGCGACACCAGCGCCGCGAGAACCTGGTCGGTGATGTTCACGGTGGGCGTCGCATAGATGACCCCATTCATGAGCACGATGTCGAAGTTCTGCGCCTTGGCGTACTCGCGAATTTCGTTGTCCACCACGCGCTGCAGCTTGGCCAGCTCTTCATTGCGCTTGGCTTCGGAGTCGTCCTTGAGTTCCTTACCCTTGCGCTCGAACTCGCGCACGCTGTCGCGCATGTCCTTTTCGGCCTTGGAGCGCTGGTCCGCGGTCATCGTGGCGACGTCTTTCTGCAGCTTGTCGGCCTTCGCCTTGAGCGCCTTGTCCTGGCTCACGAGCTGCGCGTAACGCGGGCTGAATTCGGCTTCCAGCTGCTCCGTCAGGGTCTTGGCCTGCGGCGACTCGCTGATCAGCCGACCGTAGTCGACGACACCAATCTTCTGGGCCATGGCGGGAGAAGCGAGCGCCAGCGTGGCGAGCGACCCGAGTAAAACCTTGCGTAACGAAACCTGCACTGAAACACCTCTTACCGAAAACCGGCTCATCAGAAAGCCTGGCCAACCGAAAACTGGAAACGTTCCACTTCGTCTTCGTAGATGAATGCATCGCCTTTGTATGCATTCAACGGGATGGCGTAGCTGAAACGAAATACACCCAGGGGCGCAAGCCATTGAACGGCAAGGCCCGTCGAGTGCTTCAATTTATCATACTCGAAGTCGTACTTGACCGGCGCTCCAAAGGGTCCGCGGAAGGTGTAGCGGTTGCCGGTCGAGAAGACGTTGCCGATGTCATAAAACCACGACAGGCGCGCCGAGGACTGGAACTTCTGCGGCAACGGGATGATGAGCTCCATGTTGCCGATGACCTTCATGTTGCCGCCGAAGGGGTTGCCGAAGTCGTCTTTCGGGCCCAGGCGGCTGTCCTTGTAGCCGCGAACCGTGTCCGGGCCGCCAGCGAAGAACTGCCGGTACGGGGGGACCGCCGTGGTATCCCCGACGTCGAAGCCGTACGCGACGTCGGCCCCGAGCTGCAGCGTGAACCGCCCGAACAGGGGGATGTATTTGAGGAATTCGTAGCTCGCGACGTAGTACTCCACCTCGCTGACGCCCGGGATCGCGTACGAAACCCCGAAGGTATGGCGCATGCCGCGATCGGCAAACAGCGAGCGGTTGCGGCTGTCATAGCTCCACGACGCCGTGAATTCGACCGTGCGGAACTCGGTGTTGTAGAGCGACAGGAAGCTAGGCTGGCCGGGGATACACTCGATCGGCTGGTACAGGGCATTGAAGCACTCGCGCGTCGGGTTGCCGTTGTTGGCCACCCAGTCGATGGACTGCCGGGCGCTGCCCTGGTTGGTGACCAGCAGGTTTGACTTCTGGAACGACAGGCCGAAACGCACGCCCTGGTTCTCGGAAATCGGATAACCCACGTCGAACGCCGCCGCGATGGTCTCCGAAGAAAAGTCGGACGCGGACGACACGAACTGCGTCTGGTCGCGGTACGTGAGGCTGGACGTGAAGCCGACGTTGTCCGCGGTGAAGTAAGGCTCGGTGAGCGACACGCCGTAGACCTTGCTGTACTGGCCCGAATTGAGGTCGATGGCCACGCGCCGGCCGGTACCGAGGAAATTCGCATCCGCGTAGTTGCCGCTGAGGATGAAGGACTGCGACTCGGAGTAGCCGATACCGCCGCCGAGCTGCGCGGACGGGCCCTCTTCGATCTGGTAGTTCACGTCGACCAGGTCGGCCGATCCCGCCACCGGCTTGGTTTCGGATTCGACTTTCTTGATGTACGGCAGGCGCTCGAGACGCTGCTTGGAGCGGTCGAGCGCGACGTTCGACAGCCAGCCACCCTCGAGCTGGCGCATCTCACGACGCAGCACTTCGTCGTTGATCTTGGTGACGCCGTTGAAGTTGATGTGCCGCACGTACACGCGGTTGCCCGGGTCGACGAAGAACGTGAGCGACAGCTCCTTGTTCTTCGGATCGCCGAGCGTCACCGGCACCGGGTCGACCTTGGCGAAGGCGAAGCCGTCCTCGCCGAGCCGGTTCTGCAGGAACTCCTGCGAGGCGGTGATGATCTTGCGCGAGAACTGGTCGCCGGGCCTCACCAGCACGTAGCGGCGCAGCAGTTCTTCGGGCACCACGAAGGTGCCGGCCATCTTCACTTCCTTGACGTGCCAGATCTCGCCTTCGTTGATGTTGACGGTGATGAAGATGTCGTCTTTTTCAGGCGCGATCGCCACCTGCGTGGAGTCCACTTCGAAATTCGCGTAGCCGCGATCCATGTAGAAGGAACGCAGCTTTTCCAGGTCGCCCTGCAGGGACTCGCGCGAGTAACGGTCGTCCTGGCGGTAGAACGACAGCCAGTTCGGCGTCTTCAGCTCGAACGCCGCGAGGATTTCCTTTTCGGAAAAGGTCTTGTTGCCGACGATGTTGATCTGGCGGATCTTGGCGCGTTTGCCTTCGACGATGTCGATCTTGATCTTCACGCGATTGCCAGCGACTTCCTCGACGGTGGTGTCGATGCGCGCCGCGTACTTGCCACGCGCGCCGTACTGATCCTGCAGGAAGGACTTCACGTCCTCGAGCACCGATCGATCGAAGGTCTTGCCCTGCGCCAGGCCGACGTTGCGCAACGACTTGGACAGGTCTTCGGTCTTGATGTCCTTGTTGCCCTTGAGCTCGAAGCTCTCGATGGTCGGACGTTCGTTGACGACCACGATCAGGACATTGCCCTCGCGACGCATCTCGACGTCGCGAAAGAAGCCGGTGTCGTACAGGGCACGCACCGCTTCGCGGATGCGTTGCGCGGACAAGGTGTCGCCGATGTTGATCGGCAAGTAGTTGAACACCGAACCCTCGGTGACGCGCTGCAGGCCTTCGACGCGGATGTCACCGACCGTGAAGACGGGGCCTTCTTCCTGGGCCAGGCAGGCAGCCGACAGCAGCATCCAGCTGACAGCACAAAGACTCGCGAACCGCTTGGTCAATGAAATCCCCTGAGAAAATCGTTCTAGATATGGGAGCCGAACAATCCGGACAGATCGTTGAACAGCGCCACGCCCATCAGCAGCACGAGCAGCAGCAATCCCGCCTGCTGGCCGACGAGGTAGGTGCGTTCGGACAAGGGCCCGCCCTTGGCCCATTCCGCCAGCTGAAACACGATCTGCCCGCCGTCGAGAATCGGGATCGGCAGCAGGTTGAGGAATCCGAGCGACAACGACAGCAACACCAGGAACTGCAGGAAGCTGCTGGGTCCCGCGCGGCTGTAGTCACCGGCGTACTCCGCGATCTTGATGAACCCGGAGATGTTCTTGGTGGAGACCTGGCCGGTCAGCATGCGCACGAAAAATTTCGCCTGCGCCACGGTCATCTGCCACGACTTCGACACGGCCGCGGACAACGCGGGCAAGGCACCGGGATTGCTCCGGGTGAGCATATCTTCGGGAACGAACCGCTCCATGTCTTCCGGTCCGGGACCGGCGACCATGAGCCGTCCGACGGTCTGCCCGTTGTCCACCGCGCTCACGGTCTTCACGCGATGCGAGAACTCGGCGCCGTCGCGGCGCGCCGTGACCAGGATCTCCTGGTCGGGCCGCGCCCGCACGTAGTCGGCGAAGTCGTTGAAACTGTGCACCGGCTTGCGATCCAGCGCGATCACGAGGTCGCCCGGCTGGAAACCCGCCTCGGCGGCCGGTCCGCCGGCCGTGACGCCCTCGAGGAACGCCGGGCGGACGGGAAGGTAGAGTTCGAGTCCGAGTCCCTTGAACAGCTGGTAGGGCTCGGTGAGCTTGTGGCGCACATCCGGGTCCGGAACCGACAGGGTCACGGTGCGTGCGGCGCCGT
>Ga0315912_10004798_pt1 | contig 12625 bp, 10 predicted proteins | sample VfabasoilMG_FD_204469 | JGI IMG/M metagenome (GOLD analysis project Ga0315912, IMG submission 204469) | Garden soil microbial communities collected in Santa Monica, California, United States - V. faba soil | ecosystem: Environmental > Terrestrial > Soil > Garden | place: USA: California... | reverse complement strand
GCGGCATCCAGTTTGGTTCGTATCGCCGGCTCCTGGCCCATCCCGAATGGTCGAAACGCGCATGGCTCGGCCTCATCGTCTGCAGCGCGGGAATCATTGGCCTCTGGGGCGTGGGTAATTTCCACCCGAAGATCGTGGGCTCGATCGTCGATCAGCACTTCGGCAACGCGGGCCTGTCGGCGGCGGACCTTGCCAACGAGAAGGCGTACTGGCGCTCCATCGGGCTGCTGCTGCAGAACATCGGCGGTTTTCTCGGCATGCTGGCACTGGCCAGGATCGCGCAGGTGTACGGACGCCGTATCGCCATTGGACTCGGCCTCGCCCTGTCGTTCGCCTCCACCTGGATGGTGTTCCGTTACATGCGCGAGATCGACGACATGTACTGGATGCTGCCCCTCATGGGATTCGGCCAGCTCTCGGTGCTCGGCGCCTACGCTGTCTATCTACCGGAGCTGTTTCCCACCAGCCTGCGCAGCACCGGGACGAGCTTCTGCTACAACGTCGGGCGTATCGTCGCGGCGACTGCGCCATTCACTTTGAGCCTGTTGACCCGCTCGCTGGGCGGCAACATCGAAGGTTTTCGAACCGCCGGCACCTGGGTGAGCCTCGTGCTGTTCGTCGGCATCGCGGTGTTGCCGTGGCTGCCCGAAACCAAAGACCGACCACTTCCAGAGGATTAACGATGGCCGAGATTCGCCTGGGGCTCATGATGCACGGTGTTACCGGACGCATGGGCCTGAACCAACACCTGATTCGTTCCATCCTCGCGATCCGCCAGCAAGGCGGCGTGGCGCTCGACAACGGCGATCGCGTGATGCCCGACCCGATCCTTCTCGGCCGCAACGCCGAGGCGCTCGAGCGCCTCGCGAAGACGCACGGCATATCGCGCTGGAGCACGGACGTCGATGGCGCGCTCGCGAATCCCGACGACACGGTGTTCTTCGACTCCGCCTCGACGCAGGGCCGGGCAAACCTGCTCGCGCGCGCGATGCGCGCCGGCAAACACGTGTACTGCGAGAAGCCGGTCGCGCCCACCTTGAGCGCCGCGCTCGAGCTCGTGCGGTTCGCAAAGAAGTGCGGCGTCAAACACGGCGTCGTGCAGGACAAACTATTCCTGCCGGGGCTGCTCAAGCTCGCGATGCTCGTGAAATCCGGTTTCTTCGGCCGGATATTGTCGGTGCGCGGCGAGTTCGGGTACTGGGTCTTCGAAGGCGACCTGCAGCCGATTCAGCGTCCCTCGTGGAACTACCGCAAGGCCGATGGCGGCGGAATCATCCTCGACATGATGTGTCACTGGCGCTACGTCCTCGACAACCTGTTCGGGGCCGTGAAGAGCGTGACCTGCCTCGGCGCCAATCACATCACCCAGCGTTGGGACGAGCAGGGGCGGCCTTATCCCGCCAACGCCGACGATGCCTGCTACGCCACGCTGCAACTGGAGGGCGGCATCGTCGCGCACATCAACAGCTCATGGTGCACTCGAGTGCGTCGCGATGACCTCGTCACCTTTCACGTCGACGGCACGCACGGTTCGGCGGTTGCGGGCCTCATGGATTGCAAGAGTCAGCAGCGCGTGAATACCCCGAGACCGGTCTGGAATCCCGACCTCCGCCAGCCGATGAACTTCTTCGAGCAGTGGCTGGACGTGCCCGACACGAAGCCGGCTGAAAATGGCTTCAAGATGCAGTGGGAACGATTCATCCGGCACGTGGTTGCGAATGCGCCGTATCAGTGGGACCTCCTCGAGGGGGCCAAAGGCGTGCAGCTCGTGGAATGCTCGCTGCAGAGCTGGCTCGAGCGCCGGTGGGTGGACGTGCCGACGCTGCGCGTGGAGTCGGCATGACACTCACGATCTCGCTGCCCGTGAGCCAGGATGGCGGGATGGTGCTCGAGCCGTACACGCTGCGGGCGAATACCCCTGCCGTTCCCGTGAAGGGCCAGCGATTCAATCGCGTCGCCTATTCCGCGGCGCACGTGGTTGCCGACCCGCTCGCGACGCGCGACCCGTGGCAGGACTGCGTCCTCGATTGGAACGCGACGATCGCCTATCGCGTTCACCTCTGGAATCTCGGTCTCGGCGTCGCCGAAGCGATGGACACCGCGCAGCGAGGCATGGGACTCGACTGGCCGACCTCGCTGCAGCTCATCAAGGAATCCATCGGCGCCGCGCGCGGCATCGACGGTGCACTGCTCGCCAACGGTTGCGGCACGGATCACCTGTCTCCGGACGCCGCGCGCTCGCTCGACGATGTAGTCCGCGCGTACGAGCAGCAGATGTCATCGATCGAAGCACTTGGCGGGCGGCTCATCCTCATGGCGAGCCGCGCGCTCGCGCGCATCGCGCGAGGCCCCGACGATTACGCGCGCGTCTACGACCGATTGCTGTCCGCGGCGCGCGAACCCGTGATCCTCCACTGGTTAGGCGACATGTTCGACCCGGCGCTGGCGGGCTACTGGGGTTCGCGCGACGTCGGCGCCGCGATGAATGTGGCCGTGGATGTCATCCAGCGCCACGCGAAGAAGATCGACGGCATCAAGATCTCGTTGCTCGACAAGGATCGTGAGATCGAGATGCGGCGGCGCCTGCCGGCGAAGGTTCGCATGTACACCGGGGATGACTTCAACTACGCCGAGCTGATTGCCGGGGATACGAAGGGCTACAGCGATGCCCTCCTCGGCATCTTCGACGCCATCGCGCCCGCGGCCTCCGCCGCGCTCGGCGCACTGGCGCGCGGTAGCGAAGCCGAATTCCACCGCATCCTCGCGCCGACCGTCCCGCTATCGAGACACATCTTTGCCGCGCCGACGCGCTTCTATAAAACGGGCGTCGTGTTCATGGCCTGGCTCAACGGCTTCCAGAATCACTTCACGATGGTCGGCGGACAGCAGAGCGGCCGCTCGATCGCGCATCTGGCCGAGATTTTCCGCCTGGCCGACGAGGCTGCGCTGCTCGTCGATCCGGAGCTCGCCTGCAAACGCATGCGGCATCTGCTCGCCCTGCACGGCGTCGGCTGAGGCGCATGCGCGACTTCTCCTCCAGTATCGAATGGCTGTCGCTCAACACCGCGACCGTGCGCCGGCAATGGACCCTGCCCCAGATCATCGATGGCTGCGCGCGGCACGGCATTCGTGCGATCTCACCCTGGCGCGATCAGGTCGCAGACTGCGGCCTCAAGGTGGCGAGCCGCTCGATCCGCGATACGGGGCTCGTGCTCACGGGATACTGCCGCGGCGGCATGTTCACCGCCGCCGATGACGACGCACTCTCGACCGCGCTGGATGACAACTATCGCGCGGTGGACGAGGCGTGCGAGTTGGGTAGTCCCTGTCTGGTCCTCGTCGTCGGCGCATTGCCCGGCGCTCTCGAAGGCCGCGCCGCCCATCGCGACATCGGACGTTCACGTGCGCAGGTCGTCGATGGCATTGCTCGCCTGCTCGAGTACGCGCGTCCACGCAAGATGCCCCTGGCCATCGAAGCCTTGCATCCCATGTATGCCGCGGATCGCGCGTGCGTGAACACGCTCGAACAGGCTTTGGACATTTGCGATGCGCTGGATCCGGGCGCCACCGGCGCGCTCGGCGTCGTGGTCGATCTCTATCACGTCTGGTGGGACCCGAAGCTTCAAGACCAGATCCGTCGCGCGGGCGCACGCCGCCTGCACGCGTTTCACGTGTGCGACTGGCTGACACCGACGACCGACATCCTGCTCGATCGCGGAATGATGGGCGACGGCATCATCGAAATCCCGAAGATCCGCGGCTGGATGGAAGACGCGGGTTATGCGGGTTTCAGTGAAGTCGAGATTTTTTCGGCGGGCAACTGGTGGCAGCGTCCGGGAGATGAGGTGCTGGCCACCTGCATCGAGCGCCACCGCACAGTAGTTTGAACAAGCGCAGCAGGGAGGCGCAGTGGAATACAGACAACTCGGCCGGTCGGATCTCAAGGTGCCGGCGCTCAGCTTCGGTACGGCAACCTTTGGTGACGCACCGGTGTTCAAGGCCTGGGGCGCCAACGGCGTCAAGGAAGCCACGCGCGTGGTGGACCTGTGTCTTGACGCGGGGGTCACGCTGTTCGATTCGGCCGACATCTACTCCGCGGGGCAGGCAGAAGAAATTCTCGGGCAGGCGATCAAAGGTCGTCGCGACCGGGTCCTCCTTTCCACCAAGGGCACCTTCCGCTTCAGTAGCGCGCCCGATGACGTAGGCTCGAGCCGCAAGCATCTGACCAAACAGATCGAGGGCAGCCTGCGACGACTGGGCACCGACTGCATCGACCTGTATCAGCTGCACGGCTTCGATGCGAAGACTCCGATCGAGGAGGCGCTGGGCACGCTCAACGACTTCGTGCGCGCCGGCAAGATCCGCCACATCGGCTGTTCCAACTTCTCGGGCTGGCACCTCATGAAGTCGCTCGCGATTTCGGAGCGTGAAGGCTGGGCGCGCTATGTCGCGCACCAGGCGTATTACTCGCTGCTCGGGCGTGAATTCGAATGGGAGCTCATGCCTCTCGCGCTCGACCAGGGCGTGGGCACGGTAGTTTGGAGTCCGCTTGGCATGGGGAGACTCGGTGGCAAGCTTCGACGCGGACAGTCGGCACCCGAGGTCAGCCGGCTCAAGGACGCGACCACGGCTCGCATTGCGCCGCCGACGGAGGACGAGCACCTGTACCGGATCGTCGATGCGCTCGACGCGGTGGCCGCTGAAACCGGGAAGAGCGTGGCGCAAGTCGCCATTGCCTGGGTGCTATCGCGGCCGAGCGTGGCGACGGTGATCGTCGGAGCGCGCGACGAGGCTCAATTGAAAGAGAATCTCGGCGCCATTGGCTGGAAGCTCACTCCGGCGCAGGTCACGCGGCTCGAAGACGCGAGCGCGAAGACGCGCACCTACCCGTATTGGCACCAGGCGCAGTTTGCCGAGCGGAATCCGTTTCCGACGGCATAACCTGGTCGAGCCGGACGAATACAATGCGGGCATGGAAATTTCAGATGAAGACCTCGCGGCGTGCCTGCGAGTATTGCGAACGGTCGAAGCGGATCGCTCGCACCTCACCCGTCTCACGCAGGAGCAACGGCGCGAACTCCTGACCCTCGCCGGGCTCGTCGCCAAGCCCGAGCGCCACGATCTCGTGAAGATGGCGAAGGCGTTTCGGCGCGCTGAGCGTGAAGCAGCGAAGGAAGAAGACCGCAAAGCCATCGAGCAGGCGGGGCTGCGAGTTCAGCGTCGCTCCCCGGTATTCGCCCCGCTGTGGCTGGAACAGCCGAAGCCCGGAGAGCCTGAAGACCGGCCACGACTCAACAAGGAACGCGACTGCTACATCTGCAAGCAACCTTTCACCAAGGTGCATCGCTACTACGATTCCATGTGCGAGCCCTGTGGTGATTTCAACTACGCCAAGCGCGAGCAGACCGCGGACCTGACTGGCGAATACGCGTTGATCACCGGTGCGCGAGTGAAGATCGGCTACCAGGCCTCGCTCAAACTCCTGCGCGCCGGGGCGCACGTCATCGTCACGACGCGCTTTCCGATCGATGCCGCGGATCGATATTCGCAGGAGCCGGATTTTTCCGGGTTTCGACAACGCCTGCAGATCCACGGCCTCGATCTGCGCCACTCCCCAAGCGTCGAGCTCTTCACGAAGTATCTCGTCGAGCGCCTGCCCCGCCTCGACTACATCCTCAACAACGCGTGCCAGACCGTGCGACGACCCGCAGGATTCTTCCAGCACCTGTTGTCGCGCGAGACGGAATCGATCGCAGCACTTCCGGCGGATCTTCGCGGCGTACTCGGTGGTCATGACGAGCTGTGCAGGAGACTTGAATCGTCGAGCGCGCAAGCGACAGGCGCACTCATCTCAGCGCCGGAGCATCACCACGGCGAGGGGCTGCTTCACAGCGCCGCCCTCTCCCAGCGCCGCTATCTCGACGAGGACTACCACGGCGATGAAACGCTCTTTCCGAAGAATCGATTCGACGAAGACCTGCAGCAGGTCGACCTGCGCGAGATGAACAGCTGGCGCCTGCGCATGCACGAAGTTGAAACGCCGGAACTGCTCGAAGTGCAACTCGTGAATGCCATCGCGCCGTACATTCTCAACGCCCGCCTGAAGCCACTCATGGTGCGCACGCCCGGCGCGCACAAGCACGTGGTGAATGTCAGCGCGATGGAAGGACAGTTCTATCGCACCACGAAGACCGACAAACACGCGCACACCAACATGGCCAAGGCGGCGCTCAACATGATGACGCGGACGAGCGCGCCTGACTTCGTGAAAGACGGCATCCACATGAACGCCGTCGACACCGGCTGGATCACCGACGAGGATCCCGCCGTGCATGCGGCACGCAAGGCGGAAGCAGGCTTCACACCGCCGCTCGACATCATCGACGGCGCGGCGCGGATCGTGGATCCGATCTTCGCGGGACGCCTCACCGGCGTGAATGTGTGGGGACAGTTCCTGAAGGATTACAAGCCGGCGCCGTGGTAGCGCCCGCGACTCGGCCGTTCCGGCGGGCAAGTGCGAGGACTAGTTCAAACCAGTCAGCGCTTCGGGGCGAGATTCGTGATCGCGAGGCGCGACCACAACCGATCCACCTCGGCGCAATGATTCCCGTCGGCGAGTACGATGGCGCGCGCGGAAAGCTCACGCATGTGGCCGCGGTTCACGAGAGTCAGCAGCGCTCCGGCCAGACGTCCGAAGTGCACGGAACGCGCGAGGGCCGGACCGTTGGGATTCGCGAGCGCACTGCACAGGTCAGCGGGCAACTGCCAGCTCTCGGCGATGCGCAGTGCGGTGGGAGGCACCCAGTCGTCGAGTAGCTTGGCCAATGCCGCAGGACCCACGCCGCGTTCGGACAAGGCGTGCTCGCGCGCAATCCGGAACACGGCATTGCTCGCAAGGCCGAGCAGCAGCACCAGCAATCGCGCACTGAAGGCATCGACGCGCTCGATGCGCGACGCATGCAGTTCCGCGCAGCCGGCGGACATCTCGCCGTGATCCCAGATCGCTTCGGCGAACGAGGAGAAGGGACCCTGTGCGCCCGTCATGACCGGATGCAGCAGCGCGGTGGCGGTCAACGAGCGTATTCCGTCAGTGCCCACCAACGACATCGCCTTGCGCAAACTGTCGACCGGCTTGGTGCCGCTGGGCCGATAGAAAGAACTGTTGGCGAGCTTCAGCAGGCCGCCGAGCAGCGTTCCGTCTTCAGCGATGATCCTCGCCATCTCGGCCATCGAGTGCTTGTCGCTGTTGATGGCGCTCATGAGCCGCGGCAGCAGGGACGGCCGTCGCGGCAGGTATTTCGCGTGCAGCTCCAGTTCGTCGAGGACACGTGCAGCCGGCTCGAGCACGGCAAGGTCCTCTTGCGTCGCCTCGTCCTTGAGATCGGCGAGATTCGCGTCGAGCGCATGCGCCATGAAGCGTCGCATGGCGACACCCGCGTGCGCGCTCGCCCAGGGGCTGCCTTCGGCGAAGCCCGTGGTGTGAAGCTGTATTCGGCCTCCTTGCCGATCCTTGATCAGAGGCAGTCGCGTCCAGGTGCGCGACCGGCTCAACCATTGACCCACAAGAGAGCCCATTCCTGTGCGGAAAGCGGCAATCATGGTTTACGGTTAACGGCGGGCGGCCGGGATACTGAAGTCGCATGAGAAAACGAGACTTAAGTCAAAACCGTTCACGGCCCATTCAGCGCGCCGTGGCGATACTCCTTTCATGAACTTCGGAAGCCCTTGGGCACCCTCTCGACTGGCCGGCATTGCCTTGCTGGCGGCGCTTGCCGCGTGCCCGATCGCCTCTGCCGATGCCGTCGTGGGTCGCGCTTCCAGCTCGAGTATCCGGGAGCGCGTCATCGATCTCGTCAACGTCGCAAGAAGCAAGCCGAGACGATGCGGCACCGAGCGTTTCAAGGCCGCGCCCCCGCTCGTGGAATCGAAAAACCTGAATGAGGCCGCGGACGATCACGCCCGCGACATGATGAAGAAGAAATACTTCGAGCACCGCGGCAGCGACGGCACCCAACCGAGGGATCGCGTGCTTCGCACCGGCTACAAGTCGCGACTCACCGGCGAGAACATCGCCATGGGACCCGAATCCGCGGAAGAAGTCGTCAAAGGCTGGCTCGACAGTCCAGGCCATTGCGCGAACATGATGGATCCCCGATTCCAGGACATCGGCGTCGGTCTAGCCACCGGAAAGAAGCGCGGGCAGATCTACTGGGTGCAGAACTTCGGCGCGCCGCGCTGACTGGCTACTCGGCTCCACCCGTGACTTCAGCGGCCCCCGATCAGCAGATCGTTGACGGTCGCGAAGTGATCCGAGCCCGCGCTCTCGCCGACACGAACGTCGTCGACACTCACGGTTCCAGCCACGAGGCACTGATCGATGCGAATGCGCAGGGGCGCCGGCAGGGTCGAGGACCAGGTGGTCAGGAGCCCGCGACCGGCCGCGCAATCGTGGACACCGGGAGTCTTCACCACGTCGCGAAAGTGACTCGACCACGGTGTGACGTTGAAATCACCGACGGCGACGCAGGCATGTGAACATTCCGAAAGTTCGTGACCCAGCGCCTGCAACTGCGCGTTGCGGACCCGCGCCGTGGCCGGCATCACCGGCCAGTTGAGATGCGCGCCGTAGAGTCGAAGCTGGCGATCACCCAAGTCGATGTCGACGCGCGCGGCGAACGGCCGTCCGTCACGCGACATGCTTTGTGGCGCCATCAACGGCCAACGGCTCAGGATTTCGACTCCCCATATCCCCGCCTCCCCGCCCGAGTATCGGTGAGGCAGTCGCGGCAGCAGGGTTGCGAGCTGGTCCGCGCCCATGGGCGAGAGTTCCTCCAGCACCGCGACGTCGACATTCAGCGAATCGAGGTACGCGGCGACGCCGCGCAGGTCATCGTTTGAAATATGCACGTTGAACGCGACCACTCGCACGGCGCGCGCGTTTGCCACCGGCAGTGCCTGGGTCCCGAAGAACGCGCCGTACATCGGCCACACATTGAGCACTATTCCGATGAGCGCAGCGCCTGCGACGCGCCAGTGGCGAATCGCCAGCGCAATGACGAGCGCGAGGCACAGCAGTCCTGCAAAGTGCGTGCGGAAGTTGATCAACAACTCGCAGGCCCAGAACCAGCGGCCTCCGTACGAAAGCACGGTCGCCACGCAAACGACGCCGGTGTAGAACGCCAGGGGTCTTGCGACTGCGTTCAAGGTTCCGGCACCTCAGTCAATCGCGGCAGCAAACATTTCCCTGAATCTCCAGAGCTCCCCGGCCGCCAGGTGGTTGCTGTCGGCGAATAGCGAGCGCCCGTCGATGAGGAAACGACAGGACTCCGGGTCACACTGGACGCGGTCAGGCCGCAAGAACCTCACATCCGGGCGGGCCTCGAAGTGTTCCTGGGCGCCACCGAAGCGCTCCAGGAATTGCCTCGTGGGAACTCCGAGCGGGCGCGACTCCGGCCAACCGAATGCGCGCTTTCGGCTGATCTCCGAGGCGACGTCCCAGCCAGGTTCGGAGATGGGACCGACCAGCACCACGTGCTTGCCCAGTGCATTCAGCCTCGTGATCAGGTCATCGTAGGCCAGAATGATCGCGCGATTCTCGTCGTTGCTGATCTGCTCTCCGCGTCGTCCAACGAATACAGGCCGGTCGAAAGACCAGTTGCTGGCAACGACCACGGTTCGAAGCTTCTTCAGCGTGCCAATCGCATCGAGATTCGTCTGCGCCATCGCGAGACAGTCCTGGTTGATGTTCGCTTCCACGGTGGGCAGGCAGCCGTTCAAAGGCACCAGCAACCCGCCAATGCGCCGCTCCACCAGGATGTCTCGCACGACCGGCGCGTACATTTGGGCGTGCGAGTTGCCGAGCAGCACCAGTTCGGCGTCCGCGGGATCATGCGACTCGAGATTGAGAACGCAGGCGCGCGACGCCCCGAAAGACAAGAATTCGTTCACCGCGCAACGGAAGTTCGTGCCGACCGCCTCATTGATGGTTGCCGCCTCGCTGTTCAATCGCTGTGGCAATCCATCCAGCTTGAGCAGCAGCACACCAAAGACGGCCAGGACTGCCGCACCACTGCCCGAATACAGATACAGCCGCCTGACGGGAAACTCACGCGCCCGAAATGGACGCTCGACGAATCGGTAAGACACCCAAGCGAGGCCAACCATCAGTGCGAATGCGGCGAACATTTCCGCGTTGGTCAGAGGGCGCACGAGGTAGTAGCGCGAGAACACGATGATCGGCCAGTGCCAGAGATACAAGGAGTAGGAGATCAGACCAACCCACACCATCGGCTTGAGCGACAGGAAGCGCGTGGCGGGAGTCGGGGATGAATTGCCGAAATGCAGCAATATCGCCGTCGCCAGAACCGCCACCGTCGGGTCGGGAAGTATTGGCCACGGGGGAGCCGGATGGACGAGCGAGAACGCGATTGCCGCCAATGCAACGAGACACAGAATCGAGTGAGCGATCGATTCCCGCGGCGATCTGGACATGACTGGCGACGCCAGTGCGACCAGGGCGCCGCAGCCGAGCTCCCATGCGCGCGTGGGAAATAGATAGAAAGCCGGATTTGCCGCACCTGCCTTCAGCGCCAGCACATTCAGCCCGAAACTCGCTGCCGTAATGACCGCCACGAAGGGCAGCGCGAGTCGCGGCCAGCGACGCGCGATGAATGCCAGGATCAGCGGGAAGAGTATGTAGAACTGTTCTTCGACACCCAGCGACCACATGTGCAGAAGCGGCTTGTCTTCGGCGGCGCGCGCGAAATAGTCCGTATCCCTCCAGGAATAGATATTTGCCACGAACGCGAGCGTCGCCAGCAACGCCTTGCCGTAGCCTTCGAGATCGGCTGGCAAGAGGACGAATAGCGCGACCACCGAAGCTGCCGCGAGCATGAACAGCAGGGCTGGCGCGATGCGACGCACTCGTCGCTCGTAGAAGCCGGACATCGTGAAGTGCCCGTCGACAATTTCCTTGTAGATGATCCTGGTGATCAGGTAGCCAGAGAGGACGAAGAAGATGTCGACGCCGAGATATCCGCCCGCGAGCGGATCACGCGCGAAATGGAACACAACTACTGACAACACGGCGATGGCTCGAAGGCCATCCACGTCCGGGCGGTATCTCATGTCGTTTTGATCATATTTTCCGAAAGGATACACAATCGGCCGGCACGGACTCCGAGTGAGGTCGAGCGCCGCCGACTGACCGCACGCTTCCGGACACGGGAATGGGTATATTCGAGAAGTCGGGACTTGTCGGGGAGCCGCGCGAAAGCGCAGGCTTTGGGGGCCCACATGAGACGCCTAAAGAAGAACTCACTGGCGCTGCTTACGATGCTCACGTTGCTCGTGGGCTGCTCGGACGGCACGAGCGACCAGGGCGCGGAGCGCAATCGGCAGTTGGTGCTCGGCTTCAGTCAACTCGTGGCGGAAGCGAACTGGAACGCCGCCAACACCGAATCCATCCGCAAGGCAGCGCAAGACGCCGGCATCGATCTCCGATTGGAGGATGCACACCGTAGCCAGGAAAGACAGGTCGCGGCGCTTCGTTCTTTCATCAGCCAGCGTGTCGACGTGATCGCTTTCTCTCCGGTCGTCGAAAACGGCTGGGAAGCCGTGCTGCGCGAAGTCCGGGAGGCAAAGATTCCCGTGATCCTCATGGATCGCGCCATCGAGGTCAGCGATGAATCGCTGTACGCCTCGCTCATCGGCTCGGACTTCGTCGAGGAAGGACGCCGGGCGGCGCGATGGCTGCTCGAGCACACCCGCGACATCCAGGGCGAGATCGACATCGTCGAGATGCAAGGTTCCGTGGGTTCGGCGCCGGCCAATGACCGCAAGCAAGGCTTCGCCGAGATCATCGCGGCCGACCGGCGTTACCGGATCATTCGCTCGCAGAGCGCCGACTTCGACCGCACTCGGGCGCGCGAACTCATGGCCGAATACCTGAAGGCCGAGGGTCGCCGCATCCGCGTTCTGTTTGCACACAGCGATACCATGGCATTCGGCGGCATCGAAGCCATCGAGGCCGCAGGTTTCAAACCCGGCACCGAGATCCTGGTCATTTCCATCGAAGGCAAACGTGAGGCGCTCGAGGCCATCATTGCCGGCAAACTCAATGTGACCGTGGAATGCAGCCCGCTGTTGGGGCCGCAGCTCATAGCCGTGGTCAAGGACCTTGCCGCGGGCAAGCCGGTTCCCCGGCGCGTGATTACGGAGGAATCCGTATTTACGCGTGAGAACGCGACAGCGGAACTTCCGCATCGCGCGTATTGACGCCCAAGCTGGCGGCGAGTGCTGAAGCGGCCGCTGATGAAAGGATTCAGGAAGGCGCAATTTTCGGGAGATAAATGAGACGCGGTGTTCGACAAACTTCCCTCCCGCTGTTGACGCTCGCCTCACTACTCGTGGCTTGCTCGGGTGGTTCGGGTACCCGTGGCACCGAGGCCGGGACGCCGGTGGTGCTCGGCTTCAGCCCGATCGTGAGTTGGGGCAACTGGAATGGACCCAACGCGGAATCCATCCGCGATGCCGCTCGCGACGCGGGCATCGAGCTGCGGCTGGAAGATGCACGCCACAGCCAGGAGAAGCAGGTCGCGACCTTGCGTTCCTTCATCACCCAGAA
>Ga0315912_10004797_pt1 | contig 12629 bp, 16 predicted proteins | sample VfabasoilMG_FD_204469 | JGI IMG/M metagenome (GOLD analysis project Ga0315912, IMG submission 204469) | Garden soil microbial communities collected in Santa Monica, California, United States - V. faba soil | ecosystem: Environmental > Terrestrial > Soil > Garden | place: USA: California... | reverse complement strand
CGCGACGGGGTTCTGGTGCTCGCAGAAGCGCGTACACTGATGGCATCCGGTGCAGCCCCAGCTGGTCTGCGCGGTTTCTCGGTCGACGGGCAAGTCGCCACGCGCGCCTAGCCAGGCCGAACCCATTTTTGCCCACGGAATCAGGGCTTCGCGCGCCGAAACGTTCGACACCGGGCAGGTGCTGCGGCAAAGTTTGGGACAATAGCCGCAGGTTTCGAGCGCTTTTGTGGCGCTTGGCAAGAGCGGCAAGCGTGGCGCGCGGGTCATCGACTCACCTGGCCACGCGCTGCCATTGCTTCACCTTGCCGGGCTCTTGACCGGAGTTCCTTTGCTCGGTCGGGTCGATTTGCGCCCATTCTGCTTCTTCGACGGGGTCGACTTATCGGAGTTCTGCTTGTCCGTGCTCGGGCTCGCGCTCGTTTGCGGGAGACGGAGCTCGAAATTCGCACCAGCGCTCGAGGACGAGACAGAAACGGTACCACCGTGCTCTTCGACGATCTTCTTCACGATCGCCAAACCGAGGCCAGTGCCGCCGGCCTTGCCCATGGTCACGAACGATTGAAACAGCTGACCTTCGATCTCGGCCGGTATCCCGGGGCCGGTATCTTGGACCGAGATCACCAGATCTTGGCCTTCCATGCGCGCGCGGATGGTCAGCACCCCGCCCCTTTCGCCCATGGCTTCGATCGCGTTGCGCGCGAGGTTGTGGATCACGCGGGCGAGCCGGCCTTCGTCGAAGCGCGCGACCAGCTTGGTGTCCACCTGGAACTGCAATTCTACCGGGATTTCCGTGACTTCCAGGGCCAATTGCCGGCGCACATCGGCGAAAAATTTGTTCAGATAGACCTTGCGCACGAACACGGTTTTCTCACCGCGCGCAAACTCCAAGACCTCACGCTGCATGGCCGTGAGCAGATCGAATTGCTTCAAGATCTCCTCCGAGTACTCGGCGCGCACTTGCCGATCGTCGGAGTCAGCCATCAGCTGCGCGTAGCCGCTGATCACGCTCATCGGCGACTTGAAGTCGTGAATCACCTGCGACAAGAGCCGGCCGATCGAGGTCAAACGCTGGCTGCGCTCACGGCTGCGGTTGGCGTTGAACAAGCGCACCGCTGTCGACACGTTGGCGCTGACCAGACGCAAGAGCGAGACGTCCGCTTCGTCGAAGGCGCCGCCGTCCTCGTGCGAGAACAAGCCGATCGCCCCGAGCGGCGAGGTCTCGCCTTCGAGCGGCACGGCCAGTACCGAGGTCACCGGAAAGCCGAAGCTGCCTTCGATGTGCTCGGACCAGCGCGGATCGCTGTCGGCCTCGTGCAACGACAGAATGTCCTGTTCGGCCATGGCCGCGCCCAAAAAGCCTTCGCGCGATTTCACGCCGATGCGCCGCAGCTCGGCCGAGTTCTGGCTGTCGAACAGGTATTCGACCAAATCCCCGGAATCCTCCTCGGACAAGAGCAGCCCGGCGCCGCGCGCTTCACAGGCAGCCGCGCATTGCCCGAGCACGGCCAGCGCCAGCTCCTCGAGCGTCGTGGCGCGCGCGGTCCGGCGCTCGAGCTCGAACAGCAGCGAGAGATCTTGCAGCTTTCGTTCGAGCTGGTCGGTGGTGTCGAGCAGTTGCTTGTTCTTTTGGATCAAGGACAAGAACAGCCGAGAGTTGTCGATCGCTACCGCTGCTTGCGTGCTGAGCGCGGAAAGGATCGATTCGTCATCGCCCGTGAACTCTTGACCGCACTTCTTGTTCAGCACCTGAATGACGCCGATGGTTCGGCCCAGGTGATTCTTGAGCGGCGCGACCAGCATGCTCTTCGTGCGATAGCCGGTCAGCACGTCCCAATCGCGCTCGAACTGAGGATCGGTGTAGGCGTCGCGGATGCGGATCGATTTGCCGGTCTGCGCCACGATGCCCGGAATGCCGTGGCCGAGCTTCATCCGGATCGAGCGCACCTTGTCGCCCACGACCAGGCGGCTGACGAGCTCCTTCTTGCCCTCGTCCAGCAAGTACAGGGTGGCGCGGTCGGCCTCCACCAACTCGGTCAGCTTGCTCAAGATCAGCTCGAGCAGGTCATCCAAATCGAAGGTCGTCCCGAGCGCGACCCCGACCTCGCGCAGGGCCGCCGAGACTCGCCGTTCGTGGCGCAGCGCTTCGATCGGATCCAAAGACGCCCCGTCGGGGGCGTTTTGGGCGGTTTCGCTCCCCGTGCTCACCCCTCGATCGAACCACGAACCCTGGCCCAGATCCATAGACTCGTCTGCCTGCCGGGCCGTCAGCCCAATGTCTGCGAGCGATCCCAGTTGGCCCGGTCGTCTTATCTCGGGAATATCGGCGGGACTTCGCCGGAAATGCCCCGGGCGGTGCCGCAAAAGTGTCGGGAATTTGCGAGACAGTGGACCCGAGGTAAGACGCTCTCGGTTACACTGTGCAAAACTCGGCTGGAGACCGCACGCGGTCCACGCGGCCGGGAGGATGAAATGGCCTTGAAGCAGCTTCAGTTGATGGTGCGTGGTCGCGTTCAAGGCGTCTATTTCCGTGCGTCGGCGCAACGCGAGGCACGACGGCTCGGCCTGACCGGCTGGGTGAAGAATCGCGCCGACGGCTCGGTCGAGATCGTGGCAGAAGGTGAAGAGGTCGCGATCCGCGAGCTCTATGGTTGGGCGCAAAAAGGACCCAGCGCGGCGCGCGTGGATCGCGTCGACACGCGCTGGCGCAGCTTCACTGGTGACTTCCCCGATTTTCGCATCACGGATTGACACGCCTCGTGACACCCGAAGGGGTGAGCGGCGCACGGCGCGCTGCGGCTGGTGGTGGGCGCTCACCGCTTCGCTCGCTCTCGGTTACACCTGGCTCGGCGCTGCGCCCAGCCGCGCCGAGGGAACGCCCAAGCACAGCGCGCCCTTACCGGAGTTGCCCGCGATTCCCAGCCTGGAGGTCCCGCGCCCCACTCCCGCGGATCTAGAAGAGCTCGACACTCGCCTCAGCAGGCTGTGCTCGGCCGACGACGCAGAGCGCGATGCCGCACGTCGTGAAGTGTTGGAGGTGGGACCGAAGGCCGTTCCAGCGCTGCGCTTTCGCCTCAGCAAGACCGCCGAGAGCACCAAGCACGACGAACTGAAGGAGCTGCTGCTCAAAATCCGCAAGAAAGGGCGCGACGACGCGCGCGATGAGCAAGCCGCCGAAGGTAAGCGCGGGCGCGTCAAAACGCCCGACTACTTCGCGATGACGATCGAGCACGCCGAACCCAAATCGAAGGCGTGGTGCAGCTTGGTCTCGGTTTTGGCCGAGAGCCGCATGCTCGCGCAGATCGGCACGGTCGAGGCCGTGCGCGGCCTGATCGACGTGTACGTGCGGTACGGCGAATTCTTGCGCGTCGATACGCAGTTGCAGCTCGAGGCGCTGGGCGACCGCGCCGTGCCCGCGTTGATCGAAGCGCGCCGTCACCCCGCCGAGAAGATCGTGAAATGGTCCGCGCGCGAGCTCGACGCGCTGGGCAAGGCCATCCCGAGCGAAGCCGTGCAGATGACGGATCTGCAGGTTCTCTCCGACGTGCTGCGCGCATACGGGCGCGTGCGCGATCCCGACGCCGCGCGGATCGTCGTTTCGTTTTCCAACAGCGAGCGCGCGCAAGTGCGCGACGCTTCGCGCCAGGCGATTGCCATGTTGGGCGAGGTGGGCGCTTGGCAACTCCGCGACACCTACGAAACCGTGGTCGGCAAGAAGCCGCCGCGTGATTGGAACTGGGAGCGCACCGCGCGCGAATTGTTCGGCGAATTCGATCGGCTGCGTTCGGCCGAGGTCGCCAAACTGTACGAGGCAGGTGCGGCGGCGCGCGAGCACGGCGATCTGGAGGGCATGCGCAAAGCATTCGACCAGGTGCTGACGCGCAGCCCGGACTATCCCAAGCGCGAAGAGCTTTCGAGCGCCTACCTGGACTACGCCCAGAAGAACCAGCACAAGAGCCCAGAAAGCGCGCTCTCCGCACTGAGGCGTGTCGAACGCCTCGCCAAGGGCAGCGAGTCGGAGAAAACCGCGACTAGCTTGCGGCTCACGCTGGAAGCCGAAGCCCTGGCGGAGACGGGCATCGCCGACCGCACGCTGCTCGCGCGGGCCCTGGAAGCAGATCCCAAAAACTCACGCGCCCGCGAAGGACTCGCGCGCTTCGAACACGGCGAGCTCAAGTCTGACGACTCGCCTCGCTACTACGGCGCGGGAGCGATTGGCTTGGTCGCCCTGGGCGGCATCCTGGTCGTGCTATTTCGCGGGCGAAGAGCGGAAGTTGCTGCGCGCAAGCCGGAGGGAAGTGAGCCGCCTGCAGACGGCAGGCCCGCCGTGCAAGAGGATCGGGCTCCGGCACCGGACGGCGATTCCGCTCTGCAAGCGGGACACCCCCCCGATCAGACGCAGAAGTAGCCGCGAACCTCGGTTCGAATTCGAACTCGCGCTTTCGAAAGGCGAGCCCCCAAATGCAGAAGAGCCCGCTTCGCTTGGCGCGAGGCGGGCTCTGGTGCGACTTCGAACGGGAGAATTCGAAGAGCGAGCCCTGGAGCCTCACTCTTCGACGCGATCCCCTCAGGGGAATCAGCCAGCGGCTACGGCTTTTTTGGCTTCGCCGGCTTTGGCCTTGGCCTTCGGAGCTTTGTCCGCTTCGGCCGCGCGCGGCTCGCCCTGGTCGACGAACTCGATCATGCTCATCGGCGCGTTGTCACCGCGGCGACGACCGAGCTTGATGATGCGCGTGTAGCCACCAGGACGCTTGGCGAAACGCTTGGCGAGGTCGACGAACACCTTCTCGATCAGGTCGATCTTGGTGTCTTCGCCGCCGTCTTGCGTGACCTGGAAGCGACGCAGGTAGCTGCCTACCTGCTGCTGCGCGGCCTGGCGGCGTGCGCGATCCGCAATGCTGAGCTCGGCGTTCGGCGTGTAGGCGATCGCACCCAGGCGCACGGCCTTGGTGATCAGCCGCTCAGCCACGCGCCGCAGCTCTTTGGCCTTGGCGTCGGTGGTCTCGATGCGCTCGTGCGCCACCAAGTTTGCAGTCAACGCGCGGAACATCGCGCGCCGGTGACTCGTATTTCGGCCGAATTGACGACCAGCTTTGCCGTGCCTCATGGAACTTACCTTACTTCAAATCACGACGCGGATTGCTGCTGCTTCCAGCGTTCAACCATCGCGGGCCAGTTGTCGAACTTCATGCCGAGGCCGAGGCCCATCGTCGAAAGGATCTCTTTGATTTCCTTCAACGACTTGCGACCGAAATTCTTGGTCTTGAGCATGTCTTGCTCGGTCTTCTGCACGAGCTCGCCAATCAGGGTGATGTTGGCGTTCTGCAGGCAGTTCGCCGAGCGAACCGAGAGTTCGAGCTCGTCCACCGAGCGGAACAGGTTCTCGTTCAGCGGCTCTTCGTCGCTACCGGTCTGGATGTACGAGGTCTCTTCCGATTCCTCGAAGTTGATCCAGATCGACAGCTGCTCTTTCAAGATCTTGGCGGCGAAGGCCACCGCGTCGACCGGGCGCACGGCGCCGTTGGTCCAAACTTCGAGCACCAGCTTGTCGTAGTCCGTGACCTGACCGACGCGCGCGTTCTGCACGGTGTAGTTCACCTTGCGGATCGGGCTGAACAAGGCATCGATCGGGATCGTGCCGAGCGGCATGGTCGGGCTCTTGTTGCGCTCTGCCGAGACGTAACCGCGCCCGCAAGCCACGGTGAGTTCGACCGAGAACGGGCCCTTCTTGTCGAGGGTCGCGATCTGGTGCGACGGATTCAACACCGTGAGGCCGTCCACCGTCTTGATGTCACCGGCGAGGATCGGGCCGGGGCCCTCTTTCTCGAGGCGCACGGTGAAGGTCTTCGGCGAATCCACCTTGAACACCACCTCTTTGAGGTTGAGGATGATGTCCGTGACGTCTTCAACCACGTCCGGGATGGTCGTGAACTCGTGCAGCGCCGTATCGAGGCGCACAGCGGTGATCGCCGCGCCCTGCAGCGACGCGAGCAACACGCGACGCAGCGAGTTGCCGATCGTGATGCCGAAACCCCGTTCGAGCGGCTCGCAGGTGAACTTGCCGTAGGACTCCGAATTGGACTCGGGATCGAGCGTGATCGCCTTCGGGCGGATCAAGTCACGCCAGTTCCGGCTCATCATTTGTGTAACCATTCGAGCTGCTCCTTCTTTGGGGGTTTCGCGCGACCGTCACGACCAGCAGAGGCTCCAACGCCCACTGTCAGATCCGCGGTCTGCCCGCGTTTGCGAAGGCATTGCCTTCGCTAGAATCCGTATCGAGAAAACTTATCGAAAACGCTCGTTTTGGGGTCGGGGCCCAAAAACTCAGGGGGGGCCCCGCTGAATTCACTTCAGCGGGGCGGGGGTGAAACCCCCGACGACAGACGTCAACGAGAGTAATATTCGACGACGTACTGCTCACGAACCGCGGGCTCGTTGAGTTCGTCGCGCACCGGCATCGACTTGAAGGTGCCGGTGAAGCTGCCCTTGTCGACTTCGATCCAGCTCGGACGCTGGCGATTCTCCGCAGCGGCGAGCGCGGCAGAGATGTAGCCAATCTTGCGGCTGGTCTCGCCGATCTCGATCTTGTCGTTCGGCTTGACGCGGAAGCTCGGGATGTTGACGCGCTTGCCGTTGACCAGCACGTGGTTGTGGCGAACGAGCTGACGGCCCTGGGCACGGCTCGAGGCGAAACCGATGCGCACGACCACGTTGTCCAAGCGGCGCTCGATCAGGCCGAGCATCTCTTCACCGGTGCGGCCCTTGAGGTGCGTCGCCTGCACGTAGTACCCGGCGAATTGCATCTCGAGCAGACCGTAGATGCGGCGCATCTTCTGCTTTTCGCGCAGACGGAGACCGTACTCGCTGAGCTTGATACGAGCCTGGCCGTGCTGGCCTGGCGGGTAAGGACGACGGCTCACTGCGCACTTTTCAGTGAAGCAGCGCTCGCCCTTCAGATAGAGTTTTCCGCCTTCGCGACGGCACAACTTGCAAACAGCACCTAAATAACGCGCCATAATCTCTCCGTCACACGCGACGACGCTTGGGGGGCCGACAACCGTTGTGCGGGATCGGCGTCACATCACGAATCAAAGTCACTTTGAAGCCCACTTGCTGCAAAGCGCGGAGGGCGCTCTCGCGGCCAGCTCCTGGACCCTTCACGAACACGGCGACAGAACGGACGCCGTGCTCCATTGCCCTCCGGCCCGCTTCTTCAGCGGCCAGCTGAGCTGCGAACGGCGTGCTCTTACGCGAACCTTTGAAGCCGCGCGAACCTGCGCTGGCCCAAGAGATTGCGGCACCATTCACGTCCGTGATGGTCACGATCGTGTTGTTGAACGTCGACTGGATGTGAACGATGCCAGCGAAGACGTTCTTCTTGACTACTTTTTTCTGAACGCGGGCTTTGGGAGCTGCCATGGGTTTGCCTTAAGGATGCCGGGCCGCTCAGGAGCGACGCGCCAAGCTCTTGCGCGGACCCTTGCGGGTGCGTGCATTCGTGCGGGTGCGTTGCCCATTGACGGGCAAACCTTTGCGGTGACGGAGGCCACGGTACGAACCGAGGTCCATCAAACGCTTGATGTTCTGCTGCACCTCGCGGCGCGCATCACCTTCGACCTTGATCGTCGCGTCGATCGCGTCGCGGATGTTCTTCACGTCCGCCTCGGACAGCTCGTCGACCTTGCGGTCTTCCGGCACCTTCGCCAGCTTGCACAGCTTGCGAGCGGTCGCGTCGCCAATCCCGTAGATGTACGGCAGGGCGTAGACGATGGCCTTACGGCGGGGGAGATCGATACCAGCAATGCGCGCCATGACTTTTCCTTCTCAGCTCTCTTTGCTTAGCCTTGGCGCTGCTTGTGGCGCGGGTTGTTGCAAATCACGCGCAGGACTCCGCGGCGCTTCACGACTTTGCACTTGTCGCAGATCTTCTTCACACTCGGTCGCACCTTCATGATGTCCTGCCTTCAGTCGAATCTAGTTACTTCTAGCGTAGCTTCTTGATGATTTGGCCTCGGCCGGGGTCGAGCTTCGAGAGCTTGACGACGACCTGGGAGCCGCTGATGAGTCGTACGACCGCGTGACGAAGACTGGGGGCAATGCCCGCGCGAACGGTGCGACCATCTTCGAGGGCCACCAGAAACAATGCGTTCGGTAAGACCTCGTTGATGACACCCGTTCCAGTCGATTCGTCCTTCGTTCGTCGCCTCCTTTTTACGTATCGTGATAGAGCTTCAGTGTTCGAGCGCTGCGAGAATGCGGCCTGTGATCTCGTTCGGAGATCCGACCCCATCAACCCGGCGAAGCAGCCCGAGTTTTTCGTAATGCGGCAAGAGCGCCGCGGTCATTGCGTCGTATTGATCCAGACGCTTTTTGACAGTTTCCGGTTGATCGTCGGCCCGATGTTCGAGCTCGGCGCCCAAGGGCGGGGGACTATACTTTAAGTGGTAGATGTGTCCAGTCCGTTTGTCGGTGCGGCGCAGCGTGGCACGCTCCTCCAAAAGGTCTCTAGAAACGTCGATTTGGACCACTTTGTCTAAAGGGGTTCCAAGACCCGCAAGCAGCGCAGCGAGCGCATCCGCCTGCGGCACGGTTCGCGGGAACCCATCGAGAATAAAGCCGTTTTTGGCATCGGGCTGAGAGATGCGCTCTTTGACCAGTCCAATTACGACGGAATCCGGAACCAGCTGACCCGCCTTCATCAGGCTGTCGGCCTGCTTACCGAGCTCCGTCCCAGCCGCGACCGCAGCGCGCAGCATGTCCCCGGTTGCGATCTTCGGCACGCCGAACTTCTCGCACAGGATTGCACCCTGGGTGCCTTTGCCGCTGGCCGGAGCGCCGAGGAGGATCACCCTCATGCCGGCCTCCGACCACTGAGGCGAGTGACGCGCGGACCGGTGAGGCCCTCGTAGCTACGGGTGATCAAGTGCGCTTCGATCTGATTCACGGTCTCGAGCGCGACGCCCACGACGATGATCAAGCTCGTGCCGCCGAACTGAAACGGGATGTTGAACGAGCTGGCGATCACCGCAGGCACGACGCAGATCGTGGCCACGTACACCGCGCCGCCCACCGTGAGGCGAGTCAAGACGCGATCGATGTACTCGGCGGTTTGGCGACCGGGGCGAATGCCCGGGATGTTCGCCTGCTGCTTCTTCAGGTTATCGGCGACGTCGATCGGCTGGAAAGTGACGGCCGTGTAGAAGAAGGAGAAGAAGATCGACAGCGCCGCGAACAGCGTGTGAAACAGCCAGTCACCGCGGTTGAGCAGCGAACTGAACGTGTTCATGCCGGGGATGTTGAAGCTCGCCAGCGTGGCCGGGAACATCAACAAGCTGGAGGCGAAGATGGGCGGGATCATGCTCGCCATGTTCACCTTCAGCGGCAAGTGTGCGGTCTGCCCGCCGTACACGCGGCGCCCAACTTGGCGGCGCGAGTACTGAATCGGGATCTCGCGCTGCGCGCGCTCGAAGAACACGACCATGGCGATGCTGCCGAGCAGCACCGCGAGCAGCACCGCGATCGTCAGCGGCTGCAGGTCACCGGTGTGGCTGACGTAGTAGTTGCTGATCGCCGACGGAATGCCGCTGACGATGCTGGCGAGGATGATCATCGACGTGCCGTTGCCGATGCCTCGTTCCGTCGCTTGCTCGCCCAACCACATCAACAGGCCGGAGCCGGTGGTGAGCGTGATCACGGTCATCAACCGGAAGCCCCAGCCCGCGTCGATCACGACGTCCCCGAAGCGGCCACCGCCGATGTCGGAGTTGTTCATGTGCTCGAGCGACAGGGCAACGCCGGCAGACTGCAGAATGCTGAGCAGGATCGCACCGTAGCGCGTGTACTGCTCGAGCTTTCGGCGACCTGCCTCGCCCTCTTTCTTGAGCTCCTCGACCTGCTTACTGATCAGGCCGGCGAGCTGCATGATGATGCTCGCCGAGACGTACGGCATGATGCCGAGCGCCAAGATCGAGAGGTTGGCGAGCGCGCCACCCGAGAACAAGTTGAACAGGCCGAGCAAACCGCCCTGGCCCTTCACGATGTTCTGCATCACCGAACGATCCACCCCCGGGATCGTGACGAACACGCCCAGGCGGTAGATCGCGAGAACGATCAGCGTGAACGCGATACGGCGCCGGAGCTCCGGCACCTTACCGATGTTCGAGAAACCTGAAAAAGCAGCCATGGGAGAGCTCTAGAACGAAGCTCAGCCCGCCGCTGCGTCTTTTTGTGCCACGACCGGCACGACCACCGCTTTACCGCCCGCGGCTTCGATTTTCTCGAGCGCGGACTTGCTGAAGGCGTGGGCGTGGATGGTGAGCTTCTTGGTGAACTCACCGTCACCGAGGACCTTGATCTGCACGCGGCGGCCCTGGACCAGGCGAGCTTCGCGCAGCACGTCCTCGTTGACCTCGGTACCCGCGGCGAACTCTTGCAAATCACCGACGTTGACACCGACGACCGTCACGGGGAACGGCACGCGGAAGCCGCGCTTGGGCAAACGGCGCTGAATCGGGGTCTGACCACCTTGGAAGTGGAGCTTGCCGATGTTGCCGCCCTGGCGAGCTTTTTGACCTTTTTGGCCGCGGCCGCAGGTCTTGCCGAGGCCGGAACCCGTGCCGCGCCCGAAGCGCTTCTCGAGGTGACGGGCACCTGCCGGATAGGCGAGATGAGAAAGAATTTCGCTACTCATGGCTTCTGCTCCACGACCGTGACGAGGTGTAACACCTTCTTGATCATGCCACGGAAGGAGGGGGTGTTCTCCACCACGACCTTGGAACCCGGGCCGCGCAGCCCGAGCCCGTCAACGATGCGACGGGTCTGATGCGGGCGGCCGATCACGCTACCTGTTTGACGAACTTCGAGCTTGCTCACGGGGTGGGTCCTCCGCCGTTACCGGAGACGATCGACGAACCGCCGCCCGCCTGCACGGACACCGCTGATACCGGGTAATCACCCGCGATCTCGTCCAGCTCTTTGCTGCGAGCCTTGGCGACCACTTCGGGAGCGCGCAAGCCCTGCAGAGCCGCGATCGTGGCGTGCACGACGTTGTGCTTGTTGGTGGAGCCGAGGCACTTGCTCAGGATGTCCTGAATGCCCGCGGACTCGACCACCGCGCGCACCGCGCCGCCGGCGATGACGCCCGTACCGGGGGAAGCCGGACGGAGCAAGACCTTGCCGGCACCGAAGTGACCGGTGACGTCGTGCGGGACGGTTGCGCCGATCATCGGCACCTTGAACAGGTTCTTGCGAGCCTGATCGTTGCCCTTGCGGATCGCTTCCGGAACTTCGTTCGCCTTGCCGAGGCCGACGCCTACGTGACCGGCTTCGTCGCCCACGACTACGAGCGCGGAGAAGCTGAAGCGACGACCGCCCTTCACCACCTTCGCGACGCGATTGATGTGGATGACTCGCTCTTTGAGCTTTTCGTCGTCAATGTTGTTGTCGAACGCCATGAATGATTCCTCGGCTCAGAACTTGAGCCCGGCTTCGCGCGCGGCTTCTGCAAGAGCCTTCACGCGGCCGTGATACAGGTATCCGTTGCGGTCGAAGACGACCTTGTCGATTTTCTTCTCGAGACAAATCTTGGCGATCAGCGCGCCCACCTTCTTGGCGGCGTCCGTCTTGGTGTCTTCGCCCAAAGTGGTCTTGAGATCGCGCGAAAGAGTGGATGCATGAGCGACGGTGGAGCCGTCCGAATCCACGACGACCTGCGCGTAGATGTGCGATGCCGTGCGGTACACGCTGAGGCGTGGACGCTCGGTGCTGCCCGAGATCTTCTTGCGGATGCGGAAGCGGCGGCGTTCGCGGCCAGTGAGTTGAGTTGCCATGCTTACTTGCCCTTGCCCTTGGCGGCCTTGCCGGCCTTGCGGCGGATGTTTTCACCGCGGTAACGAACACCCTTGCCGCCGTACGGCTCCGGGGGACGCAGCCCGCGAATGGTTGCCGCCATCTGGCCGAGCGCGGCTTTGTCAGCCGAGTTCAGCACGAGCATGGTGCCCTTCGAATCCGGCGGGACGGTGCCCGTGATCGACGCGGGCAGCTCGATGGAGGTCGGGTGCGAGAAGCCGAGCTGCAAGGTGACGACCTTGCCCTTCACCTCGGCGCGGTAACCGGTGCCGACCAGCTCGAGCACCTTCTCGTAGCCTTCGGCCGAGCCCTTGACGGCGCTGGCGAACAGCGCGCGCGCGAGGCCTTGCAGGCGAGCGCCGTCGCGACCGGGGGCCGAGCTCGTGAAGCTGATGGCGTCGCCATCCTTCTTCGCGGTCACTTGGCCCGGGATCGGCACGGACATCTTGCCCTTGGGACCCTGCACGTCGAGCTTCACGTCGGAAACGTTCACGGTTACACCCTTGGGGATGACGACCGGGCGCTTGCCCACGCGAGACAGACGAACTTCTTCGGTAGCGGTAGCCATCACCACACCTCACACAGGAGCTCGCCGCCGACCTTTTGGCGACGCGCTTCCTTGTCAGACATGAGCCCGTGCGACGTGCTCAGGATCGAGATCCCGAGGCCCGACAACACGCGGGGGATTTCGTGGTGGCCCACGTACACGCGACGGCCGGGGCGCGACACGCGACGAATGCCTTGGAAGGCGCTCGTGCGCTCGTTGCTACCCGTGGTCGAGTACT
>Ga0315912_10004796_pt1 | contig 12630 bp, 9 predicted proteins | sample VfabasoilMG_FD_204469 | JGI IMG/M metagenome (GOLD analysis project Ga0315912, IMG submission 204469) | Garden soil microbial communities collected in Santa Monica, California, United States - V. faba soil | ecosystem: Environmental > Terrestrial > Soil > Garden | place: USA: California... | reverse complement strand
CCGACCCGCTCGCGGAGTTCTGCCGCAATCTCCCCGGTGCCACCGAGGATGTGAAGTGGGGAAAAGATCTCATCTTCTCGGTCGGCGGGAAGATGTTCGCGGGATTCCAGATGCCGGAAGGTGCGCCGCTGGCCTTCAAGGTGGATCCGCTGGTCTTCGACGAGTGGGTCACGCGGCCGGGCGTGATCCCGGAGCCTTACATGGCCAGGCACTCCTGGATCAGCGTGACGGATCGACGGAAGGTGCCGGAGTCCACACTGAAGAAGCTGCTCAAGGAGTCGCACCGGCTGACGGCGGAAAAGCTGTCGGGGAAGATGCGGGAAAAGTTGGGGTTATAGGGGAATTTCGGGCGCAGGACCGCACGCGCCGGGGGCCTCGGACTGATGTAGAGTGAGGCGTCCACCACCCTTCCCTGGAGGTTTCCATGCGCCGTCTCCTGGTACTGACCGCCGTCCTGGCCCTCGCGACCACGCCGCTCCACGCGGATACGAAGAAGGCTCCTCCCAAGGATGTCGGCTTCGGGCGCATCGCCTGGTTCGACCTGGTGACGACCGACATCGCCAAGTCCAAGGAGTTCTACGCCAAGCTCCTCGACTGGAAGTACACCGCGGTGGCGGGAACCGACCTCGCGGTGGAGATCGTTTCGCGCGACCTGCCGATCGGGACGATCCGAACGGCGGACGGCACTCCGAGTCCATTCAACGGCGTCGTGTACGTGCAGGTGGATGACATCGAGAAGAGCACGGCCAAGGCGAAGGAACTGGGAGCCACGATTCCGCCCGGGTTTCCCTTCAACCTGCCGGACGGTATCGGCGCCATCTCGCTGCTCGTCGACCCGGGTTCACAACCGATCGGGCTTTACTCGCAGAAGTTGATTCCGGCGAAGGACAAGAAGGACAAGTAAGGTCGTGCTTTCCCGGGCGCTACTGGCCTGCCTGCTTTCCAGCGTTGGCGTTGCCGTTGCCGCGGCGCCTTCCTGGCAGACGACGGGAGCACTGCCCGAGCCGACCCTGTTCGGCGAGGGAGTTGTCTCCACGGGGCAATTCGAATCGCACCCCTGTTTCACGCCGGACGGGCTCACCCTCTACTTCGTGCGAAGCACGCCGCAATTCTCGGACTGGAAGATCTGGGAGTCGCACTTCGCCGATGGGACGTGGTCGATGCCTGTGATGGCGCCCTTCTCGGGCGTGTATCGCGATGCCGATCCGTTCATCACGCCGGATGGCACACGCCTTTATTTCATCTCGGATCGACCCGTGAATGGGAAAGCGCGGGACGACATGGACGTCTGGGTCATGGAGCGGACCGGCATGGACGCGTGGGGCGAGCCCCGGAACCTGGGGGCGCCGGTGAATTCGGCGGGGAACGAGTGGTACCCGCGGGTGGCCACCAGCGGAAACCTGTACTTCGGTTCGGATCGGCCGGGCGGCCAGGGGGCCACCGACCTGTATCGGGTGCGGTCGACAGGCCCGGGCTACGGGCCCCCCGAGAACCTCGGCCCGGCCGTGAACAGCGCGGTGGACGAGTACGAGCCCGGCATCGCGCCGGACGAAAGCTTCCTGGTGTTCATGGCAGCCGGTCGCGCCGACAGCCGCGGCGGCGGGGACCTGTACATCAGCTTCCGGGAGAAGGACGGCTGGTCGGAGGCCCGCAACCTGGGACCCGTGATCAATCGGCCGGCGATGGAGATCTCGGCGTCGCTCTCGCCGGACGGGAAGTACTTTTTCTTTTCGAGTTGCCGGCGCGACTCGACGTCGAAGCCGGGTGAGCGGCCGGATCGGGCGCGGAATGGGTTGGGCGACATCTACCGGATGGATCTGGAGGCGTTGCTGGAGCTGGGGCGGATGAAAAGGCCGTGAAAGCGCTCCTGGAAGGGCGAGACCCCCCACGCGACTCGAGACCGGAGTCATGAGTGCCGATCGCCCGCCCTACGGCCGTCCCGACGGTTACCTCGCCCACTCACCGTCCGCCAACTCGCCGCGCGTTCTCGTCCTCCACGCCTGGTGGGGCCTGAACGACACGATCAAGCAAACCTGCGACCGACTTGCCGAGGCCGGCTTCGTGGCCTTTGCGCCGGACCTGTATCACGGGGGCGTGACGGACACGATCGAGGGTGCGGAAGCGCTGAGCGGGGCCCTCGAGGGGGACGCGGCGCGGGCGGATATCGCCGCGGCGATGGCCTTCCTCGAGCGGGAGCCAGGATCGGACGATCGACGGCTGGCTGTCGTGGCCTTTTCACTCGGAGCGTACTTCGCGCTCGAGCTGTCGGTCCGGGAGCCGGAGGCGGTGCACGCGGTGGTCGTCTTCTACGGGTCGCGCACGGGCGACTACAACGGGTCGAAGTCGGAGTATCTCGGCCACTTCGCGGCGTCGGATCCCTACGAGTCGCCGGAGGACGTGGCGGCCACGGAGGCGGCGATCCGCCGGGCTGGTCGGCCGGTCATGTTTCACACCTATCCGCAAACGGGACACTGGTTCTTCGAACCGGATCGGGTGGATGCCTACGCGCCTGGCGCTGCGGTGCTGGCCTGGGAGCGGACGCTGGAGTTCCTGCGGGGCGCGTTCCAACGCTGAGGCCGATTCGCACCTGAGCACGCACTCCGGCAGAGCCCGTGCTCAGCCGCGCCGGTATCAGCTAGCGAACCTTCACGAGCTTCGTCTGCAGCCGCGACGCACCGGCCATGAGACGCACGAAGTAGATTCCGCCGCCCGTTTCGCGACCGGCCTCGTCGCGCCCGTCCCAGAGGAAGGAAGACGGACCGGCCGGAACCGAACCCGTGTGAATGCGGCGGATCAACCGACCGGACAGGTCGTACACGGCGAGGTCCACCGGGCCGGCGTTCGGCAACGTGAAGCTCAGCGTGGCCGTCGCCTGGAACGGATTGGGCAAGGCCCTCAGGTTCACCAGGGGAACCGTCGGCGCCGTCGGATCGGGAACGGCGGACACGTCATCCGCCTCGTAGGTCGACGCGATCGGCGTGCCACTCACCACTTCCATGATGCCGTCGCCGTCGGTGTCGGCTTCCATCACCACCTGGTAGAGGCCGGCGGGGTCGTAGGCGTGCGGGTAGGTGGCCATCACGGTGACTTCAGCCTCGCCTTCGGTGTCGAGCGAGAGGGAGCCAAGGACGGGTTCGCCGGGCGGCAGGCCATTGAGACTCACCGCCAGCGGATCGGGATGCGCGCCGGGTTCGTAGACGGCACTCACGCGGTAGTCGATGACGGCGATGGGATCGCACGGGTGCTTGATGCCGATCACGATCGGCTGTCCGACGATGCCCGGCGCGAAGCGCTGGCCGACGGACACGACGCCGGGTTGCGCGGGTGTGACGCACCAGCAGGTGTTGTCGGCGCGAATCTTGCCCACGCACGAGCGGCAGACGCCGGTGGCATCGTTCACGAACGAGAACTCGTAGCAGGCGGTGTCGTTCTGGTTGATGAGGCCCGCCGGGCGGGTCATCGTGATGCAGATCGGGGTGGAGATGCCGCCGGCGGGCACCGTGATCGTGCCGGACGACGGGCTGAACGTGACGGGGCCGGCCACGGTGCAGCCGGGGCCCGACGGCATGCCGGCCACCGACCAGTGGTAGTTTTGCGGCGCGTTGGTCTGGTTCACGATGTTCATGCAGATCGTCACCGTCGGCTTGTCCTTGCAGATACTGGTGACGGCCGGCACGCGGCAATGTTCACGGCACTTGCCGGCGGGCGCGGCGGCCACGGCCGCGATCGACTGGGTCGACAGCGGCGTGCCGAAGAACTGGAGTTCGTCGATGAGGCCGCTCCACGACGGGGCGCCCGGGCGGCCGCCGACCAGCAGGTCGGCGTTGTTGAAGAGCGAACCGTTGGGTGGCGAGAAGTTGAATCCGGGAACGGGCGCACCGTTGATGTACCAGGCTCCGGTATGCGCATTGCGATCCACCGACACGGCCACGAACGTCCAACTGTTGGCGGGGATCGTCGGACCGGGGAACGTCTCGGTGACTTCGGACGTGCCGATTTCGAGCATCAACTGCTGGCCGTTGAGATAGAGGGACCAGCCGCGCGTGCGATACGGCGAAGCGCTCACGAGCATCCGCTTCTCGGCCACCACGCGCGGCGACTGCGCGCTCGAGGCGGGGTTGAGCCAGGCGTCGAGGGCGAACGAGCCGGTGCCGAAGTCGAGGTCGAGCTGTTCGACCGGTGGTGTTGAGGCGACGGCGCTGGGCCCGAAGATCTGGAGCGCGTTGCCGACCTTGCCGTCGAGATTGAACGTGGCACCACCGTTCAAATGCAGTGCATTGCGGGCTGGATCGAGGTGCGCATTGTCGTTGGCCAGCGTCGTGCCGGCGCCTTCGTCAAACGTGAACCAGGCGGCCAGGCCCGGCGGTACGGCGACGCACTGCGGTGCCGCGTAACAGGAGTAGTTGCCGAAGACAAAGCCGCCGAGCATCTGGCCGGTGCTCACGCCGACGACGTACGACCCTCCCGGCGGTGCGGTCTGGATCCATCCGGGAAAATTGACCTCGGTGATCGTGTACAGGCCGGCCGGCAAATCGTTGAAACAGTAGTTGCCCTGCTCGTCGGTGAACGCCTGGTACGGACCGCCCGGGCCGTTGAGTACGATGGGCCAGCCGAGGAGGGCCGGCTCGCCGTTGTTCTGGATGCCGTCGCGGTTGTTGTCCTGGAACTTCTTCCCGCAGAGCTGGCCGGTGTCGGTGTTGAGGCAGCCGGGCGCTTCAACGTCGCCCAGCGTGGTCTTGTCCAGGATCTGGTTGTTGCCGTCGTCATCGATGATGATGCCGGTGACATTCGAGCCGCCGGTCGGGCGCGAGCCCTGGTAGCCGAAGATCTCCGCGCCGCTCGGGTAGCCGAGGTGGATGGCCTCGGCCGATCCCCACACGCGGCCGATCACGCCGCCCGTGTAGGCGAAATTGTCGTAGTCGACTCCGCCGGCGGCGTTGGCGCCGATGCAGCAGTTGCCGAGCTGGTACAGGTTGGCGGACGTCCAGCAGCCGGCTTCGCAGCGGTATTCCAGGTTGCGGGCCATGTGCGGGCTGGTGACGGTGTTCGAGTCGATGCCGCGCTCGCCGAGGAGCATGCGGCCGTCCCCGCGGAACGAGATGTCGGAGACCGGCATCGAGTAATTGACGAGCGGCATCGGGGGCAGGAAGAGCTCGTGCTGGTCGCTGGAGGTCACGAACGCACCGGCGGCGTTCAGCGCCACGCTGCGTACCTCGTTGTGAAGCGTGGCGCTCGGCGCGCTGATGTCCTCGCGCCAAACCCCGTAATACACCCGATCCATGTGCCACTGAACGCCCCACAGGCGCTCGCCGAGCGGCGCCCAGCCGGGTGATGGGACGCTGCCGATCGGCGTCAGGTAGTTCACGGGGCCCGTGTCGGCCACGAATGGGTCGAACACCTGCTGGATCGTGCCGGTCGTGCCGTTCACGCCGTTGGCCTTGACGCGGTAGATGCGGCCGTCCTCGAGGTTCGTCACGAACAATTGCTTGTGGCGACAGTCGTACGAGATGTTCCCGAGGCCCGGGAGATTCTCTCCGGCGATGACGTTCGGGTCGGGATAGTTCGGGAGGCGGCAGAACGTCTTCATGGCGCCCGTAACGGCGTCGATCCGGTAGACGGCGCCGGGGCCCGCGCCGGCGATCGTGCCGACGGCGTCGCCGTCATAGCACGAGCTGTGCGCCACGAAGATGTTGCCGTAGTCGTCGACGGTCACGCCGAAGACGGTGCCGAGCGAGTCGGCCTTCCAGCTGTTGCCCGGACCGTTGTAGCGGGAGATCGTGGTCCACTCCACGTCCTCGGTGGGCGCCGGGCTGCCCAGATCGAACACGGTGACGGCGTACGGCGAGGCCTGCGCTTCGTTGCGCGTGCCGACCAGGATATTGGGCGAGAGGCTCGGCGGCGAGGCGGCGCCGAGGAATCGCGGCGCCTTGGCGCAGCACGTGTCCGGCGGGCTCACGCACGCGGCGCACGACTCGGGATGCGGCGCCTGGAACTTGAGAACCACGCCGTCGATCGGACCACCGTTGAAGCTCGTGTCGAACGCACCGGTCGTCGCCGGGAAATCGGCGCTGTTGGTGGTGCCGGTCAGGTAGCGGCGGCCGAGGAGGTCTTCGCGGTAGTCGTAGGCCACGTCGTCCGCGCTGCCGCCGATGAAGGTGCCTTCCATGAGCGCGCCGGCGATGTCGAACTTCGTCAGGAACATGTCGAAACCGCCATTGTAGCTCGGGTCGTACGAGCCGGCGGTGCTGGGAAACGTGGGCGAACCGGTATAACCGCTCACGGTGGCCTGACCGGCGGGGTTCATGTGCAGTTTGGTCGGGGCATCCAGGTTGGCGCCACCCAGGTAGGTGCTGTAGAAGGTGAAGGTCAGGTTAGGGAGGTGAAGCATCACGAAGCCGTCGTTCGAGCCACCCCCGTAGGTAGTCTGGAACGCGCCGGAGGTAACCGGGAAATTCGTTGAGGTGGTGACGCCGGCCAGGGCCACACCGATGAAGTCACTGGCCACCGCGGTGCCGTAGTCGTGCCCGGAGCCGCCGTACTTCTGGCAATAGCTGAGGTCCGCCGTGCTGTTGCCGGCCGGCACGATCTGGGCGAGGAAAGCGTCGTACGTGTTGTTGAACGGGGGGCCGGACGTGGAGGGGAAGTCCGACGAGATCGAGGCGCCCGCAATCCAGGCATTGCCGACCACGTCGATGTCGAGGCCGTGGGTTTCCTCGTTGCTGCTGCCGCCAAGATACGTGCTGTAGATCAGGTCGGCCGGGCCGAGACCGGCCGGATTCAGGATGGAGAGCACGGCGTCGCCGCCGCCATTCCAGGTGGGGTCGTAACAACCGGTGGTCGTCGGATAGTTGTTCCCCGCATCGCCCAGCACATACACCTGGCCGGCGTTGTTCAGGGCCAGGCCGGAGTTGTTGTCGCTGTCGGGACCACCCAGGTAGGTGCTGTACAGGAGCGTACCGGTTGGCGACAGCCGCGCGACGAACATGTCGATCTCACCGGGGTTGGTGCCGTTGAAGCTGGCGTCGTAGCACCCCGCGGTCGTCGGGAAGTCGTTGGAGCCGGTGATGCCGGCGAGAAAGGCGTTGTCGTTGAGGTCGACATCCAGCGTGTAGCCGATCTGATCCTCCGAGCCGCCCAGGAACACGCTCCAGAGTGTCGACTGCCCGTTCGACGCCAGGCGCGTGATGCAGACCGAGTAGCGCGTGCTTGGCACCGGGCTCCCGGTGGCCGGAAAGTCCGGCGAAAGCGTGCCGCCCACCACCCAGGCCTCGCTCGCCGCGTTGTAATCGATGGCATGAAGCTCGTCGTACGACGAGCCGCCGAGGTAGGTGCTGTAGTGGAGGATGGGGTCGATGACGAGCGAAGCCGTCGGGTCGATCGGATCCAATACGTCAAATCCGAACGTGTTTTTCGACATCCGGCGATAGCCGGCGCGCACGGGACGCTTCTCGCCGTCGATGACCTGCCACGCCACCGGGGCGCGCTCGATCACCTGGCCGAAGCGCGTCGTGATCGCGAGGTCGCCGTTGGATGAAACGTCCAGGCGCTTGATGCCGTCGTAACGCACGCGGATCTCGCGGTAGTCGGCGCCCGGCTCGATCTCGAAATCATATTCGAGCTGGCCGTCGGCTCCGTGGTACACCAGGTCGATGCCGGGATAGAGATCGTCGTAGCGGACCGCACCGTAATTCGGGACATTGGTCCGCCAGGCGCCTGGATCGTTGCCAATGTAGTAGTGACTCAGGTTCGCCGCGGGCTGCTCGGGCGCCAGGATGGCCGTGGCACGCGAACCGGGAAAGGACGCGCAAAGCGCGATGGACTCGAGGGCCGGGGGGTTGGCGTCGGCCGATGTCGGAAGGTTGAAATCTGTTTGCGATTCAGTCGGCTTGCGCCGGGAGATGATGTACGTGGCGCCGGTCGGGCCGATTTCGACCAAGGCACCGGGCACGCTCGCGGCGTAGTGGATGGCGTCCGGCCACTGCCCCTGGTTGGCCGCGAAGGTGAGCGTGGGGCGGACGCGTTCGTTGTCATCGCCGGGCGTCTTCACGGCGACTGGTGTGCCAATCCCGGCGGTACCCGCCGCGGCATTGGTTGCCCCGGGGCAAGTTGCACCAATTTTCACAAGCGAGAGACTTAATACCGAGACAGTCGCGAAAAGAAATCGAATTCCCGGGGCGATGGCGGCGCGCATCGTCATCTTCGAACTCCACGTTGGTTTGGCAGAGCGAACCGGTTCGGGAGAGGGCTTCCAGTCTAGCGCATGGTTGGGCGCGAACCATTGCCCAATCGACGTGCCATTGACCCCAGGGACACGTTGGACCGTAACTGATTGGCCGGTATAGTCATGAGTGGAGTGACAAATTCGAGAATTGGACCTTGTGGAGTCGGTGTGCAGGAGTGGCATGATTCCTCCGGAGGAATCCCTGATGCGTTCCGCCAGGCACATCGGCATCGTGGCCGTGAGCGCCGAGGGTGCCGCACTCTGCTATCGAACGATCTGCAGCGAGGGTGCGGCGAGTTTCGGCGTGCATGGGCATCCGGAAATCAGCATGCACTCGTTTCCGCTCGCGGAGTACGTGCGGCACATCGATGTAAACGCCTGGGACAAGGTCGGTGAGCTCTTGCTCGAATCGGCCACGCGCGTCGTCGGGGCCGGCGCGGATTTCCTCATCTGTCCGGACAACACGGTGCACCAGGGCGTTGCCTTGATTCGCGATCGCTCGCCGGCCCCATGGCTGCATATCGCGGAGGAAGTGGGCACGGTGGCGGTCCAGCGGGGGTTTCGGCGGCTCGGGATCATGGGCACCCGATCGTTGATGGAGGGGCCGGTGTATCCGGTGGCGCTCGAGCGGCTCAGCGTGGCCTTCGAATTTCCCGAGGCCGCCGATCGGCAGCGGATCGACGACGTCATTTACCAGGAACTGGTCCGCGGGCGCATCGAGGAAGAATCGCGGGTGTACTTCCAGTCGGTGATTCGCGGGCTGGCAAATCGGGGTTGCGATGCGGTGGTGCTCGGTTGCACCGAGATTCCGCTGTTGATATCGCAATCGGATTCGCCGTTGCCGGCGATCGATTCGACCCGCACCCTGGCGCGAGCGGCGCTTCGGGAAGCGGTGGGCGCGAAGGAGGCATGATGGCCGGCGACCGGCCCGTCGAAGATGCCAACTGAGTGAAACCCCGGCGCTCCCGGCGCCGTAACTGGCTTCCGGTTCCCAAGGAGGCCCCATGTCCCTGATTCTGCCCATCCACATTTCGGCCGGCCTGATCGCGATCGTTTCCGGCGCCATCGCCATCGTGGTGGTGAAAGGTTTGCGCGTGCACCGCAAGAGCGGGATGGTCTTCGTGTGGGCCATGAGCGTGATGGCCGGCAGCGCCCTGTTCGTGGCGGCGGACAAGAACCAATGGGCCAACTTCATGCAGGGAATCCTGGCCTTCTACATGGTCTCAACGGGCTACCTGGTGGTCCGGCCGGCGGACGCGACCAAGCGGCGGTTGGAAGTGGCCGCGCTGGTCCTGGGCATCGCGATCGTCCTGACCTACGTGGCGTTCGGCTTGATCGCGGCGAACCGTCCGTCCGGCAACTTCAGCGGTTACCCGCCCCCCTTCTACATCATCTTCGGCGGGATCACGCTCCTGGCGGCGATCGGCGATATCCGTTACCTGCGGGGACCGGGCCTGCGTGGCGGGCCGCGCCTCGTCCGGCACCTGTGGCGAATGTGCTTTTCGCTGTTCATCGCCACCGGGTCGTTCTTTCTCGGTCAACCCCAGGTGTTTCCGAAGCCGATCCGAATCATGCCGCTCCTGGCGCTGCCGGTGATCGCGGTGCTCGTTACCATGGTCGTGTGGTGGTGGCGTATCCGCGGAAAGCGGAGCCTTGCGGGCGTACGGGGAGTGGTGTCGCCCGAGATCACCTGATTCCCGCTTATAACTCCAATCCCAGAAACTGGCTCCCCTCGATCGGATTGAACACGTACGGCTCGATCGGCACGAATCCCAGCGAGCGGTAGAGCGCCTGGGCGGAGGCCATCGCGGGGAGCGTATCGAGGCAGATGCGGCGATAGCCAGCCTCGCGGGCTTCCTGGCATATCCGTTCGGCGAGTTGCCGGCCGAGCTCCCGGCCCCGGGCGGCGGGACGCACGTAGAGGCGCTTCATTTCGCAGGTCTGGGCGTCGCGGGCCCGGAGCGCGATGCAGCCAAGCGCTTCGCCTTCGGACCAGGCAATGAGCAGCCGGCCAGTGGGCGGTTGATACTTGCCGGGAAGCGAGGCAACTTCGGATTCGAAATCCTGAAAGTGTAGATTGACGCCAAGGCTGTTGGCGTACTCGCGAAGGAGTTCCGTCACGACGGCGAGATCCTGCGGCATGATGGCGGGGCGGATGTCGATCGACATGGATTTTCAGTTTACTCCAGGGCCTGAGTCACGAGAGAGGGTATTCACGTGGGCGCGTTCCCGGGCGCGATCGGCGCCATCACCTTGTTTGTCGACGACCTGGAGTCGTCGAAGAGGTTCCCGCGCTACCGGCTGTTCGCATTTCTCCGTTTTCCATACACTTCCCGATGTTCGATTCATCGATTACCCCTGCATGAGTCTCGTCACGATCGCCTGAAGGAGATCCCCATGTCCGTCCCAGCCCTCGAAGAATTCGTTGCCGGTTCCGGTGGCAAACTGTTTGTCCGTTCGTGGCGACCCGCCGGCCCGCCGCGTGCCGTCCTGGCCATCTGCCACGGCTTCAACTCGCACAGCGGGCAGTACGAGTGGGTGGCACAGCAGTTCGTGGCGGCGGGGTACGCCGTGTACGCGATGGACCTTCGCGGCCGCGGCAAGTCGGAGGGGGAGCGGTTCGTCGTCGAGCATGTCGATGAATACGTGAGCGACCTGTCGACGCTCATCCAGCTGGCCAGGTCGCGCGAGCCGGGGCTCAAGGTGTTCCTGCTGGGCCACAGCGCCGGCGGCGTGATCTCCTGCACGTACACCCTGGACTACCAGGCGCAGCTGGCCGGTCTCATCTGCGAGAGCTTCGCCTTCCGAGTGCCGGCGCCCAAGCTGGCGCTCGACGCCATCAAGGGCATCAGCAGCTTCGCGCCACGCCTTCCGGTGCTCACGCTGCACAACAAGGATTTCTCGCGCGATCCCGCCGCGGTGGCGGCCTTGAACGCCGACCCACTCATCGCCCACGAAACTCAGCCGGCCGAAACCGTGGCCGCCCTCTGGCGCGCCGACGAGCGCCTGACGAAGGAGTTTCCGAAGATCCACATCCCCGTGTTCATCATGCACGGAACGCACGACAAGGCCACGGTCCCGGCCGGCAGCCAGCTCTTCTACGATACGGTCGGCTCGACGGACAAGACGCTCCGGATGTATCAGGATCATTTCCACGACCTGTTCAACGATGTCGGGAAGGAAGGCGTCATGGCGGACACACTGGCGTGGTTGGCGGCGCGGGTGTGACCGCCGGGGACGGGGCTGGGCCTGGACTTGGGCCGGGCCTGGGCAGCCGATATTGCATTTGCACGGTGTCTTACATTGTAAGACACGCGTTCGATGTGATCTCCGACCGCCGGCGCGACCCCGATGTCGATAATGTCAAAGGACAAATCGGATGAGTATCGGAATCTTCACCGTTGAGCAACGACAGCGGCTCGAGGCGCGGGTGCTGGCCATGGCGGAAGCCGACTCCCGCGTGGTGGCCGGCGCGGTCGTGGGCTCGATGGCCCACGGGCCGGGTGATCGCTGGTCGGATCTCGACCTGACATTCGGCGTGACGGACGACGTGCCCATAACGAAGTTGCTAGAGGAATGGACGGCCACGCTCGTCGCCGAGGAGAACGCGATCCGGCTGTTCGACGTGCCGGCGGGTCCCTCCATCTACCGCGTGTTCCTGATGCCGGGCTGCCTGCAGTTCGATCTGTCGTTTACGCCGGCGGCGAGCTTCGGTGCCATTGGGCCCAATTTCCGATTGCTGTTCGGAACGGCCATCGAGAAGCCTCATCCGCGCGTACCCGAGGCACGCGACCTTCTGGGTCAGGCCGTGCATCACTGCCTGCGAGCGAGATTCGCCATCGAGCGCGGACGATTCTGGCTGGCGGAATTCTGGATCAGCAGCGCACGCGACTGCGCCTTGACGATGGAGTGTCGGCAGCGCGGTCTCCCGGCGCACTTCGGGCGTGGGTTCGACGATCTTCCCGAGGAATTGCGCGACGGTTATCGCGAGGCGCTGGTGCGCGCGCCGGAACGTGAGGAGTTGCTGAAGGCCCTCGAGAGGACCGTCGACGTGCTGATAAACGCTTCGGAAGAGGCTGACGAGCTGGCGACGGCGGTGGCGCCGGACTTATGGAAGCTGACAAGATCATGGGACTGAAAGGAACTCAGGCTTGGGGCTCGTGGCCGCGGGTTGCGCTGATCAGCACTCTCGTCAGCGGCGCGGTGTTTTTCGGCTGCCACGGCGAATCCCGCACCGGTCAACCCGCGGAAGTGGCCAATCGTTTCTTCGGCAGCGCCCTGCGCAGCGACACGGCTTCGGTGGTGGCGGATCTGACCAGGGCGAACCGCGGTCGGGCCGGCGAAGTGATCGCCCGGGTGACCCGGAACGACTCGTTGCAACGCGTCGAGTGGATCCGCACGGACATCTG
>Ga0315912_10004794_pt1 | contig 12636 bp, 14 predicted proteins | sample VfabasoilMG_FD_204469 | JGI IMG/M metagenome (GOLD analysis project Ga0315912, IMG submission 204469) | Garden soil microbial communities collected in Santa Monica, California, United States - V. faba soil | ecosystem: Environmental > Terrestrial > Soil > Garden | place: USA: California... | reverse complement strand
AAACTGGGTAACGTCGTCCAGCTCGGTCGACCGCCTAATCGGATCGACCTGTTGACCTCCATATCAGGCGTCGACTTCGAGGACGCTTGGACTTCGCGCGTACAAGCCGAACTCGATGGCCTGCCGGTCTGCTTCCTCGGTTGGCAGTCGCTGATCGAGAACAAGCAGGCGTCCGGTCGACCCAAAGACCTCGCCGATGTTGCAAAGCTGAGGGCTGTTGCTGCCGCTCGTCGTCCGCCTGGCTAACAAGGCGTTGCTGCAGACGGGCTTGTCGGTCGCTCCGCTCCCTCTGGCGCCCCCAGCTGAACGCCGGTACGTTGACGGATGGAGTCAACCGGGCCCACTCGGAAATAGCGCTGGACCGACCGAGGCGAGAGCCGCGGCGCGAGCCGGCAGTTCACTCTGATCAGGCCCGGGTTTCTCGGGCACTCGCCAAAGGCCTCGATTTCAGCCTGCGAATGCCTAGGGTCACTGAGCGGACGGGGCGCGCCTTGCCATGTATCAACGGGTGTATATACTTTCGGCATGAAGGCGGTTCGTGCGAAACTATTCCAGAACGGGGGAAGCCAGGCGGTACGGCTCCCGCGGGACTGCAGGTTTCCCGAAGGCGAATCCGAGGTCGTCGTGAGGCGCGTCGGCCGTCGAGTTATCCTCGAACCAGTCGAGGAGTGGCCTGACGAATTTCTCAAGTCGCTAGGTTCCTTGTCGGCTGAGATACCAAGGACAAAGAGCGTACCAATTACCAAATTGAAGGACCCGTTCGCCTGAGTCATGGCAATCTTCATGCTCGATACCGACACGGTCAGTTTTGCCTTGCGAGGCGTCGGCGCAGTCGCCGCGCGGTTGGCGAAGCACAAGCGCTCGGAGCTCTGTCTCAGCGCGATCACGGTTGCTGAACTTCGATTCGGTGCCGACAAGCGCCGGTCGCGGAAGATTCACCAGGCAATCAATGCGTTTCTGTCGGGCGTCGACGTGCTGGCGTTCGACAACTCTGCTGCGGAAAAATTTGGCGCCATCGCAGCCGCTCTGGCAACCGCAGGAGTACCCATCGGCCAGATGGACACGCTAATCGCTGGTCACGCCCTGGCGGTGCATGCGACGTTGGTCACGAGCAATCAGCGGCACTTTTCAAAAGTGAAAGGGCTCACCGTCGAGAACTGGACTTAGCCGCTCCAGGTAGCGTCGCCGCCCAACTCCGGTTTGAAGCTGACAAAAACCTCGCTTCGCTCGGCTGTTGCAGCTTAAACCTGATACGTTTGCCGGACAACGGTACGCAATGACTTCCCAGCGCACCAAACTGAAGGGTACTCGGTGCGTAGTCGCTGCGTTAGTTTCCACGAGAGATAGCTCAGGTTCATCTCGTGTCGACGACCTCGAAGCAAGACTCTCCGCCGCTGGGGCCATCGTTGTAGCGCGTGTCGTTCAGCGCCGCGGTGTTTCCAGAACGCGCTCTTCCGGCGGCTTCAAGGACTCCCCTGACGTCATGTCGGCCGCCACCGTTCTCGGTCCCGGCAAGACCGACGAACTCGTCGAGGCGGTCAAGCTGCACAACGCCGGCCTCGTCGTTTTTCTCAACCCGCTCAAGACTTCGCAATCAGAACGGCTCTCCTCTCTCGTAGGCTGTTCCGTCGTCGGTAGCGAAGAACGAAGCCAACCGTAGCCGGACCTCGCGAGGACCCATCATGAATGCTAGGGATATCCCGTACGATTCGCAGCTGAAACCTGATACACCGGGCGAGCGTGCGGTGATGGCGTGAGCGTAACATGAGCCTCGCTCGTGCAGTCATCGGTCAGGCTCGACAATCTGACGCCGAGGGCATTGCTCGCGTTCACATCGCGTCTGCTGATGACTCTTTGGCGGTCACTGGGTTTCGAGTGCCCTAGCGACTGATCGTCGAGGCTTTCTGCTCGGCCGCACCGCACGGGCGCGCGCTGGCTGGCTCAACCGTCCGATGCTGGCACGAGGCATGCACCCATTGGCTGCTCATGAACGCGAACAGCTTGCTGGCTGGAAACGCGCTGCCGAACCAACGCCGAGTGCACCGATTGCGCGCAGGCCGCAAAAGCTGCGCGCGGGCAAGCGGCATGCAAGTCGATGCGGAGTAGGTAGTTCGATGAGCTCCATGGTTAGAGGGCGCTGTCGGATCGCGATGACCGGCGGGCCAGGCGGTGGAAAGACCACCGCGGCCGATCTCTTCCGGCGCGAGCTCGGCGAGCAGGTGGTGGTCGTGCCCGAATCAGCGACCATCCTCTTCAGCGGTGGTTTCCCGCGCTCCACGCAGGTCGATGCGGTTCGCTCGACGCAGACCGTGATCTTCCAACTGCAACGCAGCCTCGAAGACGTGCAGGCAGCGCTCTACCCCGGCCGCATCTTGTTGTGTGACCGCGGGACCATCGATGGCGCGGCCTATTGGCCCGATGGCAGTGACGAATACTTTCGAGCCATGAACACTTCTCTCGACGCGGAGCTCGATCGCTACGATGCGGTCGTATTCTTCGAGACTGCGGCGGTCGCCGGCCTGTCCATCGAAGGCGGGAATCCGGTCAGGCTCGAGTCATTGGAGCAAGCTCGCCGTTTGGATGCCCAGCTGCGATTGCTGTGGTCTCGGCACCGCAGATTTCTGTTCGTGCCTCACGATCAGTCGTTCTTCCGTAAGCTGACCGTCGCACTCGAGCAGCTGCAGGCCGTCACGGAGGAGCTGCGAGCATAGAGCGGCGCGCATCTTGCTAACTCCTGGGTAAGATGCCCACCGAACGCCCCACACTCGGTTTCTTTGGAGCCGCCGGAACCGTCACTGGCTCGCGCTATTTGCTGGAGCACGGCCGTGAACGAGTGTTGGTCGATTGCGGCCTGTTCCAAGGCTACAAGAAGCTACGCGAACGGAACTGGAGCGAGCCCGGTTTCGAACCTGCTGGGCTCAGCGCGATCGTGCTCACGCACGCCCATTTGGATCACAGCGGCTACCTGCCGCGTTTGTGCCAGATGGGCTTTCGTGGCCCCGTGTACTGCACACCCGGCACACGCGACTTGCTCGCGATTCTGCTGCCAGATTCGGGGTTTCTGCAGGAGGAAGAGGCCCGAAATGCCGCACGCTTCGGCTACTCGCACCACGCGACGCCCGAACCGCTTTATACGCGTCGACAGGCGGAGCGCTGCCTCGAGCAACTGCGCACGGTACCATTCGATCAGCCTTTCGCTGTTGCCAATGGCGTGCAAGCGACGTTCACGCGCGCCGGGCACATCGTTGGTTCCGCGTGCGTGGCGTTGAACATCGACGGAACGCGCCTGACGTTCTCGGGCGATGTCGGGCGCCCTGTGGATCCGATCATGAAGCCACCCGCGCTTCTGTCCGAGACGGACTATCTGGTCATCGAGTCGACCTACGGTGACCGGCGTCACCCGCAAGAGAACCCGAGCGAGCTCATCGCCAGCATCGTGAATCGCACGGCGGAACAGGGTGGAGTGCTCGTGATCCCGGCGTTCGCCGTAGGCCGTGCGCAGCACCTGTTACACATCCTGGACGTGCTCGAGAAGGCCCACCGCATCCCGGATTTGCCGGTGTTTTTGGATAGCCCGATGGCCATCGATGCCACAGAAGCATTCCGTGCACACGAGGAAGAGCACCGCCTGACACGTGAGGAGTGCCGCTCGATGTTCGAACTGGCGACATTCTCCAAGACTTCGGATGACTCGAAGGCGATCGATGCCTCGACCGGTCCCATGATTGTCATCTCTGCCAGCGGGATGGCCACCGGTGGGCGAGTCTTGCACCACCTCGCGCGCTTCCTCCCGGACGCGCGCAACACGGTGCTCCTGGTGGGCTATCAAAGCGCGGGCACCCGAGGCCGGCTGCTGACTGACGGCTGCGACGAGCTCAAGATCCACGGGCGGTACGTGCCCGTTCGCGCGCGCATCGCCCAAGCGCAGGGCCTCTCCGCACATGCAGACTACGCGGAGCTGTGCGAGTGGCTGCAGCGCAGTGCCATTTCGCCCAAGCGTGTGTTCGTCACGCACGGCGAACCAGCCGCCTCCGACGCCCTGCGACGCCGCTTGCGAGACACCTTTGGCTGGACCTGCAGCGTGCCAGACGATCGCGAGACGACCACGCTGGTCTGAGAACGCCTCACGATTCATCACATCTTTCCCTGGCGACAGCGCGTCGGGCGGCTGTCTTTTCGACAGTGGTCCCTCGCGATGCGAAGCGATACTTCGTACACGAACTATGGGCTGAGCCGACAAGGCCGACAGTGCGAAGCGATACTTCGTACACGAACTATGGGCTGAGCCGACAAGGCCGACAGCGCGAAGCGATACTTCGTACACGAACTATGGGCTGAGCCGACAAGGCCGACAGTGCGAAGCGATACTTCGTACACGAACCATGGGCTGAGCCGACAAGGCCGACAGTGCGAAGCGGCAACCGGTGGAGCGGATGAACGAGGGGCTGCGACGGGGCCCGCAGCCGCGCTCGACTCGTCCGGTATCGACGGCGCCTGAAGCTCCGGGTCCGCACTGCCGCGCTTGCCCCTCACCCAATGCCTCGAGTGGGTTGCCGACTGCCCCGCGACGCTGCTCAGTCCCCGGAAGGTCTGGCGGGGCGCCACGCCGCCGCCACCGATCGCCTTACCGTGCTGTACGCGCGTCGAAGCGTCATTTTGGCGTGGTCCGAGCCGCAGACGCGGCACGCTTTCTTTTCGCAACCTTGGCCGCGAGGTGCATTTTCCCAAAGCAGTGTCTGGCGTGCAAAAGATTATGCGATCTGCACAACAGCCGAATATTCCCCGCGCCTGCGCCACCGAACCGGGCAACAGGTCGATGTGGTCGAGTTCGAGAAAAGCCCGTGCCGAGCAGCGCCGCCCAGCTGCGGAGACAAACGCGCAGCGACCGTCATCGCGAGTGTAGGCTTCTCGCCGCACCGTCACCGGCAAGTACCGCCCACGCTTGCCAGCCCGCAACGCGCGGCCCTCGTGCGCCTTGGTCTCGGTCAGCACCCCCGATACAGAGACTCCACCAGGTGGAGTTCGGGGCGGAGCGACGTGCACCCGCTCCGCATTCGTCTCGGTCTCGGTCTCGGTCTTGACCCGACGCGATCTTACTCCGATGCCGAAGCGTCGCTTCTCTTCTTGCCGCACGAAGTTTGCCGCCATCAGCTTCATCAAGCCCGCGAGATCGCCGTTCGGCAGCCGATGGCTCGCCAACGCCCGCGCGCGCTCGATCAGCTCTCGAAGCTCGGCGTCAGCGGTGAAGTGCACGCCGAAGCGCTCGGGCGAAAGCGGCTCGATTTCCCGAGCGCGACGGCGAGCATCAGAAACCGCGGGCAACGTTGGCGGTTGCGTGTGATTCGCACGACGGCCGCCGAGGCGCTGCCCGTCGAACCAACATTCCCTCGGCGGGCGCGCTGGAAGGCCTACGTGCCACGACGAAAACTCTTGCTTCGTTCGCGGCAGCAACCCAACGCCACCTGGCGGAGTCGCCCCCCGCGCCGTTGCGTTCGATCGCCCGAGCCAATTCGCGTACCCGAGTCGCGACCCGCGCCGTCACTCCCGCCGCCGTGGTTCGTCGCTTCACCCACGGGCCCATCCTCCGACGGTCGCAACCAAACTCCACCTGGCGGAGTCACCTCGCGCCGTCGCGTTCGTCACCGCAGAGCGCTCAATTCCATCACCCGAGTCGCGACCCACGCCGTCGCGCCCGCCGCCGTGGATCGTCGCTTCACGTGCTTCGCTTGCAGCCACCAAACGCCGCCTGACCTGAGAACGCAGCTCGCGGCTCAATCCGGTGAGGCTCCGGCGCGCGGCTGGGGCGTGTTGAACCCCAAAAACCAGGTCGATGCTCGACGCACGCCCACGTTGCGCCGCAGACCGGAATACCGCCAACGAACTGCTCCGGGCAGAGGACAATTACGTCCTCCCCCCTCGAGCCTCAGCGCCGGTCGTCTTGGTCTTTCTTTGGGCTGCGGCGGCGGAGCAAGAAATCTTCCGTACCCTCAGAATGCAGGAGGTTTTGCCTGCATTCGCTGGCCAGCGGGTACTGGGTCAACGAAGCGGAATTCTCATTGTCACCCATGACTGACCCTCGCCGTAAGACTCTCGCTCTTAGCCATTTGATCGCTGTGTCGTGCCTGCTCGCGTGCGGCTCTTCGCCGCCTTCGGGGCAGAGTTCGCTCGACGGCGCGGCAGCGAACGTCGGGAGCCAGGCTGGCTCTGCCAGCAGCGGCTCGAACAATGCCAATGGCAACGGCGGCTCGGTTCAATTGAATGTCGCACCCGCTGGCGCTGGCGGCGGGGGCGGTAGCGACGTGTCTACCGGCGGAACCAACGGCGCGGTGCAATGCAATGGCAGGTTTTCCGGCCGCTTGCGTGACTTCACCGTCGCCCAGAATACGACTGGGCGAGCATTGGACGCAGCCGCGGTCCCGCCGATTGCCGACTCGATCGGCGGCGTAACCTACCGTGTGAGTCCGGATTTCGAATTCGCCAACGCGATGCTGAATCCGAACACGGCGATGGGTAAGCGGTTTGGAGCGGACCCAGGCATCGTGACGGCCACGCTTGGCACCGACCAGACACCGGTATACGCGGGCCCCGCACAAGGCACCCTGACCACGACCGGGCCCGAAAACTTCGCGACCTGGTTTCACGACACCGCCGGCGTGAACCTGGGTCAAGACCTCACGCTGCAGTTCTTGCCGGATCCCGCGAAACCCGGCGATCCCAACGCCTACTATTACGACAGCAGCACGATGGGCTGTGGCGCTGCGACCTGCCCCGGGTTCTTTCCGATCGACGGTCAGCTCTTGCTGAACGAGGGCAACGCGCACAACTATCACATGACCTTCGAGCTGCACCTGCAGTTCAAATACCATCCCGGTGCAGTCTTCACCTTCATCGGCGACGACGATATCTGGGTCTACGTCGACAACAAGCTCGCGCTCGATTTGGGTGGAACCCACAACGAAGTCACCGGTCAAGTCATGCTCGACACACTGGGCCTCGTCGACGGGCAGATTTACCCGCTAGCCTTCTTTTGGTGTGAACGGCACGTCGTGGGCTCGAATCTTCGCATCGAGACCAGCCTGGAAGTCACGAGCTGTGGCGACGGAGTCGTCAAGTAGCTGAGCGCCCGGGCGTTGCGCGCACGCTGACGCGGCGGGTTACCACTTTCCCCACTCCGTTTTCGGCCGGGTGTAGTCCGCTTTGGCTCGGAGCGTCGCCTTCAAATAGATGAGCTGGTTTTAGCGCTTCGCTTCCTCTGCGGAGCATCTGGCCCCCATGTCGAAGCGTCTTTCACAGGTATCCCTGTCCTTGGTCGGGGGGGCAAACCACCGGGACGTGAGTGATTCGGAGCTGGCTCGGGGCCTTGCGGCGGGCGAGGCCTGGGCGCTTGGCGTCACGTGGCACCGCTTTGCGCCGATGGTGCTGGCGATGGCAAGGCGCGCTCTCGGCTCCCGATCGGATGCCGAGGATCTCGCTCAAGAGGTGTTTCTGAACGTCTTTTGCAAAGCGAAAGCCCTGCGAGAACCCGAAAAGCTGCGCAGTTTCGTGTATTCCTGCGCGATTTTCGGGCTGAAGTCCGAGCTGCGCCGGCGCAAATTACGCGCTTGGCTGCTCTTCCTGGCACCGGAAGCATTGGTCGATCTAGATTGCCGCTCGACTGACGTGGAAGCGCGCGATCTCTTGCGCCGATTTTACGCACTGCTCGACCGCCTTTCGCAGCGCGATCGGCTCGTTTTCAGCCTCAAGGAGCTGGAAGCGATGACCATCGAGGAGATCGCCGAAATCATGGGCATTTCGGAGTCGACGGTGAAGCGTTCACTGACCCACGCCCTGGCGCGCCTCTCCCGCTGGATCGACGCGGACGCAGGCCTTTCAGAAGTGTTCGATACGCGGCGGTGGCAACGATGAGCCGGCCCGACGACGACCCGCCGGACTCGCGAGCGCTGAACAGCCTCACGAAGCTCGCGCGTGACACGGTTCCACGCCCGACTGCTGCCGAACTCGATCGGGGCCTGAACTTGCTATTTGCGCGCGTCGCCGCGAAGGCAGCGCGGCGAGCCAAAGTCGTGCGCTGGTCGCTGGCCGGGGTATGCGCGACCATTTGCACGTTGCTGGTGGTCCAGATTGCTGCTGTGTGGCGTGAGCGTGTGCCTGAGCCAACCGCGCTCGCCTATCGCGTCGAAGGGGGGAGTGTGCTCGCAGGCGGGTACCTGCGTGATTCGGGCAATGCTGGCATTCGGCTGTTCTTCAACGAAGGAACCAAAGTCGAATTCAAGCCGGGTGCTCGTGGTCGCCTGCGCTCGGTGGACAAAGAAGGAACGCGCGTCGTGCTCGACCAAGGCAGCGCTTCCTTCGACGTGGCTCGCAGTAAAGAGCGCAGATGGCTGGTCGAAGCAGGTCCTTTCTCGGTCGCAGTCAAGGGCACGTTTTTCACGGTCTCGTGGGACCCACAGAGCGAGAGCTTCGAACTCCGGTTGCAACACGGGAGCGTCGTCGTGAGCGGGCCAATGCCCGGCGGCGACATCGAACTTCGTGCGGGGCAACGTTTGCTCGTCGACCTGCCCAAGCAGCAGACGTTGATTACCGAGGAGCAAGCGGCTGCGCCGGCAACGTCGTTCGCCCCGCCTTCGTCAGCCAACACCGGTAGTGTTTCCTCAGCCCCTGCACCCGTGGACGCGCCAACGCCTGCCAAGGATGCGCCCGGGACGAGCCCATCGTCCACCGTGGCAACGGCCAGCAGCAGCAGCAAGCTCGAGCGAAAGTCGTCGTGGGCCGACCATTTGGCAAACGGTCGTTGGGATCGCATCCTGGAAGAGGTCGAGCAGAAAGGCCTCGACGCGACGCTGGAGAGCGCGCCAAGTGAGGATCTGTTTGCACTCGCGGACGCAGCCCGCTACCGGCGGCGTACGGACATGGCGAGGGCCGCGCTACTCGCCCAGCGCCGACGTTTTCCTGGTTCTTCGCGCTCCGTGGACGCGGCTTTCCTGCTCGGTCGCGTAGAAGAAGCACGGGATCGAGCCCGGGCAATCAGCTGGTACGACGCCTATCTCGAGCGCGCCGCAACGGGTACCTACTCAGCCGAAGCGTGGGGCAGAAAAATGGTGCTCACGAACGAGCTCAAAGGACGCTTGTCCGCGCGACCGATTGCGGAAGAGTACCTGCGACGTTTTCCGAACGGCAGCTATGCCAGAGCGGCGCGCGCTTTGACCAGTGACCCCTGAGCGTTTCCCCGTGCGTTGGCTTCAGCTCGCCGTCTGCTGGTCGATAGGGCTCTTGTGGGGGGCGCCCGCGTTGGCGCACACGGTCGTGTTGTTGCGCCCCACGACGCAATCTGCGAGCACGACTGAGTTGCTGGAACGCCTGCGGGGCGAACTTTTGTCCGTCGGATTCGAGGTCACGGTGAGTGACGAACCGTTGAGCAACGTCGACGCTGCGGTCGAGCTCGTGGGCGAGCCCGCGCCCGTCGCGGTCGACGTGTGGATCGTCGACCGCACACAGCATTTTCAGCGAGTGGCACGAGTAACGCTGGACGCGAACGCAGAGAACGCGTTCAAAGGTGCGGCAATCCGGGCCAGCGAGGTCCTGCGCGCGCGTCTTGTCGAGAAGGACATGGGGGGTGCCCGTGCAAACCCTGTCCCTGCGACACCGCCCGCGTCTCGGGTCCCGGGCACTGAGGCTGGCACTCAGCCCAAGGAGCAAACCCCACGCCTAGGGTTTGAACTGGGCGCTTCCGTGTTGGCGAGTCTGGATGGCATCGGCCCTGCGCTCTTGCCCATCATCCGCTTCGACTGGGCCATCGAGCCCGAACTCGTGCTGCAAGCCACGCTTGCGGGGTTCGGAACACGGCCCAATCTCGAGGGCACGGCGGGCAACGCTGAAGTTGCCATGCAGTATGGCCTCATGGGCGCTTGCTACCGACTCGATTGGAAGCACCGCGTGCGGCCCCTGGGCGCGCTTTCGCTCGGTGCTCTTCGGACTGCGGTCGTCGGCCAGGCCGAGCCGCCGCGGGAAGGACATTCAGTGGCTCAATGGTCGGTTCTGTTGGACGCGAGCCTCGGCGCCGCGTTGCAGCTCTCGCGCCACTACAGCGTGGTGCTGGCAGGGCACGCCCAGCTGGCGCAGCCCTACGTCGCCATTCGCTTCGGCGAGCAGAAGATCGCTTCGATGGGTCGGCCCAATCTGTTGCTGACCCTGACATTCGGGGCCTGGCCGTGACCAGCCGTCGTCACGCCCTATGGGCACGCGCGCTCGCTAGCCTGGCACTGGGCTGCTCGCGCGCAGACTTAATCGCGATCACGGAGGGCTCCGGAGCAGCGGGCGGCGCAGCGGGTGCCACGACAGGCAGCGCCGCGGGTGCTGCAGCGGGCGGCGCAGCGGGTGCCACGACAGGCAGCGCCGCGGGTGCCGCAGCGGGTGGATCGCCGCCAAGCTGCCCCGCCCCAGCGTTGAGCGAGGGAGATTCGAACCGAACGGTGCAGGTGGGTTCAGTGAACCGTAGTTTCATTCTGCACGTCCCCAAGAGTTACGACGGCGCCAAGCCCGTACCTTTGATCGTGGACTTTCACGGCTTGGGCAGCTCCGGGATGAATGAATTGCAGAACTCCCCCTACCCGGCGGTGACCGATCCCGAAGGCGTCCTGATCGCGTTCCCCGACGGCCTGAAAGGCCCGCTGGGGAGTGCTTGGAATTTCGGCCCTTGTTGCGTGGCAGACGTCGACGATGTGGGTTTCGTCCGCGCCCTCGTGGCCCAAGTCCAAGCTGCCGCATGCATCGACTCGCGCCGCATTTACGCCGTCGGCGTGCTGACTGGAGGCGGGATGGTCTACGACCTCGCTTGTCAGACCGCGGATATCTTCGCGGCCGTGTCCCCGGCAGCGTTCGATCTCGTGCAAGAAAACGTCGACGATTGCCTGCCCAGCCGTCCAATCAGCGAGCTCTCTTTCCGCGGCACCTCAGACCCTCGCGTGCCTTACGCGGGCGGACCTTCTGCCTTGGTGCCCGGCATGCCGATCACTTTTCTCGGCGCCCGAGCCACCTTTCAGAAGTGGGCCGCAATCAATCACTGTACCGGGTCACCTTCACCAGAAGACAACAACGGCTGCTCTTCTTATTCGAGCTGTGATGCCGGTGTCGAGGTGACCCTGTGCACCAAGCAAGGCGGTCGTGACGAGCCAGGCAATGCGACCCTTGCCTGGCCAGTGTTGAGGCGCCACACGCTGTAGCCCGCCCTGCCGAGGGCCAAGGTTACGGGAGGTTCGCCGACTTGTAGGTCCAGCCGCTGTCCGTGCAGAACTTACAGGTCGAGCCAGTGAGAAAGCCTTTACCCGTCGCGCCCATGTCACCCTTGAGTTGCCAGTTCAACCAGGCCAAATTGACTTGATTGAAGTCACCCCTGGGCTGACCCAGATCGCCGCCATGGCCCGCGCTGGTCTTGGAAAAGTAAACGATCGGCACGCCACGAGCGCTGATCGCATCGTAGTCATTCAGCCCGTTCTGGTAGGCGATGTCGCTCGAGCCACCGTTCATGATCTTGAACGGCGTATGAATCTTGGCGTAGAGCGCAGCGTTCGCGCCCATGAGGCCGCTGCTGGTGATGCCGATGGCAGCAAAGCGGGGATCACCCGAGACGTTCTCGGACATCAAGCCACCGCACGAAAAGCCGTCGGCGGCGATCTTCGTGGGCTGGAGGCTTTGGTAATACGCGCTGCACGACTTGTCGTTCTCCGCGATGGCCCAGGTGATGTAGTCGAGGAACGCCTTGCCATCTTGCCCGCCAGCACAAGCATTGCTGCTGCCTGGCGTCCCGTCTGCGACGATGAAGTATCCCCAAGAAGCGATCTCGCCCATCGCCGCCTGGTTCGAATAACCGTCCTGAGAGCAACCGCCCTCACCCCAGACGAGGATGGGGTACTTTTCGGTGCCGCCTAGGTCTTTCGGCCTGTAAATCGTGCCGCATTTGATCCCATTCGCGGAGTTCGTCTCGATCACGACCTCGTGCGGCCCAGTTCCGGAGACGCTCTTGCCCGTGGCTTTCGATGCGGTACAGGTGCCCGAACCCTGACCGCCGCTGCCCCCGCCCACCATGGAGGAGCCGCCCTTTCCGCCCGCACCTCCCGCGGTCGTGCCGCCCGAGCTCGTCGTGCCGCCCTTGCCATTGGCACCGCCTGCGCTCGTGCCACCGGCGCTGACATTCCCGCTGCCCCCGCTGTTGGCAAGCCCCCCGGTCGCGAGCGCGGCACCCGTCCCCGCCGAGCCGCCGCTCACCGATCCGCCGAGCGCGGCTTGGCCTCCGCTGGCGGGTGTCCCGCCCGTGCTGCCCGAGCCGCCGGTTCCGGAAGAACGCCCGCCATCGGTGCTACCGGGAGCAGGGGTGTCAGTGCCGGAACAGCCCACGCTGGAGATGCCCAACAGACCCAAAACCAACGTCGGCCATTGGAGACGATTTACTTTCATCTGCTTCGCTTTCGGCATGCAGAAGTCGGCAGCCGACGAAACCGGTTCAAAAAAGTGAAAGGCGCGCGTTTTTGGCTGCGCGGACAATTCGCGAGCGTGCACGCGCACGTGCACTGGACCCGTGACACCCGGTGCTCCCTCGTCGCGACAAAATCGAGTTCGAATTCGAACCCTGAGGCCGGGTGC
>Ga0315912_10004793_pt1 | contig 12637 bp, 10 predicted proteins | sample VfabasoilMG_FD_204469 | JGI IMG/M metagenome (GOLD analysis project Ga0315912, IMG submission 204469) | Garden soil microbial communities collected in Santa Monica, California, United States - V. faba soil | ecosystem: Environmental > Terrestrial > Soil > Garden | place: USA: California... | reverse complement strand
TACCGAAGCTCGGCAAGCGCGAACTATCGATCTGGAGTGCCGCATGTTCCTACGGCGATGAGCCGTATACGCTGGCGATGCTGCTCGCCGATCTGCAGATGCAAGGCCGCATCGGTGCCGAGTGGTCGATTCTGGGTACCGACATCAGCGACAAAGTACTCACTGCGGCGCGCGACGGCGTGTTTCCGGAAGAGCGCCTGCGAGCCGTGTCGCCGGATCGACTGAGGCGCTATTGCCTGCGCGGCGAAGGCGATTCCTCCGGATTCACGCAGATCAAGCAAACGTTACGCGAGCGCGTGCGGTTCGGCTGGTTGAATTTGTGCAACGAGATCGAGGCGCTCGGTCCATTTGACGCTGTGTTTCTACGCAATGTACTCATCTATTTCGATCCGCCGACCAAAGCGCAGGTCGTGCGCCGGGTGTTGTCGCAGCTGCGTACCGACGGGTTGTTTTTTATCGGTACGGCGGAAGGCCGCATTGCCGAGATCGAGAATTTGCGTCCTGTCGTACCGGGTGCTTTTCGCAAGGTGGCCGAGTGATTCGCGTCGAACAAAGTAGTGCAGTCACTCACGGTCCTGTGACAGTGGTGCTGCATCCGGGCGATGTCGCCTGCGCCGATCGCGGCGATACGCTCGAAACGCTACTCGGTTCCTGTGTCGCCGTCATTCTTACGGATCGTTACCGCACGGTGGGCGTGATGTGCCACATAGTGCACACTCGGGGCGATCAACAGCATTCAACTTCAACGCAAAGCGTGCATGGTGCGATCGACCGCATGTACGAACTGCTTATCGATCGTAGATTGAACCCACGTCTCTGCGATGCATTCGTTTATGGCGGCGGCAACATGTTTCCCGACGTAATCGATCATGCGCATGTAGGCGAGCGGAATGCTCGCGCCGTGTTAGATCGCCTCGAAAAGGATCGCATTGACGTGCTCTGCGAAGACTGCGGCGGCACTGCATATCGGCGCCTGCGATGGACTGTCGGCAACGACCTGCCGAGCGTAGTCGCGACGGTGGTCGAGGTAGATACATGATTAAGATACTCACCGTTGACGACTTCGCGACGGTCGACTGTCGTGCGGCCGCTGAGGACGACGTGTGAAAAAAGTCAGCGTATTCGTCGTCGACGATTCCGCCGTTGTTAGGCAGGTTCTGGCGGAGCTTTTGCAACGCGATCCTGAAATCGATGTGATCGGCGTCGCAGCCGATCCTGTCTATGCCGCCGCGAAGATGCAGAATCGCTGGCCCGATGTCATTGTGTTGGATGTGGAAATGCCGCGCATGGACGGCATCACCTATTTGCGCAAGATCATGGCCGAGCGGCCCACGCCGGTGGTGATTTGCTCCACGCTGACTGTGGAAGGCGCCGCGACCACGATGGACGCCTTGGCGGCGGGCGCGTTTACCGTCGTTGCGAAGCCGACCATAGGGTTGAAGCAGTTCTTACACGATTCGGCGCATGAGTTGATTGCTGCCGTCAAATCCGCGGCAAGCATCGATGCCCGCAAACTACGTTCGGTGCAGAAAGCCGCGGATTCATCGCGGGCCGTTGCAAAGCGATCTACTGCAAACGCGGCACTCAAGTTCGCGGATTCGCATTCCATGAGCGAAACGACGGAGCGCATCGTGGCTATCGGCACGTCGACCGGCGGTACGCACGCACTCGAGACGGTGCTTACGTCGCTGCCGCTCGATTGTCCGGGGATAGCGATCGTGCAACACATGCCCGAAAAGTTTACCGCCGCCTTCGCGGAACGGCTGGATAAGCTTTGCAAGCTCACCGTCCGTGAAGCAAGCAACGGCGAACGCCTGTTGCCGGGCCATGCGTTAATCGCGCCCGGTGGCAAGCACCTGTTACTCAAACGCAGCGGAGCCTACTATCATGCCGAGGTCGTCGACGGTCCGCACGTAAATCGACACAAACCTTCGGTCGATGTGTTGTTTCGATCCGTGGCAAGTTGCGCCGGTCGCAACGCGCTCGGGATCATCATGACGGGCATGGGTGACGATGGCGCGCGCGGCCTAAAGGAGGTGCGCGACGCCGGCGGCGACACGGTTGCGCAAGACGAAGCAAGTTGCGTGGTATTCGGCATGCCGAAGGAAGCGATTCGGCTGGGCGCTGCAGCGCAGGTGTTGTCGCTGCCGGAGCTGGCGCGCGCCATATTGAATTGGTCGGCGCGGCCGCCGCGCAACGCGGCGTAAGCGTATCGCAATTGTGCGCACGGGAATGCGCCGCATAACGACGTCCTGGGCCGGGAACCGGTCTGGCGCGCCGGCTTCGTAGCGGCGTCTGGACTTTTACCTATGGAAAAAGCGTAGCGCGCCATTGCAGAATGAGAGCGATGCCTACCGACGTCCTCCATACCGAAGCGAATAACGCGGCCAATAGCGCATTAGAACAGCGCATTAAGCGCTTGGAATTGGAATATCAGGCTGTTTTGGATGCGGCTGTGGACGCTGTCATCGTGATCGACGCGCAAGGTGTCATCGAATTAGCCAATCATTCGGCCGAACGCCTGTTCGACTACTCCGAAGACGACCTGATCGGTCGCAGTATCGGCGTGCTTATGCCCGAGCCTTATCGGTCGCAGCACGAGGATCGGATGCGACGTTATCTGGAAACGCACGATCCGCAGATCATCGGTACCGTACGCGAAGTGCAGGCGGTACGCCGCGACGGCACGCAGTTTGCGGCCGAGTTTACCGTGGGCCCAATTAACGGCAGTCAACCGCAACGGTTCGTGGGTTTTATTCGCGACATTACGGCGCGGCAGCGCACGGCCGACGAAACTCGCGAGATGCAAGATCGACTGATGCACTTCGGTCGTATCTCTACGATGGGTGAAATGGCGGCCGGCATTGCGCACGAAATCAACCAGCCGCTAACCGCCATTGCAACGTACGCTCAGGGTTGTCAGCGCATATTAGGCTCGCTGCAGTTGCCGCAGTCCGACGATTTGGCTACCGGTTTGCAGCAAATCGAAAGCCAAGCGCTGCGCGCCGGGGAAGTAATTCGCAGGTTGCGCTCGTTCGTCCAGAACAAAGAGGTGCGCCGCGAGTTGATATATCCCAATCACTTGCTGGACGACCTATTGATGTTGGCGCAAACCGACACGCGTCATCACAACGTGCGTATTCGTCTCGAGCCGGGCAAAAACCTGCCGCAAGTGTTGGCGGATCCGGTGCAGATTCAGCAGGTGATGTTGAATTTGGTGCGCAACGGCATCGACGCCATGCTTGAAGTGCGGCACGAGTATCGCGAGATTCAACTACGCACCTTGTTGAACGACGAAGGCTACGTCGAATTTGTCGTCGCCGATCGCGGCCCCGGCTTGCCGGACGCCGTGAAGAATCGATTATTCGATCCTTTCTTCACGACCAAAGCGGGCGGTACGGGCTTGGGTTTGCCCATCAGTTTATCCATCGTCCGTGCCCACGGCGGCAAAGTTTGGTACCGCCCCAATGAAGGCGGCGGCGCGTGCTTTTGCTTCTCATTGCCTGCGGTGGTACCTGGATGATCGCCGAATGACGACTGCCGGCGAATATCACCAACGATCATAGGGGGACGAATGAAGGCCTCAGCGACTCCTGTCAATCCCGCCGTGTTCGTCGTCGACGACGATGGCGGCGTGCGCGACGCTTTGCGATTTCTGCTGCGTTCGGTCGGGCTGACCGTGGAAACGTTTACGTCCGCGGTGGAGTTCCTAGAGAGCTATAGCGACGATCGGCCGGGCTGTCTGGTGCTCGACATTCGCATGCCCGGCATGACCGGGCTGGAACTGCAGGAAAAGCTCATCGAACGCCGTTCCATTTTGCCGATTATTTTCATTACCGGTCACGGCGACGTTCCTATGGCGGTCGAAGCCATACAGGCCGGTGCGTTGGATTTCATTCAAAAGCCTTTCAGCGACGAAGATTTATTGGCGCGGATTTATCAGGCCTTGGCCAAAGACGCCAAAACCCGTGCTTCGCTGAGCGAGTTGGCAGCCATACGTGCGCGTTTGGCATCGCTGACCCCGCGCGAACGCGAAGTCATGGATTTAGTCGTCAACGGCAAAGCGAATAAAGTAATTGCCGGCGATCTCGATCTAAGCCAGCGCACCGTGGAGATTCATCGCGCCCGCGTGATGGAAAAAATGGACGCTTTGTCGCTGGCGCACCTGGTACGCATGGTGTTGGAGATCGGCGAGCTGAAGTGAACTCGTCGATTCGGCGCCGATTCGATAGTATCGACGCATGAGTGGACTGCAAAGTTGGCAAGAAGAAAAGCAATCGGCGTGGTTGTATCGCCAAATCGCCGCGGCCGAGCCCGATCTGCGCATGCGCAAATTGTTTTTGTCGCTGGCGGAGGCGGCGGAAACGCAGTCGAAGCAGTGGTCCAGTGACGGTGAATTCAAGCCGGCGACACGAGCCCGCATTGTCGCGGTATTGGCTCGACGCTTTGGCCCGCGTCATCTGCGGCCGATGCTGGCGGCGATGAAGATCCGCGGGCTGTCGGCATATGACGCCATCGCGGTCAACGGCACACATGCGATGCCGGTCAACGTGGAAGAGATCGGTCAACGCCATAAACGCTTCGGCGGCGGCAATTTGCGCGCCGCCGTGTTCGGTGTCAGCGATGGATTGGTGTCGAACACCAGTTTATTGATGGGCATCGCGGGCGCTTCCAGCAACAATCAGCTGCTGTTGACCAGTGGCGTTGCGGGTTTGCTAGCCGGCGCGTTGTCGATGGCTGCGGGCGAGTACATGTCGGTACGCTCGCAACGCGAGATGTACGAGTATCAAATCGGGCTTGAAAAAGACGAACTGAACGAGTATCCCGACGAAGAAGCGGAAGAACTGGCGTTGATTTATGAAGCTCGCGGCATGTCATTGGAGCGGGCACGCGAAATCAGCAAAGACTTGATGAGTAACCCGCAGCATGCGCTCAACGTGTTGGCCCGCGAAGAGTTGGGACTGAATCCCGATGATTTGGGGTCGCCATGGGGTGCGGCGTTGTTCTCGTTCGTGTCCTTTGCGGCGGGTGCGCTGGTGCCGTTGCTGCCTTATCTTTTCGGTGTGGCGGGAACGAGCGCGTTGACGCGGTCGGCAGCGCTCGCGGCGATCAGCTTGTTGATCGTCGGCGGTGCGCTGAGTCTATTCAGCGGTCGCGGCGCGGTGTTCGGCGCGGTGCGCATGTTGCTGATCGGCGGCGGTGCGGGCGCCGTGACATACCTAATCGGCACGTTGTTCGGTGCGACGGTTGCATAGCGACGATGCGGTACGGTTTACGCCGTATCGGTCGCCTAGCTGTCCCATTCGGCGCGCGGATCGAAAGGCAGTTCCTTTTGCATCTGCTCGTATAGTTCGCGCGCACGGGAGGATGTCGCCGGCGGCACGACAATTTTGAGCACGATGTATTGATCGCCGGCATTACCCTTGGGGTCGGGTAAGCCGCGGCCTTTTAAGCGCATTTTTTGTCCTGCACGCGCCCCCGGTGGAATGCGCATGTCTACCGACCCGCCTAATGTCGGCACTTTGATCGTGTCGCCGAGCGCGGCTTCCCATGGTGCAATCGGTAAGGTGAGCGTGAGATCGCGACCTTCGACAGTGAAAAGCGGATGCGCAGCGAAAGCAACTTCCAAATACAAATCGCCTGCGCGGCCGCCGCTTAAAGACGGGCTGCCTTGACCGGCAAGCCGAATCTGCTGGCCTTCGATCACACCGGCCGGAATATTCACGCGCAGGGTACGTGGCTTGACGACCACATGACCGTCCGCCGCCAGTTCAGGCGATTTCAATTCGATGGTTCTTTGTCCGCCGCGATACGCGTCCTCTAAGCTGACCTCTATGCGCGCTACATGATCCTGGCCGTTGGTCGCAAAACCCTGTTGCGAACCTCGGCCCGCCCCGAAGGGACTGCGCGCGCCGAACAGAGACGAAAAGAAATCGCTAAAGCCGGCCGCATCGTCGCCGCCGAATTGCGTGGAGCGTTCGAACCCTTGTCCCCAATCGGGCGGTGGTCGGAACTCCTGGCCTTCTTTCCAGCGCGAGCCCAGTTGATCGTACGCTGCGCGCTTCTCGGTATCTTTTAGAACTTCGTATGCTTCCTGAACTTCCTTGAATTTCTCTTCCGCTTTGGGCTCCTTGCTAACGTCCGGATGATACTTACGCGCCAACTTTCGATAGGCGCGCTTGATCTCGTCCTGAGTCGACGAGCGCTCGACGCCCATGATTTGATAGTAATCTTTGAAATCCATTGCGGGAATGTGAGGTCGTTATGAATGAACTTCAAGTGCTTGATTGTGGCAACAGTCTCCGTTCGCCCTGATTACCCGGTCACCCTGAGCCTGTCGAAGGGTCGAAGGGTTCTTTTGTCTCGAAAGGGAGAAACAAGATCGTTTCGATCCTTCGACAGGCTCAGGATCAACGCGAACGGAGCAAAGCTATGGGGGCGTAGCCGATGAACGTTCGACTTCGTGCTTGACCTATTCCTCTGACGACAACAACAGGAGCCGAGTTCCTTCCGGCGCCACCAGAATGGCGTTTGAGCCTGCATCGAGACTGTCCGGCATTTCGTCGAGCAAGGGAAAATCTTTTTCGCGCAAGCGCGCCAATCGTTCCGGCATGTCGCCGCCCGAGAAAGTGAGCACGGGCTGCCGCAGCGCACGCGAACGATAGAGGCTCAGGTTCAGGTGATCGCTGGTCAACGACAGATGTGAAAACGGTTGATCTTCCGGATCCCAGGCAACGAATCCCAGGTTTTCCCAAAACTCACGACCGAGCGTGAAATCACGGACGGGAATTCCCAGCTCGGCAAAGTAGCCGCAGGTCGATTCGAAGCTCGTTTCCAAGGTCGGCGGCGAGAAAGTGCGGGCTTCCAGCATCGCGATTCGTACGCCATGCGGATCGGCAAAGGCTGCTTCATGTAGCGATTCGCTATCGAAGTGCTCGGCGTCGAACTCGATACCGTGTGCGCGCAACTTTTCCACATGCTGTTGCAAGTTCTCGTGAACGTACGTTACCGCCAGCGGTGGGCAAGGGCGTCCGTGCAAGCCGATAAATACATGTCCGTCGGTGACGACGGCATAGGGGTGCGGCCACGCTTCGCCGACGGTTGCTTGCACAAACCCCAGTCGCTCGTAAAAGGCCAACGACTCCTGGATGTCGGGTGTGTGAACGCTGATTTCGAGAAAGCGACCGAGCATGTGAAGAGGGCTACTGGCTGCTGGCGACTGGCGACTGGCCAGAAACAGAGAATGGATCGAGATGGCGTTGTATCAGCTGCGAGAGTGCTTGCACATGTGATGGGTGCGCATTTAAACACGGCACGTAGTCGAAGCTTTCGCCGCCGGCCGATAAGAAGTCGGCGCGATTGCGGATGGCGATTTCTTCCAGCGTTTCTAAGCAATCCGTCGCGAAGGCGGGGCAGAGTACCGTGAGCTTCTTCGGGCCGCGTTTGGCGTACTCAGCGAGCGTCACTTCGGTATACGGCTCGATCCATTTGGCTTTGCCGAAGCGCGATTGAAACGCCATCGTCCATTCGTCCGGTCGAAGTCCCAGCGTGTCCGCCGTCAATTGCGCTGTGCGTTGGCACTGCCGCAAATAAGGATCGCCTTTGTCGATACAGCGCTGCGGTATGCCGTGAAAGGAAAAAAACAAATGCGAGCGTTCGTGTGCGCGCCAATGCTCGCGCACGCTCTGCGCCAACGCGGCGATGAAGTCGGGATCGTCGTGATAGTCGCGAATGAAATGCAGCGCCGGCACGGCTCGCCAGGTTTGCAATTCACGCGCGACTTGATCGAACACCGCGCCGGTGGTGGTGCCGGAGTACTGCGGATACAGCGGTAAGATCACGAGGCGATCGATGCCCTGATCGCGCAACGCTCGCAGTGCTTGCGCAATCGACGGCTCACTATAGGTCATGCCGAGCGCGACTACAGCGTCGCTATACGTGTGTCGAAGTTGCAGGCGCAACGCATCGGTCAATGCGCTTGACTCCACCATGAGCGGTGAGCCCTGCCGGGTCCAAATTTGCGCGTAGCCATGTGCGCTTTTGCGCGGGCGTACGTTTAGCACGATGCCGTGGAGAATCGGTAGCCACAACAGACGAGGCAACTCCACCACTCGAGTATCGGCAAGAAACCGCGCCAGAAAGCGACGTACCGCCGCAGGCGTAGGCGCATCGGGCGTACCGAGATTGACGAGCAATACGCCCGTTCTATTGCGGGCGTTCGAAGGCGAAGAAGTATTCACGAATAGCAGGGTAAGCGAGAGGGTGGGCGCGTGCAAACATCGCTAGTCAAGTTAGGACAAGGGTCGTTAGACCTACATGTGAATGCTCGTATGAGTGTTTAGGGACCGGATGGATTCGGCATGTAATTGGCAGGGACGCCGATTTTTTTCATTCGATTTATGCTCCGCCAATGTAGGCCGGGTTTAACGCAGCGAATGTACGGGCGCAGGCTGGCGAATGCTCCATGCAGCGCCAGCATTTCCAACATCCTGTAGGCCACCTGCTGCGCCCTATGAAAAACGCTGGATTACGTTTCCCTAACCCAGCCTACTTTACTCATCTCTCTACAATCGCCGTCACGCCCATGCCGCCGGCCGTGCAAATGGAGATCAACGCACGCTTGCCGCCGTTTTCTGCGAGCAACTTCGCCGTGGTAGCCAAAATGCGCGCACCCGTTGCGGCGAACGGATGGCCGAGCGCCACGCTGCTGCCTTTGACGTTGAGTTTGCTGCGGTCGATGGACCCCAGCGGCTCGGTCAGTCCCAAGCGTTCGCGGCAGTATTCTTTCGATTCCCACGCTTTGAGCGTGCACAGTACTTGCGCGGCAAAGGCTTCGTGAATTTCGTAGTAATCGAAATCCTGCAAACGCAACTTTGCGTCGGCCAGCATACGCGGCACTGCATACGCAGGCGCCATTAAGAGGCCTTCTTTGTCGACAAAGTCGACAGCGGCGACTTTGCCGTAGCGCAGATACGCCAATACCGGCAACTTGCGTTCGCGAGCCCATTCGTCCGAAGCGAGCAATACCGCGCCAGCGCCGTCGGTCATGGGCGTGGAGTTGCCGGCGGTCAGCGTACCGGCACCGCTTTTGTCGAAGGCGGGTTTCAGTTTGGCTAGTTTTTCTATGGTCGTATCGCGGCGCAAATTGTTGTCGATCTTTAATCCACGGTATTCCATGACCAGGTCGCGATAAAAGCCGGCGTCGTAAGCCGCCGCCGCTTTTTGATGGCTTTCGTATGCAAGTTGATCCTGAGCCTGTCGCGAAATTTGCCAGCGCGTCACCATATGCTCGCAGCTTTGCCCCATCGACAACCCCGTGCGAGGTTCGACTACGCCCGGCAGCGAGGGCGCAAAAAATTTAGGCCGGAAGCCGAACCAAGGCTTGATGCGTTCCAGCGCCGTCTTTCCACGCGCGCTGCGCAAGAGCATTTTTCGATACGCTTCGGGATAAACGACGGGCACGTCGCTGGCGCTATCGACGCCGCACGCAATGCCGGAATCGATTTGACCCAGCGCGATTTTCGAGCCGATGTCGATAGCGGCTTCCAGGCTGGTGCCGCAGGCGCGTTGCATATCGAGCCCCGGCGTTTCCGGAGCCAAGCCGCTGCCCAAAACGGACTCGCGGACCAAGTTAAAATCGCGGGAATGCTTTAACACTGCGCCGCCTGCGACGTCGCCGAGCCGTTCGCCTTTTAGGCCGAAGCGATCCACCAAACCGGCGAGGGTCGCGGTCAGCATGTCTTGGTTGCTGCATTCGGCATACGACCCCATCGAACGTGCGAAGGGAATACGGACACCGCCGACGATGGCGACGGGACGAACCGATGAGCCGACAAGCATGGCGCTACTCCTTCACGGTGAACGGTTTAATGCGTTCCGGGTAATGTGATGCCCAATGCGCTGCGAAGAATACAAGTATTTGGGGGAGTCGGGTAAGGTATCCCAGTGACTACCGGATGCAGACGAACGGAACGCCATCGGCACTCGTATTGGGCGAGTGCCGCTGCCATGCTGTGCTTAGCGTGGGTGGGAACGTCGTACGCCGATAAACAGGTAGCACGACTGGTCGATGACTACTACGAAGAGTACTTGGCGCTCAATCCCGTGGCCGCTACCTATATCGGCGATGCCCGCTACAACGATCGGTTGGCCATCGACATTGCTCCCAACCAAGTGGCGGCGATCACAAATCTGCATCGCAAATATCTACTGGCGGCGGAACGCATCGATGCGGCCGCATTGTCATCGGCCGAGCAACTCACGTTGGCGGTGCTTAAGTACGAGTGCATCATGGCTGTCGAAGCGGCGCAGTTTCCACAGTGGTTGTTGCCGATCGATCAGTGGAGCAATCTGGCGCTGACCTTGCCGGAGTTGGGTTCGGGCGAAAGTGCGCAGCCCTTCGTCAACGAACGCGACTACGATAATTTTCTGGGTCGCATTCGCGACTTCGACCGGTGGTCAAGACAGGCCGTCGAAAACATGCGCACAGGCATGCGGCAAGGTATTGTGCAGCCGCGCGTATTGATGCTGAAATCGCTGCCGCAGTTGCAGGCGCAAATCGTTGCGGATCCGACCGCGAGCTTGTTTTACCAGCCCATCAAGAAATTACCGCCGTCATTGCCGGCCAAGACGCGCGAGCGTTTGCAGCGCGAGTACGCGCAGGCGATCCGGACACAGGTCGTACCCGCCTACAAGCGCTTATACGACTTCATTCGCGACGAGTATTTGCCGCAGGCGCGCGACTCGGTCGCGCGCACCGCCTTGCCGAACGGTAACGAGTGGTATCGGCAAGCCATTCGGCGCACCACCACCACCACGCTCACGGCCGATGAAATTCACGCGCTGGGATTGAAGGAAGTCGCACGTATTCGCGGTGAGATGCAAAGTGTGCAGGCACGATTGTCCATTGCCGGTACGTTGCCGCAGTTTTTTAAATACCTGGAAAACGATCCCAAACAATACTTCGCGAGTGCCGACGAATTATTGGCCGCGCATCGCGCACTCAAAAACAAGATCGACGCCAAGTTGCCTGCGCTGTTCGATCGATTTCCGCAAGCGGACTATCAAATTCGTCCGGTCGAGGCATTTCGCGAGCGATCCGCCGCGGGCGCCTCCTATCAACAACCGTCGGCCGAGGGGTCGCGCCCTGGTATTTTCTACATCAATACTTACAACCTCAAAGCACAACCCAAGTTTGCGATCACGACGCTGTCGTTGCACGAGGCATCGCCGGGCCATCATTTTCAAATTTCGATGCAACAAGAAATCGAAGGGCTGCCGCGCTTCCGGCGCTTTCTGGTGGGCTACACGGCGTACGTCGAGGGCTGGGCTTTGTACGCGGAGTCGCTGGGTCGCGAGCTGGGGTTATTCGACGATCCGTATCAGTATTTCGGCCATCTAAACGATGAGATGCTGCGCGCGATGCGCTTGGTGGTCGATACCGGTTTGCATGCCAAAGGCTGGACGCGGGAGCGGGCGATCGCCTACATGCTCGAGAACTCCGCGATGGCGGAATCGGACGTCGAGGCGGAAGTCGAACGCTATATCGCCGATCCCGGTCAGGCGCTGGGGTATAAGGTGGGACAACTGCGTATTCGGGAATTACGGCGCAGCGCAGCGGAAGCGTTGGGCGAGCGCTTCGATATCAAAGAATTTCACGCGCAAGTTCTTCGCGACGGCCCCTTGCCGCTCGATCTATTGACGGCGAAGATCGAGCGCTGGATAGCCGGTCAAAAATAGAAGGCACACTCCATGAGACTTGCTGTGAGACTGACGATCGCTTTAAACGCACTGGTGTGCTTGCTTACCGCATGCGGCGGCGATAAACCGAGCGTCGCACCAACGAGTGCGCCTATTGCGGGCGTTACAACGGGCGCGGCACAGGCGGTGGTGCTGGCCGCGCTCGCCGACGAATATTTCGAGCGTCTACTGCAGTTGAATCCGGTGCTGGCGACGGACATAGGCGATGCGCGTTACAACGATCGCTATCCCAATTCCATCGGCACGCAATGGTTGGCGGATTCGCTGGCGCTGGAACAGGAGTATCTCGGCAAGTTGACGAGCATCGACGCGGATCGGCTCGACGATCAATCGCGACTAACGTATGAGATCTTTAAATACGGCCGAGAATCGGCAATCGCCGGCTATACCTTTCGCAGCGAACTGCTGCCGATCAATCAATTTAGCTCCGAGCCGTTGTTCTTCGGACAAATGGGCTCTGGAAAAAGCATTCAACCTTTCGTCACGGTTAAGGACTACGACAACTTTCTTAAACGTATGGACGGATTCGCCAAATGGGCCGATCAAGCCATCGTCAACATGAAAGCCGGCGCCGACGGCGGCTTTGCGCAACCCAAGGTCGTCATCGAAAAAATCCTGCCGCAGTTGGCAAGCTTCCTAGTCGAGGACCCGAAGCAAAGCATCTTTTACGGGCCGGTGTCGGCTCTCCCCGCCGACTTTGCTGCAAAGGATCGCGAGCGGTTGACGTCGGCATACACCAAGGCGATTCGTGAAGTGACGATTCCGGCTTACAAACGTTTGCATGACTACATGCAAAAAGAATATCTGCCGCAAGCACGCCCCAAGGTCGGCATGAGCTCATTGCCGCAGGGCACGGCTTGGTACGCGCATCTGGTGC
>Ga0315912_10004792_pt1 | contig 12637 bp, 13 predicted proteins | sample VfabasoilMG_FD_204469 | JGI IMG/M metagenome (GOLD analysis project Ga0315912, IMG submission 204469) | Garden soil microbial communities collected in Santa Monica, California, United States - V. faba soil | ecosystem: Environmental > Terrestrial > Soil > Garden | place: USA: California... | reverse complement strand
CCCACAAGCTGCTCCTCGATCCTTACGCGCGCGCCCATATAGGAGAACTGAGCGGCTCGCCGACCTGGAACCCGGCGGTATTCGGCTATCGGCTGGAAACGGGCGACGACCTGACATTCGACGAGCGGGACAGCGCGCCGTTCGTGCCGAAGTCGGTGGTGGTCGACCCGGACTTCGACTGGAAGCGCGAAAAGGTCTGGCGGCCGGTGCCCTGGGACCGCGCGGTCGTTTACGAGACGCACGTCCGCGGCTACACCAAGCTGCACCCGGCTGTCGCAGAAAATCAGCGCGGCACCTTCGCCGGCATGGCGACGAAAGCGGTGATCGACTACGTGAAGGCGCTGGGCGTAACCACGGTCGAGCTGCTGCCGGTGCACACGTTCGTCAACGACGATTTCCTGCTGAAGAAGAAGCTGACCAACTACTGGGGCTACAACAGCATCGGCTTCTTCGCCCCCGATCCGCGCTACGCATCGAATCCAGCGAAGTGCCTGCAGGAGTTCAAGGAGATGGTGGCGCGCTTCCACGACGCCGGCCTGGAAGTGATCGTCGACGTGGTCTACAACCACACCGCCGAGGGCAACGAGAAGGGGCCGACGCTTTCCTTCCGTGGCCTCGACAACGCCGCCTACTACCGGCTGGTGCCCGACAGGAAGCGCCACTACGTCAACGACACCGGCACCGGCAATACCGTCAACCTCTCGCACCCGCGCGTCATCCAGATGGTGACCGACAGCCTGCGCTACTGGGTGGAGGAGATGCACGTCGATGGTTTCCGCTTCGACCTCGGCACCATCCTCGCGCGCGAGCCCGGCGGCATCGATACGCACAACGGCTTCATGAAGGCGTGCCTGCAGGACCCGGTGCTCGACAAGGTGAAGCTGATCGCCGAGCCCTGGGACTGCGGCCCGGGCGGCTATCAGGTCGGCGGCTTCCCGGCGGGCTGGGCCGAGTGGAACGACAAGTTCCGCGACACGGTGCGGGATTTCTGGCGCGGCGAGGCGACGCCGGCGGCGCTCGCGCCCCGCCTTTGCGCCTCGCCCGACGTCTTCAACCAGCGCGGCCGGCAGCCCTGGGCGAGCGTCAACTTCGTCACCGCGCACGACGGCTTCACCCTCAACGACCTCGTCACCTACAACGAAAAGCACAACGAGGCGAACGGCGAGGACAACAAGGACGGCCATTCGCACAACCGCTCCTGGAACCACGGCGCCGAAGGCCCGAGCGGCGAAGAGGCGATCCTCGGCCTGCGCAAGCGGCAGATGAAGAACATCCTCGCCACGCTGCTGCTGTCGCAGGGCACGCCGATGATCCTCGCCGGCGACGAGTTCGCGCGCACGCAGAAGGGCAACAACAACGCCTACTGCCAGGACAACGAGATCTCCTGGCTGGACTGGAATCACGACGAGCGCTCCGATCGGATGATCCGCTTCGTCCGGCGCCTGACCTCGCTGCGCCACCGCTTCCCGATCCTGCGCCAGAGGCGCTTCCTCTCCGGCGTCTACAACGAGGAGCTGGGCGTCAAGGACGTGACCTGGATCGGCACCTCGGGCAGGGAGATGACCGAGGCCGAGTGGCAGGACTCGAACACGCGCTGCTTCGGCATGCTGCTCGACGGCCGCGCGCAGCAGACCGGCATCAAGCAGCGCGGTCACGAAGCGACGCTGCTGATCGTCTTCAACAGCTGGCAGGACGTGGTGAAGTTCAGCCTGCCCTACACCAATGGCGGCGGCGAGTGGAGCCTGCTCGCCGACACCAACATGCCGGACCTGCCGGAGGGCAGCCGCTTCGCCATCGGCCATCCGTACGAAGTCACCGGGCGCTCGCTGCTCCTGCTGGAGCTCGCCTGAAGGCCACCCGAGGCTCGCCGGTTCTTGCGCTCGTCTTCGTGACGGCGGTGTTGTACCTCGCCAAGGAGGTGCTGATCCCGCTCGCGCTGGCGATCCTGTTCAGTTTCCTTCTCGCTCCCGCGGTGCGACGCCTCGAGCGCTGGCTGTGGCGCATCCCGGCGACCCTGATCGTGGTGCTGCTGGTGTTCGCGCTGATCGGCGCAGTCGCCGGGATCGCCGCCAAGCAGGCGGTGTCGCTCGCCGCCAAGCTGCCCGAGTACCGCGAGAACATCACCAAGAAGATCCACGCGGTGAAGCAGCCTACCGAGGGCGACTTGGGCAAAGCGGCCGACGCGATCAAGGACCTGCAGCAGGAGGCGGCCCCGGAGCGCCCGCCGCTCGCGGTGAAGGAGAGCCCGGGTTCGCCGTTCGAGGCGATCGTCGAGTTCGTCGCGCCGTTCGCGAAGCCGGCGGGCACGGCGCTCGCCGTGATCGTGTTCACGATCCTGATGCTGCTCAACCGCGAAAACCTGCGCGAGCGCCTCATCGGCCTGATCGGCCCGCGCCGGATCCATCTGATGACGCGCGCGATGAGCGAAGCCTCGTATCGCGTCAGCAGCTACCTCTACATGCAGCTGGTGGTCAACGCGATGTTCGGCATCCCGTTCGGCATCGCGCTGTATTTCATCGGCGTGCCGAACGCGATGCTATGGGGGTTGCTCGGCATGCTGCTGCGCTTCATTCCGTATGCCGGTGTCTGGGTCGCGGCGGCGATGCCGGCGCTGCTCGCCTTCGCCATCGCCGACGACTGGTCGATGGTGGCGTGGACCATCGGCGCGTTCCTCGCGCTCGAGCTGCTGCTGGTCAACGCGATCGAGCCCTGGCTCTACGGCCGGAGCGCCGGACTCGCGCCGATCGCGGTCATCGCCGCGGCGTTGTTCTGGACCTGGCTTTGGGGCCCGGTCGGCTTGCTGCTCGCGACGCCTCTGACTGTCTGCGTCACGGTCATCGGCCGTCACGTGCCCGAGCTCGGCTTCCTCAACCTGCTGCTCGGCGTCGAGCCTGTGCTCGAGCCCGACGAGCGCTTCTACCAGCGCCTCGTCGCGCTCGACCTCGACGAAGCGAACGAGCTGGCCGAGAAGCATGCCGCGGCGCACGGCCTGGTCGCGACGCTCGACGATGTCCTCGTCCCGGCGCTCGGCCTGGCTGGTGCGGATCGGCGCAAGGCCGCGCTCGAGCCGGCGCGCGAGCGCTTCATCTTCGAGTCGATGCGGCGCGTCACCGAGGACCTCGAGGCGCCCGGCAAGCAGACGGCGCTGGTGGGGGTGCCGTGCCGCATCGTTCCCGCGCATGACGACGCCGATCGTGTCGCCGCGGCGATGCTGGCGCGCGCGGTCCCGGCGCAAGTGACCGACATCGATGCGAAAGATGACAGCCGCGTCATCGTCGTCTCGGCCGCGCCGCCGCAGGCTGCAAGCCACGCGGCGTACGCCAGCCGGCGGCTGCGAGGCAGATATCCCGACGCGCGGATCATCGTCGCCCTGTGGGCGGCGGAAGGCGATCTTGCAAGGCCGAGCGAGCGGCTCGCCCGCCTGGGCGTTGACGCCGTGGTTGCGCGCGTCGCGGACGCCATCAAGGAAGTGCAGAAGGAGCCGACTAGAATCACGGCGAATGACGATCTCCGTGGTCAGGCTGGGCAGCCCGCGCGGAAAGGGTGAGGGGCCGCGACTCGGGACCGTGCGGCGCCCGCCGCGCGGCGTGAAGAAGCAGGACTACGCCAGGCTCGACTACTACGACGTCTGGCTTCCCGAGCTCGCGCCGAGCGCGGGGTTGATCAGGACCGCGCTCGCGGACTGGAAGCGATTCTCGAAGCGGTATCGGCAGGAGATGCGCGAGCGCGAGCATCTGCTCGAGGTGCTGGCGCGTCTGTCCCAGGGCAGCAACTTCGCGGTGGGCTGCTATTGCGAGGATGAGAAGCGGTGTCACCGTTCGGTCCTCCGCGAACTCCTGGTTGAGCACGGTGCCCGAATTGCCGTCTGATTGGGTGGTGCGCTGGGCGTCGCTGGTCACGCGAGGCCCGGTGCTCGATGTCGCGAGCGGCCCCGGCCGTCATGCCCGCTTCTTCGCCGCGCGCGGCCTCGAAGTCGTCGCCGTCGACCGCGAGCAACACGAGATGCCGGGCGTCAGGTTCGTGCAGGCGGACCTCGAGAATGGAACCCCGTGGCCGTTCGCGGGTCAACGCTTCGGCGCCGTCGTCGTTACCAACTATCTGCACCGGCCGCACTTCAAGCAGAACGAGGATTCGCTCGGCGAGGGCGGGGTGCTCATCTACGAGACGTTCATGATCGGCAACGAGCGCTTCGGCCGGCCTTCGAATCCGGAATTCCTGCTGCGCAAGGGGGAGTTAGCGGAAGCTTTCTCTTCCCTGGAGGTGCTGGCGTTTGAAGAAGGCGAAGTGGACCGGCCAAAGCCCGCGGTGACTCAGCGGATCTGCGCCATCAAGAGGTAGAATCGCCCCCATGATTACTGGCAGCCTGGTCGCGATCGTCACACCCATGCTGAAGGACGGCGGGCTCGACCTGCCTCGCTTCCGCAAGCTGATCGACTGGCACGTCGCCGAGGGGACGGACGGTATCGTCGTCGTCGGCACCACCGGCGAATCGCCCACGGTCGATTTCGACGAGCACAAGGAGCTGATCCGCATCGCGGTCGAGCACTCGCGCGGCCGTATTCCGATCATCGCCGGCACCGGCGCGAACTCGACCGCCGAGGCGATCGAGCTCGCCGAGTCGGCGAAGAAGCACGGCGCGACCGCCCAGCTTTCCGTCGTTCCCTATTACAACAAGCCGACGCAGGAAGGCCAGTACCAGCATTTCCGCAAGATCGCGGAAAGCGTCGAGCTGCCGATGATCCTGTACAACGTGCCGGCGCGCACGGTGGCCGACCTGCAGAACGACACGGTGCTGCGGCTGTCGCAGGTGCCGGGCATCATCGGCATCAAGGACGCGACCGCGAATCTCGAGCGCGGCACCGATCTGATCCGCCGCGCGCCGCGCAACTTCGCGATCTACAGCGGCGAGGACGCGACCGCGCTGCCGCTGATCCTGTGCGGCGGGCACGGCGTGATTTCGGTGACCGCGAACGTCGCGCCGAAGCTGATGCACCAGATGTGCGCCGCGGCGCTGGTCGGCGATGTGAAGAAGGCGCGCGAGCTCAACAACCGCGTGCTGCCGCTGCACCAGCGCCTGTTCATCGAGACCAGCCCGAGCCCGGTGAAGTGGGCGCTGGCCGAGATGGGCCTGATCGAGTACGGCCTGCGCCTGCCGATGGTGCCGGTCTCGGAGCGCTGCCACCAGCCGCTGCGCGAAGCGCTGCACGAGGCGGGAATCTCCCTCTCCGGGCTTCGGGTCGTCGAAGGCCGGGGCTGATTCGATGCGCAGCGGTCCGGTCGCCGTCCTGGCGGCGTTGCTTCTGGCTGGCTGCGTCACCGAAGAATCGCTGACCGGCAAGGTCGACTACAAGTCGACCGTCGTGCTGCCTTCGCTCGAAGTGCCGCCCGATCTCACCGCGCCGGCGCGTGACAATCGCTACGTCATTCCCGAGACCGGCAAAAGCACGGCCACGTTCTCCGGATACCAGGCGGAGCGCCGCGAGCAGCGCACCGGAGCGACCCCGGTCCTGCCGGAGTTCGACAGGCTGCGCATCGAGCGCGCCGGCACCCAGCGCTGGCTGGTCGTCGACGATACCCCGGAGAAGCTCTGGCCGGTGATCAAGGACTTCTGGCAGGAGAACGGCTTCCTGGTGAAGCTCGAGGTGCCGGAGGCGGGCGTGATGGAGACCGACTGGGCGGAGAACCGCGCCAACATTCCGCAGGGCGGCGTGCGCTATCTGCTCGGCTCGTTCCTCGACCAGATCTACTCCACCTCCGAGCGCGACAAGTTCCGCACCCGGCTGGATCGCATCGCCGACGGCAAGAGCACCGAGGTGTACATCAGCCACCGCGGCATGCAGGAGGTGTACACGACGATGCGCGATCCGCAGAGCAACGCGCCCGGCGGCACCGCCTGGCAGCCGCGGCCCGCCGATCCGGACCTCGAGGCCGAGTTCCTGCGCCGCTTGATGGTGCGCCTCGGCGCGCAGGACGAGAAGGCGCGCGCGCTGATGGCGAGCACCGCGCCGCTGGCGCAGGCCGAGCTGAAGAAGGTGGCCGACGGCGTCGACACGCTGGGCCTGGCCGAGCCGTTCGACCGCGCCTGGCGCCGCGTCGGCCTCGCGCTCGACCGCGTCGGGTTCACCGTCGAGGACCGCGACCGGCAGAAGGGCCTGTACTTCGTGCGCTACGCCGATCCCGAGAGCGAGATGGCGCTGAAGGACCGCGGTTTCATCGATCGCCTGTTCGGCAGCGGCCCCAAGACCAAGCCCGAGCAGTACCGCGTGCAGCTGCAGAGCGTCGGGCCGGGAACCGAGGTGACCGTCCTCAACAAGGACGGCGCCGCCGATCGCTCGAGCACCGCGCGGCGCATCCTCTCGCTGCTCCTCGAGCAGCTGAAGTAGTTGCTTCGCTTCGCTTCGCTCGCGAGCGGCAGCCAGGGCAACTGCCTCATTGTCGAAGTGAGCGCGTCGGTCGGCCGCCCTTCTCGCGTGCTGATCGACTGCGGCCTGAACCTGACCGACACCGAGCGCCGCCTCGAGCGCCTGGGCGTCTCGCCGGGCGAGGTCAGCGCGATCCTGGTGACGCACGAGCATGGTGATCACGCCTCCGGCGTGTTCGATTTTGCCGCCGCGCACCGCGCCACCGTCTACCTGACCCACGGCACGCTCGGCGCGATGCGCCAGGAGGGAAAGGTCATCGACGGCGTTCGCACCGTCCAGGTCGATGGCCGCCAGTCGCTTGCCGTGGGCGACGTCCAGGTCCATCCGTTCACGGTGCCGCACGATGCGCGCGAGCCGGTGCAGTACGTGGTCTCGGATGGCGCGACCCGGCTGGGCGTGCTTACCGATATCGGCGCTTCGACGAAGCACGTCGAGGACTGCCTGTCGCGCTGCGATGCGCTGGTGCTCGAGTGCAACTACGACCGCGACATGCTCTGGAGCGGGGCATATCCGAAATGGCTCAAGGAGCGCATCGGCGGGCCGTTCGGCCACCTCGACAACCGAGATTCGGAGCGCCTGCTCGCGAGCCTCGACCGGTCGCGCCTCAAGCACGTGATCGGCGCGCATCTCTCGCAGCAGAACAACCGGCCTGGGCTGGCGCGCGCGGCGCTCGCTCGCGCCATGGGCTGCGAAGAAAGCTGGATCGGCCTTGCCACCCAGGACGGGGGCTTCGGCTGGCGCGAGGCCTGATGCCTCGGCAATAGGCCTGGCTACAGGCCGAGCGTGGTACCGGAGACGGCGGGGAACGACGCGCCCCAGATCTCCATGAAGCGCGAGCGCATCGCGAGGCCCTCGGTCTCGTCGCCGAGGCCCATCGCGCCGCGGAAGAACGCCGCCACCGGCCGCCGTACATAGTGCTGGGCGTCGAGGACGAAGAAAGAGTCCTGGATCTCGCGGATCTCCTCGTGGCTGCGGTTGATCTGGATCGCGTGGGCGAAGCGGCCGAGCAGCGCCATCATGCGCGGGCAATGCCGGGTGAGGTGCTCGGTGTCGTGCAGCACCACGTAGATGCGCCGCGTGCGGCTCGCCAGCAGGAAGCGCTCCAAGGTGGCGATGCGCGCCGATTCGTTCAGGCGCAACGCGGTCGCGTCGGGGTCGAAGATGCGCAGCTCCCGCCCCGGCTGCTCGAGCAGCCGGTCGACCGACGCGTGGAAGCCGTCGGCCGTGTCGAAGCGCTCGTAGATCGGTTCGTCCATCAGCTCTTTTCCCGGCGCAGCCAGCCCGCGCGCCGCCATTCTCGGATCAACTTCGACTGCGAGGCAAGGCGCTTTGCCGCAATGCCGCGCCGGTCGGCGAGCTCGCGCATCGGCGCCCGGTCGCGCGCCGGCAGCGTGAACGACTCGCCGTTGATGAAGAAGCGCCCGCCACCGTACAGAAGCTGTGTCTTTGCATCGAGCCTGATCCAGCCGCCTTTGGCCGCCGTCGGACGAAACACGACGTGCGCTTTCGGCTGCGTCAGGTATTCGCCGAGGAAGCGTGCCACGTCTTCGCTGCCCCAGCGGATCCTCGACAGGAAACGCTTCGCGAACTGCACCATCCCGGGCGGGATGCGCCCGGCATTCGCTGCCGGTTGCAGGCCCGGATCGCGATAGCGCGCATCCGGCAGGCCGCGCTCGTGCAGCCAGTCGAGGAAGGCGGCGCCAAGCTCGGCGCCGCGCGGCGCGCGAAAGCCGACCGAGTAGGTGAAGCAGGGCTCGAGCGCTACGCCGTCATGCTCCAGGCCCGGCGGAACATAGATCAGGTCGCCCGGCTCGGCGATGAAGGTGCGCCTGCCGATCCGCCACCGCCGGCGACCGGCGCCCTGGACGAGAAATACGTCATACGAATCGACGTGCGGGCCGACGCCGCCGCCCGGCGTGGCGAAGCTGACCATGACATCGTCGAGCCGCGCCTGCGGCACGAAGGAAAAGCGCCGCAGCAATTCGTCGGCGCCGGCGAGATGGTGATTGACGCCGTTGACGAGAACGCTCCAGTTGATTTTGCTGGCCTTTATCTTCGCGAACGGGCCGTGTACGGTGCTCCAGCGATTGCCGCGGCGTTGCACGATGCGGGATTCGACGTCGTCGCGGCGCGCGAGCGCCGTGAGCGCCCGCTCGTCGATCAGCACGGGCGCGGCCATTGCGCGGCGCACGAAAAGCGGGCGCTTCTGCCAATGACGCGCAAGAAAGGCGCGCGGAGTCAAGCCGCCCAGCAGTTTCCGATTCATCGCGGCGATTATATGTAGCGTCTCGACTACATCGCGGCTGCGCTGCGATGCTTGTCTATTGAAAAATAATTTGGCATAGAATCGACGCGACATGCTGGAACCCGGACAACCTGCGCCGACGTTCGAGCTCCCCGACGCCGACATGCAACCGGTGGACCTGTCGGCCTTCAAGGGCAAGAAGCATGTTGTCCTGTACTTTTATCCCAAAGACGGCACGCCCGGCTGCACGCTCGTCACCACCGATTTCTCCGACCACGAGGATCAGTTCGTCAAGCACGACTGCGTGGTGCTCGGCGTGTCGCGCGACGATTGCCTGACGCACGCCGACTTCCGCGATCGCAACGGCGTCACCATCGGCCTGCTCTCGGATCCGGAGGGCGAGGTGTGCCGCAAGTACGGCGTGATCCAGGAGAGGGAGTCCGAGGGCGTGCGCCGCGAGTGCCTGGTGCGCTCGACTTTCATCATCGACAAGAAGGGCGTCATCCGCCACGCCGCGTACGGCGTCAATCCGCGCGGCCACGCGGCGCAGGTGTTCGACGTGGTGAAACGGCTGCGCGCCTGAGCACGCCCGTCGTCGCCGCGGGCTGCGTCGTTTCCCTGAAGGTCGAGATGCAGGACGCGCAAGGCGTGCGGATCGCCGCCCCGGCCGAGATGACCTACCTCCACGGCGGCTACGGCCAGATGTTCGACGCGCTCGAGAAAGCCCTCGAAGGAAAGGGCCCGGGCGAATCGCTGCGCCTGCAGCTGGAGCCCGAGGACGCCTTCGGCGAGTACGACGCGGAGCTGCTGCGCGTCGAGCCGCTCGAGCGTTATGGCGAAGGCGTCGCCGTCGGCATGGAAGTCGAGGAGGAGGCGAAGCTCTACACCGTCACCGATGTCGCCGACGGCAAAGTCGTGCTCGACGCCAATCATCCGCTCGCCGGCATGGCGCTGCGCTTTTCCGTTGTAATTCTTGCCATCCGCGCCGCGACTGAAGAGGAGCGCAGGCGGGGAGTATCATTGCCCTAGGGAGGGGCAATGCTCACGAACATTCTGTCGTACGGCGCCGGCACGCTGATCGCGATCGTGCTGCTGGCCGTACTCGCGTTCGTCTTCATCCGCGACATCACGCAGAAGAAGCACAGCGTGCTGCGCAACTATCCGGTGGTCGGCCGGTTGCGCTACGTCTTCGAGCAGATGGGCGAGTACTTCCGGCAGTACTTCTTCGCCGGCGACCGCGACGAGATGCCATTCAACCGCGCCACGCGCTCCTGGGTCTATCGCCTGGCGAAGAACGAGGGCGGCGTGATCGGCTTCGGCTCGACCTACGACATGCACCATCCCGGCGCGCTGATCTTCGTCAACCATCCGTTCCCGGTGCTCGACGAGGACCGGCTGCCGACGCCGTCGCTCGTGCTCGGCGAGGGCTACTGCAAGCAGCCCTTCGAGGCCAAGTCGATCGTCAACATCAGCGGCATGAGCTTCGGTGCGATCTCGGCGCCGGCGGTGCGCTCGCTGTCGCGCGGCGCGGCGGTGGCGGGATGCTGGATGGACACCGGCGAAGGCGGCCTCTCGCCGTATCACCTCGAAGGCGGATGCGACCTCATCATGCAGATCGGCACCGCGAAGTACGGCGTGCGCGACGCGCAGGGCAACCTGTCGGAGGAAAAGCTCGTCGAGCTGGCGAAGTCGGTCAAGGCTTTCGAGATCAAGCTGTCGCAGGGTGCCAAGCCGGGCAAGGGCGGCGTGCTGCCCGGCGGCAAGGTCACCGCCGAGATCGCGCAGATCCGCGGCATCCCGGAAGGGCGCGACTCGATCAGCCCCAACCGTCATCGCGACATCGCCAACATGGGCGAGCTGCTCGAGAAGGTGGCGCGGATCCGCGACCTCACCGGGCGTCCCGTGGGCGTCAAGACGGCGGTGGGCGGCTGGCGCCTGATGAACGATGCGGCCGAGATCATCCACCGGCGCGGCATGGAGTTCGCGCCCGACTTCCTGGTCATCGACGGGGGCGAGGGCGGCTCGGGCGCCGCCCCCCAGGCGCTCGCCGACCACATGGGCCTGTCGATCGACGAGGCGCTGCCGCGCGTGGTCGATTCGCTTATCGAAACGGGATTGAGAAACAGAATCAAGGTCGTGGCTTCGGGCAAGATCGTGACGTCCGCGCGTGCTGCATGGGCGCTCTGCGTCGGCGCCGATTTCATCAACACCGCGCGCGGCTTCATGTTCTCCCTCGGCTGCATCCAGGCGCTGCGCTGCCACCAGAACACCTGCCCGACCGGCGTGACCACGCACAACAAGCGCCTGCAGCGCGCGCTGGTGGTGGAGGAGAAGTACCTGCGCGTCGCGAACTACGCCAACAACATGAACCGCGAGATCGACATGATCGCGCACTCGTGCGGCGTGCGGCACGCGCGCGAGCTGAAGCGCGAGCACGTGCGCCTTGTGCAGGCGAGCGGCCAGTCGGTGGCGCTCAACATGCTTTACCCCTACCCGGAGCCGAAGGCGAAGATGAAGGTGGCGTGAAGGCGCTGCTGGTCCTGATGGCGCTCTCGCTCAGCCCGGAAGCCCGCGAGTTCATCGACCTGACCGCGAAGCTCGAGCCGGTGCAGTGCGAGAAGCGCAAACTGCGGCGCGAGATCACTCTGGCGGAAGTGGAGAAGAAGGAGACGCGCGAGCTGCGCAAGCGCTTCGCCGCTCTCGATCGAGACCCGAAGACCGCGCGCATGGAGAAGCGCCTGGCGGAGCTCGAGCCGCGGCTGCGAAGGTCTTCGGATCCGGAGGACCTGCCGTCCATCAGCCGGCAGCAGGTCGAAGCGTTCTACCGCTGCGAATGAGCGAGCGACCCGATGCCCGTGACGCTCGGCGGGTGGATGGGCGCGCAACGCAACGCGAGGCAACCATGATCCTGCTGCGTCTCGTCTTGCTGGCAACGCTTGCGGTCTCGACCACCGTCTCGGCGCAGAGCTTTCCGAACCGTACGCTGCGCGTGATCGTGCCGCAGCCGCCGGGCGGCGGCTTCGACCTCGTCGCGCGCGTGCTCGCCGAAGGTCTCGCCGCCGAGCTCGGCCAATCGGTGATCGTCGAGAACCGCCCGGGCGGCGGCACCGTCATCGGCACCGACGCCGTCGCCAAAGCCGAACCCGACGGCCATACGCTGCTGCTCGGCGCCTCGGCAAACCTGGTGTTCTCCGCCGGCCTGTATCGCAACCTGCCGTACGACCCGAAGAAGGATTTCGCGCCGCTCGGCCTCGCTGCAGGCTTCGCCTACACGCTGGTGGCGCGCAACGATCTGCCGCAGGCATCACTCAAGGAGATCGTCGACTTCGCGCGCGCCAATCCGGGCAAGCTGACCTACGCTTCGGCCGGCAACGGCAGCGGCCAGCACATGGCGGCGGCGCTGCTCTGGCATCTCGCCGGCGTCTCCGTCACGCACGTCCCCTACAAGGGCGCACAGGCCGTCTACCAGGACCTGATTCCGGGACGCGTCGACTTGTTCTTCGACGCGTCGTCGACCGCGCGCGGCCAGGTGGAGTCGGGGCGGGTGCGGCCGATCGTCGTCTCGCCCGCGGCGCGGCTTCCCTATCATCCCGCCGTGCCCACTGTGCGCGAGACCGGCGTGCTCGACTTCGATTGGGAGACCTGGGCCGGCTACTTCGTGCGCTCCGCCACGCCGCCGGCGGCATTGGCGCGGCTGCGCGAGGCGTTCGCCAGGATGGTTGCATCGCCCGGGGTGGCGGCGGCGCTCGAAAAGAGGGGCGTTCGCCCGCTGCGCATCTCGGGTCCGGAGGCTGAAGCCCTGCTCGCAAGCGATCTCGACAAATGGACGCGACTGATTCGCAGCGCCGGCATAAGCGCCGACTGAGCGAGCACCGGACGGCGGCGAGCCGCGCCGGCCTGCGCTACGTCAGCGACGGCGCCAACGGCATCACGCGCCGCAGGGTCGGAGGCGGCTGGACCTATTTCCTGC
>Ga0315912_10004791_pt1 | contig 12639 bp, 12 predicted proteins | sample VfabasoilMG_FD_204469 | JGI IMG/M metagenome (GOLD analysis project Ga0315912, IMG submission 204469) | Garden soil microbial communities collected in Santa Monica, California, United States - V. faba soil | ecosystem: Environmental > Terrestrial > Soil > Garden | place: USA: California... | reverse complement strand
CGGCCAGCGGCACCAGCGCCTGGGCGCGCAGCTGCGAGCGCGCGGCCTTGGCGTTCTCGGCCTCGAGCAGCCCGGTGCTGGACTTGCCGGCGGCGTCCAGCGCCTCGAACTTGAATGCTGGCATGTCAGAAGGCGGCCGGAACGCGGGCAGGTGCCCAGCCGTGGGCAAGCGCTTCGAGCAGGCGCCGCGGAACCGGCTTTGCCGGGCCGCTGGCGTCGCCCCCCCGGGGGGGAGCGCCGAAGACGCTGCGGGGGGGAGCCATCAGTCGCGGGTGACGCTCATCACCTCTTCCGGCGAGGTGATGCCCTCGTCGATGAGGCGCTGGCCGTCCTCGCGCATCGAGCGCAACCCGGCCGCTTCGGCGGCGACGAAGAGCTGGCTCTCGGCGGCGCGGTTGTGGATCAGCGCGCGCACCTTCTCGTCGGCGACCATCAGCTCGTACACACCGGTGCGGCCCTTGTAGCCGGTGTGCATGCAGTGCTCGCAGCCGACCGGGTGCCAGCGGCCGCGCTCGTCGGCGCGGCGGCAGTGCACGCACAGCTTGCGCACCAGGCGCTGCGCCAGCACGCCCAGCAGCGACGAGCTCAGCAGGAAGGGCTCGACGCCCATGTCGGTGAGCCGCGTCACCGCGCTCGGCGCGTCATTGGTGTGCAGCGTGGCCAGCACCAGGTGGCCGGTCAGCGAGGCCTGGATGGCGATCGACGCGGTCTCGTAGTCGCGGATCTCGCCGATCATGATCACATCCGGGTCCTGGCGCAGGATCGCGCGCAGCGCCTTGGCGAAAGTCAGGTCGATCTTCGGATTGACCTGCGTCTGGCCGATGCCCGGCAGCTCGTATTCGATCGGGTCTTCCACCGTCAGCAGGTTTGTCGTGCTGGTGTCGATGCGGCCCAGCGACGCGTACAGCGTGGTCGTCTTGCCCGAGCCGGTGGGCCCGGTGACGAGCACGATGCCGTGCGGTTGGCGCACCAGCCGGTCGAAGGACTTGAGCACATCGCCGCTCATGCCCAGGCCTTCGAGCGTGAAGCGCGATTCGCTCTTGTCCAGCAGCCGCAGCACCGCACGCTCGCCGTGCGCACTGGCCAGCGTGGACACGCGCACGTCGATGGCACGGCCGCCCACGCGTAAGGAGATGCGCCCGTCCTGTGGCAGGCGCTTTTCGGAGATGTCGAGCTCGGCCATGATCTTCAGCCGGCTGATCAGCGCCGCGTGCAGCGCGCGGTTCGGCTGTACCACCTCGCGCAGCGTGCCGTCGACGCGGAAGCGCACCGCGCTGCTGCGTTCATACGGTTCGATGTGGATGTCGCTGGCGCCGTCCTTCACCGCTTGTGTCAGCAGCGCGTTGAGCATGCGGATGATCGGCGCGTCGTTGCTCGCCTCGAGCAGGTCCTCCACCGCCGGCAGGTCCTGCATCAGCCGGCTCAGGTCGACCGCGCTTTCGACCTCGCCGACCACGGTGGCGGCGCTGGACTCGGCGCCGGCATAGGCCACGGCGATGCGGTTGGCCAGCGTCGAGGCCGGCTCGCGCTCGAAGCCGTCGATCTCGAACAGCCGGTTGACCTCGGACAGCGCGCCGCTGGGCGTGGTTTCGGCGGCCCAAAGCACCAGCTGCGTGCCGTCGTCCTCGAGCAGCAGCGTGTTCGCCTTGGCAAAGGCGTAGGGCAGGGGGTGCCGCATGCCTATGGCCTACCGTGTCTGCGCCGGCACCGACTCGGATGCGGCGGGCGCCGCTGGCGGCACGGGCGGTGCGGCTGCCGGCGCCGAAGCGGCCGGTCGCGAGGGCAGCGGTTCCGGCCACGACAGCGGTGGCGGGACCGTGCCGTTGCCCAAAGGCGAGCCCGGTATCGGTACGGGCGGTGGCGGTGCGACCGGTGCGTCGTTGATCGGCATGATGACGCTCTGGCGCGGCTGCCCGACGCCTTGCTGCGCCGCGCGGATCAGGTCGTAGCGGTCCATCGACAGCGCGTTCAGCTCATCCTGGTTGCGGATGATCATCGGCCGCAGGAAGACCATCAGGTTGCTCTTGGTGCGCGTGCGGCTGTCGCTGCGGAACAGCGGGCCGACGACCGGCAGGTCGCCGAGGAACGGCACCTGGCTGAGGCTGCCGCCGTACTCGTCCTTCAGCAGCCCGCCCAGCACCATGATCTGGCCGTCGTCGACGACCACGGTGGTCTCGATCGCGCTCTTGTCGGTGGTCAGACCCTGCGGCGAAGTCCGGCTCGACGGCACGACCCGCGAGTCCTCCTGGTAGATGACCAGCCGGATCGTGCCGCCTTCGCCGATCTGCGACTTGATGCGCAGCGTCAGGCCCACGTCCTTGCGCTCGATGGTCTGGAAGGGGTTGTTCGCGCCCGAGGTGCCGGTGGTGAACGAGCCGGTGATGAAGGGCACGTTCTGGCCGACGACGATCTTCGCCTCCTCGTTGTCCAGTGCCACCATGTTCGGCGTGGCCAGGATGTTGGCGTCGGCCTTGGTTTCGAGGAAACGCGCCAGCGCGCCGATGTTCCACAGGTCGCCGACCTTCTGCAGGATGCCGAAGTTCAGGCCCGCCGGCACGGCGAGCGATGCCAGCCCGGTGCGCCCCTGGTTGATGGCCGCCGTCAGGTTGACGATGTTGTCGGTGCCGGTGTAGTTGGTGCCGCCGACGTAGTTGGTCGAGCTGTTCTGGTCGCCCGAGATCGCTTGCCACTGGATGCCGATGTCGGCGGCCTTGTCGGCGTCGACCTTGACGATCAGGGTCTCGATGTAGATTTGCGCGCGCCGCGAATCGAGACGGTCGATGACATTGCGCAACTGTCGGTACAGCGGTTCGGGTGCGGTGATGATCAGCGAATTGGTGGCCGGGTCGGCCTGGATGAAACCCCCGGTGGACGGGCCGGCTGAGGCGGCCACCGGCGTGGTCGACGGCGCCGCGCCGGCTGCGGCGGGCTCGGCTATGCGCACCGGCTGCTGCATGGCTGCCGCGGCCACGCCGCCGGCGCTGCCGGCGCTGCCGGTCGGGGTGCCGGCGGCAAAGGCCGCGCGCAGCACGGCGGCCAGCTTCACCGCATCGGCGTTCTTCAGGTAGACGACCCAGATGTTGCCCGCCGGGTTGCCGTCGGCGGTGGGCTGATCGAGCTTGGTGATGATCGAGCGCGCGATCGCCAGCCGCGCCGGGTTGGCGGCGCGCAGGATCAGCGAATTGCTGCGCGGCTCGACCAGCACGGTGACCGCGCCGCCGGCCGCCGGCAATCCCGGCTGCGCCGGCGACGTGCCACCTTCGGTCAGGCGCTGCACGATCGGTGCCAGGTCGCCGGCCACTGCATGCTTCAGCGTCACCACGTCGGCGTCGCTGGTACTGGGCTGGTCGAGCGCGGCGATGATCTTGGCAATGCGCTGCAGGTTGTCGGCGTAGTCGGTGATGACCAGCGAGTTGCTTCCCGGGCTGGCGTTGACGGTGTTGTTGGCGCTGATCAGCGGGCGCAGCACCGCCACCAGGTTGTTGGGACTCTCGTGGTTGAGCTGGAAGATCTGCGTGATGATCTGGTCGCCGCGGATGGCCGGCTGGCCTACGGAAACCGTGCCGGTCTGCAGCTTAGCCTCGGCCTCGGGGACGACCTTCAGCAACCCGCCGTTCTCGACCATCGTGAAACCCAGGCCACGCAGCGCCGACAGGTAGTTCAGGTAGGCCTCGCGCACCGTCAGCGGCTGGTCGCTGTAGAGCGTCATCGTGCCCTTGACGCGCGGGTCCAGCGCGATCTGGCGTTCGATCATCGTCGCCATCGCGCGTGTTACCGCCTCGACGTCGGCGTTGACGAAGTTCACCGTCACCGGCGCGCGCGACCTCAGCGCCGGGCTGTGCCCGACCGGCGCGCTGGGGCTGCGTGCGCGGGCAGGGGTCTCGCCGGCGGTCTGGGCCTGCAACGGCTGTTCGCAGGCTAGCAGCGTGGCCAGCGCGAGGCCGCCCAGGCGCAACTTGCGGATCCTTGGGCCTGGCGTCGGCATCGAGGGTCGGCGCTGTGTCATGGTCATCCGATCGAAATGAGGGACAGCGCACCCTGGCGCCGGCCAAAGAAGTTCAGCAGGTTTTCCAGCTCGCCTTCGCTGCCTGGCGCGGCCCGCGCCTCGCCGCGGAAGCGCAACTGCGACCCGGTCCACTGGCCGCTGCCGCTGAGCAGCAGCGCGCCGTCCGTCGTGCTCAGCGTGAAGGCTGGCGGTCGGTCGGGGTTGCCGTCCAGGTGCAGGCGGTAGCTGCCCAAGCGGTCCAGCGTGGTAAGTGGCGAGCCGACGTTGTTCAGTTCCAGATCCGCCTGACCGACCAGGCTCCAGCGGCCCGACGCCACATCCAGGCTCAGTCCGCTGCTCGACAGCCGCAGCGTGCCACCGAGCCGCAAGGTGTTCCATGGCGCACCCAGGCCGGCGAACCAGGCCGCCGGCCATTCGCCGATCTGGGCCGAGCCCGGCATCAGTTGCACGGACAGCCGGCCGAGGCCGGGGCGCAGCAGCAGCTTCAGTTCATCGCCGATGCAGCAGGGCTGCCGCACGCGCAGTTCGAACGCCAGCCCGCGCAGGCCGATCTTCCAGCTGCTGCGACCCGGCAGCGCTGTCGCACTGCGGCTTTCGGGTCCACCGGTCAGTACCGGCACGGCACTGCCGTTCCAGACCGTGCCGCGCGCGTCCGACAGCAGCAAACGCTGCTGCGTACGCGCGGCTACCGCGTCGGCCAGCCAGGCGGCAGGCGCGAAGGCGACAAAGGCTGCCAGGCCGCCGCACACCAGTCCGGCCCAGCCCCAGCGCGCCACGGCCTTGTGCGTGCGCTCCCATGCGGTCTGCGCCAGCGTCGATTCGGCATGGCTGCTGCCGGGCCAGCGTGCCTTCACGCCCCGCCTCCGATGCTGAGCACCACGCTGCCGTTGAAGCCCTGCGCGCCGCGCGACAGCTGCGCCTCGATCGGCCGCGCGCGCGCGCCGGCGCGCGCCTCGGCCAGCCAATCGCGCAGTTGCGCGCTGCTGACGCCGTTGAGGGTCAGCACGGCACGCTCACCCTGCAGCGACAGCCGCGCCTTGTCGCCCAGCCGTTCACTGGCCGCACGCAGCGCCGCGACCGACTGATCGGCGCTGAGGGCCGGAGCGTCGCGCAGCTGCTGCACTTCGGCAGCGAGCACGCGCATCTCCTGCAACTGCAGGTCGAGCGCGTCGCGCTGCGCCGGTGCGTCACGCAAGCTGCGCCAGGCCGGCTGGACGGCCACGGCCCACAGCACGAAGGTGCCGAGCACGGCGGCGGCGAACCCGATCAGGCGCCGCTCGCGCGTGCCCAGGGCCTGCCAACGTGCGCGCAAGGCTCCGAGCTGCGCTGTCAAAGGGGCTGGCAGCACCAGGCGCGAGGCGGCGCTCACGAACGCGCTCCCGCCGTCGCGCTGCGGCTCAGCGAGATGCGGCCCTCGGCGCTCTCGACGGCCCAGCCGCCGGGGCGCAGGCGCTCGCGGAACTGCGACACCTGCTGCTCGCTCCAGCCGGGTGCCGAGAAGCTCAGTCGGCCCGGTTCGAAGCGCAGCGTCTGCACCGGGGCCTGGCCTTCGGGCCAGGCGGAGGCCGCGGCGCCGAGCAGCGCTTCCAGATCGTTGTCGCCGGCGTGGCCGGCCGCAGCGCGCAGCAGCTCGGCCTCGCGCCGCATCTGCAGGGGGGCGTCGAGCACGGCGCGCAGCTTCGGGAAGGTGCTGCGCAGCAGCTGTTCCTGCGCCAGACGCAGCTCGGCCAGCGCCTGGCGTTGGTGCCAGGCCCATGCGTTCAGCCCCACCAGTTGCAGCAGCAGCAGCGCGGCCAAGCCAAGGCGCACCGGTCGCCAGGCCGGGCTGAGCAACTGGCGCGCGGTGTTGCGCAGTGCGCGTGCGCCACGGCGCCGTGGTGCCAGGTCGAACTGGCGCAGGTTCCACAGCGAACGCACCGCCTGCAGCGCACGTTCGGCCTCGGTCTTGACGCTGACGCTGGCGCCGAGCCAGCGCTCGGCCGGCGCCGCCACGGCCGGTTCGGCGGTCCACAGCGTCGTCTGCGCGCTCATCTGCGGCAGCAGCGCACGCGCCAGCGAGCCATCGAGCCGCAGCAAGCTCAGGCCCTGCTCGCTGGCATGGCACAGCATGATGCGAGCATCACCGGTGGCGGCCGCACTGGTGATTTCGAAGAAGTGTCCTTGCGCCGCATCACCGGGCCAGCTGACGGGCAACACGCGTTCGATGCTCAGCCCGCTCTTTTCCAGAGCGTCCAGCCCGCTGCGCAGCCAGCTCTTGTTGATCGCTGCCACCCACACCGGCTCGCCGGTCTGTGCGCCGGGCGCCAGTGCCAGGTGCAGATCGTCGACGTCCTCGAGCAGCTGGTCCTCGAGCAGGCCGTCCAGCGCGGCGCGCAACTTCGCGGTCGGCGCCTTGGGCAGCGTGATGCGTTGCCAGCTGACGTCGCTGTCGGCAAGCACCGCCACCACACTGTCGGCACGCGGCAGCAGTGCCGGCTGCGCGCGCCCGTGACTGCTGACCTGCAGTCCGTCGGCGCTGAGCACGTAGCTGTAACCCTCACCTGACAACGAGCTGGGGGCATCGTCGCTTTCCGCGACGCGCGCACCCAGGCGCGAGCGCGGCGGAAGGAGGATGACGAGGACGGACATGGGTTGGCTAGACTAAGCGTGTCACCGTTTATATCAAACCGTGGTCCATGTAAATCAATGACTTAGATCGACTTTCTGTGGGCTGTTCGTAGCATCCGTGCATTTTGGAGCGGCTCTCAGTCCGGCTCGGGCTGCAGGCTCTGGCGCCAGCGGGCCAGTGCCACGACCTGGCGGTTGTCGCGCTTGACCAGCAGGCGCTCTTCCAGCGCCCGTCCGTCCATGCGCAGCCGGCCGGTGATCACGAAGAAGCTCGATCCCACGCTGAGCCGTTTGGCGTCGAGCGCGCTGCTGCCCTGGATGTCGCCACGTGCGTCCTGCAGCGCCTTGTAGGGACGGCGGTTGACGATGCGCTTGGCGCTGCCCAGGTCCAGGCCGGCAATGACCCCGGCCAGCACTTCCGCCGATGCGGTGTTGATGTTCAGCGGTGTGGGTTCGGGCAGCAGGTCGACATAGGGGCGCAGCCGCCTGACGGTGTCCACATCCAGGCCCAGCCAGACCAGCTGATCGAGGGTCTGTGGCGCCAGCACCGCCGCGGACGCGTCCTCGCCCTCGCCCGACAGCTCGGCCTGCCATGCAGCTTGCAGCCCGCTGGCCAAAGTCTGCGCGACCGACGGTGCCACTGCCGCGGTCTCGCACAAACGCATCAGCGCCGCCAGTTCGGCGGCCACGATCTGCCGCGTTGCCGGATCGAGCAGGTTTCGCAGGTTGTAGCGATCCTGCGCGTCGCGAATGCTGCCTCGCAGGAAGGCCTCGGGTGCGCCTTCGACGTTGTTGTTGCGGTCCTGCGCCAGCATGCTCGACAGCGACGCTTCCTCGAGCTGTGTCGCCCAGATCTCGTTCAGGTGATCGACGCCCGGCGTGCGGGCGTCCAGGCGCAACAGCACGCGGCCCAGATCCAGCGCGCCGGTCAGGATCCACGCCGCCTGGGCACGGGTGCGCTCGGCGCTTTCCACGCCGATGGCGCGCGACTGCTGCCAGATCATGCCGGCGGCCAGCGTGCCGACCAGGGTGAGCACGAGCATCGCCACCAACAGGGCGGCACCCTTCTGGGCTGGGCGGCGTCGGCTCATGGCTGCTGTAGCGCCAACGCCCTGTCGCGGATCAGCCGCTGCTCACCGAAGCTCAGCACCAGCCGCACGCCGTACAACGAAGCCTCGCGCTGCTGCGCGCCGCCGCCGGGGGTCGCGGGCGTGATGTCGCCCGTCGATTGCGGATTGGACCAGCTGTTGTTGCGGAAGAACTGGATCTGCACATCGCTCACTTCGTCGAGCAGCACCAGCTGGCCGCCCTCATCGCCCAGCAGCTGCTGGCTGCGCAACCAGCTTTCCTGCAACTCGGCCACGCGGGTGACCACCGGGCCGGCCCAGCGCAACCATTGTGCGCCGCGGCGCGACCAGGCCACCAGCTGCACGCCGCCGCTTGCCCGGCGCACCATCCTCAAGGTGCTGCCGTCAAAGGACAGATGGGGCACGGCGGTGGACTCGAACAGCGCCATCAGGTCCTGATCCCACTGCGCCATCACCGTGTTCAGGCGCAGACTGCGCTCCAACTGCGCCTGGCTGATGTCGCGTGCGCGCACGATGCCGTCGATGCCCTGCCAAGCCATGGTGCTGAGCACGGACATGATCAGCAATGCGACCAGCACCTCCACCAGCGTGAAACCCAGTCCGGGCGCGCAGCGTCCGCTGCACGGCAAGGTGGCGGCGCGCACAGCCCGGTCCATCGCTTCAGGGCCGGTATACCAAGGTCGACAGTCGCACCAGCTGGCGGCCGGTGTCGTCGCTGACACTGGCGTCCACCAGGCGCAGATCGGCGTACTGCGTGCCGGCCACGTGCGCGCGGCCGCTGTAGAGGCGCCCCAGCTGCTCGCAAGCGAATTCGGTCTCGCCGATGCCCGGGAACTGTCGCGTCAGCTTCAGGTTGGTCAGATGGTTCTCCGCGCACCACTGCGCCGCCATGACGTCCGCCAGGCGCTGCGAGTTGTCGACCAGCACGCCGGCGGCACGCAGGCCCGCCGCCAGTGCGATGGCGATCACCGCCACGGCCACCAGCACTTCGACCAGCGTGAAGCCGCGCGCACGCTGATTCATGGTCGCGCCCCTTCGTCGACGACGGCGAACGGCGACAGGCCGTCGGTGGCCAGTTGCACGCGCTGATCGGCCAGACGCAGCACGATGCGCTGTGCGCCGATGAGGGGTTCGGGGCCGAGCTGCACGGCCTGTGCACCCACCACCTCGGCCCGCACCTGCGGGTCGAGCCAGCGTGTGGGCATGTCCATCGACTTGATCTGCGTGCCCGCCACGCGGACGAAGCGGAAGTCCACCTCGTCGTCGACGCGCGACGGCACCCATGTCACGACCAGACCCGAGGCGCGTGATTCGGCCCGCGCCGTCTCGAGCAAGGCAATCATGCGCTGGGCCTCGGTGTGCAGTCGCGTGCTTGCCGGGTCGCGCAGGGCCAGGCTCACCACGCCGGCGGCCACCGCGATCAGCGCGACGACGATCATCAGCTCGATCAGCGTGAAGCCGCGCGCTGCTGCCGCGCAGCGCTGAGCGGCGACGCGCGCCGCGGTCGGCCGGCTACTGCCAGGAGCCGATGTCGGCGTTGTTGGCGTCGCCACCGGCCGCACCATCGGCCCCGAAGCTGAACACATCGATCTCACCCTTCACGCCCGGGTTCAGGTACTGATAAGGCCGGCCCCAGGGATCGTTCGGCAGCTTGTCGAGGTACGGCTTCCAGTTCGGCGGCAAGGCGCCGACCGTCGGCTTGCGCACCAATGCGTCCAGGCCCTGCTCCGCGCTGGGGTAGCGCTGGTTGTCCAGCCTGTACAGCTTGAGCGCCTGCACCAGGTTGTTGACATCGGTGCGCGCCGCGGTGACCCGTGCGTCATCCGCGCGGTCGAGCACGTTCGGCACGATCAACGCCGCCAGCACGCCGATGATGACCAGCACCACCATCAATTCGATGAGCGTGAAACCGCGCACGATGACGGCACGGCAGCGGGACTTGGGCATCATGGATGTCGAGATCGAAGTGGCACGGTGCATGATAATCGCCACATGGTGTCGCGCATTGCTGCATTCGTGATCTGGGCCGCAGTCGCTGCCAGCGCCGTGTTCTGGGCCATGCGCCTGTGGCCCACGCCTATCGCCGCGCCAGTGCACGTGACCGTGGTGTCTACGGCCGGCGCCTTCAACGGCGACCTGAGTCGTGTGCTCGGTGCGGATATGCCGGTCGCCGGGCTGCCCGAGACGGGCGCACCGCAGGTCGTGGCGGACGAGCGCTTCCGCCTGATCGGCGTGGTCGCGCCGCGCGCGCGCGCCGCCAACGGCGAAGGACTGGCGCTGATTGCCACAGACGGCAAGCCGCCCAAGGCTTATCGTGTGGGCAAGCTGGTGGACGGCGACCTGGTGCTGCTGTCAGTGCATTCTCGAGGGGCTTCGCTCGGGCCGCGTGGTCAACCGGCGCAGGTCGACCTGGAGCTTCCGGCATTGCCGCCGCCGTCTTCCGGCACGATGCCCGGTTCTGCGCTCGCAAGCCCGGGGCTGCGGGCGCCGGTGCCACTGCCGCCGCGACTGCCTCAGCAGTTGCCGCAGGCCATGCCGGTGCCGCCGGCCCCGGTTCCGCTGGATGGCAACGAGTCCGAGCCGCAGCCCGATCCGGCGAACCGGCCGATGTACACGCCACCCCCGAATGCCGGTCGGCCGCCGACCTGAGCCCTGCGGCTCGTGCGCGGGCGTGCGCAGTGAACCATGTCCACCCCCGAGATCGTGCCCGCTACCAGCCTGGTGAAGAACCTGTGCGGCGAACTGCGGCGCTTCACGCCTTTCGCTCAGATGGCGGCGGCCGATGTCGAGGCCTTTGTCATGCTGGCCCGACAGACCTACTACGCCCCGGGCGAGACCTTGCTGCATCCGGCCGACGGGCCGGTGTCGCGGCTGCTGTTCCTGCGTCGCGGCAACGTCGCAGGCGGACCGCAGGGGGACGACGCGGCCGGCAGCCGCTTCGTGCTGGAGCCTGGCGAACTGCTCCCCGCCGCCGCCTGGCTGGCACGCCGGGCGGTGAGCGCACCCTACACCGCCATCGACGACTGCTTCTGCCTGGAGGTGCCGGCCGAGGCGATGCACGAACTGGCCGCGCGCTGCGCGGTGCTGGCCGACTTCCTGCACGGGCGCGTGCAGCATGTGCTGGCGCTGTCGCGCCGGGCGCAGAAGGCAGCCTTCGCCGCGCAGGCGCTGAGCGAGCAGTCGATGGAGGCGCGCCTGGACAGCCTGCCGCGGCGTGCGCTGGTGAGCTGCGCGCCGCACACTCCGCTGCTCGAGGCGCTGCAGCTGATGCAGCAAAGGCGCGTCGGTTCGGTGCTGGTGCTCGACGCCGCCGGTGCCGCGTTGGGCATCTTCACGCGCCACGACCTGCTCGAGCGCGTGGCGCTGGCGCAGCCGCCGATGGGCACGCCGATCGCCGAGCTGATGACGCGGCCGGTGCACACGCTGGACGCCGCGCACAGCGTGCAGGATGCGGCGCTGCTGATGTCGCGTTACGGTCTGCGCCACGTGCCGGTGACCGAGCACGGGCGCGTCGTCGCCATGGTTTCCGAGCGCGACCTGTTCGCGCTGCAGCGGCTGTCGCTGCGGCGCATCGGCGGCAGGCTGCGCGAAGCGGCCGACCTGCAGGCGCTGGTGGCCACGGCGCCGGACATCCGGCACCTGGCGCACGCGTTGCTGGCCCAGGGGCTGTCGGCGCGATCGCTGACCGAACTCGTCAGCCATCTCAACGACCTGCTTACCGAGCGCGCGGTGCAGTTGGTGGCACAGCAGCAGGGGCTGGACCTGAAGCGCGCCTGCTGGCTCGCCTTTGGCTCCGAAGGCCGCTCGGAGCAGACCATCGCCACCGACCAGGACAACGGCCTGGTCTTCGCCGGCGACGACCCGGCGACCGAACGCGCGCGCTGGCTGGCGCTGGGGCAGCAGGTGAACGACACGCTGGACGCCTGCGGCTACCCGCTGTGCCAGGGACTGATCATGGCCGGCCAGCCGGATTGCTGCCTGGGTGCCGACGAGTGGATCGAGCGCTTCGGCCACTGGATCGAACAAGGCGCGCCCGAGGACCTGCTGAAGGCGAACATCTACTTCGACTTCCGCCCACTGGCCGGCGCGACGTCGCTGGCCACGACGCTGCGCGAGTTCGTGCGCACCCGTGCCGCGCAGCTGCCGCGCTTCACGCACCAGCTGGCGCAGAACGCGTTGCGCAACGCGCCGCGATTGAACTGGCGCGGCGCGCTCGATCCGCTGCGCGAGGGCACTCACGAGTGGATCGACCTCAAGCTCAACGGCACGATGATCTTCGTCGATGCGGCGCGGCTGTACGCGCTGGCGCAGGGCGTGGACGCCACCGGCACGCGAGCGCGCTTCGAGGCCGCGGCCGCGGCGCTGCATATCGAGCCGCGCGAATGCCAGACCTGGATCGGCGCCTTCGAGTTCCTGCAGATGCTGCGCCTGCGCGTGCAGGCGACCGGCGGCGCGCAGCCGCCGGACCCCAACCCCAACCGGCTGGATCTGAAGACGCTGAACGACATCGACCGGCGCATGCTGAAGGAATCGTTCCGCGCGGCGCAGCGGCTGCAGCAGCGCATCACGCTGGACTACATGCGCTGACGCCGATGTGGCCCAGACGTCGCAGCCGCAACGTCGCCGCCGAGCGCTGGTTGGTGCTGGACGTGGAAAGCAGCGGCCTGGATGCCTCCAGCGACCGGCTGCTGGCGCTGGCGGCGGTGTCGCTGCGTTTCGACGCGCATCGCGCCTGGATCGAGCTCACCGACAGCTTCGAGGCGGTGCTGCGCCAGCCGCCCGAGGCGGCGCCGCCGGACAAGTCGAACATCCTGGTCCATGGCATCGGTGTCGCCGCTCAGGGCCGCGGCGTCGACGCGGCCGAAGGGCTGCGCCGCTTCGAGGCCTTCGCCGGCGACGCGCCGCTGCTCGGCTTCCATGTGGCCTTCGACAAGCGGC
>Ga0315912_10004790_pt1 | contig 12641 bp, 10 predicted proteins | sample VfabasoilMG_FD_204469 | JGI IMG/M metagenome (GOLD analysis project Ga0315912, IMG submission 204469) | Garden soil microbial communities collected in Santa Monica, California, United States - V. faba soil | ecosystem: Environmental > Terrestrial > Soil > Garden | place: USA: California... | reverse complement strand
CCGTATATGTCCAGGCCACGCAGGATGACGTTCCTGCACATCACGGGATGAATGTTCCAGAAGGGCGAATTTCGCAGGCGCACGCCTTCGATGAGCACGTTCTCGCAGGCGTAGGGCTGGATGAACGGCGGACGCAGCAGCGAGCCGTCGCCGAACACGCGGTCCTTTACCCGCACGCCAGCCTCGGCCATGTCGAAGAGCTTCTTGCGCGCCGGACGCTGATCGGGCATGCCTTCTTTCCAGCCGTAGGGCGTGGTGCCGCCCCACGGCCCCTTCCAGGCCCACCAGTTCTTGTCGCTGCCCTGTCCGTCCAGCGTGCCCTTGCCGGTGATCGCGATGTTCTTCTCGCCGTGCGCATAGATCAGCGGCGAGTAGTTCATGAGCTCCATGCCTTCCCAGCGTGTGAACACCATGGGATAGCTCGAGGGACTGGGATCGAACAGCAGCGTCGCACCTTCAGACACGTGCAGATCCACATTGCTCTTGAGACGAATCGCCCCGGTCAGGAATCTGCCGGCCGGCACTTCGACGCGACCGCCGCCCTCACGCGCGCAAGCGGCAATGGCCCTTGCAATGGCGTCGGTGTTGAGCGTCGTGCCATCCGCGCGCGCGCCGAAGTCCGTGATCCGGAAGAGTCGCGTCGGAATGACGGGCGGACTTATCTTGCGAGCGATCTCGGCGGCGCGCGCCCAGGCTTCATCCGACGGAATGCCGGCGAAAGTTTTGCGAGCGGCGGCCACGGACAAAGCAGCGCCCGCGCCAGCCACGAAATGGCGACGATTGACCTTGAGACTCATCCGTCCCCCAGAAAGAACGGCCCCAGGAGAGCCAGGTTACCCGCGCTACTCTCCCGCAAGATGTAGCACGATTTCGCGCACAGAGGGATGCGCGCGATGTTCGAACAGGTATATGCCCTGCCAGGTGCCGAGCATCAGGCGGCCGTCCATCACCGGGACGTTGAGTTGCACCTGCGTGAGTGCAGTCTTTAGATGCGCCGGCATGTCATCCAGCCCTTCGTCGTCGTGCTCGTAGAGGTCCGCGCCCTCGGGCGCAAGCTCGTCGAAGAATTTCTCGAGATCGCTGCGCACCGCGCGCGCAGCGTTTTCCTGGATGAGCAGCGAGGCCGAGGTGTGACGGCAGAACAGCGTCAGCAGTCCCGAGGCGATGCCCTGCTTCGACACCCAGCTGCGGACACTCTCGGTAATCTCGGTAAGCCCACGGCGGTCACCGCGCGCCTGTAATACAAACATTGCCTGACGCATGGCGGCACCGTACCTGCTCCGGCGCTGCGCTGGCAACCACGCAATGCCGCCCTGACTACTGTTTGCCGGCGGCTTCGGCAGGTAGCGTGTAAATCTCCTCGATCAGCTCACGCACGCGCTCGCGCGATCGAGTGGCGTCACCAGGCAGCTCGCGCACTGCAACGGCAACTCTCTCTGCCAGCGGCTCATCCTTGACACATAAGCGCAGCCACGTGGTCACATCCCCGCGGCGCCAGTGGTACAGCCACGTCTCGTCGTCTACACCATCCGCCAGGTCCATGAATACGATCAGGTTGTGCGCGCGCAGCTTCAGCTTGCCTTCGGGGCCGCGAAAGTAGAAGGAACGATCTTCACCCAGTGAGCCTTCGGCGTACTTGCGCAGATGCCGCCGCCGGTCCGTGCGGCTCGGCTCCAGCACGAGGACCTCCGGCTGCCCGGCGGTCTTGTGCCACAGCAGGGCTTCCCCTCCCGGAATCTTGTCCAGTCCCAGGTCGGGAACCTCAACTTCGTTCGCCTCCGCGAACTCGCGCACCATCTCTCGCGGTTTCTCGCCGAGCACGATCAGTGAATCGATGAGACGCAGCGTCGCCGGAGCGAGCAACTTCGGCGTGACACTCATCAGCAGGACGCCGTTGAGCTGCTGCGGCAGGATCAGGCCGGTTGACTGCCAGTCTGCGGGCATGACGTGATGCGCCTCGTCGACGATCAGCCAGTGCGGACGACCGGTCTTGGCCCGCAGATCGCGTACGCGGGTAAACAGCGACATGAAGAAGGCAGGACGATCGGCAAGTTTGAGTCCCAGCAGATTGATGATCGCGTTCTGGGCCGGCCTGGCCAGCAGCTGCATGCACTCGTCCACCGACGGTGCGCGCTCCGCACTGCCCAATACTGCCGCGTTCTCGACGGCGTCGTAGTCGCCTTCCGGGTCGACGATGCAGAAGCCGTAACCCTTCGAGCTGAGTCGCTCGACCAGGCCCGTTGCCATCGTGGATTTCCCGCCGCCGGAAGTTCCGACGACGAGCGCACTGATTCCGAACGGCGGCAGCGTGATTGCTTCGCCGCGTTGACTCCGGCCCAGCAGGATCTCGTGACGCTGCAGGCGTGCTGCCCGGTTCGCAAGATCGTCGGCGAGCATTTCCGCAATCAACTCGCGCACGCCAGCGCCGTGATGCTGGCCGAGCACGATGTCCACCTTTTCCTTCACCGCCGGCAGCGCGTTGGCCACTGCCGCCGAGCATTCGCAGATATTCAGGAAGGCGTGATCATTCTCGGCGTCGCCGACCCCCACGCTGTTGTGCGCCGAGACGTTCATCTCGTCCAATGCAACCTGGAGCCCGGTGGCCTTGTTGATACCGCTGGGCAGTACCATGACGGCGCCCTTGTTGAAGATGACCTGGAGCTCGAGTCCCAGGTCACGAATGACTTCCAGCACCTCGCGTTCGTGAGGGTGCCAGGTCGCAACGATGCAGCGACCCACAGAGATGTTGTCAACACCGCGCCGTTGCAGCTCCCCGATGAAACTGGCCGGCGGCTCTTCACCAAGAACACGCTCTTCACGGGTCTTGGGCCGGTATAGCAGCGCACCATTCTCGGCCACGATCCTGTCGAACAGGTCGACGCGATCGAACACCTTCAGCAAGTCGTCGATCTCGCGGCCCGTGACCAGCACCAGCCTGCGGCCCGAGGCGCGCAACTCTTCGAGCGCCGCTACGGTTTCGGCATCGACCCGGCCGTCATGAGCGATGGTGCCGTCGTAGTCGGTGCACAGGGTGAGGTAACGCATGCGCCGCAATGTAGTGCCGCCGCATCACATCACACACCGCGATGGCAAGAGATAGTTCGTAGGCGCTTCGCGTCACGATCAGCGGTTTATGGATGACGGAATAGCCGTCCACGCTGGCCGGTCGTCCAGGGGCGACTGACCGGGCGGGCTCAGGGCTTCACACCCTCGACCGTGAGCATGTCGGAGCGTTGCACCCCTTCGATGCCGGCGATGCGGCTCTTGCGGAATGGCATGCGTTCCACCTGCGTGAATCCGCAGCGCTCGAACAACTCGATCAGTTGAACTTCGTCGAACATCCATTTGTGGAAGTGTCCCCAGGAACCAAGGATCCTCGGCCGGGTGGCGATGTCGCCAAAGAACAGCCCCATCAGTTTGTGCAACTCGGCGCTGGTGCGTTCGTGCCGTGGCTTTGCCATTTCCGCTTCGTAAAGCCGCACGTACTTTCCCCACAACGCCGCGACATCCGGCACCGTGACACGCAACGCGCCACCAACCTTGAGTACGCGCAGGCATTCGCGCGTGAGTCTTTCGGCGTCCGCGTATTCGAAATGTTCCCAGACTTCGCCTGCGTACACGGCGTCAACGGAATTGTCCGGAAAGGGCAGCGGCTTGAATAGATTCGCCACCTTCATGTGCGGCCCGAATTCCGTGGGCGAGAGCACTTTGGACTTCACCAGCAACTGGTCGAGCCACCAGACCTTGTTCGCCAGCCGGGCGCGGTTGCTCCCGTCGATATTCACCCAGCCCTTCGGCTGGACCGGGCCGCATCCAAGGTTGAGCTTCAACCCATCCAGTGATGGCGCATCCATGTGTTCCTCCCACCTTTCCCGGGCACATTGGCGCCCCCGGCCGGAGTTGAACCGACGACCTACCGCTTAGGAGGCGGTCGCTCTATCCACTGAGCTACGGGGGCACGCGGGCGGGGATTTTACAGGCCCGGCGGCCACTTCTCACGATTTCGCTGGGATGCGAGACGCCGCGGCGCCCGACGCCACAATGGGCCGCAGTTGCGGAGGCAGACCATGAGCAAAATCGTCCGGATCCATGAACAAGGCGGTCCCGAGGTGCTGCGCATCGAGGATCTCGATGTGGGCGCGCCCGGTGCCGGCGAACTGCGCCTGCGCGTCGAGGCCATCGGGCTGAACCGCTCGGAGGCGGCTTTCCGCGCCGGCCAGTACCCGGTCAAGCCGAAGTTGCCCACGCTCATGGGTTATGAAGCCTGCGGCACGGTGGAGGCGCTCGGTGAGGGGGTGAAGGATTTCAAGATCGGCGACCGCGTTTGCGTGCTGCCCTCGTATCGCCTCGGCGAATACGGTGTCTACGGTGAGCAGGCCATCGTGCCCGCGCGCAGCGTGATCGCTGCACCGCCGGGGCTGTCATCCATTCAAGCCGCGTCGATCTGGATGCAATACCTGACGGCGATGGCGATTCTCGAGGTCGCGCACGCAACGGTGGGCGATTACGTGATCATCCGCGCGGCCTCGAGCAGCGTGGGGCTCGCGGCGATTCAGCTCGCGAACTGGGCCGGCGCGACTCCGATCGCGGCCACTCGGCGCAGTGACAAACGCCAGGCCCTGCTCGATAACGGTGCGAAGCATGTAATCGCCACGGAAGAATCCGATCTCGTCGCGGAGGTCATGAAGATCACCGACGGAAAGGGCGCGCGCATCGTGTTCGATCCGGTGGGTGGACCGTATGTGCAGACGCTCGCCGAAGCCATGGCGGTAGACGGCACACTCTTTATCTATGGCGGTCTTTCCGGCCAGCCGACCATGCATCCTCATTGGCCGGCGGCATTCAAGAACCTGAGCATTCGCGGCTGGGTGGCGTCGACCATCTGGAATTATCCCGATCGCTTCGCGCGCGCGAAGGCGCTGGTCCTGCGCGGACTCGCCGATGGGCATCTGCAGCCCGTGATCGCGAAAACGTTTGCGCTGAAAGACATCGTCGAGGCGCACCGCTACCTCGAATCGAATCAGCAAATGGGAAAGATTGTCGTGACCGTCTAGGGTTTCGTGGTGGACCGGAAGGGGATCGAACCCTCGACCTCCGCATTGCGAACGCGGCGCTCTCCCAGCTGAGCTACCGGCCCGTACCTTGGAAACCCCGGCCCTGGGCCGGAAGGCGCGGGATTCTATCAGGCAGGCTGGCCCCGGCAAGCGATTCACTCTTAATATCCAGCCCATGCTGGAAACCGAGCAGAAGGCGCCCGAGTTCACGCTGCCGGACCAGGACGGGCACGACATTTCGTTGTCAGACCTGAGCAAAGACGGGCCCGTCATCCTCTATTTCTACCCGGCCGACTTCACGCCCGGGTGCACGCGCGAGGCCTGCTCGATCCGGGATCTGCACCGGGAGATCAGCGGCGCGGGCCTGACGGTGGCTGGCATCAGCCCGCAGAGCCCGGAGAGTCATCGGCGCTTTCGCGAGAAGTACAAGCTGCCCTTCACCCTCCTCTCGGATGAAAAGAAGGAGGTCATCAAGATGTTCGGCGTCAATGGACTGTTCGGCGTCTGGGTGCAGCGCGTCACTTACCTGATCGACCAGAACCGGATCGTCAAGGGACGCGTGAAGGCGCACTTCTCGATTGCCGAACACGAAGCCTTCATCAGGAAGGCGGTCGAGTTGCGCGGCGACATCCCGATCATCCGTTGACGGTGCCGGGCCGGCATTCCGGCATTAGTCACGATAGAACAGCGTCGCCCGACTAATGCCGGAATGCCGGCCCGGCACCGGCTCAGTACTTCATGCGCAGGACGGAGGCGCGACCGATGGTCGGCACGGTGACGACGTACATCGTGTCGAATTCCTCGTCGCCCATCGCCGGCACATTGTCGACTCCGGCCATTTCCGCAACGAGTTGTGGAACGGTGTTGCTGTGGCCGACGACGATCGCCAGTCCACCCTTGTTATCGCGCAGCACCTCGTGCGCGAGCTCCGCGTTCGAGATCTTCGCCTCGACGACCGTCGGCTTGAGATTGAGTCGCTGCGCCAGGTTCGCGGCGGTCTGCTGCGAGCGACGCGTGTTGGTGACGTAGATCCTCTGCACCCGACCCAGCTTTTCCGCATCTCCCAGCATCATCGCCAGGCGCGCGGCGCGAAGTTCACCCTGGGGTGTGAGCGGCGCATCGTCTATGGCGCCGAGCTGCTTCTCGGCGTGCCGAACCAGCACGATGGTCGTGGTGGTGGCGGACTTCCAGTAGAAGAGCGCTGCGGCGAGCACCGCGATGCCGCCCCAGGCTAACAACCAGAGCGGCGCGAGAAAGGTTCGTCGCCGCCGCGTCAGCGACGGGGATACCGGGGGCGACTCGAGCGCATCGTTCATGGCGCCGTCGATGATAAGCCGTTTCTGCGTGAGCCGGGCGATTCGGACCGGGTGCCGCAAAAAGAAAGGGGACGCCTGAGCGTCCCCTTCTTTACGCTGTGTGTTCCGCTCAGGTCGCAGGCGCCGGAGTCGGACCCGTGGTGGCCGGCGCGGCAGCCGCCGCGTCATCTCCGGTGTACGGGTCGATGGTCTGGATGGTGCCGTCTTCGTTGTACGTGATCTCGATCGGCTGCTTCACGTTGCGCAGGTGGTTGATGCCGTTCGAGCGCTGCGTGTCGTGATAGAAGATGTACCACTTGCCTTCCACTTCCGTGATCGAGTGGTGGTTCGTCCAGCCCAGCACGGGCTTCAGGATCACGCCCTTGTAGGTGAACGGACCGTATGGCGACTTGCCCATCGCATACGAGATGGTGTGCGTGTCGCCGGTCGAGTACGAGAAGTAGTAGTTGTCCTTGTACTTGTGCATCCACGAGGCTTCGAAGAAGCGACGCACATGGTCACCGGACAGGATGGTCTTGCCGTTCTCGTCGACGATCTTCAGATCCTTCGGCTTTTCGGCGAACTCGACCATGTTGTCGGCCATGCGCGCGACTTTCGGATACAGCGCCGGCTTGTCGTCGGCCGGCTGCGAGTCATCCTGCGGCGTGTGCTTGCCAGTCTTCCAGTGCTGCAACTGGCCACCCCAGAGACCGCCGAAGTACATGTAGTACTTGCCGTCGGTGTCCTTGAACACGGCCGGGTCCATGCTGAAGCTGCCCTTGATCGCCTCGGGCTGAGCCTTGAAAGGACCTTCCGGCTTGTCGCCGACGGCCGCGCCGATGCGGAACACGCCTTCCTTGTCCTTCACGGGGAAGTACAGGTAGTACTTGCCGTCTTTCTCGGCAGCATCCGGCGCCCACATTTTTTCGCTGGCCCACGGCACGTCCTTGATGTCGAGACCGACGGGATGAACGGTGACAGGGCCGCCGATGCTGTCCATCGACAGCACGTGGTAGTCCTTCATGGCGTATTGGTTGCCGAGATCATCGCTCGGGATGCCCGAGTCGAAGTCGTGCGAGGGATAGATGTAGATCTTGCCGTTGAACACGTGCGCCGACGGATCGGCACTGTAGATGTCGATGGCCAGCGGCTGTGTCAGGAACTGCTTCGGGTCGGCGCCGGCGGGCTCCGCGGGCTTGGCCTCTTCGGCCACCGGCGGTGGCGGTGGCGCTTCTTCTTTTTTCCCGCAGGCGGTCAGAAACGTGGCAGACGCGGCAATACTCGTGATTGCCACGATGAGATTTCGTTGCATGGTCGCGCTCTCTGTAAACGGAAGGGTCCGCGGAGTCGGAAAATATCAGAAAAGAATGGGGGCAGCCCCCGTTTGCTGGCAAAAGGGGTCAGCCCTCGAGGACTGACCCCTTTTGCTGGGAAACGGGGGCTGCCCCCGTTCTTTTAGCCGGGCATAACGGCGAGCAGGACTCTGCCTGGCCAGGGTGCGACCCGGTATTCACCGCTTCCCTCGGGCTGCCGGATCCAGATATACCCGGCCTCTTTCGTCTCTATGTCGAATCGCAGGTTGCGGCCATCGTAGACGATCTCGCCGCGGATACGCGCCGGGCGGTCCACGTAGACGAGCATGAGCTTGTCGCCGGTGTCGGTGTCTAACCACTCGCACATTCCCACCGGTGCGATGCCATCCACCGGCATGACGAACGGTGACAGTCGCGCCACGCGCGCGCTGGTCGGTTCGATGGTCATCCACTTCTGCGAGAACTCGGTCGGGACCAGTGCCTTCGCAAGCTTTTCGTGGTTCTTGTTGAGATCCAGGGAGAAACTCAGGTCCGGCTTGAGCGCAACGGGTGCGAATTCACCCTCGTTGGGGCCGCCATAAAGATCGCCCACCACGTAGGGCACCCACAGCCGCAGGTTTTCCCGGGGGGCCAGGCGCGGGGTCTTGGCATCGTTCTCGAAGAATGCCACGCGCGATTCGAGCACCCAGTCGGCGCGCGCCATCACGGGTGGCTCCTCCTGCTTGCCGCAGGCTGCCAACACGGCCAGGGATGTTAGGACCAGCAAGCCCTTCTTGTTCATATGGCCCCGGATTGTAAGGGGACCGCCCCCGCCGGCGGCATTGCTATATATATTTGCGACACAGTTACTGTCCCCGGCCACCAACGGAGCCCGCATATGGTCCTTCTCGTGCTTCTCGTGCTTGCCCTCTTCGTCTTGCAGACGCTGCTGCCCGGCCGATTCCGGGAGCCTGTGGCGCCCGGCACGCCGGGCAAACTAGCCGAAAACCTGGGCAATCGTGATCACATGCGGCCGCTCACCATGACCGGTCAACGGGCTGCACGCGCGCTCGCCAACATGCAGGAGGCCCTGCCGGTCTTCCTGGCACTGGCGCTCATGAACCTGATCGTGGCGCCGGAGGCGGCGCAGGCCAAAACCGGCGCGCTCGTGTTCCTCGTGGCGCGCGTGTTGTACACCGCTGTCTACATCGCGGGCGTGCCGGTGGTGCGCACGCTGTTGTGGGCTGTGAGCTGGGCAGGCCTGGTAATGATGCTCCTGCCGCTGCTGTCTCGAATCTGAAAAGCAAAAGCCCCCGGCCCGTTGCCGGGACCGGGGGCTCTGTTGTTTGCAGGCCCCTGGCTCAGGTTGAGCCGTTTTCCTTGAGCTGTTCCTTCATCAGCTTGCGGTCGGCCTTCATCTGCTTGGTGTCGATCGGGCGGATCTCCTCGATGAAACACTTGTCGCGACCCACGATCACCTTTTCGAATTTGTCGACCGTGCCGGCGGAGTTGGTCACGCCGATGGCCTGCGCGAACTGCAGGTCCGGACAGTAGCCTGCCACCTTGATGAGGTAGGCCTCGTTGATACCCGACCAGACCACCAGCTGATTCTTGGACACCGGGCTCCAGCCGCCGTCGCGGTTCTTCATGTAGAAGGACTTGACCGGCTCGCCGGCGTATTCGGTGTAGCTCAGCTTCGGTTCGCTGAGCTTCTTGAGGGTGGCGGCGCAGCCCGTGAGCAGCGCCACTGAAAAGAGGATGGCTACCAGTGACGTCTTCATAAACACCTCTTGGGAAATTCGACTCACACCTTGTGAGTGGAGTTCCCGCAGTGCCAGGTTCCTCAGTCCCACCGGCGCTTCTTGTTCACCGGAGGTTCAGGTAGTGCGAATTTGTCGCCGACCATGCGCCGGATCGTGACATAGAAGACAGGCGCCAGCATCACTCCCAGGATGGCCGCCGACAACATGCCGCCGGCCACGCCCGTACCGATGGCCCGCCGCGCATTGGCACCGGCACCACTGGAGAACACCAGCGGCAACACGCCCAGGATGAAGGCGAATGAAGTCATGAGGATCGGCCGCAGGCGCAGGCGCGCGGCCTCCATGACGGCGTCGTACAGCGCGACGCCCCGCTGCTGGGCCAGCAGCGCGAACTCCACGATCAGGATGGCGTTTTTCGCCGCCAGTCCAATGATGGTGATCAGGCCGATCTTGAAGAACACGTCGTTGGAAAGGCCTGTGCTGGACGCGGCAACGATCGCTCCGATGATGCCCACCGGCACGATCAGCAACACCGCGATGGGCGTGGCCCAGCTCTCGTACAGTGCGGCCAGGCACAGGAACACCACCAGGATCGACAGCCCGAACAGCAGCGGCGCCTCGGCGCCGGCACGGATTTCCTGCAACGACTGGCCAGCCCAGTCGACACCGAAGCCGGGGGGCAGATCCTGCGCGACCATCCTTTGCATTTCTCCCATGGCCTCGCCGGAGCTGTGGCCCTGGGCGTTCTGGCCGACGATCTGCATGGCGGCAAAACCATTGAAGCGTTGCAGCGTCGGAGGCGCGACCACCCACTTCGAACTGACCACCGAGGCGAGCGGCACCATGCCGTCGCTGCTGGTCTCACCACTCTGCACAAAGGCATTCCCCGCGGCGGCGTTGGTCGGCAGATAGTAGCGGCGCAACGCGTCCTCGTTCATGCGGAACTGCGCGTCGGCCTGCATCTGCACACGCAGCACGCGACCCTGGTAGTAGAAGTCGTTCACGTAGACGGGCGCGAGCATGATCTGGATGGCGTTGTAGACATCGTCGATAGCAAGACCCATCGACTGCGCCTGCGAGCGATCGAGCTTGAGTTCGAGGCGCGGCGCCGGAGCCAGTCCGTTGTATCGCACGCCCTGCACGACCTTGCTCTGCGAAGCCTTTTGTACGAGCGTGTTCTGGGCGGCAATGAGCGCATCGGTACCCTGGTTGGCGCGGTCCTCGAGCCACAGATCGAAGCCGCCGAAGTCTGACAGGCCGTTGATCACCGGCAGGTTGACGAAGAACACGAAGCCGTCGCGCTCCGTGCCCGCGATGTTCCCGTAGGCCCAGCCGATGAATTCCATCGCCGTTTCCTTGCGGTCTTCGATTTCCTTCAGGCGAATGAAAAAGATTCCCTGGCTCTCGTCACTGCCGCTGAAGCTGAATCCCGCAACTTCGAATACCGAGTCCACCGACGGCGACTTGCGGAGCTTCTCGCCCACGCGTCGCATGACCTCGCGCGTGCGTTGCATGGTCGCTCCCGGCGGCATCTGCACGATACCGATGGCGTAGCCCTGGTCCTCCTCGGGCACGAAACTTCCCGGCACCTTCCAGAACAGCAGCCCGCCGATCACCACCAGCACGCCGTACCCGACCAGCCACCAGAACTTGTGGCGCAGGCTGAAGCGCACGGTGGTCAGGTAGTGAGACTGGGCCCAGTCATAACCGCGATTGAACAGGTGGAAGACCCGGTTCTCCTTGAGATGTTCGGGTCGCAGCAAGGTCGCGCACAACGCCGGGGTGAGCGACAGCGCGAGGAATGCGGAGAACAGCATCGAGATCGCGATGGTCAGGGCGAACTGCTGGTAGATCACGCCCACCGAACCCGACTGCATTGCCGAGGGAATGAACACGGCCGCCAGCACCAGCGAAATGGCGATGATGGGACTGGTGATCTGGTCCATTGCCTTGCGCGTGGCATCGCGTGGCGAGAGATGCTCTTCGCGCATGATGCGTTCGACGGATTCGATGACGACGATGGCATCGTCGACCACGATGCCGATGGCCAGCACCATGCCGAACAGCGTGAGCTGGTTGATGGAGAAGCCGAATATCTCCATGCCGATGAAGGCACCCATGAGGGCTACCGGCACCACCAGCGTCGGGATCAGCGTGGCACGGAAGCTCTGCAGGAAAATCAGCATCACGATGAAGACCAGCACCACCGCCGCGCACAGCGTGAAGATGACTTCATCGATGGCGTGCGTGATGAACGTGGTGGCATCGAGCGCCACGAACCATTTGACGCCCGGCGGAAAACCTGCCGACAACTCCTCCATGCGCGCCTTGACGGCGTCCGCCACGTCCAGCGCGTTGGCACCGGGCAGAATCGTGACGCCGAAACCACTCACCGGCTGATCGTCGAGGCGCACGTCGAAACCATAGTCCTGGAGCCCCAGCTCCACGCGCGCCACGTCTTTCAGCCTGACACTGGTGCCATTGGGCTCGGTGCGCAGGATGACGTTCTCGAACTCCTCCACCGAGCTGAAGCGTCCCTCCGCGCTCACCGGCGCGGTGATCTGCTGCTCCGCCACCGAAGGCGCTCCGCCGATGGAGCCGGTGGCGAACTGCACGTTCTGGCCGCGCACGGTGTTCAGCACTTGCGACGCACTCATGCGGAAGCTGCGCAGCTTGTCGGGGTTCAACCAGATGCGCATCGAGTAGGCGGAACCGAACTGGTCGGCTCGGCTCACGCCCGGGATGCGCTGGATGGGGTCCAGCACCTGCGAGGAAATGACATTGTTGAGCGTGGCGGAGGACACGCCGCCATTGGGCGCACGCACGCCGAGTGCGATGATGAATCCCTGGTTGACCTTGGAAACCGACAGTCCCTGCACTACCACTTCGCTGGGCAGGCGCGCTTCCGCGAGCTTGACGCGGTTCTGGGTCTGCAGCACGGCGACATCCGCGTCGGTGCCGTTCTCGAATACCAGCGTGATGCCGGCGGTGCCGTTGGAGTTGGACGAGGACGTGAAGTACATCAGCCGGTCGAGGCCGGTGAGCTGCTGCTCGATGATCTGCGTCACCGTGCGCTCGAGCGTGTCGGCGTTCGCACCGGGGTAGAACGCACTGATCGACACCTGCGGGGGCGCGATATCCGGATAGGCCGCAGTCGGCAGACGGGTGATCGCCAGGCCGCCGCCGATCATGATAAGTATGGCGATGACCCAGGCCAGCACCGGCCGGTCGATGAAA
>Ga0315912_10004789_pt1 | contig 12641 bp, 11 predicted proteins | sample VfabasoilMG_FD_204469 | JGI IMG/M metagenome (GOLD analysis project Ga0315912, IMG submission 204469) | Garden soil microbial communities collected in Santa Monica, California, United States - V. faba soil | ecosystem: Environmental > Terrestrial > Soil > Garden | place: USA: California... | reverse complement strand
GGGTGCGGCGGGCGGGCCGTCGTCGCGCTTGTGCGCCGGCGGCGAGTGCTTCGACGAAGCCCTGCTCGATGGCCTGGACGAGCGGCTCGCCGCGCTCGACCCCGAGCGCTCGCGCCGCGGCGTCGTGGTGGTGATGCACCAGATGGGCAGCCACGGCCCCGCCTACCACCTGCGCTCGCCGCCCGGACGCAAGCCCTTCCTGCCCGAATGCCAGAGCGCGACCTTGCAGGAATGCAGCGCGCAGAGCCTGCTCAACGCCTACGACAACTCGATCGCCTACACCGACCACTTCCTGGCCCAGGCCATAGGCTGGCTGAAGCGGCACGAAGCCACGGCGGACGGCGCACTGGTCTACGTGTCCGACCATGGCGAATCGCTGGGCGAGAACAATCTCTACCTGCACGGCATGCCCTACGCGCTGGCGCCCGACGTGCAGAAGCGCATACCGTGGCTGAGCTGGGCTTCCGCCGGTTTCCGACGCGCCAGCGGCCTGTCGTTGGACTGCCTGCGCGAGCGCAGCGATGTGCAGGTCTCGCACGACAACTACTTTCATGCGGTGCTGGGCCTGGCGGGCGTGCAGACCAGCGCGTACCGCTCTTCGCTGGACCCGTACGCAAGCTGCCGCGGCCCCGCGACCGACAGCGTCGCCGGATAGGCTCGAACCGCTCGCGAGCCAGGGTTTATGCGGTACAACCTTATTAAACAGGCAGTGAATCATCCGGCATGCCCCATTCACCCGCTGCCGAAACGCGCCCGCGCGACGCCGACCGCTCGCAGAAGGAGATCCTCGACGCCGCGCTCGCCGAGTTTGCCGAGCATGGCCTGGGCGGCGCGCGCATGGACCGCATCGCCGAGCGTGCCGGTGTCAACAAGCGGCTGATCTACTACTACTTCGAGAGCAAGGAACGCCTGTTCCTGGCCGTGCTGGAGCGTGCCTACGAAGGCATCCGCGGCGAGGAGCAGCAACTCAACCTGACGCAGGTGGAGCCGGTCGAGGCGATCCGCCGGCTCATCGCCTTCACCTGGAACTACTACATCGCGCACCCCGAGTTCTTGACGCTGCTGAACAGCGAGAACCTGCACCGCGCACGCCACCTGAAGCAGTCGCCCAAGATCTCGGCCATGCATTCGCCGCTGGTGCAGACGCTGGCCGACGTGCTGGAGCGCGGCCACAAGGGCGGCATCTTCCGCGCCGGCGTCGATCCGGTGCAGCTGTATATCTCGATCGCCGGGCTGTCCTACTTCTACCTGGGCAACATCCACACGCTGTCGACCATCTTCGACCGAGCGCTGCTCGGTGCCAAGGCCAAGCTGGAACGCCTGTCGCACATGACCGATCTGGTGCTCGGCTACCTGGTCCGAGATTGAGCTCTGCGGGTCTGTACGGTGGTGAGCCGGCTTGGCCGGGCCTACGATTCACCATTCAGTGAACAACCGGAGATTGCGATGCACAAAGCCACCCTGGCCACGCTGCTGGCCGCCGCTTGCCTGGCCCCTGCCCTGGCCCACGCGCAATGGAAGCCGACCAAGCCGGTGACGATCATCGTGCCCTGGGCAGCCGGTGGCGCCACCGACCAGGTGACGCGGCTGGCCGCGTCGGAGCTGGAAAGCGACCTGGGCCAGAAGATCGTCATCGTCAACCAGCCGGGAGGCGCCGGCTCGATCGGCACCAAGGCGGCGATGGATGCGCCGAAGGATGGCTACACCTGGACCGCCGGTGCAGCCAAGCAGCTGGGCACCTACCCTGTGCTGGGCATGATCAACAGCAAGGTCGACGACTTCAACCTGTACCTGGCGGTGACCAACGTGTCGATCGTCAGCGTCAACCCGAACTCGCCGTACCAGACCTTCCCGCAGTTGCTGGAGGCGATGAAGGCCAAACAAGTGTCTGTCGCCACCGCAGGCAACAGCTCTTCGGGCCACTTCGCGATGGAGGCCATCGCCAAGGCCACCGGCGCGAAGTACCGCCACGTCACCTACGACGGCGGTAACCCGGCGGTGGTGTCCACCGTGGCCGGAGAGACCGAAGTCACGACGCAACTCGCCCCGGAACAGGCCGAGATGATCAAGGGCAAGCGCTTGCGCCCGCTGGCAGTGGTGGCCGACCAGCCACTGACCATCGAGGGCGTGGGCACGATCCCGCCGATCACCGACTTCGTCAAGGACTTCCCGAAGGTGACCACCGGTTTCGGCATCTTCATCCCCAAGGGCGTGCCGCCCGAGGTGGTGGCCACGGTGGACAAGCTGTGGGCCGAGAAGATCGGCGGCTCCGAGAAGGTGAAGAAGTACGCCGCCGAGAAGGGCGCGCTGTTCACGCCGCTGTACGGCAAGGCCGCCTATGACGCGGTGTGGCCGACGGTAGTGACCGACGCCTACCTGCTGCAGGACGCCGGCCTGGCCAAGGCCTCGCCGGAATCGCTGGGCATCAAACGCTGACGTGGCCCAGCGCGGAGAACTTCTCAACGCAGGGGTGTTCGCTGCCGTCGGCGCGGCGATCCTGGTGGCCTCGTGGCGCATGGACCGCCTCGGTGATCGTGGCATCGAGGGCTGGTCGGTGCCGGGGCTGACACCCGGGGTCGTTGGCACGCTGATGATCCTGCTGTCGCTGGTGCTGGCCTGGCAGTCGCGCTCTGGCGCGGCAGACGGCGACGGCGGCGAGCCTGCGGTACCCGGTGCGGCGCGGCGCGCCGGGCTGGCGCTGCTGCTGTGCGTGCTGTTCGCCGGCGTCACGCTCGGCCACGGCACGCCCTTCGTCGTCGAAGGCGCAGTCTTCATCTTCGTCTTCACCACGCTGTTCAGCTGGGCTGAATGGCACGCCGCGCGACGCATCGGCCGCGGCCTGCTGCAGACGGCGATGGTGGCCGTGCTCGCCTCGGTCTTCATCTCGTGGCTCTTCGAGTCGGTGTTCCTGGTGCGTCTGCCGTAAGGGCCGGCCGATGGACGGCCTGAGCCACCTCGGCACTGCCCTGGCCACGTTGGCCGGGCCATGGCAGATCGCCTACGCCCTGGGCGCCACGCTGGCCGGCATCATGATCGGGCTGCTGCCGGGTCTGTCGGCCACGCTGGGTGTCGCGCTGTTCACCACGCTGACGTTGAAGATGGCGCCCACCGACGCCATCCTGGTGCTGGTGTGCGTGTACGTCGGCGCCATCTACGGCGGCAGCCGCACGGCGATCCTGCTCAACATCCCGGGCACCGCGGCCAACGCCGCCGCCTGCCTGGACGGCAACATGCTCGCGCGCCAGGGCCGGGCCGGGCGCGCGATGGGCATCGCCACCACCGGCTCGGTGGCCGGCTCGCTGTTCGGCGTGGTCTGCCTGGCGATGTTCACGCCGCTGCTGGCCGAGACGGCGCTGAAGTTCGGCGCCTTCGAGTTCTTCTGGCTTGGCATGGTCGGCGTGATGATGTCCGGCAGCCTGACCGGATCGAACCCGATCAAGGGTTGGCTGATGGGTCTGCTGGGCATCTTCGTCGCCAGCGTCGGGCTGGACCCGATCCACGCGCACCCGCGCTTCACCTTCGACAGCAACGCGATGAGCGGTGGCATCGGCCTGATCCCGGCGCTGGTCGGCGCCTTCGGCTTCGCCGAGATCCTGACGGTGATGAGCCAGCCGAAGCTGAAGACGATGCTCAACTCGGTGGACTCGGTGCTGCCGAAGATCGCCGACCTGCTGCGCTACTGGCGCACCATCCTCCGTTCCGGGCTGATCGGCGTGTTCGTCGGCATCCTGCCCGGCGTGGGCGAGGACATGGCGGCCTGGTCTTCCTATGCCGCGGCCAAGCGCGCCAGCAAGGAGCGCGCGAAGTTCGGCAAGGGCTCGGTCGACGGCCTGATCGCCGCAGAGACCGGCGACAACGCCGCCATTCCCGGCGCACTGATTCCGGCGCTGGCCCTCGGCATTCCCGGCTCGGCGCCGGCCGCGGTGCTGATGGCGGCGATGATCATCCACGGTGCACAGCCCGGCCCGATGCTGATGGTCAACCAGCCGCAGTTCGTCTACGACGTGGTCGGCATCACGCTCGTCGCCACGCTGGCGATTCTGGTGTTCGGGCTGGTGCTGGTGCGGCCCATCCTGTGGGTGCTGCGCGTGCCGCGCGAGATCATCATGCCCATCGTCTTCGTGCTGTGCGTGCTGGGTTCGTACTCGATCACGCAGCGGCTGTTCGACGTGTGGGTGATGCTGGGCACGGGCATCGCCTGCTTCTGGCTGCGCCGGCGCGGCTTCCCAGTGGCGCCCTTCGTGCTGGGCCTGGTGCTGGGCGACATCGTCGACAAGTCGCTGCGCCGCGGACTGGTGCTGTCCGACGGCAGCCTGCTGCCCTTCTTCACACGGCCGATCAGCGCCTTGCTGGCGGCATTGGTGCTGGTCATGTTGCTGGCGCAGATGCCGGCGCTGCGCCGCTGGTTCACGCCGAGGAGAAGCCCATGATCGAGCGGCTGGCGCTGTGCAACGAGGTACTTGCACCGTGGAGTTTTGCCGAGCAATGCGCCTATGCGGCGAAGCTCGGCTACCGCGCCTTGGAAGTGGCACCCTACACGCTGGCCGAAGACCCGGTGAGCATCACCGATGCGCAGGCCGCGCGCTGGGTGGCGATCGCGCGCGACCATGGCCTGGTGATCAGCGGCCTGCACTGGCTGCTGGTGGCGCCGAAGGGCTTGTCGATCAGCCACCCCGACGCAGCCGTGCGTCGGCGCAGCGATGCAGCGATCGCGCGCCTGATCGAGCTGTGCGCAATGCTCGGCGGCTGCTACCTGGTACATGGTTCGCCGGCACAGCGCAACCCACAACCGGGCCAGAGCGCCGCCGAGGCGTTGGCCTTGGCCACCGAAGCCTGGACCAAGGCCGCTGAACACGCGGGGCGCTTCGGGCTGCACTACTGCATCGAACCCTTGGCACGTGCGCAGACCTCGGTGCTGAACACCATTGACGAGGCGCTGGCCATCGTCGACGCCGTGGCCCTGCCCGGGTTGAAGACGATGCTTGACACCAGTTCGGCGGGCAGCACCGAAACCGAGCCACTGCCGGCGTTGATCGACCGCATCTGGCCCGGCGGCCAGCTGGTGCACGTGCAGCTGAACGACCGCAACCGCCGCGGCCCGGGCCAGGGCGAGGACCGCTTCGCGCCGATCCTGGCGGCGCTGCGGCGGCAGGGCTACGCCGGCTGGCTGGCGATGGAGCCCTTCGACTACCTGCCCGACGGGCCCGGCTGCGCAGCCTGGTGCATCGGCTACGTGCGCGGACTGCTGGACGCGGCCTGAGCCGCGTCGCGCCGCGCCGCGGCAATCAGCTTCGCGCCCTGCAGCGCAATCATCGCCGTCGGCGTGTTGGTATTGCCCGAGGTGATGTTGGGCATCACCGAGGCATCGACCACGCGCAGCCCGTCGCAGCCGCGCACGCGCAACTGCGGGTCGACCACCGCGTTTGCATCAGCTCCCATGCGGCAGGTGCCCACCGGATGGAAGATCGAAGTGCCGATCTCGCCCGCGCCCTGCAGCAGTTCGGCATCGCCGAGCCGCTCGGCCCCTGGCCGTACTTCACGCGGTGCATGGCGCTGCAGCGGTGGCTGCTCGACGATGCGGCGCGCCAGGCGCAGGCTGTCCACCGCAACGCGCCGGTCCTCGTCGGTCGACAGGTAGGCCGGCCGGAGAACACCAGCAGCGGGTACAGGTAGCTCTCGATGGTCTTCGAGTAGACGATCAGCACCGCCAGCAGCAACCCGATGACCACGCTGAGCCCGAAACCGCCCAGCGCCGCGGCGGTGGTGACCGCACTTTCGGCCAGCAGCCGCGGCCATTGGGCGATGAGTTCCTTCAGCACCTTCAGCGGCTCGGGCACCAGGTAGGTCGGCAAGCCGAAGACACTGGTCGCCAACTGCCAGGCGGCGACGATGATCACGGCAGCATCAGCGGCCGCAGGGCTGGACCGAGGCTCTTCATCGCGCGGCGTGGGCGAAGTCGATACAGAAGAACTGCAGCGGCTGCAGCCCCTGCAGCGACTGCGACGCGGCCCAGGCCTGCAGGGCGTGCTGGCGTTCGGGTTCGTCCAGCAGCAGCGGCTGACTGCATTCCAGCCACAACAGCCCGCCGCCCTGCGCGCTGCTCGCGCCGTGGATGCCGGCCTCCTGCGTGCGCACCGACGAGCCGGCGCTGTCCAGGCCGTACAGCGCCAGGCGCGAGACGCCTTCGGGCAGCTCGGCATGTCGCGGCGCGCCGACATCGAAGCGGGCCACGGCCAGCACCGGCGCCGGGCCGGGTGCGGCGGCGCCCCAGCTCAAGCGCAGCGTGTAGACGTTGCGGTCGGGGTTGCGGAACCAGGTCAGCGCGCGCCGCGTCCAGGACGTCGGATGGTTCAGCGCGTGTAGGTAGGCATCGCTGACCAGCACCTGCTCGCCCAGCGTGTCGTAGCACATCAAAAAGCGCGTCGCATCGTCGGCCTGCAGGTAACGGCGCCCAAGCAGGAAGCCGGGAATGCCGACGCGCTCGGGAATGTGCTCGGCGTTGTGCCATTGGCGGTAAGCCTGCTGATGCTCGGCCTCGATGTTCGCGAGGAACACCATCAGCCCCTTGGCCTGGGCCAGGCCGGCGCGCGTCACCATGGCACCCGCTCAGAAGCGGCCGGCACGCACTTCGTAGCGCGTGGGCTTGTGAATCTGCGGCAGGTCGCGCTGCACCCAGTCGGCCACCCAGTCGATCAGCCGGCCCAGCGGCACGCGCGGATAGCCGAACAGCCGCTGCGCCTGCAGCGTGTTGTTGACCCAGGCGTCGGGCTGTTCCACGCCGTCGAAGCGCGGTGTCTTGCCGAAGCGCTTGCCGAACTCGTGCGCCAGCAAACGCACGCTGGCCAGTTCGGGGCCGCCGATGTTCAGCGGCGAGGTCGGCGTGGTGCAGTGCCTGAAGGTGCGCAGCATCTGCGCATTGCAGTCGCCCTGCCAGATGACGCTGGCATGGCCGGTAGCGATGGGAATGGGCTGCTCCTGCATCACCCAGTTGGCGATGTCGATGAGCACGCCGTAGCGCATGTCGATCGAATAGTTCAGCCGCATCAGCCGGCCCGGCGTGCCCCATTGGCGCGAGCCGTAGGCAAAGGCGCGCTCGCGGCCGACGCAGGAGTTGGCATAGTCGCCCAGCGGGCCGGGCTCGACGCTCTCGTCCCAGCCGTGCTGCACCACCGGCGCGAAGGGGTACACGCACAGCGTGGAGAACACCACCAGGCGCGACTCGCGGAACTCGCGCGCCACCAATGCCGGCACATAGGTGTTCATCGCCCAGGCGAAGGACGGATCGTCGTTGGTGCCGAACTTCTTGCCGGCCATGTAGACGATGTTGCGCACGCGCGGCAGAGTGGCCAAGGCTTCGGGATCGAGCAGGTCGCAGCGCATCGTCTCGATATCCCAGGACTCGAGCTGCTCGGCCAGCCCCGGCTCGGAAAAACGCGCCACGCCGATGACGCGCTTGCCCGGCGCCGCGCGCTTGGCCATGCGTGCCAGCGTCGGGCCGACCTTGCCGCCGACACCGAGCACCATGATGTCGCCGTCGACCTGCTTCAGGTCCTCCACCACCTCGGCGGTAGGCTCGGACATCAGGTCTTCGAGGTGCTCTTCGTCCTCGATGCGGTCGGGCAATGCGCGGGGGGTGCTCATGATGTATGTCATTTCTAAGTAATAACTTAGTTGAATGCTAGCGAGAGGCTCCCTCCAGCGCCTCTGGGGTTTTCCCAGGGCGCAGGTGTTTAGCGTGGCGTGCGCGTGCCGCGCGAGCGCGACGCGCGCTCGTCTTCTCGTCCAGCACCATCAGCCAGATCAACAAGTCCTGGCCGTGGGTTGGCCAACAGGGAGAACGCAACGAGTTGGAAAACCTTCCTGCAGCGCCTGAAGGAACGCGGCCTGGCAGCGCTGCTACATGCACTTGCTGCGCAACGCGCTGGAGCGCCTGCCACGCAAGGTTGGCAACGACTGCCTCAGCAGCTGCGCTGGATCACGAGCGGCACAAGCTGAAGCAGGCCCGGGCCGAGGACGCCATCGGCGAGACACTGAGGTTCGACATGCCGCCGCGCCAGCACCACGCCTGATGCGCGAACTGCGCGCCCAGACCACGAGGCCTGGCTCCTACGGCGAGGAGGTGCGGACTTCCGCCTCACTGAGCCCGAGCAATCGCATGGCATTGCGCTTCAGGATCAAGGGCTTGACCGAGTCCTTGAATCCCGCGTCCTCGAAGTCGGCGAGCCAGCGATCCGGCGTGATCAGCGGGAAATCGCTGCCGAACAGAACGCGATCCTTCAGAAGCGTGTTCGCGTACTGCACGAGTTGCGGTGGGAAATATTTGGGGCTCCAGCCCGACAGGTCGATCCAGATGTTGGGCTTGTGCATGGCCAGCGAGATCGCCTCGTCCTGCCACGGCCACGATGGATGGGCGACGATGATCTGCATGTCCGGGAACGCGATGGCCACGTCCTCGAGCAACATCGGATTGGAGTTCTGCAGCCGCAGCCCGCCGCCGCAGCGCATGCCGCTACCGATGCCGGAGTGGCCGCTGTGGAACACCGCCGGCAGCTTGTGCTCGTTGATGACTTCGTAGATCGGCCAGGCCATCTCGTCGGCCGGCTCGAAACCCTGCACCGTGGGGTGGAACTTGAAGCCCTTGACGCCGTATTGCTCGATCAGCTTGCGGGCTTCGCGCGCGCCCATCTTGCCCTTGTGCGGATCGATGCTGCCGAAGGCGATCATGATGTCCGGGTTGGCCAGCGCGGCCTCGGCGATTTCCTCGTTGGGGATGCGGCGCCGCCCCATCTGCGTCTCGGCGTCGACGGTGAAGTTGACGAAGCCGATCTTCTTCTCGCGGTAGAAGTCGATGGTTTCCTGCATCGTCGGCCGGCGGCTCGAGCGGAAGTACTTGTCCGCCGCGCGGTCGTACTCCTCGCCATAGCTGTCGAAGGGGTTGCGGCACGACACCTCGAGGTGGGTATGGGTGTCGATCGCGATCAGCTTCGTGGTGTCCATTCTTTCTCCTGGTTGAGTTGCAGCGCCAGCCGAACGAAGAATTCAAGGCTCAAGGGATTGGCCATCGCATCCGGACTTGCGACCTTGTCCCAGCAGCTTGCGCACCGGCACTTCCATCTGCTTGCCCGTCTGCGTGCGTGGGATTTCCGCGACCTCGTAGATCTCGTTCGGCACATGCCGGGCCGAGGCCTTGCTGCGAATCTCCTGTGCGATGCGTGACTTCAACGCGGCATCCAGCACGCAGCCCGGATTCAGCACGACGAACAGCGGCATGTGATGACCAGTTCGCCGACTTCGTCGCGCACCGGCTGGCCGGCATCGTTGTAGGCACAGGCCGCCACACCGAGTTCCGCGCACTGTGTCTCGCCCGCCGTGACCGGCAGCGTCGGCGCGCAGGCGACGAAGCCCGAGGCGATGCCGGTGCCCCGCTGATGGAGGCCAGCCAGAGCTCGGACTTGACTGCGGAATAGACCCAGCGATAGGCCCCCATCGGCAGCGGCGAGCCTGTCGAGTTGATCGCGCGCAAGTGCGTCATCGCCGCGAACTCGCGCGGGCGCAGGCCATCCTTCATGCAATTGATCAGGTACGCCGCACCGCAGCCGAACAGGCTGACGCGCTGCTCGTCGATGAAGCGCCACAGCGCCTGCCCATCGGGCCAGGCCGGGTTGCCGTCGTAGAGCACGATGGAGGCTCCGGTCAGCAGGGCGCCGAGCTGCAGGTTCCATACGATCCATCCGGTGCCACCGAGAAACAACAGCCGGTCACCGGCACCCAGGTCGTGCTGCAATGCCATCGTCTTCAGATGGGTCAGCACGATGCCTCCGTGCCGGTGCACCATGGCCTTGGGCAGCCCGGTGTTGCCAGAAGAGTACACGATCCACAGCGGGTGGCTGAACGGCACTCGCTCGAACCCGAGCTCGGCGTCCGCTCGGATGGCCTCGGCCCAGGGCATGCGATCGCGCCAGACCACCGGCCGCACGGTCGCCAGCGGCCCGGGCACGTGCAGCACCGTCTTCACGCTCGGCAGCTCGCGCAGCAGATCGTCGACCGTGGCCATGCGATCGTGGGTCTTGCCGTTGTAGCTGTAGCTGTCGGTTGCCAGCAGCAGCTGGGGCTCGATCTGGCGCAGCCGGTCGAGCACGATGGTCGCGCCCATGCCGGGGGCGCAACTCGACCAGACCGCGCCGATGCTGGCGCAGGCCAGGAAGGCGACCACGGTTTCGGGCCGGTTCGGCAGATACGAAGCCACACGATCCCCGGCGCCGATGCCCAGCGAGCGCAGCCGCGCCGCCAGCGCACCGGTGTCGCGCCTCAGTTCCGCCCAGGACACCTCGCGCGCGGTGCTGTCTTCGCTGCGGGCGATGAGGGCCGGCCGGTCGGCGCTGGCGTGGCGAAAGACATGTTCGGCGTAGTTCAGGCACACGTTCGGATACCAGTCGGCACCCGGCATCGCATGCGATGCCAGACCCTTTTCTGCAGCCAGCCAGCGCTGGTACGCAGCCAGCCGCGTCGAGTCGATCTGCGCGCTCGTCGGCGCCCAAAGGACTTCGGCTTCACCGCTAGCCGGCTGGGTTTGCATGTCGATCTCCTCGAGCGCGGATCGCATGTCCTCAGACCAGGCCCGCGTAGGCGCCGCCGTCGATTTGCAGGTTCTGCCCGGTGATGTAGCCGGCGTGGCTGGCGCAGAAGAAGGCACAGGCCGCGCCGAACTCCTCCGGCCGGCCCATGCGGCCCGCCGGGATGGTCGCGGTGATCTGCCGCCTTGCCTCGTCGCGGGAAACACCCTGTTCGCGCATCAGCCGCTGCGCCATGAATTCCTGGCGCGGGGTGTCGATGCGTTCGGGCAGCAGGTTGTTGATAGTCACGTTGTCGGCCGCCACCTCGCGCGACAGGGCCTTGGACAGCGCCGTGAGCCCGGCCCGCGCCGCGGTCGACAGCCCCATCACCGCATGCGGCGTCTTCACCATCGCCGAGGTGATGTTGACGATGCGGCCGAAATGGCGCGCGCGCATGCCGGGAATCACGGCGCGCATCAGCAGCGCCGCGGCGATCAGGTTGGATTCGAGGGTCTCGAGCCAGATGTCGCGGTCCCACTCGGCAAGCTGGCCGGGGGGCGGACCGGCGTTGTTGTTGACCAGGATGTCGGGATCGGCGCAGGCATCGAGCAGGCGCGAGCGGCCCGCGTCGCTGCACAAGTCGGCGGCGACGGCACTGACGCGCTCGCCGGTCTGCTCGCGCAGCGTCCGTGCGGCCGCCTGCAGCCGCTCTTCGTTGCGCCCATTGAGCACGATCTCGCAGCCCTCGCGCGCCAGCGCCAGCGCGCAGGCGTAACCCAGCCCCTGGGACGAGGCACAGACGATCGCCTTGCGGCCGCGGATGCCCAGGTCCATGGCTCGTAGGGTCAAGCCTCGGCTTGCAGATCGGCGAAGTTCCTGCCCTGGGCCACCAGGTGCTCGAGCAGCGGCGCCGGCTGCCACCAGTAGCCGTGATCGGCGTGGAAACGCCTGATGTCGGCCAGTACCTGGGGCAGACCGACGCGGTCGGCGTAGTACATCGGCCCGCCGTGCCGCGCCGGAAAGCCGTAGCCGGTGACGTAGACGATGTCGATGTCGCTCGGCCGCAGCGCGATGCCCAACTCGAGCAGCCGCGCTCCTTCGTTGACCATGCCGTACAGGCAGCGCTTGAGGATCTCCTCCTCACCGAGCGCCTTGCGCGCGATGCCCAGGCGCTTCGACTCCTCGACGATGAACTGTTCGACCGCCGGGTCGCGCTGCGGCGTGCGTTGCCCCTTGTCATAGCGGTACCAGCCGGCTGCGCTCTTCTGGCCCAGGCGGCCCATCTCGACCAGCTTCATGATCAGGTCGTTCCAGCGCCGGTCGGTCGGCCGCGTGGCCATCTGCGCCTTGCGTGTCTGGTAGCCGACATCGTTGCCCGCCATGTCGTGAACCGCGAAGATGCCCATCGCGTAGCCGAAGCCGGTCAGCGCCGCATCCACCTCGTGCGGCAGCGCGCCTTCTTCGATCAGGAAGTGCGCCTCGCGGGTGTAGTTGCGGAACAGCGCGTTGCCGATGAAGCCGGGGTAGATGCGCGCCAGCACCGAGACCTTGCCCATGCGCCGGCCCAGGTCCATCAGCGTGGCGATGACATCGGGCGCGGTCTGCGCGCCGCGCACCACCTCGAGCAGCTTCATCACATGCGCCGGGCTGAAGAAATGCGCACCCACCACGTCTGCCGCGCGCGTCGTGGCGGCGGCGATCTCGTCGACGTCCAGCCCCGAGGTGTTGGTGGCGAGCACGGCACCCGGCCGGGCCAGCTTGTCCAGGCTGGCGAAGATCTCCTTCTTCAGTGCCATGTCCTCGAACACGGCTTCGATCACCAGGTCGGCATCGGCCACGTCGGCCAGACCCAGCGAGCCCTTGATCAGAACCAGTCGCGCGTCCATGACTGCCTGCGCCAGCTTGCCGCGCGCCACGCTGCCGGCGTAGTTGTCGCGCAGCCGCGCCAGGCCGCGCTCGAGTCCCGGCGGGTCGGCGTCGATCAGCGTCACCGGGATGCCGATATTGGCCAGCGCCATCGCGATGCCACCCCCCATCGTGCCGGCACCGATGACGGCGACGCGTTCGACCGGACGCAGCGTTGTTCCG
>Ga0315912_10004788_pt1 | contig 12642 bp, 8 predicted proteins | sample VfabasoilMG_FD_204469 | JGI IMG/M metagenome (GOLD analysis project Ga0315912, IMG submission 204469) | Garden soil microbial communities collected in Santa Monica, California, United States - V. faba soil | ecosystem: Environmental > Terrestrial > Soil > Garden | place: USA: California... | reverse complement strand
GAAGTCGTACATCCTTCCGCTCCTGTTCTTCAAACGCATCTGCGATGTTTGGGACGAGGAGCACGAGGGGATGCTCGCCGAGTACGGCGAGGACTTCGCGGACGAGCACCGCTTCCAGGTGCCCGAGGGGTGCCACTGGTCAACCGTGCGGCGTGCACCGAGACACGTCGGCACGGCCTTGGCGAACGCGATGCGCGGCGTGGAGGCAGCAAACCAAAAACACCTCTATGGCGTCTTCGGCGACGCGCCATGGACCAACAAGGACCGGCTGCCTGACGAGCTGCTGAAGGACCTGATCGAGCATTTCTCGGCGCTCTCGCTGAGTAACCGCCGAGTCGCCTCTGACGTGATGGGCGACGCGTACGAGTACCTGATCAAGCAGTTCGCCGACGCGACCAACAAGAAAGCGGGCGAGTTCTATACCCCACGCAGCGTCGTACGCTTAATGGTCGACATCCTCGATCCCAAGGAAGGCGAGACAATCTACGACCCGGCTTGTGGCACGGGTGGCATGCTGCTCGCGGCCGTGGAGCACGTACGGGAGCGTGGCGGTGATCCACGAGCCTTTTTTGGCAGGCTGTACGCGCAGGAGAAGAACCTCACCACCGCCTCAGTCGCACGGATGAACCTGTTCCTGCACGGCATCGAGGACTTCGCCATCGAGCGAGGCGACACCCTACGCAACCCGGTGTTCACCGACGCGAGCACAGGCGGCCTCGGCACCTTCGACGTCGTCATCGCCAACCCGCCGTTCTCGCTGGAGCAGTGGGGCCGCGAGATCTGGGAGACGGACCCGTGGGGGCGCGCATTCGCTGGGGTGCCGACCGACAGCAACGCGGACATGGCCTGGGTCCAGCACATGGTGAAGTCCATGGCTCCGAAGACGGGCCGCATGGGTGTGGTCCTGCCCCATGGTGCGCTCTTCCGTGGTGGCGTCGAGGGGCGGATCCGCAAGCACCTGATCGAGAACGATCTCGTCGAGGCGGTCATCGGCCTCGCGCCAAACCTGTTCTACGGAACCGGTCTCGCCGCGTGCGTGCTCGTCCTTCGCCAGCGCAAACCGAAGCAGAGAAAGAGCAAGGTGCTCATCGTCGACGCATCGACAGTCTTCCGCCGGGGCCGCGCGCAGAACTTCCTCGACCCGGCGCACGTCGCCGAGGTCGCTTCGTGTGTGCAGGGCTTCGCCGACGTGCAGGATCGCGCACGCGTCGTGGATCTCTCGGAGATCGAGAAGGAAGGCTGGACGTTGAACATTTCTCGCTACGTGCTGCCGCTGATCGGCACCGACATTCCGCCGCTGCGCGAGGCCATCGCGGCGTTCAAGGAATCGCTCGCGAAATGCCGTGCAGCCGAAGATGAGCTGCGCCGCGTGATGCACGAGGGAGGGTGGCTCTCGTGACCACGCGCATGACCCAGCAAGAGCTTGAGTCCTATCTCTGGGGCGCCGCGATCATCCTGCGCGGCCTCGTCGACGCGGGCGACTACAAGCAGTTCATCTTCCCGCTCGTCTTCTTCAAGCGCCTATCGGACGTGTGGGACGAGGACCAGGCGAACGCCCTCGCCGAGTCGAAGGGCGATGCTGACTACGCGACCGCAACGGCCAACGACCGCTTCGTTCTCCCAGACGGCTCGCACTGGAAGGATGTGCGCGCGGCCGCGAAGGACGTCGGCAAGAAGCTCCAGAACGCGCTTCGCGCCATCGAGGCCGCGAATCCCGGTCGCCTCGACGGCATCTTCGGTGACGCCGCCTGGACCAACAAGGAGCGCCTGCCAGACGTAACGCTGAAGAACCTGATCGAGCACTTCTCGGGTCACACGCTCTCGATCGCCAACGTGCCCGAGGACGAGCTCGGCAATGGCTACGAGTTTCTGATCAAGAAGTTCGCCGACGACAGCGGGCACACGGCGCAGGAGTTCTATACGAACCGCACTCTGGTCCATCTGATGGTGCAGATGCTCGGGCCTAAGAGCGGTGAGAGCATCTACGACCCGACCTGCGGCACCGGCGGCATGCTCATCTCGGCGCTCGCCGAGGTGAAACGCAAGCGCGGCGAACACCGCACGCTCAAGCTGTTCGGGCAAGAGCGCAATCACATGACCACCTCCATCGCACGCATGAACCTGGTGCTGCATGGGGTGGAGGATTCCGAGATCGCGCGCGGCGACACGCTCGCGGCGCCCGCGTTCTACGAGGGCGACAAACTCAAGACCTTCGACGTGGTGCTCGCGAACCCGCCTTACTCCATCAAACAGTGGAATCGCGAGGCGTGGACCACCGACCTTTGGGGCCGGAACTTCCTCGGGACTCCGCCACAGGGTCGGGCCGACTACGCGTTCTTCCAACACATTCTCAGGAGCATGGACCTGAAGACGGGACGCTGCGCGATCCTGTTCCCTCATGGAGTGCTCTTTCGGAAAGAGGAGGCCGAGCTGCGAAAGAAGCTCGTCGAAGCCGACCTCGTCGACTGCGTCCTCGGCCTCGGTCCGAACCTCTTCTACAACTCACCGATGGAGGCGTGCGTCGTTTTCTGTCGCTCGAAGAAACCGCCGAAGAAGCGGGGCAAGGTGCTGCTCATCGACGCAGTGAACGAGGTCGCGCGCGAGCGGGCGCTGAGCTTCCTGCGGCCCGAGCACCAGCATCGCATAGAGGCGGCCTACGACGCATTCGTCGACGAGGAGGGCTTCACCAAGGTCGCAACGACTGAGGATATTGCTGCGCAGGGCTACAGCCTCTCGATCCCGCTCTATGTGAAGCGTAAGGCGCCGACGTCGGGCGTGAACGGGGAGGACACGCCAACACTCGCGCAGGCGTGGTCGGCGTGGGAGGAATCGGGGCGCAGCTTCTGGAGCGAGATGGATGCAGTCGTCGATCTCCTTGATGGCCTCGTCGTTGAAGAGCCTGAGCTCGCAGAGGTGTCCAATGGCTAAGGGCTCCGGGACGTGGAAGCGGCTGAAGTTCGGCGAGGTTGCCGAGTGTGTCAACGACCGGGTCGACGACCCGAAGGCCGCGGGCGTCGATCGTTATGTGGGTCTTGAGCATCTCGATCCTGAGAGCCTTGCGATTCGACGATGGGGCAACCCCAGCGACGTCGAGTCCACGAAGCTCCGCTTCAAGCCAGGGGACATCATCTTCGGCAAGCGACGAGCCTATCAACGCAAGCTCGCCGTCGCAGACTTCGACGGCATCTGCTCGGCGCACGCGATGGTGCTTCGCGCGAAGCCGAAGACCGTGCTGCCCGAGTTCCTGCCCTTCTTCATGCAGAGCGACTTCTTCATGGAGCGCGCCGTCGCCATCTCGGTGGGCTCGCTCTCCCCGACGATCAACTGGAAGTCGCTCGCGGCCGAGGAATTCGTGCTGCCCCCGCTTGAGGAGCAGCGGCGTGCTGTGATCCTGCTCGATGATGTGCGAGGTCTTGCCGAATCCTCAAGCGAGTTGCGAGAAGCTGCGCACGCCTGTTGCCGATCGTGGCTTCGGGCTACTGCCGAGAGGCTGCTCGCCGGCGCACCTCGAACGGTGCCACTCGGAGAACTTCTGGACGGTAGCCCAGATAGCGGCTGTTCGGCGCACGAACGAGAAGAAGAGACTGGCTATTGGGTTCTTGGGCTCTCGTCGCTGACCTCGTCAGGCTATGTTGCAAGTGAGTACAAGGCTGTCGACCGCACGCCAGCGATGTTGTCGGCACGCCTCAGTCACGGCGACTTGCTCATCACTCGCTCGAACACACGAGAGCGCGTGGGTTTTGTTGGGCAGTTTGTCGATGACGGGCGTGAGGTGTCGTTCCCTGACACGATGATGCGCCTTCGTCCGAAAGTGAGCCGAGTGTCAGCCGAATGGCTCGAACTGATGCTTCAATCCGCACCGATCCGTGGTGCGATTCAAGCGACCGCAGCGGGCACAAGCGCCAGCATGAAAAAAATCAATAGACAGAACCTGCTTGCGATCCTCGTTCCAGACGTTTCGCTATCCGAACAGGAAGCGCACATCGACGCATTTTCCACGCTGCGTAAAGCAGAGCTGAGCGCGGCAACGCGCATGGCAAAAGCTCACGAACTGCGCCGGACGGTTACCGCGGAGGTCGTAAAGGCATGAGCTTCACCGAGGCCTCCACTGTCGAGAACCTCATTCGTGATCTGCTCTGCGGCGGTATCACCCATCACACCGCCGTCGGTGCCGGGCTCGCGCGCAGGAACGGCAAGCTTTCGGGACTCGGTTGGCATTACCTCGCGCCCTCGAATGTCCCGCGGCTCACCCACGAGGTCCTCGTCGAGGACTGGATCCGCGATGCGCTCATTCGCCTCAACCCGGGAATCGCGGCCGTTCCCGACCGCGCTGACGAGGTCCTCTACAAGCTCCGCGCGATCGTGCTGGCTGTGCGCTCCGATGGCCTGCTCAAGGCTAACGAGGAGCTGACAGCGTGGCTGCGCTGCGACCGCTCGATGCCCTTCGGGCCGAACCATGAGCACATCACGGTTCGTCTGATCGACTGCGAGAACATCGAGAACAACCAGTACGTCGTCACCAATCAGTTCACACTTCGCGCAGGGCCCGCGGAGCGCCGTGCGGACCTCGTGCTCCTTGTGAACGGCCTTCCCATTGTGCTCATCGAAGCCAAGACGCCCGTCCGCCATGCGGTGAGCTGGCTCGACGGCGCGCTGCAGGTTCACGAAGACTACGAGAAGAACGTCCCGGAGCTGTTCGTCGCCAACGTCTTCAGCGTCGCTACCGAGGGCAAGGAGCTGATGTACGGTTCCGTGCGCATGCCCGTAAACCTCTGGGGTCCGTGGCGCGGCGAGGACGAGGCCACGCCTGGAACCATCGCGGGAGTGAAGGCGGCGGTGAATGGGTTGCTGCGACCATCGGTGGTGCTCGACCTCCTCGCGCACTTCACGCTGTTCGCGACCGATAAGAAGAAGCGCCGCATCAAGATCGTATGTCGTTACCAGCAGTACGAGGCCGTGAACCTCATCATACAGCGAGTGCTCGCCGGCAAGCCGCGCAAGGGGCTCATCTGGCACTTCCAGGGCTCGGGCAAGTCGCTGCTCATGGTGTTCGCCGCCCAGAAGCTCCGGCTGCAGCCCGAACTCGGTAACCCCACGGTCATCATCGTCGTCGATCGCATCGACCTCGACACGCAGATCAGCTCCACATTCCACGCCTCCGACGTGCCGAATCTCGTGAAGGCAGAAACGCGCGACGACCTGCAGAAGCTTCTGAAGCAGGACACGCGTAAAATCATCATCACTACCATCTTCAAGTTCGGCGAGGCTGAGGGTGTGCTCAACGAACGCAGCAACATCGTCGCCCTCGTCGACGAGGCGCACCGCACGCAGGAAGGTGACCTCGGTATCAAGATGCGCGCGGCGTTGCCCAACGCGTTTCTGTTCGGGCTGACGGGCACGCCCATCAACCGTCGCGATCGGAACACGTTCTACGCCTTCGGCGCAGACGAGGACGCGCGCGGCTACATGAGCCGCTACGGGTTCGAGGAGTCGATCCGCGACGGCGCGACGCTAAAGCTCCACTTCGAGCCGCGCCTCGTCGACTTGCACATCGACAAGGCTGCGATTGACCAGGCGTACCAGTCGCTCACGGGCGAGCTCTCCGACCTCGACAAGGACAACCTCGCGAAGGCCGCTTCGAAGATGGCGGTGCTCGTGAAGGTACCCGAGCGTGTCGAGAAGATCTGCGAGGATATCGCCCGGCACTACCAGAACACGGTCGCGCCCAACGGCTTCAAGGGTATGGTCGTCACGTTTGACCAGGAGTGCTGCCTGCTCTACAAGGGTGCTCTCGACAAGATCCTGCCGCGTGAGGCGACCGAAGTTGTCATCTCGGCCACCGGCTCCGACGAGCGCTTCAAGTCCTACGCGCGCTCTCGCGATGAGGAGGAGAAGCTCCTCGATCGCTTCCGCGATCATAACGATCCCCTGAAGCTGCTCATCGTGACAGCGAAGCTGCTCACGGGCTTCGACGCGCCAATCCTCCAGGCCATGTACCTGGACAAGCCGCTGCGGGATCACACGCTGCTCCAGGCCATCTGCCGCACGAACCGAACGTACGGGGACAAGAAGACCCATGGTCTAATCGTCGACTACCTCGGCGTGTTCGACGATGTTGCCAAGGCACTGGAGTTTGACGAAAAGGGCTTCCGCAAAGTCGTAAGCAGTATCGAGGGGCTGAAGGTGCAGCTGCCTGAGGCGATGCAAAAGTGCCTCACGTTCTTCCCCGGTATCGACCGTACTCAGACGGGCTACGAGGGTCTGATGGCGGCGCAGGATTGTCTGCCGAACAACGATGTGCGCGATGCCTTCGCAGCTGAGTATTCGGTGCTGGGCAAGCTATGGGAGGCCATCTCGCCCGATCGGATGCTGCTCCCGTTTGAGATCGACTATCGCTGGCTCACGCAGGTATACATCTCGGTCCAGCCGACGAGCGGCACTGGCAAGCTCGTATGGCACGCGCTCGGCGCGAAGACCGTTGAGCTGATTCACGAAAACGTCCACGTGGATGCAATACGTGACGACCTCGAGACGTTGGTGCTCGACGCTGAGTTGCTCGAAGCGGTCATGGGCTCGCCTGAGCCGACCAAGCGCGCCAGGGAGTTTGAGATCAAGCTCACTGCGCGCCTGCATAGACATATGAACAATCCGCGCTACAAGGCGCTTTCCGAACGGCTCGAAAAGCTCAAGGAGCGGCATGAGCAGGGATTGCTGAACAGCGTGGAGTTCTTGAAGCATCTGCTCGAACTCGCCCGTGAACTGGTCCGTATAGAGAAAGACACGCCCCCCGAGGAGGACGAAGATCGTGGCAAGGCAGCTCTCACAGAGCTATTTCAGCAGGTGAAGAACGTCGAAACACCAGTGATAGTTGAGCGCGTGGTTACCGATATCGACGAGATCGTGCGACTGGTTCGCTTTCCAGGCTGGCAGAGCACGGCGGCCGGTGAGCGCGAGGTGAAGAAGGCATTGCGGAAGAGTCTGCTCAAGTATCAGCTCCACCAAGATGTGGAGTTGTTCGACCGAGCTTACGGCTACATCAAACAGTATTACTGACTATGGCGATCAAACTGCAGTTGGCCGCACGCAGGTGCTGGGCCTATCGATAAATTGCCGTACACGGAAGTAGAGTGAGCAACTTCATCTACTCTGATACAAAACGGTCGAAGTCCTCAAGGAAGATCCGGATGTACTTGAAAGTGTTGGGCAAGCCAAGAGCAAGTGCCTCAAGGTATGATCTGATCGCACGTGCACTCCTGCGAAGCTCTGGCTTTGAGACGACTGGCATCGGCTGCTCAGGCGTAGAGTGCATAACTGCGCTCCGCATTGCATAGCCGTCAAGGAGGTCTCTTCCCCACTGATCCGAGAGATTGACCGAAAACGTTCCATTCTCGCAGCAGCGCGCGAGCACGACGGGTATAGCCTTGATTCGCTTCTTGAACGGGTGTTGGTCGCTTTCTGTCCACACTTCGCCATCATGGCCGACGCCTATGGCGGCTTCATTCAGAAATAGCGCTTCCTCTTCTCTAAACGAAGAGGGCATCTCTCTCAATTTCCATTGCGATATGACCGCTAGCTGAGCGTCAAGCATTGCGTATAGAAGTACGAGTGCCGAGCGCGTGAGCATGCTTCCTTCGGATTCTTCGTCCGTGCCTTGATCAAGTGCTAGCATGCAGACAAACATCGCCTCGGTCCATTCCTCTATGAGGACTTGGACTATTCCGACCTCCGCCATTGTTGAAATTCGTCCTTTTGGTCCTCTCTTGCCATAGGTCCTATGGCCAACGCCGACGTCATCCTTGGTGGACCCCTTGATCGTGAAGAGGTTAGACACGTAGCCAATCAGGTATGGATGCAGACACACGCGGACGGAGTTCAAATAGAGCTCCACGGCGTCGACCGCTTCCGCAGCTTCCCACCACCCAATGTCCTTGATGTAGCGATCCCATTTTGGGTGAATTATTGCATCACGACGTTCAATGGTGCGTTGTAGCTTCCGCGCGATCACCCCTCGCGTTGGTAGCTCATACTGCCGGCCGAGCGCTCTAGCGAGTAGTTGTGGCACGATCCTTAGTCGCTCGTCGAAGGACTGCTTGCGTTTTCTGGTGACAAGCTTTCCGTTATCGTCAATTTCTTCTTCCACACCGCGCGCGAAGTTAACATGGGCCTTAGAGAACAGGTTTGGCCTAGCCTTGATAAAGCCCAGTGCGACGCTAGACAGGTAGGTTAGGTTGCTTTCTAGAGAGGCAGCGGCAAGGAGGATTGCTGCTTTAGAGAGGGCTTTGTTGCCATTGAGACCATGTATGGCGTACAGGAGATTGCGAGCATCTCGGAGGTGAACGACGACAAATTCTGGGCTCTTAAAATGCTCCTGATAGACAATATCTATGAGATCAGAGTCTGGGGCTGCCGAAACTTGAATCCCTTTCGAGTCCATTGCGAGACACCTCAGGCAACTGCCAGATTGATCGAAGTCACCGGTGCCGTCGTCGGCCATGCTGTGAGTCATCAGCCTACTGCATCGCCGCTCCTAGCTACTCCAGAATTCCGCTTGGTTGCAGTCTGCGGACATGGGTAGCTGGATGGCACAGGGCGCCTGCTCATGGCGTACATCAACTTTGGCGCGGAACGCCACTCTCGACGATTTGCGATTGGCTGACCTGAGATACGGTTTTTAGCTTGGCGAGATAGTCCGCCCATGCCTGCATCATCGTCCTGCGTTCCTGCAGGCGCATTGCCTTGTTGTACGCCGCACGCACCTCGTTACGCTCGGCGTGCGCGAGCTGCAGCTCGATCAGGTCTGGGTGCCAACCCTGCTCGTTGAGCAGCGTACTCGCAATCGTGCGGAAGCCATGCCATGTCATTTCGGTGCCGGCATATCCCATCCGCCGCAGCGCGGCGGTCAGCGCGCTCTCGCTCATCGGTCGGTTCGAATCGCGCAGGGAAGGGAAGACGTAGCCCTGCGGGCCGGTGACTGGCAGCAGCTCCTTGAGGATCGCCACGGCTTGCGATGACAGCGGCACGATGTGCTGCTCGCGCATCTTCATGCGCTCGGCGGGGATGCGCCATTGGGGCTCGTCGACGTCCAAAGTGAACTCCTCCCACTTGGCTGCACGGAGCTCGCCGGGGCGCACAAATACGAGAGGGGCAAGCTTAAAGGCAGCCTCGGTGGCAGGCTGGCCGCGATAGGCATCAATGGCGCGGAGCAATTCGCCGACCTTGCTCGGGTCGGTGATGGCGGCGTGGCTCTTGACGACGACCGGCGCTAGAGCGCCCCGTAAGTCTGCCGTCGGATCGCGCTCGGCGCGGCCGGTGCTGATCGCGTATCGGAAGATCTGGCTGGCGCGCTGCTTGGTGCGGTGCGCGGTTTCGTGCTTGCCGCGCGCCTCGAGGCGGCGTACGACCTCGAGCATTTCCGGTGCAGTGATGCTGCGGATCGGCTTCGAGCCAATGTATTTGTTCAGCAGATCCTTGATGGTCCACTCGGCCTTCTCGAGAGTCTTCGCCGAGAACTTCTTCCGCTGCAGGCCGAGCCACTCAGCGGCAATCGCCTCGAAGGTGTCCGCTAGCGCGGTCTTCTCTGCCTTGCGCTGGCTCGACGGATCGATGCCATCGGCGAGCAGCTTCCGTGCGTCGTCGCGTTTCTCACGAGCACGTTTCAGTGAAGTGTCGGGATAGGAGCCCAGCGCCAGCAGCTTCTCGCTGCCGGCGAATCGATATTTGAAGCGCCACAGACGCGAGCCTGTTGGAGTGACTGCGAGGTAGAGACCACGCTCGTCGAACTTCTTGTATGCCTTGAGCTGCGGCTTGGCTGCGCGAACAGCAGATTCCGTCAACATGGGGGTATCGACCTTCCTGGGATATCGGGTACCCCCGCCAGATATCCCACGCATGGCTCGGCTGTCAAGGCACCGCCCTAGATCGAGCTGGACGATAACCTGCTGCTTTTGAGGGGATTCTTGGGTTTGCTCGGACGTTCTGAGACGTCTTCAGATCTAGGAGTGGCGCCCCCGGCAGGAGTTGAACCTGCGACCTACCGCTTAGGAGGCGGTCGCTCTATCCACTGAGCTACGGGGGCGTGAGGAAATTTTACCAGCTCGTGTCCAAAATCCGGCGGTTTGTCCAAAACTCGCTCGCCCCCGAAGGCTTGGCTTGGATCGGTAGCCGCCGGTAGACGCGCTGCGCGATCTTACTATCCGGGTGGCCGCCGCGCTTCTGTACCTCGCTCTAGGCTCCTGGCGTCGGACAGCGATTTCGGTCTCAGGGCTTTGAAGGTGACGCGTTCCTGGATGCCCCCGACTTGGTGCGCGTGGGTCATGAGTGCAGAAGGGCAGCGCACCTGCTCAATTGCGGCGAGGCGGTGCCCGGCGGCACAATCTTGCTCTCGCTAAACCCGCTCGACCCATTGGCATCGCGGCAGGGGCGCCTGGCCACGAGCTGTCGGCACCGGCGACGGATATAACCCACACCGGCGGACCGCTACTGATATTCGGACCAACACATGGCTATCGAGTACTTCATTGCGCTCGCGACCAGCATGGGTGCGGTGATCACCATCACGGAGGATGCCCCCTTTCTCATCGGCAGCAGCAGCATGGGCGATGAGATCGGCGGTCATGAATCGACCTTTGTGTGGCATGTCACTGCGCCGGCGGGACTCACTGCGGCGCAACGCCGACTGCTCGAGTGCACTTTCCGTCGGCATGGACCCGTGTCCGTCCATTCCACCTTCGCGTATATCTGACCAGCCAGTGGGTGTGAGCCAGAGTTTGCCGCGCTCGAGCTCGATCGAGGGCATGTGTCACGTGCTTTCGCTTACGCGCGTGGAGCGGATGGCTATCGTCGGCCTGGGAGTTCAACAGGCAAGGGGGCTGGCGGAGGTTCGGCCTCGACAGCGTCTGGCTGGATTGCCTCGAACGGCGGGAAGTATGCGCTCACCTGGTCGAGCTTCCAGCGATCCGCGATTCTGCGAACGATGAAGACCGTCGTCGGAAACGAACGCTGTTGCAGGCGGCACAACGCTGCAGTGGCGTCTCCAGAGAAGAACCACAATTGCGGTGTGATCCTGCCTTCCGGGCCGGCAGCTGCGGCGCGCAGCAGCTCTCTTGCGTTCTCAGGTGGGCCGGGCAGCCGTTGCCAGGATTCCGCCGGATAAGGGACACCAGGATTGCAACCACCTGGCGGAGTGAACTCCTGTTGGAGAGGGCATGGACCGATGGGGTAGGCGCTGATGGATCTGCGGCACTCTTGCTCGGACTGCTCCTGAGATAGCGGTGGCTGTTGGACTGCACAGGCGGTTGCCAACATCGACATCGACAGGAGGTGCACGTGATGCATGCGCCCGATCCGGTATCTGATCGTTGAGCGTGCGATCGAGAGCGTCTTCAAAGAGTTCCGCACGGTCGCTGCGCGTCCCCTCGAGTCTCTGCGACGCGCTCGAAGCGCGGCTTGCCGTTGACGTGCTCCACGAACATCACTGCTGGACGCACCCAGACTCCGCCCTCGGACAACGATCTGTAGACGACGAGCTGCTCTTCGGTTTCCGAGTGCCGTGCCAGGTGCAGCACTTCATACAGACCGCCCTTGTAGTGGCGGTACAGGCCAGGTTCGATTGTGAGCTCGCTCATCGGATCACCAGGATGCGAGGCGGCTTCCGTACATGATGCGCAGCGTGATGACCATCCAGGTGCTCGAATCAGCGAAACTAATGCTTCTGCCCGCCCAACAACTCATCACAGCTGCTGCAAGCGAGCAATACGTTCGCGGTCTCCGTGTCGATCTCGGCAGTGCCGCCGGCACGAATGGTCCAGGTGGCCTGCTTGCCCTGCCAGGTTCCAGTGCCGCGCACATAGCAGGGCAACGTCTCGAACTCATCGTGTATTGCCGCCGTATCCACCTCGGCAGCACGTTTGAAGAACTGACGTGCCTGCTCGGCATCGAGACGAAAATCGCTGCAAAACTCACCACCGCTGTCAGCGCCGAAGCCCGCTACGTTGATGTTCTCGAGATTTGTCGCTGCCGGTGCTTTCGGATTGCAACCCGACAACGCCAATGCAACTACGAGCCATGGCAATGGCGAGGGAGTGCGCATCTGGTCAGGAGGATGACCTGCCGGCGAGCGGGTACAGGCATCGGGGAACGTGTCGGTGGTGCTCTAGTGGCGAGAGCTAATTCCCCGCGCCGCCACCCAACGCTGCCCGCGAGGCTTCCTCCATCCAGGTCCGGATGCGGCTGGCGTCAGCGACGCGAGTCAGCTTACCCACGGAGTTCATCAACACCATGATCACGGGGCGGTCTTGGACGAAGGTCTTCATGACTAGGCAGCGGCCAGCGGCCGAGGTGTAACCGGTTTTCTGCAGCACGATGTCCCAGCCGGGCTGGCCGACCAGGGAGTTGGTGTTGCGGTACTCGATCATGCCGGTCTTGCTGGGGACGTAGAAGGAATGGGTGGTCGAGAAGTCGCGGATCATCGGGATGCGGGAGGCCTCGCTCACCAGACGGGTCAGGTCGGCCGGGGATGCGATATTCTGGCTGGACAGGCCGGTGGCGTCGGCGAAATACGCACGCTTCATGCCGATCTCGACGGCCTTCATGTTCATGGCCTCGATGGCTGCCGGGAAGCCGCCGGGCATGTTGCGGGCGAGG
>Ga0315912_10004787_pt1 | contig 12643 bp, 5 predicted proteins | sample VfabasoilMG_FD_204469 | JGI IMG/M metagenome (GOLD analysis project Ga0315912, IMG submission 204469) | Garden soil microbial communities collected in Santa Monica, California, United States - V. faba soil | ecosystem: Environmental > Terrestrial > Soil > Garden | place: USA: California... | reverse complement strand
CAAAGACATCATCAGCGATCACGTCTACCAAGCCGCCATTGACATACACACCTATCCGCCTACAACTTGGTGGGTTGGTGTCTTTGTAAGTACCTGCAAGTACACCGTTGATATATAAATCCATCTGACCTTGATCGAATCGCACAGCTAGTATGTTGGGGTTGGGATATGGATTAATCAAGTCTGTACTTGCTCCGCTGATCAGACTTTTCCAGCCGTTGGTTGTGCTTTGATCCAAAGAGAAGGTTTGATACGCTGGTTGAATTTGAAAAACATGGTAGTTGTTACCGATCCCTGTACCGCAGAATGCCAATCCATATCCAGTTGCTACGTCTTCAGCAAGGACCAATTCAGCCTGGAAATAAAAAGCCTCGTCAAAAATGGGACAGCCCCAGCATAACGCTAGCGCTATATTATTTTGGTCTTTCGACCGCACATACATCTTCTCCTTTTTAAATTGGACGAGAGTGCTGACGTATAGAGATTCCCATTTATTAATATTTTCCTCAAAATGATCTTCTAACATGACAACACCAGCGGGTGGTTCGAGAAAAGCATGCGAAGTGGCTGTAATGGTAGGTGTTGATTTGACGCTTGATGTTGGCGTTGCAAGCGGAGTTGGGACTCGAATTTCAAAATTATCAAATTCAAATGCAACTTTGGCATCAGCATTGAAGACTTGCACAGCTAATCCAGCTTCTCCCTTTAATATGTGATCATCAACAGCTTCTGCCACAATTTGATCATTAATTAAAAAAATGAAGTATGAACCTTGTGCAATAACCTTTAGACGATTGGGTCCATCTGTTTTGATGGAATTGGATGGTGTCCAGTCGACTACAGTTTGCCAATCGCTTTTGTAGTTGAGCGAAACATGAAAAGTTTCATCATCTACTCCGAAGTAATAAAAGTTGCCAGTAATGTCTTTTCGAAAAATCAACCCATAGTCAGACTCTGACGAACCACTCAGTCTTTGAGCTTCTACCGTTAGCGCAAAATCGGTGATCGGCTTTGTATTGGCTTCTATTCTCTCAATGAAACCTTGCTTGGCAGTTGTGTCCCAGATATATTTTCCGTCTTTTAATTCACCTTTGATTGTTGCATAATCGTCGTTGATGTTTATTGCCCAATGATTCTGGTTTGTATCAAAGCCATCTGAGAATAGTGCCTGCCATTGCTCGCCCGAATCTGTAACAGCTTGTTGTACCGCCTGGGCAGTTCCAGTAACTTGTATTGCTTGTTCTGTGGCTGTTAGATTAGGAGTAAAGGTTGGCGTAGGTGTACGAGTGATTGTGGCAGTCGCGGACGGGAAATATTCATCCATGAGAGATTTTGCTTGCGGTTGAAAGAAGAATAAGGCGGTGGCAAAAAGTAATCCGCAGCCAGCCGCTGCGACGCCGAGAATCAGCCAAACGAATTTACTTCCACTGTTATCATCTTCCAAAGAGACCATGCCACTATCATCAAATCGGGATATTGACACGGATGACTCGTCTACAGGTTTTGAAAACTCATCGTTGTCCATGTGGATACCTCAATTCACACTAACCAAATATTTGAAGGTATGTGTGCCTTTTGGATAAATATTCCAGCCATCGTCAGTAGGCGTTGTAAAAGTAACGCGAATTTCTAGTTGATGCTGGCCTTGTGGCCATTTGTTGATCATGGCAATGTAGTCGCGGCAGGGAGATCCATCGTCGCGTGTTTTATCTTGAATGAGAAGATGGTCAGATGTAACCAAATCTTCATTTGTGATGAACTCGACTTGCATGTGCGTGAAATTTTCTTCGAGGATGGATTGGGTGGTTGTGCACCAGCCATAAGACCAGAGCACAGATTCATATTGGTCCAATAGGATTTCATAGATATACACGTCACCCGGTTGATTGACTTCAGGCGTATCGGGTATGCTAATTACATAATTTTCCAGGTAGTTCATCCCGGCGTCCAACGCAGTTTGGGCCTCTTGCTTGCTGCCAAGCTCGGGCGATTGACTTGGCTTTACCCATGCGGCTTGTGTCGCAGTCAGGTTTGGGGCAGGGGTTTTGCTGGGTACTGGTGTGTTGGTGGGGCTGCGTGTGGCAGTGGGTGATGGAAAATATTTGGCAAATAATGTGCTTTCATTAGGTCGAAACCAAAGAAATGCCAGCGCGAATAAGGCACAGGTGCCAACGATAATGACACCGATCATTGTCAGAATAAGTGTGCGCTTACGTGCATCGTCCTCTTCGATGGAAGTCGGAGTTATGTCAGAGTTCATATCATTAATACACCTTACATGGCTTGCTAGTTACCGGTAATTAACTTGCGGATCGAATCCCAGGCAGGGCTGAGCGTGGCACCGATGGGAATGATCACAAACGCACAGGCAACTGCCCAGGTGGCGATGAGGCGTCTCGAAACGGTGGCAGGTGTAAATTCAGGAGTGACGCGGTCTGAAATCCCGTTGACGATTTTTCTCATCAACCACCAGAGTCCCAGAGAAAGCAGAATCAAATATCCAACTAATAATGAGCTGAGGGTTTCACCGTAGAATGAAAGCGATGGACCTTCACCCGCAAAATATTCCAGCCCTGTCAGATAGAGCAGAGGTTCAAAGCCGCCGTTCCATAAGGTGTGCAAACCGACCGAGAGTAAATACGCTTTGAATAGTTTACCAGCACCACCGCCTTCGATGTTCTTCATGCGAAACCAACCCAGTGCGATGATGCCTGTGCCCAGCGGATGTAGAACTGAGCCGATGGAGCGAAGAAGTGTAATACCACTCCAGCCCCAGCCGTTGTGCGCCGCATAAAGACCCTCATAGAGCATGTTCTCAAGGATCGCGAAGCCTGCTCCGCTTGCCAGACCGATGGCGAATGCCTGACGTTCGTTTTGAATACGGGCGCGACCAAACATGGGTATGCCTAGAGCTTTCGCAAATTCTTCAGGGATGGGTGCTTCAATAGCTGTAATGGCAAGTAAGACTAGAATCATAGGCGAGGCAAAAAGCCTCTCTATTAATCCCGGCGCACCCCAGGCAATATCAGCAAACTCTTCGGCAAGATACCAGACGGGTTCGAGCAAGAGATACGCGATGTAAGGGAGTGTAGTTTCCAGGATGATAGCAACTATGATTGCAAGCGTACTACCGCAGACAAACGCAAGCGATGCTTGTCGCCATGTGATGGGGAAGCCCATTTTGCGATATGCCCAGGCCAGCACGGCAAATGTGGAAAGTGAGGCACCTAACACAAAGAGTGGCGGGAATAAAAATTCTGAGGCGATATCGATGTTGATGATGAGCGTCCCTAATCCTAAAGTCAGGCCGAGCATGATCCAGAAGATGTAGAAGGATGGAAGTTTAAGTGTGGATGACTGGCGGTTGTTGATGGAACTCATGCCATGGTAGACAGCTAGCGACCCGCAAACCAGACCGAGGAATATTGCAGCGATTACGCCCAGCTCACTACTTAGTAGATCATCCTCCGGGAGCAAAACTGGTAAGCCAAAATAGCCAATCACGGCGGCGAGACCCGAAAACATGAGAAGAAGTCCCACGATAACCGCAATGTATGCCCAGAATTTTGAAGGTGTTGTTTGCATAGTGTTTTCCTTAATTCGTTATAGGAAGATGGCTTCGCCGCGTTAAAACTTTTCCACTTCGCCAAGTTTTTCCAAAACGATGATTGCGCGTTTTTTGATTGGCGGCGTTCCGGTTTGGAAGGCATGTAATGCTTTTTCTTTGGCGTCCAATATGCCTTTGACATTGAGAGATTTGAGGATTTCTTCGATTTCACTTTGTGAGGCTGGGGTGCTCATTTGGGTTGGTTGAATTGTTGCAGGCAAAGAGATCTTTTCACCTTTGCGCTTCATGAACCAACATTCTTTGCGATTGACTTGCGTGCCTGCCCAAATATTCCCAAACAACCATAACGCTCCATTGAAGATCAAAAACAACCCCAACCCCTCCATAGGATAGTCGTTCAGGATAATCGCAGAGCCTGCGAGCCCGGCACGCGCCGCCACCAATAAGATGGCTTGTTGGGCATGACGATAAACAAACAGACTTTTTGAATTTAAATAGAGCAATAACGGGGTGTAAACAATCAAAGGATACAGCGCCGCTGCCATGCGTTCGTTGCCAGACGAATAAGAATCCAAAGCCAATGTGGCAATACCAAACCACGGAACACCGATTATGGGCAAGAGCCATATCCAACGGTAAATATTCCTGCTGACCTTGATATCTTTCTCGGTGGGGTTTGCCTGTATATCTGCTTTTGGGTTTAAACGCAGCACACCAACCACAGCTAGGAAAAACAAGGCGCCGAGTGTTGTCCAAATTGCGATGATGAGAGCAAGCCCAATGTATAACAGCGAAATTATCCGTTTTGGTTTTGGCGATTCATTAGTGATTGATTGCGGCTCTTGTGAGTTTGTCATGTTTACTCCCACTTCTCGAGTGTTTCGCTTAATTCGCGGGCGCGGGCGCTTAAATTTTTAGGTAAGAGTTGAACGTAGATGACGATAGCCACTAGCAATATCCCGGCGCCGAATGCTACAAACCAACGGTTGATATCATAGACTGATACAAGAACAATGAGTTGTGCCAGAATATTAAGAACACTGAAACCGATGCCAGCAAAAAACGGGATCTTTCTTTTCTGAAGCGTGCCCCAATAGGTGATCGAAATTGCCTCGATCAACAATAAAACAAAGTAGGGTAGCCCATCGGCGCCGTTCAAGGATTGGATGAACGAGGTCAGTAACAACACGCCCAACCCAAGAATCTCGATCCCAACTGCATATTTTTTTCGTTCGCGGCGTAATTCGAGATAAGCAATGCCCATGAAATATAACCCAGCTGGAATAGCGTATAACTGCGGTTGTTCCACATTTCGAATGAATAATACGATTACCCAGGCGAGTTGCAACAATGCCATGCCAAGATAACCCAGCGCGAATTTTCGTCCGCGATAGGCAATCGTGACGTAGAGCGCACCGGCAAATGCTAATGTCGCAGCGAGGGCGGTCAGGTGACTTGTTATTGCAGTCAGATTGATGATAACGGCTGCGCCTGTTAGAGCGATCGCACAATTTGTTAGAGGCGCCAGCCAAACACTCAGGGATTTGATGCGGGCAGATAACACATCCAGAATACGACCTAGGAGATAGAGTCCGAATCCGATTCCGCTGAAGACAGCCACCGCGTTCGCAAACTGGACCTCAGCCTGCTTCAGCGATGCTCCAGCTGCCAGCAAGCCGAAGCCGACTGCGCCATAGACGAGGGCGCCCTCCATCCAGAGAAGTGAGAAGAGTGCAAACAGTAGAGCATATCCGCTGGCAACAATGATGGTAGTGTCGTAGCCGGTCAGCGCCAATGATTGCCAGATCAGCATTTCGATAATGGCAAAGGCGAAGAACGGTCGTGCCCATGGGTGACCGAAAAGGTGTTCAAGAATTGAGAAGCGATACACACGTTTTTCGGTTTCATCATTGACAGGATAAGTTCGACGCTCGAAGGCATAACCGATCAGAGCAGTCAACCATGTCATGATGAGGAAGGGAATGGTGATATAACGCGCAGGCCCGCCGGTGGAGTTGATGGTGAAGTATGCCAACACAGTCATATGCGCAGCGAATAAGCCTGCATAGATCCACGCTGGTTTTTTGAAGAGATTTGCCGATATGAAATAGAGCAATGCGGCGACACCAAAGGCAATTGTCAATGGTAGTGGGTCAGCGTACGAGAGCGAGATCATGCTGATACTAAGCGCGTATGCCAAAAGATAAAATGGAATTGCGGGATGTGTCAGCCATTGAACCAACATGCCTTGTCCTACGGGCGCGAGTTTTTCTTTGTGGAAGAAGATCTTGCCAATGGCGATATAAACGATGATGAGCGGCAGCCACGCAAGTCCATACCAGCGGACTTCCAGTGAAGTTAATGTGATCGCTAAATAATATGGCACAGCAGCAAGCCAGGCGGCGGGATAGATAAATAAGGCTTCACGTAATAACCATGCCGATAAACTGTAGAGGATGACGCCTGCTGAATAGATCTGAATTGCCAGTGTCCTGTCACTGCTGGCTACGGCTAAAGCTATTGCGCTTAGCAAAAACCCTGGCACGTAGAAGGGTGCGGCGAATGGATGAATATCAGATGATTCGGTTTTGCTGCGTCGGTCAAACAATTGCCCGATTGCGAGATAGATGTAGGCAAGTGCCATAAAGATACCTGCTACCCAGGTCGATTCAAAACGATCCGTTTGGTGGAGAATAAGCAGGGCAATGATTGGGGTTAGTATGGTTGAAAGATACAGCCAGAACGATTGCTGGAAGATGTATGCCGATACTCCATAGACGATGGCGTTCAAAATCAAAACGTAGGTTGCAACCGTTTCATTTTCGAATGCGACCATCGCACCGATGGCGGTGAGGGCATATCCAGCGCTATACAATGCCCATGTAGGGACTGTGGCAATGTTTCTGGATCTTGATTTACTTACGAATAGCCCCACTGCAATATATAGTGGCGCTGCTATTGCAAGCCACACGCCACGCCAAGCTAATGGATATTTTATGTGCGCGAGGATTTGAGTAAGCAAAACGGGAATCGCATAGGCTGCGAAGAACAGGAAAAAAGTAGATGCAATCCGCTTTGTTGTGTCATCGACTTTGTACCAGAACTTGAAAATGAAATCTTCGTAGGTGTGATGACGTCCGTAATGCACGGCGATGTATGAGATTAATGCCAAGGCGATAGTGATGGCAAGTGCGTAGATGTTGGTGATACGATGAGTGGTAGATACTGCCAGCGCGTAGCCACTTAGTAGATAGCCTGCTACATATGGTCCATGCGAATAACGGACTTTGCTTTTATCCAGCGCGAAGCCGACAGCGATCAATATGGTGGACCACAGTAGCCACGGAATTACGAATTGGAGATAGGTAAAAGTAAATCCATAGGTGCGCCAGGCGATGGTCACCGGGATGATGCTTAACCATGCAGCGATGTGCGTAAAGCCACGTGTTTGTGATGTCCATGCGGAGGCGGAGTAGAAAAGCACGGCTGTCGTTTGAAGCAAGATGAAAGCGAGCAGGATATTTTTGTCGATGGTGTTATAGGCTCCACCAAAAAACTCCAATGTTGTTGGTAGGCTGATAAGCAAACCAATGACGGTGAAGAACTGCGCTGCACTGAAGAGCGGAGTGGTATAGGTGGAGTTAATGCGTCGGAACCACAAAACAAGCCCCAGGTAGGCGAGCGGCGGTACGACAAATCCAAGCCAGGAAAAATCTTTGGCGTTTAATTCAAAGAGCAGGATCACGCACCAGATGGGGAAAGTCCATGCGGCGAGCCATTGAAAGAGATTACGCGTTGTGTTTTGAGCAACACCGGTGGATTTACCAAATAGAATGCGAACAAAATCATCCCAAGTTTGATGTCTGTTGAAATGAACCAATAAGGCGGATGCAATGGATACAAGAATCCAGAAGCCCATTGTCCAGATGAGAGTAGAGCGATCAAACAGTGACCAGGCAACTGCCCATGACAGGAAGATGTATCCGCCAAGATATAAGCCGTGTGAGTAACGAACCTTGGCGCGATCCAACAATATGCCAGCAAGGGTGTGTAATGCCCCAAGCCCGGTCCATATCAGCGCGTATTGTGGTGTGGTGAGAGCTTCGCCAAAGATCTGTTTGCCATAACCAATGAAGAATAAAGTAGCGGGCAAAAAGGCGATGAACGGTTCAATAAACAACAGCCAACGGTTTTGATATAAGCGTGCCGATGCGATGGCAAGTGCTACGACGGAGACCTGCGCAAGAATAGCGGGCAGATAATCTTTGAGTTCTGTGCCAGCGAATGCGGATAATGTATCAGGCAGACTCAGGAATAACCCAAGTGATACCAATGCCAAGGCGAAGACGATCCACGGTTGGTGAAATGCGCCGGACCAGAATTTTTGAACGTCTCTATTTTCTTTTTGAGCTACGAAGAACAGCATCCGTTCAGAGATCATATAAAACGCGGCAATACCGATCCATGCAAGCGCGACAAATGTGGCCGGGACTTTGAAGAGTGTAAGGCTTTGACCAAAGGCAATCGTGAATGTCAGTGTCCCAGCCCATGCCCACACAGATGAATATCTTGCAGTTTTAAAATAGGATGCGCTAAATGTTAGCAGCGTCGTTGCAATCAGCGGGACAGCCACACCGATCCATGGCATGAAGGTTTTTGCGTCACGCAAAACTATGGATGTAATAACAGCATATGCAATCAAGGTATACCCAACAATGAAGACGGGTGCGTGATGGAATTTGACTCGGCTTTGTTCGTTTCTTTTCAAATAGATCGCAATGGGCGTATATGCAAGGCTTGCCAGTAACGCATAAGCTAGAGTCTGTGTATAAGTAGGTACCTCGAATATTTGGAGCGACAGTTGGAAGGGCCACAGGAATAACAGGCTGGCAATGATCGTTTCTATAATACGGTTGTAGAGATAGGCTAGAATGGTTGCGGAAGTAACTGCAATGAGCAGGGCGGTTAAGAGTGAATACCAATCTGTAGCTGTGTATCTACCAGTCGGAACCGATATTAGAATACCGATGGTACAAAGCAAATATACATAGGTGTGAAACGGCAGGCGATATTCTTTGGTGTATTTAAACAGACTTTGTCCAACATTGATGTAGGCGAGTCCGAGACCTGCAAGGGTTGCGCCCAGCCATAAATTCGATAGACTATAACCATTCCACCCCACAGTGATCCAAACTGGAATCAAGAATCCGACAGGCCAGAGGAAGAGTGATTTCCCCAAACCAAATGGGAACCATTTCGATACATTCATCAGGGTTATATGTTGACCGCTGTGTTGCAGCAAGAAGGAAAGTAAATAAATTCCAATTCCGATGCTTAGGGATACTAAGGCTGCAGTAAATCGCCACTTTTCAGGGTAGATCAAATAATCAAACGGCAGAATGAATATTGCTGCGCCTGCCAATACATGCCCCACGGCAAAGAGCCAAGCTACATGAGCTTGAGCTTTTTTCAACCAGGCGCCGATCAGAATATAGGCAAATGCCAGTCCGCCAATAGCGACACTAAGCCAACTAATCGGCTGGACAATTTTTTCATCACTGAACCAGCGCCCGAATGCGATCACGAACGGTAGAACGAACAAGCTCGAGGCGGAAAGTGTAAATAGGGAGTTCCCAAATAGATAAGCACAGATCGCCAGATCCAATGCGGCAATGGTCATGGCGATCACGCCTGCCCAGACCTTGTCAAACGAAATGACAAAGCCGGTCAGTGCGGCGAGCATGATTAAAACCAACCCGGTGATGTTAAGTGCGTTGGTGTAATTCTGGATGACCTTGGAATCAGTTGAAATCCGCTTTGTACGTTGACCAATGAAAATATAGGTCAGTGCCAACAAGCTGGCGACAGTGGCATACCATTCAGTGGAAAGTTCCGCCACGCGTAAACCGTAAGCAACAGTCCCAATGGAAGCGGCGAGCGCGGCGTACGCAAAGATAATCGACGGGAAACTCATTGCCAGAACTGAATATCCAACAGTGGCAAAGAGGAAAGCCAACATGTGTCCAACTGGCGGTTTGATCGGTAACAGAATGATGTACATCACACTGATAGGTATCAAGACCTGCGAAAGATAGCGCGCAGCACGCAGGAGCTCTTTCCAATTTTCTGCGGCTTTCGCGTGACGGCTTGCGGCAAATGTCATCATGGCTCCAGCGGCAGTGACAGAAGCGACACTCCAATCCATAGGTAATTTCAACAGACGTGTAAAGGTAAATAGAACACTTCCCTCAGCCAGCAGAGTCAGATAATCAAAGAATTCGCCTTTGATGCGGCGGGCTGTGAATGCATATAGTGCGGTACAAAAGATCGTGACGATTAACCAATAAATTGGACCGTTGACTTTGCCCAGTGCAGCAAGTTGATAGATCGCGGCAAAATCCACTGCCACCAGAATCGCGCCGATGCCGGTAAGCACTGTACCAGCCTGAACCAATTTGAGGCGGGTTCTTACCAGCCAGCCACCTGCGTAAAAGGTCAAAGGGATGGATGCGATAAAAACAAGTTGCAGAATCGGGTTGAATTGATTCCAAAAACGGATTACCAACACCGCGGCTGAAACCACGATCATGAACGCGCCGAGATACAACAGTGCCCGCAATAATGCACCGGAGGTCGCGGCTTCTGTAATGACCTTGCGCCAATCGATTGGCGGTTTCTTGGGTTTGGGCGGAGCGGCTGGTTTGGGGGCAACTGTCGGTTTGGGTTTTGAGGCGGGCGCTGGTATTGCAGCCGTAGTGGGGGGCGCAGCTTGTTTGATCTCTGCCACTGCAACCGGTGCAGTCATTTTCACTTCTGCAATGGGTGTTGGAGCCGATATTACTTCAACAGGCTTTGGAATCTCAGGTGCAACTTGCGGTAGAAGTTTTTTCAGGAGCTCATCCCGTTTTCCGCCCACCAGCTCAAGCAATTCTTTTTTCTGTGCTTGGCTGATCTCAGAGCGCTCAACGAGCCAGTTCGAGAGATATTCAAGATGCTGATATTCCTCGAACTGACCGCGCTCGAAAGCCTCGCCACAGTGCGTGCATTGCAGCAAAGCCGTGTTGTTGGTTGCATGTTTGCAGTTTGGGCATTCCATGGTCGCCGCCTTTTACGATTTGAGAAGAGTGGTATGCATTGTTTGTAACCCCATTATCCTGACTAGGAACTGCCAAAGCCAGAGGATTAACTGCCAAAAACCGCCAATTTTTAAAAAAAGTAGCGTTCCGCAACATGCAGAACGCTACTGGGTTATTTCAGTACCACGCCACTTCTTGGGGGGACTGTGAACTTTAGCCGCCCGTCCACTGATATATCGGACGCTTCGCCGAAAACTGGCTTCGGACTTTTCTTCGCCTCATACGTGACGTGAACTTGCTGAGGCGATTCTGAGACGTTCAACGCCACGATGAAGGTTTTGTCTTCATACGAGCGCGAGAACGCATAGACGCCGTCTGCCGACCACAGCCGCTTGAAATCACCGCGCCGCAACGCCGGGTTTTTGGTGCGGAGTGCGATCAGTTCTTTCAAATAAGCGAGCAAGTTCTTATCCCACTTATTTTCATCCCACGGGAAGGACTTGCGGCAATCGGGGTCATGTTTGCCATCCAGACCGATCTCATCGCCGTAGTAAATATTTGGGGTGCCAGGGTAGGCGAACTGAAATAACCACGCTAGCTTGAGGGCGGTCTTATCGCCGCTCACGCAAGAGAGAAAACGCGGTGTATCGTGAGTATCCAAGAGATTCAGTTGAGCGTAGGTAATATCGGGTTTGTACAAGCCGAGGTTGTGGTCAATGCGATTAGCGAATTCATGCGCGTCGATGGTGTGCTGAATGCTGTGATAGTTGGATTGTTGATGTAAAACACTGAGGTCAAGTTTGCGACCGAAAAATGCCAAGCACGGACGGGTGACATCGTAGTTCATAATCGCATCGAATTGATCACCTTGCAGCCAGCGGTGCGACTCGTGCCAGATCTCTGCCACGATATAAGCCTCAGGGTTGATGGCACGCACGCGATTACGAAATTCCTGCCAGAAGGAGTCATCGTCGATCTCTGTGGCGACGTCCAGACGCCAGCCGTCAATGCCGAGTTTGATCCAATATTCTGCGACCTCGAATAAGAATTCGCGCACAGCGGGAATATTCGTGTTGAACTTGGGCAGGGCGGGTAAATTCCACCAGCCGCGATAACCGATGGCAGTGATGCTATCTTCGTGCCCCAACAATTTCTGCTCATGCGGACCCGGATACGCACCCCAATGTTTCTTGCCGTTCAAGCGTTCGGGGTCGAAGAAGAACCAGTCCTTGTAAGGTGAGCCGTTGCCGTTTTCAAGCACATGATGGAATTGCCAAAACCCGCGCGAGGCATGATTGAAAACACCATCCAAAATAACGCGGATATTTTTCTTGTGAGCTTTATCAAGCAGAAATTCAAACGCTTTATTACCGCCGAGTAATGAGTCGACGGTATAATAATCATAAGCATGGTAACGGTGATTCGAAGCCGAGGCAAATATCGGGTTGAGATAAAGAGCTGTGATTCCCAAATCCTTCAAATAATCGAGGCGTTCAGCTACGCCGTATAAGTCGCCGCCTTTGAAGCCGTGCTGAGTGGGTGGCGAGTCCCAAGATTCGAAAGTCAAGTTATCGTTCGGGTTGTGGGCACTGCGTGCGAAACGATCGGGGAAAATCTGATAAAAGATTGCGTCCTGTACCCAGTCGGGAGTCGTGGTCATTGCTCAGCCTCTATATTGGATTTATAAAACAGGACAAGAGGTCATCTTGTCCTAGCGCTTTGATTCTACTGCATTTTGATTTTGGGCGTAAAACCCCAACGAAAATTTCATGGAGGCTCAGGATGTCTCGCCGGTATTGCCGAACAGCAATTGTTCGAGCAGGGTGCGCTGTAGGATGATGAAGATCACTACGACCGGCACTGACATGATCAACGCTAACGAGCCGATCTGACTCCACGGTTGCGTGGAACCCGATGCAAGGATCGAATAAATCGACATGGCGAGTGTGACATTTTCTGACTTATCGACAAACAACCAGCCGATTGCAAATTCAGAATA
>Ga0315912_10004785_pt1 | contig 12643 bp, 10 predicted proteins | sample VfabasoilMG_FD_204469 | JGI IMG/M metagenome (GOLD analysis project Ga0315912, IMG submission 204469) | Garden soil microbial communities collected in Santa Monica, California, United States - V. faba soil | ecosystem: Environmental > Terrestrial > Soil > Garden | place: USA: California... | reverse complement strand
GTGGTGGACAGGCCGTCCTTGGCCGGGCGCGCGCCCATGCCGCCGATGCCGATTGAAATCACGTTGTAGCGCGTGGCGTCGGCGCGCGCGCCTTCGACCTGCGGGCCGCCCGAGAGGCCGAGCACCCACATGCTGCCGGCGCCCTCGGCGGGCACCTTGCCCGCGAGCGGTGCGTCAAAGCAGTCGAACACCAGTTCGGGCAGCATCTGGCCGATGACGTGCCGCGCCGTCACCGCGCGCGGGCGCAGCGGGTGGACGATGGAATCCTCGGGCGCGGAGACGGTGACGACTTCCAGCGAGCCGGCGTTGTTGGGGATGCCCGGCGCGACGATGCACTTCACGCCGAACGAGGTGTAGGCCTCGGTGTAGCACTTGGGCGAGTTGATGCCGAAGCGCGAGGCGGGCGAAGAGCCGGCGTAATCCACGTGGATGCCGTCCTTGCCCACGGTGAGCGCGGCCTTGAGTTCGATCGGCGACTCGTAGCCGTCCAGCGTCATCGACGCGTTCCAGGTGCCGCGCGGCAGCTTGCGCACCGCCGCGCGCATGGAAGCGCGCGAAGTGGAGACGATGTATTCGCCGAGGGAATCCAGTTCCTTCAGGCCGAATTCCTCCAGCATCGCCGCCAGGCGCCGCGTCGCCACTTCGTTGCAGGACACCAGGCCGAGGATGTCGCCGCGCACCTGCATGGGCTCGCGCACGTTGTTGGCGAGGATGGCGAACAGGGTCTCGTTCCTCCTGCCTGCCTCCATGAGCTTCATGTGCGGCACGTACAGGCCTTCCTCGTAGACCGAGGTCGCCTCGGCGACGAAGCCGCGGCCGCCGATGTCGATGACGTGGCAGGTGGAGGCGAAAAATCCGATCAGCTTCTTCTTCAGGAAAGCCGGCGTGACGGTGACGAAGTCGAACAGGTGGCCGGTGCCCATCCAGGGGTCGTTGGTGACCAGCACGTCGCCGGGCTTGAGCGTGTGCGCCGGGAAGCGCTCGAGGAAATGCGCCACCGCGGTCGCCATGGTGTTGACGTGCCCGGGCGTGCCGGTGACGGCCTGCGCGAGCATGCGGCCCTTGGTGTCGTAGACGCCCGCCGACAGGTCGCCCGCCTCGCGCGTGATCGGCCCGAAGGCGGTTTTCAGCAGCACGTTCGCCTGTTCCTCCACCACCGCGATCAGGCGGTTCCACAGGATCTGCCGGATCAATTGCCGCTGCTGGGTTTTCATGAGGTTCTCTCGAGGATCAGGTGGCGCGCGGCCGCGACGCGGCAGCGCCAGCCGCGCGGCACCAGTGTCGTGGTCTGCGGCTCGACCACCAGCGCCGGCCCGGCGAGCGCCGCCCCGGCGGCGAGATCCTGGCGCAGGTACTGGGGAACGGATTCACGCTTGCCGGAGACGGGGTCGAAGACCGCCCGCCTGTCTTTCGAATTGGCCCTGGAACTTCTTGCTTTTTTTTGCGAATTCTTTTTTTCCACGGCAAACGTCGAAACATTGACTGACCACGTCAAAAATTCCACCGGCACATCCGCGATCCTCAAGCCGAACTGCCGCTCGTAGCGCGCTTCGTACTGGGCGCGCAGTTTTTTCGCGGTGGCGGCGGTCAGCTTGCCTGCCGGCAGCGGCACCGAGATTTCGTGGCCCTGGCCCTCGTAGCGCATCTCCACGGTCCGGTGCGCGCGCAGCTTCGCGCCCAGCGCGCCGGCGGCGACGATGGAGGTGGCTTCGTTCTGCATTTTTTCCAGCAGCAGATTCACGCGCGAGAAGTCAAAAGCATCATCCAGCAGCCGCAGGCTGCGCACTACTTCGAAAGACACCGGCGCGCGCAGGAAGCCGACCGCCGAGCCGACGCTGGCGTCCACCGGCACCAGCACGCGGCGCATGCCGAGCTTGGCCGCGAGGCGCGCGGCATGCAGCGGCGCGCCGCCGCCGAAGGCGATCATGGTGCAGCGCTCGGCCACCTTGCCGCGCTCGATGGCGTGCACGCGCGCGGCGCTCGCCATGTTCTCCTCGACGATTTCGCCGATGCCGGCCGCCGCCCAGGCGGCGTCCATGCCGAGCGGCCTGCCGATGCGCGCGAGAACTGTTGTTTCTGCTTTTTGCATATCCAACTGAAGTGTTCCGTTGGCGAAAGCGGCCGGATCAATGCGGCCCAGCACGACATTTGCGTCGGTGACGGTGGGCTCGGTGCCGCCGCGGCCGTAGCTGGCCGGGCCGGGCTCGGCGCCGGCGCTGGCCGGCCCGACCTGGATGCGCTTCAGTTCGTCCAGGCGCGCGATGGAGCCGCCGCCGGCGCCGATCTCCACCATCTCGGTGACCGGGATGCGCACCGGCAGGCCGCTGCCCTTCAGGTTGCGCCAGACGCGCGCCACCTCGAACTTGCGCGACTGCTCCGGGCGGCCGCCGTCGATGAAGCAGATCTTGGCGGTGGTGCCGCCCATGTCGAAGGACAGCACCTCGTCCAGGCCGTTCTCGCGCGCCAGGCCCGCCGACAGGATGGCGCCGCCCGCGGGACCGGATTCCACCAGCCGCACCGGGAAGCGGCGCGCGGTCTCCAGCGTGGTGAGGCCGCCGCCCGAGGTCATCAGGTAGAGCGGGCAGGCGAAGCCGCGGCGCTTGAGCTCGGCGGCCAGCCGCGCCAGGTAGCTCGCCATCAGCGGCTGCACGTAGGCGTTGGCGCAGGCGGTGGAAAAGCGCTCGTATTCGCGGATCTCGGGGCAGACCTCGGAAGACAGGGTGACCGACAGGCCGGGCAGCGCGGCGGCGAGCAGCGCCGCGGCGCGCTTTTCGTGGGCGTCGTTGACGTAGGAATGCAGGAAGCCGATGGCGACTGCCTGGATTTGCTTTTTTTTCAGTTGGGAAATCAATTCAGGAAAGGATTTCTCGTCCAGAGGCGTATCAATCCTTCCCTTGGCCGTCATCCTTTCCGTTACCGGGAACCGCAGCTCCCGCGGCACCAGAGGGGCGGGCAGTTCCAGTTCCAGGTCGTAGTGCTCGTAGCGCTTCTCGTAGCCCATCTCCAGCACGTCGCGGAAGCCGGCGGTGGTGAGGAGCGCGGTCTTCGCGCCTTTCCGCTCGATCAGCGCGTTGGTGGCGAGCGTGGTGCCGTGCACCAGCACGCCCACCTGGGCGGGGCGCAGCTGCGCGGCGGCCAGCACCTGCGCGATGCCTTCGAGCATGCCCGCCTCGGGCGCGCGCGGCGTGGTCAGCACCTTGGCCGAATGGCGCCGGCCGCCGTGCTCGAGCACGACGTCGGTGAAGGTGCCGCCGATGTCGGCGGCAAGGCGGGCCTGGCTCATCGTGTCGAATATACTTCAAGCGTCCCCATGAAAAATCAGTCGAGCGCGAGCTTTTTCGAGCCTGGTCCGCGCGGCTGGCTGTACTTCGACGCCAATTCCATCGGCGCCATGCCGAAGCTCGCGCCGCGGCGCCTGGCGCGGCTGCTCGCCGAGTGGCGCAGGCTGCGCCGGCGCGGCTGGAGCGAATCCGACTGGCTGGACGCGCCGCGGCGCCTGGGCGACAAGCTCGCGCCGATCCTCGGCGCGAAGAAGGGCAGCGTGATCGTGGGCGACAGCACCTCGGTCAACCTGCACAAGGCGCTGGCGATGGCGGTGCGGCTGCGGCCCGGGCGGAAGGAGATCCTCAGCGAAGCCGGGACCTTCCCTACCGACCTCTATGTCGCGCAAGGCATCGCACGCGACCATGGATTGAAACTGAAGCTTGTAAAAGACCCGTCGCTCATCGAAGCCGCGGTCGGCGCGCGCACGGCAGTGGTCTTCCTCAGCCATACCGACTACCGCACCGGCTACCGGCACGATCTGCGCGCCGTGACGCGGCGCGCACACGCGCAGGGCGCGCTCACGGTGTGGGACCTGTCGCATTCGGCCGGCGCGGTGGCGACCGACGTGGCGCGCGGCAATGCCGATTTCGCGGTGGGCTGCGGCTACAAGTACCTGTGCGGCGGGCCGGGCGCGCCGGGCTACCTCTATGTCGCGCCGCGGCTGCAGGCGCGCGTGCAGCCCGCGCTCGCGGGCTGGTTCGGCCACGCCGAGCCGATGAAATTCGAGCCGCGCTTCCGCCCGGCGCGCGGCATCCAGCGCCACGCGGTGGGCACGCCCGCGGTGGCGGGCAACGTGCTGCTGGAGGCCGCGCTGGATGTTTTCCTGAAGATGGACCTGAAGAAGCTGTTCAGGAAGCATGCGGCGCTTTCCCAACTGCTCATCGACCTCGCGCCGGAAGAACTGATCCTCGCCAGCCCCGCGGACGCGCGCCGGCGCGGCGGCTTCGTCGCCTTCCGCTACTGGCAGGCCGACGCGCTGGTCGCAGAGTTGCAATCCCGGCGCGTGGTGGCTTCGCTGCGGCCGCCGAACATCGTGCGCTTCGGCCTGAGCCCCCTCTACCATCGAGAATCCGACGTTCGTGAGCTCGCGCGCCGCCTGCAGGCCATCCTCGCCTGAAGCGGTGTAGATTTGGCTCAGCCTGAGCCTCAGGGGGGGCGATGAATAGGCGGGACACGGTACTTGCACTCGGCGCGCTGGCCATGGCGCCGCGAGCGCTCGCGCAGTCGGCGCAGAAGCTGCGGCGCATCGGGATACTGACGCTCAGCGTGTCCGGCTCCGAGCAGGCGCAGTGGGGCAGGCTGATGTTCACCGCCTGGATGCGCGACGCCGGCTACGAGGATGGCAGGAACCTCGCGATCGAATGGCGCTATGCCGAGGGCGACGCGTCGCGGCTGCCGGCGCTCGCGGAGGAGCTCGCGCGCCTGAAGGTCGAACTGATCATGGCGTCGTTCAACGATGCCATCGCGGCGGCCAAGGGCGCGGCCGGCACCATTCCGATCGTCATGTTCAATTCGGTCAATCCGGTGGAGCAGGGGTTCGTCGAGAGCCTGGCGCGCCCGGGCGGCAACGTCACCGGCACCACCTGGAGCGCGCCTGAAATCACCTCCAAGATCCTGCAGGTGCTCCACGAAGCGGCGCCGCGCGCCAAGCGGATCGCCGCGATCGGCAACGCGACCATGCGCGGGGCGCGCGAGTACATCGTTTCCGGCAGTCCGGGCGCGAGCAAGATGGGCGTCGATGTGCAGACCTTCCTGACCCCGCGCCCCGAGGAGATCCCGAAGGCGCTGGATCAGGTCGCGGCGTTCCACCCGCAGGCACTGTACGTGGTGCTCGACCCGGTGCTCGCGAGCGGGATGAAGGACGTCGTCGCCTTCGCGCAGAAGCACAAGCTGCCGGCGATCGCCAACGCGTCGGTGTACACCGACGCGGGCGGCATGCTGTCCTACGGGCCCGAGGTCAGGGAACTCGCCGAGCGCACCGCCGGCTACGTGACCAAGATCCTGGGCGGCGCCAAACCCGCCGACCTGCCGGTGCAGCTGCCGACCAAGTTCGAGCTGGTGGTCAACATGAAGGCCGCGAAACTGATCGGCCACAAGATTCCCCAATCCATCCTGCTGCGCGCCGACCGGGTCATCGAGTGAAGCGGCGCCGCCTCTTTTACAAGTACGTCGTCCCGATCATCGCCATCGTGGTGGTGGCGCTGTCGGCGAGCGGCGCGGTCAGCATCTACTTTTCCTACCAGGAGACGCGCAGCGCGCTGATCGCGCTGCAGCGCGAGAAGGCGATCGCCGCGGCGGCGCGCATCGAGAATTTCGTGCGCGAAATCGAGCACCAGATCGGCTGGACCGCGCTGCCGCAGATCGCCGAGGGCGCCAACCCGCTCGAGCTGCGGCGCTTCGACTACGTGAAGCTCGGGCGCCAGGTGCCGGCGATCACCGAGGCGAGCTACATCTCCCCGAAAGGCTGCATGCAGGTGCAGTCCTCGCGGCTGGCGATGGACCGCATGGGCGAGTGCCTGGAGGACCTGTCGAAGGATCCTCGCTTCAGCGTGGCGAAGACGGGCAAGACGTACTTCGGCCCGGTGTACTTCCGCAAGGAGACCGAGCCCTACATGGCGATCGCGATGCGCGCCGGGCGCGAGGGCGCGGGCGTGACCGCGGTCGAGGTGAACCTGAAGTTCATCTGGGAGGTGGTGCAGCAGATCAAGGTCGGCAAGAAGGGCCACGCCTACGTGGTGGACGGCGACGGCCACCTGGTCGCGCATCCGGACATCAGCCTGGTGCTGCAGAAGACCGACCTGTCGATGCTGCCGCAGGTGAAGGCCGCGGTGGGCAGCACCGCGCCGGCGAACGACCAGCAGAACATCGCCGAGGCGCGCGACCGCGCGGGCGGGCGGGTGCTCACCGCGCACGCGCGCATCGAGCCGCTCGACTGGACGGTGTTCGTCGAGCAGCCGATGGAGGAGGCCTACGCGCCGCTGTACGCGCCGCTGATCCGCATCGGCATCCTGCTGCTGCTGGGCCTGGTGCTGTCGCTGCTGGCGAGCCTCGCGCTCGCGCGCTACATGGTGCGTCCGATCAACCTGCTGCGCGAAGGCGCGGTGGCGATCGCGGGCGGCAACCTCGACCAGAAAATAGACGTCAAGAGCGGCGACGAATTGCAGGACCTGGCCGAGCAGTTCAACAACATGGCCGCCAAGCTGAAGGAATCCTACGCGGGCCTGGAGCGCAAGGTCGACGAACGCACCGCCGAGTTGAAGGAGGCGCTCGAATACCAGCACGCGTCGGCGGGAATCCTCGGCATCATCGCCAGTTCGGTGAAGGACACGCAGCCGGTGTTCAACGCCATCGCGCAGGCGGCCGCCGGCGTCATCCAGAACGCGCGCGTGCAGCTGTTCCTCGTGCGCGGCGCGGAATTGCATCATGTCGGGGGCACCGGCCTGAGCGGAGAGCAGCTCGAATCGCTGAAGAAGCTCTTTCCGGCGCCGCTGGAAAGCGCCGGCTACGCGAGCAAAGCGATACTCGAGAAGCGAATCGTGCACATCGCCGACGTGCATACGGAACCTGACCGTCCGCAGCTGGTCACGGCGGTGATGGAATCCACGGGCCTGAAGGCGATTCTCGCGGTGCCGATGATCCGGGAGGGCGAGGCGATCGGCTGCATCACCACCTCGTTCACCGAGGCGGGGGCATTCAGCGACAAGCAGGTCGCGCTGCTGAAGTCGTTCTCCGACCAGGCGGTGATCGCGATCCAGAATGCGCAGCTGTTCCGCGAGATCCAGGACAAGGGCCAGCAGCTGGAGATCGCCAACCGCCACAAGTCGGAGTTCCTCGCCAACATGTCGCACGAACTGAGGACGCCGCTGAACGCGATCATCGGCTTCTCGGAAGTGCTGGGCGAGAAATACTTCGGCGACCTGAACGCCAAGCAGCTGGAATACGCCAACGACATCCATGCCTCGGGCAAGCACCTGCTATCGCTTATCAACGACATCCTCGATTTGTCGAAAATCGAGGCCGGCCGCATGGACCTGGACCTCGGACAGTTCGACATGCCTTCGGCGCTGCAGAATGCGATGACGCTGGTGCGCGAGCGCGCGCAGCGCCACGGCATCCGGCTCGACCTGGACGCCGACCCGGCGCTCGGCCAGTTCTACGCCGATGAGCGAAAATTCAAGCAGATCATGCTGAATCTGCTGTCGAACGCGGTGAAGTTCACGCCCGAGGGCGGCAAGGTCGGCGTGACCGCGCGGGCGAACAGCGCGGCAGTGGAGATCGCGGTGGCCGACTCGGGCGTCGGCATCGCCGTGGCGGACCAGGAAGCGATCTTCGAGGAGTTCAAGCAGGTCGGCTCCGACTACACTAAGAAGGCGGAGGGGACCGGCCTGGGCCTGGCACTGACCAAGCGCTTCATCGAACTGCACGGCGGCACCATCCGGGTCGAGAGCGCGCCCGGCAAGGGCGCCACCTTCACCTTCACGCTACCGATCCGCCATGGCCAATGAACTGATCCTCATCGTCGAAGACAACGAGCAGAACCAGAAGCTGGCGCGCGACGTGCTGCAGCTCAAGGGCTACCGCGTGCTGGTCGCCGACACTGCCGAGGCCGGCATTCCGCTGGTGCTGAAGGAAAAGCCCGACCTGGTGCTGATGGACATCCACCTGCCGGGCATGAACGGCATCGAGGCGCTCGCCAGGCTGCGCGCTGACCCGGCGACGAAGTCGATTCCGGTATTCGCCTTCACTGCTTCGGTGATGCCGCAGGACCGCAAGGAAATCACCACGGCAGGCTTCGACGGCTTCCTCGCCAAGCCGATCAACCTGAAGGAGTTCATCGCAACCATCGCCGCCCGGCTGGCGGGAGGCGGAAAAGCATGACGCGGCCCGCCAAGGTGCTGGTGGTGGACGACACGCCCGCAAACGTGAAGCTGCTCGCCGACCTGCTGACCTACAAGGGCTACCAGGTGACCACCGCCGCCAGCGGCGAGGAGGGCCTGGCGAAGCTCGCCGTGGACCGTCCCGACATCGTGCTGCTGGACATCATGATGCCGGGCATGAACGGCTACGAGGTGTGCCGCGCCATCCGCGCCGACCCGGCGCACGGCGTGCTGCCGGTGGTGATGATCACTTCCCTGGATCCCATGCAGGAGCGCATCAAGGGGCTGGACGCCGGCGCGGACGACTTCCTCACCAAGCCGATCAACCAGCCCGAGCTGCTCGCGCGCGTGAAGTCGCTGCTGCGCATCAAGACGCTGTGGGACCAGCTCAGCGACCTGAATACGAACCTCGAGAAGCGGGTGAGCGACGGCGTCGCCGAGCTCGAGCGGCTGGGAAAAATGAAGCGCTTCCTCGCGCCGCAGGTGGCGGACCTCATCCTGAGGGGCGCGGGCGACGATCCGCTCAAGAGCCACCGCCGGGAAATCACCGTGGTGTTCCTCGACCTGCGCGGCTTCACCGCCTTCACCGAGACCTCGGACCCGGAAGAGGTGATGGGCGTGCTGCGCGAATACCACGCGCAAATGGGCGGCCTCATCATGGCGCACCGCGGCACGCTGGAGCGCTTCGCCGGCGACGGCATCATGATTTTCTTCAACGACCCGGTGCCGCTCGACAACCCGGCCGAAAGCGCGGTGCGCATGGCGCTCGAGATGCAGCGGCGCTTCGGCGAGATGACCACCGGCTGGAAAAAGCGCGGCTACGCGCTCGGCATGGGGATCGGCATCGCCGAGGGCTACGCCACGCTGGGGGCGATCGGCTTCGAGGAACGCTGGGACTACGGCGCCATCGGCAACGTCACCAACGTGGCGGCGCGCCTGTGCAGCGAGGCGCAGGCCGGCCAGGTGCTGGTGTCGCAGCGCGTGATGGCGAAGGTCGAGTCGCTGGTGGACGCCGACCCGATCGGCGAGCTGCCGCTGAAGGGCCTGAGCCGCCCGATCCCGACCTTCAACGTGAAGGCACTGCGCGGCTAGGCTCAGCCGCTATTCGATCACGCGGTCGGCGCGCAGCAGGATGGAGTGCGGCACGGCGATGCCGATTGCCTTTGCCGTCTTCTGATTGACGACAAGTTCCACGCGCGTCGGCAGCTCCACCGGCAGCTCGCCCGGCTTGGCGCCCTTGAGGATCCGGTCGACGTAGAACGCCAGCCGCCGCGACGCATCGGCCAGGTTCGGCCCGTACGACAGCAGATTGCCGCCTTCGGCGAACTGCGCCCAGCCGGAGATGGTCGGCAGCTTCCTCTTCAGCGACCATTCGGCGATGGCGCTGCGGCCGGCGATGACGGTTTGCGTCGGAAAGAACATGACAGCGTCGCTGCGCGTGTTCTCGATCGCGACGAGCGTGTCGGCGACCGTCACGCCGCGGCCGAGTTCGAAGAAATCGATGGCAATGCCGAGCCGTGCTGCTGCGGCCTGCGAGCTGCGCCGCTCGGACGAATCCCCGGGATGGTCGGGTGACGCCACGACTGCGATGCGCTTCGCCTTCGGCAACAGTTCCTTCAGCAGTTCCATGCGCTTTCCCACCAGCTCCAGCGTCATGTAGGAAATGCCCGTCAGGTTGCGCCCGGGCCGCGGCAGGCTTTCCACCATGCCCGCCTCGATCGGGTCTCCGCTGTAGCCGAACACCACTGGGATGGTCGACGTCGCCTTGCCCGCCAAAGGTCCCATCGACCCCTGGGTCACGAGGATGCTGGGTGCGCCGGCGACGACTGTCGCCATCAGCTTCGCCGCCTGTTGCGGCGTGCCGTCGCCCCACGCGGCCTCGAGCTGGAGGGTGCGTCCTTCAACGTGGCCGACCTCGCGCAGGCCGCGGCGCAGTTCCTCGAAGAACGGGCCGCCCTGTGCGCTCGCCGACGGCGATACCCAGACTACTCGCGGCAGCGCCGGCTGCGCGGCGACCGGCTGCGCGCAAGCGAGAAAAAGGGCCAGCAACGCCGTGCCGAGAGCAATTCCCGGGTGGCGCCTGTCCATCCGTTATTGAAGCACGTAGCCCGATTTCTTGATCACCGGGCCCCAGTGCTTGAGCGCGTCCTCGACCCAGGCGCGCAGCTCCTCGGGCTGGGTGGGCGCCGCCTCGATGCCCATGGTGGAGAAGCGCTCCTTTGCCTCGGGCGTGTTCATGGCGTTGCGCACGGCGGCGTTGAAGCTCGTCACCAGCGCGGGCGGCATGCCGGCGGGACCGAAGAAGGCGAGCCAGGGATTCTTGTCCACGCCTTTCAAGCCCAGTTCCTGGAAGGTCGGAATCTCCGGCGCCGCCTTCGCGCGCTGCGTGCCCGAGACCGCGAGCACATGCAGCCGCCCGGCGCGGTGGTGTTCGATCAGCTCGGTCAGCGAGCCGAAGCCGATCGGCACCTGGCCTGCGATCAGGTCCTGCACCAGCGGCGCGCCGCCCTTGTAGGGAATGGGTTCCATCGTCACGCCGAGCGACTGGGCGACGATGAGCCCGGCGAATTGCGGAATGCTGCCGGCGGCAGGGATGCCGAAGTTGTGCTCCTTCGGATTGGCCTTCATCCACGCGGCGACATCCTTCAGGCTGCGAATGCCCGTCTTCGAGCTCGCCGCCATCGCGTTGTAGTACTGCGCGACGCCGGCGATCGGCGTGAAATCCTTGAGCGGGTCGTAGCCGGGCTCCTTGAAGGTGAGCGGGATGGTGACGTGCGTGTGGTCGATGGTGAGCATCACCGTCGTGCCGTCGGGCGCGGCGTTCCTGAGCTGGATCGCCGCCACCTGGCCGCCGTTGCCGGGCCGGTTTTCGATGACGATCGGGCGGCCGAGCAGTTCGCGCAGCTTGTCGCTGAAGATGCGGGCGACGATGTCGGTCGATCCTCCCGGCGGGAAGCCGACCAGCACGCGGATCGGGCGGGTGTCCTGCGCGCCGGCGGCGAACGCCAGCAGCACGAGCGGGATGGCCAGCAGGCAGCGGATGACTTGCATATCGGAATTCCCCGAATCGGGTTGCGCGTTCGGCTATTCTAAGCGCCTCATTCCCGGGGAGAGAGCGCATGGCTGCGATTCTGGGCAGCGGCGAGCACCGCTACCGCGTCATCGAGAACTGGGCCAGGCTGCCCGAGGGCTGGGAATTCAAGGATGTGGCCGCGGTCGCGGTGGATTCGAAGGACCGCGTCTACTGCTTCAACCGCGGCGAGCACCCGATGATCGTCTTCGACCGCGAGGGCAACTTCCTCAAGTCCTGGGGCGAGGGCAGCTACCCGCGCGCGCACGGCATCCACATCGACGCCGATGACATCCTCTACCTGACCGACGACGGCGGCCATTTCGTGCGCAAGTGCACCACCGAGGGCAAGGTGCTGCTGGAACTGGGCGTGCCCGGCAAGCCGGCGCCGTACATGAGCGGCAAGCCCTTCCACCGCTGCACGCACACCGCGCTCTCGCCCAAGGGCGAAATTTACGTGAGCGACGGCTACGGCAATTCGCGCGTGCACAAGTATTCGCCCGACGGCAAGCTGATCAAATCCTGGGGCGAGCCGGGCACCGATCCCGGCCAGTTCAACATCGCGCACAACATCGTCACCGACGCCGAAGGCTGGGTTTACGTCGCCGACCGCGAGAACCATCGCGTGCAGGTGTTCGACGGCAACGGCAAGTACGAGACGCAGTGGACCAACATGCACCGGCCCTGCGGGCTGTACTGCTGCCGCGGCAGGAAGCAGCTGCAGTTCCTCATCGGCGAACTGGGTCCCTCGATGCCGGTGAACCGCAACGTGCCGAACATCGGGCCGCGCTTGTCCGTCGTGGACGCCAAGGGCAACACGCTCGCGCGCCTGGGCGGCGAAGCGGGGCCGGGACTGGAGACCGGCAAGTTCATCGCGCCGCACGGCCTGGCGGTGGATTCGCGCGGCGACATCTATGTCGGCGAAGTCAGCTACACCGATTTCCCCAAGGCCTTCCCCGACACGCCGATCCCGAAAGGCATGCGCTCGCTGCAGAAGCTCGAAAAGATCAACTAGGAGGAGATTTCATGATTCACGTCATCGCCGTCATCACCGCCAAGCCCGGCCAGCGCGACAGCATCCTGGCGCACGCGCGCGCCAACCTCGCCGCCGTGCGCGCCGAGAAGGGCTGCATCGAGTACGGCCAGGCATTCGACGCCGACCCGGCCCTGCCGTTCCAGGCCAAGCTTGGGCCCGACACCTTCATGGTGGTCGAGAAGTGGGAAAGCATGGACGCGCTCAAGGCGCACGCCGCCGCGCCGCACATGAAGGACTACGCCGGCAAGACCAAGGACCTCATCGCCACGCGGACCATCCACATCCTGCAGCCGGCCTGAGCCGATCATGACCGGCACGGTACTGGTTTCCGGCGGC
>Ga0315912_10004784_pt1 | contig 12644 bp, 23 predicted proteins | sample VfabasoilMG_FD_204469 | JGI IMG/M metagenome (GOLD analysis project Ga0315912, IMG submission 204469) | Garden soil microbial communities collected in Santa Monica, California, United States - V. faba soil | ecosystem: Environmental > Terrestrial > Soil > Garden | place: USA: California... | reverse complement strand
TCACGTCGCGGGCGACCCACAGCCAGGCCGCGTTACGCTGCTGCTAGTTGAGGCCCGAACGGCTGAAATTCGGGCGCATTAAAAGACATTCGCCTTGTGTCTTTGAGGCGCGCCAAGGTTGATTCTGCTTCTTTGCGCTTCCGGTTGGCGATTTGCTGTGCCGCCTTATCAAGCCCGTTCTCCAGGGCTACGCGCGCCAGGTCGCTATCAGTTGTTCCAAGCGTCTCCACGATTTTCATGAAGCGCGCCATGAACTTTTTGTCAGGTCTGCAAGAGACTACTGCTTTCATTTTCAACTTTCGTTGACGGAAATTGTTTACCCTTTCCGCCAAGCTTTACAGGCTGACTCTAGCCCGTTGTATACATTCTGCAAGGAAGAAAAAGAAAATTCTTGTCAATGGGGTGTATACCCCGTATACAAGTAAACAGCATGAGTAACGCAACTCCCGCCGAAAAGAAAACCCCGGAAGTATTGAGCGCCAGAATCTTGGACCTTGAGCCGTTGGTGGCCAAATGGATTGCGCAAAACCCGAACGTTGCGCCGTCGCATCTTGTGAGGGTTGGCTTGAAGATGGCTTTGCGACCGCTGGCTGGCAAGCGGTTCGCTCATCTTGTGGAGGACAAATGACCGCCCTCACCCCACAAAAGGATTACGCTGCGTTCATTGCGAATAAAACGCACCTAAGCACGCGCTCTGGCTTTGAGCCGCTTTGGATGCCGAACTTCCTCTTTCCTTTCCAGCGCGCTTTAACGACGTGGGCAATTCAGAAGGGCCGCGCGGCAATCTTCGCGGATTGTGGACTTGGCAAGACGCCGATGCAGCTTGTTTGGGCGCAGAACGTCGTTGAGAAAACATGCAAGCCGGTTCTGATTCTGACACCGCTTGCGGTCGGCGCGCAGACCGTGCGCGAGGCTGAGAAGTTCGGGATTGAAGCCAAGCAATCACGCGACGGCAAGGTTGCCGCGCCCATCACCATCACGAACTACCAACAGCTTCACAAATTCAACTGGCAGGACTTTTCCGGCGCGGTCTGTGACGAGTCTGGAATCCTCAAAAACTTCGACGGCGCGATCAAAAGCCAGGTTGTTGCCTTCATGCGCAAGCTTCACTTCCGGCTGCTTTGCACGGCGACGGCCGCGCCGAACGATTACATCGAGCTCGGGAACTCAAGCGAGGCATTGGGGTATCTGCGCAGAGTGGAAATGATGGCGCACTTCTTCAACCACGATGGCGGAGACACGTCGAAATGGAGGCTCAAGAAACACGCCGCGAAGCATATTTTCTGGCAGTGGGTTTGCACTTGGGCGCGCGCGGTATGCAAGCCTTCAGATGTTGGATGTTGCGATGATGGCTACGCGCTCCCAGAACTAAAAACCATCGAGCACATTATCCGCGCCCGGTCTGCAAATCCAGAATACCTATTCGACATGCCTGCGGTCGGGTTGGATGAGCAGCGTAAAGAGCGCAGGCGCACAATTAACGAGCGATGCGAAATGGCTTCATCGCTCATTAACAACACAGGAAATCCGGCTGTCGCGTGGTGCCATCTCAACGAGGAAGGCCACCTGCTTGAAAAGTTGATTCCGGGCGCGGTTGAGGTTGAGGGCAGCGACCCGGACGAGTTCAAGGAAGAAACCTTTGAAGCTTTTGCGCGTGGTGATATTCGCGTTCTGGTTTCCAAGCCGGTCATCGCGGGATTCGGATTGAACTGGCAACACTGCGCACACCAGACGTTTTTCCCGTCACACTCTTTCGAGCAATGGTATCAGGCTATTCGCCGGTCGTGGCGCTTCGGGCAAGCCAACCCAGTTCGCATTGATGTGGTTGCCAGTGAAGGTGAGGCGGGTGTTCTCGCCAACATGAACCGCAAAGCTGCACAGGCAAACCACATGTTTTCCAAGCTGGTTGAGTCCATCAACAACGAGCTTCACGTTCCAAAAGCTGCAACCCACAACACTGAACCGAAAATCCCATCATGGCTATAATCCAGCAAACGATTACCAAGCAATGCGCGCTCTACAACGGTGACTGCGTCGAAGTGATGAAGTCGCTACCAGAATCCAGCGTTGACATGGCGCTGTTCTCGCCGCCGTTCGCGGACCTTTACTGCTACTCAGACAGCCCGATGGACTTGGGCAACTGTAAAAACTATGACGAGTTCTTTGTCCATTTCGCGTTCGTAGTTGAAGGGCTCACTCGCGTGGTGAAGCCGGGTCGCATGTGCGTTGTGCATTGCATGGACATTCCGGCGATGAAAGAACGCGATGGATTCATCGGTATCAAAGACTTCTCTGGCGACATTATTCGCATGTTTCAAAAGCGTGGGTTCATCTACCACTCGCGGCACACCATCTGGAAAGACCCGCTCATCGAGGCCACGCGAACAAAGGCTCTGGGTTTGATGCACAAGCAACTTCAGAAGGACAGCATTAAGTCTCGCGCTGGACTGCCTGACTACCTTCTTGGATTCCGCAACGCTGGCGAAAACGCTGTTCCGATTGCACACCCTGAAGGGCTCACATCGTATTGCGGAAGCGATGACCCATCGAAGGGAATTTCCGGCATCAAGAAGTCTCACAACATCTGGCGCGCTTACGCATCCCCTGTATGGATGGATGTTCGGCAAACAAAAACCCTCAACGCTCGCGCAGCGCGTGAGGCCGACGACGAGAAACATCTATGCCCGCTCCAACTCGACGTGATCGAGCGCGCGTGCGTGCTTTGGTCAAACCCCGGAGAGGTTGTCTTAACCCCGTTCATGGGAGTTGGTAGCGAGGTTTACGCGGCTGTGCTGAATGGACGCAAGGCGATTGGGGTGGAGTTGAAGACCGCATACTACAATCAGGCCGTGAGAAACCTTGCGTCCGTTGATGACGCAACCGTTATGGATCTTCTCCATGTCTAATCTCCCCTCAATCGAATCCATCCACTGGGACTTCAAGACCGATGCCATGCGCCGCATGGCCGTCGCGGTCTGCAAGCTGGCAATCTCCAAAGGGCCGGAAACATTCTCCGCAAACAATCTTCCAGCATTTGACCACGGCGGCAGCGGCGTGGCCGGCGTCATATTTCATCGTCTCGTGAGCGATGGGGTGTTGAGCCGGGTAATGTTTTACCACGGCGTGGCGGCTTTTCCTGTCGTCGTCCTGAATCCTGGCGGGAACAAAATCAGCGTTTACCGGCTGAAATCTTGTTCGCTGGCGCTGCGGTTGATTGAGCTTAACGGCGGTCAAGAGCCGCAAGTCAAGCAGGAGGAAATGGCGATATGAAAATCCAAATTAAAAGCAGATGGAGCGGGCACATAATTTTTGAAACGGACGCGGAGAGTTTGGGCGCGGCGATTTTGGTTGCGCTAAAAGCAAGCGCGGACCTGCGCGGCGCGGACCTTCGCTGCGCGAACCTGTGCGACGCGAACCTGCGCGGCGCGAACCTGTGCGACGCGAACCTGCGCGGCGCGGACCTTCGCTGCGCGGACCTGTGCAGCGCGGACCTTCACTGCGCGGACATGCACGGTGCGAACCTGCGCGGCGCGGACCTGCGCGGCGCGGACATGCGCGGTGCGGACCTGCGCGGCGCGGACCTGCGCGGCGCGTACATGCACGGTGCGAACCTGCGCGGTGCGGACCTTCACTGCGCGGACATGCACGGTGCGAACCTGCGCGGTGCGAAAAACGCAGAGCTTCCAATCGCCGCGACCCGCATCCTTCCTGACGGCGATTTAATCGGTTGGAAGAAATGCCGACATGGAGTGATTGTAAAACTGCTTGTTCCAGCAAAAGCAAAGCGCTCTCACGCTTTCGGGCGAAAGTGCAGGGCTGAGTTTGTGGAGGTTTTGGAAGTGATGGGGAAAGAAGGCATCAGCAGTTATGACCCTGACGTGAAATACGTCGTCGGGGAAATTGTTAAGCCAAAAGAAAAGTTTTCAGAGGATTGGCAGGACGAGTGCGCGTCCGGGATTCACTTCTTCATCACGCGACTGGAAGCGGAGAATTACGCGCTATGACCACCCTCCCCTGCCCTTTCTGCGGTTCACTGCCAATCGCAGTCCCATCCATAACGCCGGGCGGCATACTGCTCTGTTGCTCAAACGACGCGTGCCCAATCCACGCTCGGCACATGACGGTTGAGGGATGGAACACGCGCATGGAAACCACCAAGGATGAGTGCCGTCACTGCGGTCAGGACATGGGCGCTCACTTCTCGCGCATCGTGCCAATGGGCTATTTCTGCAATTCCTGCGGCAAGCCGTGGGCGGAACAGGATGGAGTTTAACTAAATAAATTTCCCGCGCCGGCCAGTAACCGGACGCGGGATTGAAACAACGCAAAACCAATAAACGAAACAGCATGAAACAACAAGCACCAATTCAGAACATCACCATCAAACCACCGAATTTCGGCACGGCGGTATTCAACATTCGCGGGGCTGCGCCGCTCGTCATTCACCGCTTCTCGGCGAAGACAAAGCTGCAAATGAAAGAGAAAATGGAAACCGGCAAAGCGTCATCCTCCAAGAAAAACCGCGAGGCAAAATCCACCGACGACACCTACGCGGAAGCGAAGTATGTCAGCAATGAAGGATGGGAGGGTTTCAACGCCTCCGCGATCCGCAACGCGATGATTTCCGCGTGCCGGCTGGTTGGCTTCAAGATGACGCTGGCGAAGATGTCCATGTTTGTCGAGGCCGACGGCTGGGACGCGACCGAGCCACAGATTCCACTGGTGCGGATTTACGGCAAGAGTGTGAAGCAGGAGGACATGGCGCGCGTGGAAACAGGCCAGCCGTATGTGACGGTTCGCGCCGCGTATCACGACTGGAAGGCAAAGATCAAAATTCGTTGGGACGCGGACCAATTCACTTCCGGCGACATTGCGGCCCTTCTCTCCCGCGTCGGTTTGCAAGTTGGCATCGGTGAGGGTCGTCCTGATTCCAAGAACAGCGCGGGCATGGGTTGGGGTTTGTTCACGATTGAAAATGTTTGAGGCATGGCAGGAATGGATGGGCCGTGCGGGGACTGGCGAGGCAGGTCTTTACGCGGCAGGAAAGGCGTGGAACTGGCGGGCAAGGCGAGGTTGGGCTTGGCACGGCGATGCAAAGCAGGCGCGGACGGGAGAGAAAAGGCCAGGCATGGAGCGGTTCGACTCAGCAAGGCAAGGCAATGCAGGCAAGGCGGGACTCGGTCGGGGATGGAATGGAGCGGAGGTGAAATGCAAGGCGCGTCGAAGCAGGCATGGCAAGGCGCGGCAAGGCCTCGCGCGGCGTGGCATAGCAATGCAGGTAAGGCAAACAAATGAACATACGGAAAAACACAACTGAAGTTTTCGCGGAGTTGATGCGAATCAGCAAAGCGAATCGCGGGAATCTCACACCGGAAGCGGTGTTGAAAAACGCCCGTTCAGAATCATCACCAATCCATGACCGCTTCACTTGGGACAACACTGTTGCGGGTGAGAGATACCGGCTGATTGAAGCCGCAATGCTCATCCGCACAGTGAAAGTTTCGGTGGAGATGCACGATCAAGACGATCTAATCGTGACCAGGGCGTTTGTGAACGTGGCCAGCAACGCCCGCGACCGCGACGACGACACATGTGCATCTGGTGTGTATGTGCCGATTGAGGTTGCGCTCAAGGTGGATGACTACCGCACTCAGATGTTGGAGAACGCTGGGCGAGAGCTTGGCGCATTCCGCCGGAAATATGCGGTCCTCAAGGAAATGGCTGGGGTGTTTGAAGCGATTGACCGTTTGCAACTGCAACTCACATGAACAAGCCAGTCACCACCAAGTTAATCCTGATCGCGCAAATCACGATTGACGCCGGGACGCAGGTCAGGGCCGCGATCAATGAAGATGTTGTTGCTCAATACGCCGACGCCATCGACGCCGGGGACACATTCCCAAACGTCGTCACTTACCACGATGGGGCGAAATGGTTCTTGGCTGATGGGTTTCACCGACTACTCGCCGTCAAGCGGTTGGACCATGAAACCATCCGCTGCGAGGTCCATCAAGGCACGCGGGCTGATGCTCTGAAATACGCGCTCTCAGCTAATTACAGCCACGGCCTGCCGCGAACCAATGCCGACAAGCGTAAGTCGGCGCAGATTGCTTTGACTGAATGGCCGAAACTCAGCAACCGGGAACTGGCGAGGATTTGTGCGGTTTCGGATATGTTCATCGCAACGGTGAGAAAACAACTGCAAGGCGATTGCAGTTCATTGCATCCCGAGACCCGCATCGGTGCAGACGGCAAAGAGCGCAAGATGCCCAAGAAACAATCTCCCAAGCCCGCCACAGGTAAAGCTTCTGATTCCAAGGAGGAAACAGGCGGGTCTTCAATTCAGGAAGCCACGATAACGCCATCCAAAGACGCCGATTTTCGCGAGGCTTTGGGCGTGGGCGTCAGTGGCGCGCGGAACTGGTTCGCTTCGCAGGTGGAGGACATTGCTGGCGCGATCATTGACGATGCGAGCGACGAGCAGTTAGCGGCGGCAATCTCACAATGGGAAGTTGAACTCAGGAAGCTGCGGGCGGCGCAGAAGCAAAGGAAGGCGGTATGACAAAAAGACAACGAATCGAGCACAAGATCGGAAACCAAATGCGGAAAGCCAGATTGCTCCGGCTCTATTACAAAACGAAGCCGGCCAAGAATGGATGGATTCCGCTTGGCGGAGTTTGCCAGAACGGAGCGCACACTTTTGAATCTGGCATTCCATACTACGACCGCACGCCGGCGCTTTCCACGCCATGACCCTCACCCGCTTTCACACCGCACAAGAGAAGGAATACGACATGGAAGCCGAAATGCAAAAGGGCGATGCAAAGCGCGATGTGGAGAAGGGGATGACTTCAAGACGCCGCAGCAGGTTTGGAAGGATTCGGCGGAGGCGTGGAGTCTTAGAGCGGCTGTTTTTAGGAGTATGGCGAATAACTCAGACAACCCGCTAACACGTAGCCACTTCATGCATCAGGCAATCGAAGCCGAAACCTGGGCCGCTGAAGATGAGGCGCGGGCGGAGAAGGTGAAAGGGGCGGCATGAGCATCCCCTTAATCATCTACCTCGTCATCGGCCTGGTGCTGATTCTCGCAATCCTCAAAGCCGCGCATGAAGCGGGGTTGAAATGAACATGCAACGCTTCACCAATCCGCTCCGCGAACCAATCGACCACGATGCCGAGCTTGAGCGGGAACTTGAAAAGGCTGACGTGGAAATCTCAATCAAAAGAAATGAACACCATGAACACCATCACACCACTCAGACTACTACCCCACTGGTCTTGGCTCCCAAGCCTTGAAACCATTCGCCGCTTCTCAACCATTCGCCCGCCGGAAAGAAGCACGGGCGCACCGAGTCAATCCGGCTGGCAATTCGCCGGTGAGATTCCGATGAAGGAGTTCATCAGCCGGGAGGTTCAACGCACGCCGGGAGTTAGCGAAGAGGCGGTTCGCCGACGCGTGTCGCGCGGCTACTATCCGGGGTTGAAGGTGCGTAAAACGCATTACGAATCATACGTCAGCGTGAAATGAAATCACACCTTCAACTGCTCCTGCGCGAGCTTGACCGGGCGGACCTCGAGGACGCGGTGAAAGCAGTCATTCAACGCGAGATCGAGACGCTGCTGGGCCGTAATGCCCGCGAGATTTTGGAGTTGATTGAGGTGTCGGAGGAATTGGCAAAGGAAATAACAAAAACATGAACACGAACACAGCAATAGTTAAGAACACACCACAAACAAAGCCATCAGCCTTAAACCTGATGGCTTCAAGGTTGAGCGTCGAGCCGGCAAAGCTTCTCGACACACTCAAGAGCACGGTCTTTCAGAAGGCAACCAACGAGGAAATGCTGGCCCTCGTCACGGTCGCCAATGAATACGACCTGAATCCATTCCTGAAGGAGATTTACGCATTCCCCGCGAAGGGCGGCGGCATCGTGCCGATTGTCTCTGTTGATGGTTGGAACAAGATGCTGATTCGCCAGCCCGCGTTCGACGGCATCAAGTTCGCGTTTGGCTACAAGGAGGACGGCAGCCTCGACAGTTGCACGGCGACCATCTTCATCAAGGACCGCAGCCATCCGGTTGAAATCACCGAATACTTCGACGAGTGCAAACGGAACACCGATCCTTGGAACAACATGCCGCGACGGATGCTGCGCAACCGAACGCTGTGTCAGGCGTCCCGTGTTGCCTTTGGATTCTCCGGCATCCACAACGACGACGAGGCGCAGTCGTTCATTGATGTGTCGTCGTCTCCCGTGCCGTCAGAACCGCCACCGAAGATGATTGCGGTCGCAAGTGATACCAGGCCGTCCGCGCGCGCAGAGCTTGAGGCCGTCGTGCTCGGCGCAGGCTTCACGTTTGAGCAGCTTCGCGCGTTCGGTGAGGCTTCAGGCAACATCAAGGACGCGAGCAGCGTCGGCGCGTTCTCTGAAATCTCCGAGGATGACGCCAAGCGGCTCGTCCGCGCGAAGGTTGGGCTTCTCAATTCACTGAAGTTGCAGACGGAAGGGGGTGAGAAGTGAAACTTGAAATACACCTCGCATCCGTGAAGGTGATGCGGTCGCACGACTACTGTCATTTCGAAGTTAATCTGTCGGCGTCGATTGACTGCCCGCCTGAATCTCCTGAATGGTTTCAACATGTGGACGGCCTACGAAAGAACGCGGCAAGGCTCGCAGACAAGGCTGTTGAGCAATACAAGGTCGCAAAGGCGGCACACCAATCCGAGGAAAGTTCATTTGACTCCATGCGCTACGCGGCGGAAAACGCGATGAGAACGCCGGAGGCTGAGCGCACACCCAATGAAATGGCCGCTATTAAAGCGCTGGCGGATGCTCGCTTCTCACAGCGGCATTACGACTACCAAGACGACTGGGAGGAGTATCAATGAACGCCAAATTAGTTTCAAAAATAAACGAAATCCATGCCGTCGTCGTGAATGGAAGCCCGTCCAATGACGAGCTTGTGAGGCGCGCCCGCGCTGTCGTGGATGCTCGCCACTACAACGGAGACGACGGTTGGGATAAACTCAAGAATGCCATTAGTGAGCTTGAGGGGCTTGTTGGGAGGACGCAATGAGCAGGTTCTACATGACCGACGAGGAAAAGCGCGGATTTGAAGCGCAGCAGCGGCACGACTACCACGGCCGATACGACGGCGGGTATGACTACCAACAAGGATGGGACGAGGCTGCAAGAGAGGAGCGCCGACAATCTGACCGGCGCGAAGAAGAAAGGCAGCAACAAGAAGCAGAGGAGCGCGACGAGGAAAGACGCCGGCACGATGCGATGATGCAGCGCCAGCAAGAAGAACAGGAACAATACGAGGCGCAACAAATGGCAGACGAGCAGGCACGACAAGAAGCCGAGCAAGAATCACAGATGGCTCAGGAGGCGCAACCATGACCAACTCCCTATCCCTCGTCTCCGTCACAATCGAGCCCGGCCAACTTCCTGTCTTTTCGCTGAACGCTGGCGCGTTTGACCTGAAAGAGCAGGCGCTAACCCGTGGCTGTCTTATTGGCAAAGTCACCAACACGACCGAAAACGTCACCGCTGTCGAAGCTCAGAAGGAACTTAAGCGCGTCGCGCAGATGTTCGAGAAGGAGCGCAAGAAGCTCAAAGAACCGATCATCGAAGCGGGCCGCAAGCTCGACCGGCTTGTGCAGACTGAAGTTGACGAGGTTGAGCGCGAGCTTGGGCGAATCTCCGCGCTCACGTCGGAGTTTCAGCAAGCTGAAGCTCGCCGCATCCGCGAGGAGGAGGAGGCGCAACGGCGGGAACTGGCGAGGATTGAGGCGGAGAAACAGGCGGAGTTTCAGCGAATCGCACGAGAGCAGGCTGAGCGCGATCTGGCTGCGCGCAGGGCGCAGGAGGAAATTGAGCGCAAGGCACGCGATGAGCGCGAAGCCGCCGCTAAAGCTGCCAGAGACGCCACAAACAAAGCGCAGCGGGAGGCAGCGGAAAAGATGCTTGAAGCCGCAGCGAAGGCCGAGGAAGCCAACCGCATCGAACGCGAGCGGTTGGAAAAAGAATCAGCCGCCCGCGCCGCAGAGGAAATGAGGCTTGCCAATGAGCGCGCCGCCGCAGCATCAATCATCGAAGCCAAGCCAATCGAATCATCCCGCGTCTCTGGGCAGGTTGTGAAAACCGAATGGGACATTCAAATCGTCAACCCTTACGACCTCGCCAAGTTTCACCCCGACTGCGTGAAGATTGAGCCGATGCTGACGCCTATCAAGGCCGCATTAAATGAGGGCCGCGAGCTTCGCGGGGTGAAGGCGGTTAAGCGCATCTCCGCTGATGTGCGGGTGAGAACGCAGCATGTCATTGAGGTGTGAAATGTTTAAGCTGACTGACTTCAATGCCAAAATTCAAAGCCAGATCGCAGCACAACTTGACGCTGACCGTCTTCGTGCCGTGGAAACCAAAAAGCCCAAACCGCCTGTTGCGCAAACATTGGAGTGTGGTGAGCGCCAACGCCAAATTCGCAAAGGCAAGCTGGTTGTTGTCATTGATCTCATCGCCGCACGCCACCGATTGCTTGATTGCGATAACAACGTTGGTTCATTCAAACCACTCCGAGACGCCATCGCTGAATCCATCGGCATAGATGACGGAGATTCACGCATTAAATGGAGCTACGGGCAAATCCAGACGCAGGGTGAGGAGGGGGTGATTGTGAGAGTGAGTGTTTTATGACAACGCCACCAAAACCAAAGAAGCGGAAACCGGCAGAGGCTGCCCCGTGCGGGTCTTTTTATTGGCCGCTCTGGAAACACATGGCTGACAATCACTCGCTCACACTGCTGGATTCTGAGTGCGAGGACATTATTCAAGTCGCCAGCAAAATCTTAAAGCGGGTGAGCCGTATCCGAAAATTCAGGTGAGTGTTTTATGAAGCCCGCCTTTTTCCTCAACATTGATATTCTCGGCGTCTGCAATCTCGCCTGCCCGACCTGCCCGCATGGGAATGATGATCGCACCTTGACGCCGCGAGGGATGATGGACCTTGAATTGTTTGAGGCGATTCTAGACAAGGCGCAGCGTGAATGCACGGTCACGGGCGTTGGTTTGTTTTCCTGGACTGAGCCTTTGTTGCATCCACACTGCGCTCTCTTTGTCACGGCCTGCAAGCTGCGCGGCATTCCCTGCCATCTCTCAACCAACCTGAACAACATCCGCAACCTGGATGCAACGCTGCGGGCTGGGCCGGACACGTTGCGTGTGTCGGTGAGTGGATCCACGAATGAAACTTATCAACAAACGCACGCGCGCGGCGACGTGGAGCGGGTGAAGGACAATCTCGTTTTGCTTTGGCAGAGCGTGCCGGTGCGCCAAGGGACGATCCAGGTGACAGTTTTTTGGCATCGCTACAAGCACAACGCGAACGAGGAGGATTTCATGCGGGAGTTTGCGACCGACCTTGGATTCAAATTTGAGACGTGCGAGGCGTATTTAATGCCGTTGGAAACTGTGTTGCGGCGGTGGAGTGGTGAGCGGGCGATGTTGGTGATTGAGGAACTGCTTTGGACGCCGTTACAGGTGGCGAAGCAACGGTGCGAACCGCACGCCGGCATGCCATGTCGTTTGCAAACGCGCGAGATAACCATAGACGCCAACGGTGGGGTGCATCTGTGTTGCGCTTTATATGATCCCAAGCTTTCGCTCATTGGAAGGTTTCTCGACATGACGTTGGCTGACATTCAGGCGCGGAAGATTATGAGCGAGCAATGCTCAACCTGCCTCAAGGCTGGTGGGCATGTTTACGCAACGTTCGGTTGGAAGCGTCGGGAGCGATGGCAGCAAAAGCTGGGCAATTTACGTGCGAAAATCAGAAGTTGGATGTGAAAACTATGGCGAAACCTAATGCCTACATGAAAATCTATTGGGGTGATCTGCTCAAAGACACACCACACCTCGACGCTGAGGGGTTCGGCTCGTATGTGCTTCTTTTGGGCGCTTATTGGTGTAGGGGTGGCCCACTTCCCGACGATGACCAATTCCTTCGCAATGTCGCGCGCTGCCCTACCGAACATTGGATGCGAATGAAGGGCAGGTTAGCTGAGTTCTTTCATGTTGAGGCTGGCCTGTGGAAACATAAACGGGTTGAGAAGGAGCTTGCCGCAGCGGAGGAGGAATATCGCCTGCAATGCGAGCGGACCAAATCCGCAACCGAGGCAAGACAACGTAACGTTGAACGTAACGACCAACGTAACGTTGACGTAACGTCCACCGTTACGAAAGACGTAACGACTATCGTAACGATGACCCAATCAGAATCAGAATCAGAATCAGAATCAAAGTCAGAATCAGAACTCGATAAAGCCGACAAAGCTTCCGGTTCGACAAAGCCGACAAAGCTCTCTGCGAGGCAAAGGGAGGCGGCAAGGCAGGCTGAGGATGCGCTTAAGGGTGAGTGGATCAATGATGCCGGTAAGTGGGTTAATCGAATCAAGCGAGACGCGGGCAAGGTTGAACGTGTGATGAATGAGGTTTGCGATGCAATCAAGGAAGGGCGCATAGCTGGCACGCCAGCGGCGTATGCGGAGGATTGCTGGAAAAGGTTCACATGAGCGAGGGTCGCGCAGGATGCGGCAAGGAATCTTTTTTCCAACCCACCCCCAGCAAGGTCCTCCTGTGC
>Ga0315912_10004783_pt1 | contig 12645 bp, 11 predicted proteins | sample VfabasoilMG_FD_204469 | JGI IMG/M metagenome (GOLD analysis project Ga0315912, IMG submission 204469) | Garden soil microbial communities collected in Santa Monica, California, United States - V. faba soil | ecosystem: Environmental > Terrestrial > Soil > Garden | place: USA: California... | reverse complement strand
GTCGTCGACACCGGCGCCGCGCCCGCCCTTGGGCGCCGGAGCGAGATCCGCTCGCGAGTGCTGCGACTGCCCTGGTGCGGCGGCCTCGGGCCGCTGCTCGTCCCATGGCTTGCAACGTGGCGCGTCGCCGCCGTCACCATTGCCGTGCTCGCGGCCTCGGCGATCTCGGCACGCTGGGTCGCGCCCGCATTGACGATGTCGTCATCGATGGTCGTCTTCGCCGTCTCCTATCTCGCATTCGGTCTGGCCGCCGCGCTTGCCTGGGCGATTCCCTCACCTGCCATTCTCCGTGCCCTGCCGCTGCGTCCCGTCGTCGTCGCCCTGGTAGAGATAGGCGCTCGTGCAACGGCGGGATGCGCGCTCCTCGCCATGCTGCCGCTGGCGGCATTGCCCATCGACTTCCTCGTCGATCCGAGGGGCTGGCCGATGATCGCGGGGGGCGTCGGATTCGCGGCGGCGAACGCGGCGCTCCGCTGGCGCTGCGCCACGACGGCCATCCCGGTCGGCGGCTTCGGAGGCGTCACGGCCACGCGCATCCTCCTCACGTGGCTGCAATCTCAGATCATGCTGCTCGTCACGGCCGATGGCGCAATCATCTGCAGCAACGAGCTTCGCTGGCGCTGTGGCCCTGTCGTGCCGTTCCTCATCCTCTGGTGGGCGCTCGCCGGGATCGCCTTCATTCTCGCCACTCGGCGGTACGCGAAAACTTGACGGTTCGCCGAGAAATCGCTAGATTCCGTCAACACATCACAGGCAGAGGAGCGGGCGTCGAGAGTAGCGCGCGAGCGTGAAGGCGGCCCCGCCGAAGCGGTCGCGGCGAAGGCCGGGACGCTGGATCGGACGGCGAGATGCTTCCGGTCTGTCGGGGAGTCGAGCTCCCCGGAGCGCTGGCCTGCTCGGACGAAGCGACGAGCGTCGCGAGGCATGCACCCTCAGGAGGGGCGCGCGCCCGCACGCTGGGCCTTCTCCGCGCCGGGCTCGCACCTCCGCCGTCACCCGAGCCCAGGCCCATGACTTCTCTCGGTTCGCTCGAATCGCTCGCCCTCGAGCTCGTCGAGGCGCGCTCACCTTCCGGCGAGGAGGGCCCCGCGCTACACGTTGCGGAACGTGCGCTGCGCGAGGCGAGCCTCTCCGTCGAGCGCCAGATCGTCGGCGGGCCCGAGCGCTACAACCTCTTCGCATGGCGAGGTCGTCCGCGCTTCGTCCTCACCACGCATCTCGACACCGTCCCCGGCGATCTCCCCGTCCGCGTCGGCGACGACGTGCTGCATGGCCGCGGATCCTGCGACGCGAAGGGCATCGCTGCCGCGATGATCTCGGCCGCCGACACGCTCGTCGCGGGACGCCACGACGACTTCGGCCTGCTGTTCGTCGTCGGCGAGGAGACGACGAGCGACGGCGCCATCGCTGCGAACGAGCTCGTGCGCGACGGCTCGCTCGGCTGGACTCCAGAGGCGTGCGTCTTCGGCGAGCCCACCGGCCTCTCGTGGGTCACCTCGCATCCCGGCGTCCTCATGGTCGCGCTGCACGCGCGCGGCGAGGCGGGCCACTCTTCCCAGCGCGACGCCGGGCGCTCGGCGACGCACGCACTGCTCGACACGCTCGATCGCATCCGGCGCGAGCCCTGGCCGGGCTCCGATCTCGGCGAGACGCGCCTCAACGTCGGGCGGCTCGAAGGCGGATCCGCCGCCAACGTCGTCGCCGAGTCTGCCCGTGCCGACGTCATGTTCCGCGGCGGCGTCGAGCCGAGCGCGCTGCTGCCCAGACTCCGGGATCTCGCAGGCGAGACCGCGCTCGACGTCACCTGCTCGTCCTCGCCGATGCGCTTCGAGACGCCGGAGGGCGCGCCTTCCCATGCCGCCTGGTTCTCGACCGATGCCCCGTTCCTCTCGGCGCTGGGACGACCGTTCCTCTTCGGCCCCGGCGACATCCGTCACGCGCATGCGGCCGACGAGCACGTGCGCCTCTCCGATCTCCGCGCCGCCCGCGACGCCTACGTCGCCTGGGTGAAGGCGCAAGGGAGCCGTTCCTGATGACCTCGTCGAGCTCACGCATTCCCGTCGCGATCCTCGGCGCCACCGGCGTCGTCGGACAGCGACTCCTCGCCCTCCTCGCCGATCATCCGGTGTTCGAGGCGGCCGAGCTGATCGCCTCCGACAAGTCCGCCGGACGCAGCTACGCCGATGCCGTGGACTGGCGCCTGCCGGGCGAGATCCCGCGCGACATCCGGGATCGCATCGTGCGGCCGCTCGACACGGCTGCCATCGAATCGCCCGTCGTCTTGTCCGCCCTCTCGGCCTCGCTCGCGCAGGACGCCGAGGAGGAGCTCGCACGGCGCGGCAAGGCCGTCGTCTCGAACGCGAGCGCGCACCGCATGGACGCGGACGTGCCGCTGCTCATCCCCGAGATCAACGCCGAGCACGTCGCAGCGCTCGCCGCGCAGCGCCGCCGGCGCGAAGGGCCCGGCTTCATCGTCACGAACCCGAACTGCTCGACCGTCGCCGTGGCCTTCGCGCTGGCGCCCATCCATCGCGCGTTCGGCGTCCGTCGCGCCACCATCGTCACGATGCAGGCGCTCTCGGGCGCGGGCATTCCCGGCGTGCCCTCGCTCGCCATCGCCGACAACGTCATCCCGCACATCGAGGGCGAGGCCGACAAGATCGAGACCGAGCCTCGCCGCATCCTCGGGCGCTGGAGCGACGATCGCTTCGAGGACGCGCCGATGATCCTCGGCGCGCAGGTGCATCGCGTCCCTGTCTCCGACGGACATCTAGCGGCGATCTCCCTCGAGACCGATCGCGCGTGCACGCCCGAGGACGCCGCGCAGGTGCTCCGCGAGTTCCGCGGCGAGCCGCAGGAGCTTCAGCTCCACAGCGCGCCGGAGCGACCCATCCACGTGCTTTCGGGCGCGCGGCCTCAGCCCGCGCTCGATCGCTCGCGCGAGAACGGGATGGCGGTGAGCGTCGGCTCGATCGCGCGCTGCCCCGTCCTCGGCCTGCGGCTCGAGGCGCTCGTCCACAACACGATCCGCGGCGCGGCCGGCGCGGCGCTCCTGAACGCCGAGTGGCTGCACGCGCGCGGCCTGCTCGACGCAGCCGTCGGGCATCGCGCCGGAGGCTCGCGATGATCGTCACGAAGTTCGGCGGCACGTCCGTCGGCAACGCCGAGCGCATCAAGCAGGTCGCGCGCCTCGTCTGGGAGCGCCGCGAGCGCGGGCCGGTCGTCGTCGTCTCCGCCCTCGGCGGCGTGACGAGCCGGCTGCTCGACACCATCACGTCGGCCGCGGCCCGCGACGACGTCGCGCGCGCGGCCCACCTCTCGTCGCTGCGCGAGCTGCATCTCGCGGCCGTCGATGGCCTGGGACTCTCGTCGTCCCGCAGGGAGCGCGCGCGCAACGCCGTGCTCCAGGGCCTCGGCGCCATCGACGACGCGACCTGCGGGATGCTGCTGCTCGGCGAGCAGACACCGCGCGCGTCCGACGCGGTCGCCGCGATGGGCGAGCTGCTCTCGCACGTGCTCGTGGCGCTCGCGCTCGAGGAGATCGGCGCCGATGCCGTCGCCGTGGATCCGCGCCTCGTCATGCGCACGGACGCGCGCCACGGATCCGCCGAACCCGATCGCGCGGCGCTCGCCGAGCTCACGCTGCACCACCTCGCGCCGCATGTCGCCGCGGGACGCATCCCCGTGACCGGCGGCTACGTCGGCGCCACGGAGGACGGCGTCACGACGACGCTCGGTCGCGGCGGCAGCGACTACTCCGCGAGCCTCCTCGGCGCGGCCCTCGGCGCGGAGGAGGTGCAGATCTGGACGGACGTGCCGGGAATGATGACGGCCGATCCGCGCGTCGTCCGCAACGCGCGCACGCTCCAGCGCGTGAGCTTCGCGGAGGCCGCCGAGCTCGCCTACTTCGGCGCGCGCGTGCTGCATCCCGCGACGATAAGGCCCGCCGTCGAGCGCTGCATCCCCGTCCACGTCCTCGACACGTTCCATCCCGAGCTCGGCGGGACCATCGTGGACGACGAGGGCGACGACGCGCCGGATGCGCGCGTGCGCGCGGTCGCTTGGAGGAAGGGCATCGCCATGATGTCCATCGGCTCGCCGCGCATGCTGGGCTCGCACGGCTTCCTCGCGCGCGTGTTCGACGTCTTCGGTCGCCACGAGACCGCCGTGGACGTGGTCACGACCTCGGAGGTCTCCATCTCGGTGACGGTCGATCAGGTCCAGCGGCTCGACGCCATCCAGCAGGATCTGTCGGCATTCTGCGAGGCGCGCATCGAGCGCGGCCGCGCGCTGGTCTGCCTCGTCGGACGCGGCCTGCTCGAGAGCCCGCGCCTCGTCTCCGACGTGCTCGCGACGCTCGATCCCATCCCGCTGAGGATGTTCTGCCTCGGCTCCTCCGACATCAACCTCACCTTCGTCGTGGACGAGTCCAACGCCGAGGAGGTCGTCCAACGCCTCCACGCGCGATTCCTGGAGAGCGCATGAAGACCTCGCTGACGCTGGCTTCCTGCGGCGTGGGCCGCATGGGCTCGCTCGTCGCCGCCGTCGCGCGCGAGCGCGGCCACGCCGTCCCGCTGCGGCTCGACTCGAAGAGCAACGTCGAGGGCTCGGGCCTCTCGCCCGAAGCGCTGCGCGGCGTGGACGTCGTGCTCGAGTTCTCGCGGGCCTCGGCCGCCCTGCTGAACGCGCGGCGAGCCGCCGAGGCCGGCTGCGCCGTCATCGTCGGCACGACCGGCTGGGCCGACGAGAGCCGAGCGCGCGAGGAGCTCATGCGCCTCGCGCAGGCGCACGGCGTGGGCATCATCGCCGCGCCGAACTTCTCGCTCGGGATGCGCATCCTGAGGCAGCTCGTCGAGGCGGCGGCGCGGGCCGCGGGCCATGACGACGAGCTCGACGTCTGGATCGAGGAGAGCCATCACGCGGGCAAGGCGGATCATCCGAGCGGCACCGCGCTCATGCTCGCGCGCACGGCGCTCGAGCACCTGCCGCACAAGCACGAGCTGCTGACCGAGCTGCCCCCGGGCCGCGTGCCGAGGGATCGGCTGCTCGTCACGTCGTCGCGCGGCGGCTACGAGCCGGGGCTCCACCGCATCGTGATCGACGGCGAGGACGAGTGCATCACGCTGGTCCACCAGGCGCGCTCGCGGCGCGCGTTCGCATCGGGTGCCGTGCGCGCCGCCGAGTGGCTGGCGGGACGCAAGGGCTGGTACACGCTGGACGACATGCTGGCCGGCGACGGCCGAGGAGGTCTCTCGTGACGAGCAAGCTTCAGCTCTCCGGCGCCGGCACGGCGCTCATCACACCGTTCACTCATGCGGGCGACATCGACGAGAAGGCGTTCCGCGCGCTCGTGCGACGGCAGGTCGAGGCCGGCATCCGCATCCTCGTGCCGTGCGGCACGACGGGCGAGTCGGCGACGCTCTCGCCGGCCGAGAAAGAGCGCCTCGTCCGCATGACGATCGAGGAGGCGCGCGGGCGAGCGCACGTCGTCGCGGGCACCGGCAGCAACGACACGCGGCAGGCCGTCGAGCAGGCTCGCGCGGTGCGCGAGTGGGGAGCGGATGCCGCGCTTTCGCTCGCGCCGCCCTACAACAAGCCGCCGCAGGACGCGCTCGTCGATCACTTCACGGCCGTCGCGGAGGGCGCGGGGATTCCCGTCGTCGTCTACAACGTGCCGGGCCGCGTGGGCTGCAACCTCGAGGCCGCGACGACGCTCGCTCTCGCGAAGGTCCCGGGCATCGCCGGGGTGAAGGAGGCCGCCGCGAACATGTCTCAGGCGATGGAGATCCTGCGCGCCGCGCCCGCGGGGTTCGCCTTCCTCTCGGGCGAGGACGCGCTGACGTATCCGTTCCTCGCGATGGGTGGTCACGGCGTCATCTCCGTCGTCGGCAACGAGGCGCCCGGACTCCTCTCGCGCATGGTGGACGGCGCGCTCGCAGGCAAGTGGGACGACGCGAAGTCGCTCCACTTCAAGCTGCTTCCGCTCATGGAGGCGAACTTCTGCGAGTCGAATCCGATCCCCGTCAAGTACGCGATGTCCGAGCTCGGCCTCTGCGAGAACGTGCTGCGGCGCCCGCTGCGTCCGCTCGTTCAAGGGAAGCGCGCGCTCATCGACGGCCTGCTGAAGGGGCTCGAGATCGAGGGCGAGGCGTCGTGAGCGCGTCGCTGCGCGAGCGGATCCAGGCGCTCGTCGATGCCGGCTCATCGGCCCACGGCGAGGACGCGCGCGCGGCGGTGCGCGAGCTGATCGCGGCGCTCGAGTCGGGCGAACTGCGGGCGGCCACGCGCGAGGAAGGACGCTGGACCGTGCAGTCGTGGATCAAGCAGGGCATCCTGCTCGCGTTCCGCGCCGGCGCGATCGCGGAGCTTCCGCGCGCCGGCTGCCTCAGCTTCACCGACAAGGACACGTTGCCGCCGCGCGAGGCGACGTCCCTCGGCGCGTCCGTGCGCCTCGTCCCCGGCGGCTCGTCCGTGCGGGCGGGCGCCCACGTCGCGCGCGGCGTGACGCTCATGCCGCCGTGCTACGTGAACGTCGGCGCCTTCGTCGGCGAGGGCTCGCTGGTGGACTCGCACGCGCTGATAGGCTCATGTGCGCAGGTCGGCGCGCGCGTCCACGTCTCGGCCGCCGCCCAGATCGGCGGCGTGCTCGAGCCCGTCGGCAGCCTGCCCGTCATCGTCGAGGACGACGTCGTCGTCGGCGGGAACTGCGGCGTCTACGAGGGCGTTCTCGTGCGCGAGCGCGCCGTGCTCGGCGCGGGCGTCATCCTCACGCGCTCGACGCCCGTCCAGGATCTCGTCCGCGAGGTCGTGCACCGCGCCGACGCCGACGGCGTGCTCGAGGTGCCGGCCGGTGCCGTCCTCGTGCCCGGCTCGCGTCCCGTCTCGACGCCATGGGGCCGCGAGCTGGGACTGCACGTCGCGACGCCGCTCATCGTGAAGTATCGCGATGCGGCCACGGACGCGAGGACGGCGCTCGAGGAAGCGCTGCGATCATGAGAGCCTCGGAGCACGAGCTCGTCGAGCGCTTCGGCTCGCCGCTGTTCGTCTACGACGCGGACGTGATCCGCGCGCGCTTCGGCGAGCTGCGCTCAGCACTTCCGGAAGCTTGCGACATCCACTACGCCGTGAAGGCGAATCCCTCGCTCGGCATCCTCGCCCTGCTGAGATCGCTGGGCGCGGGCGCCGAGATCGCGTCGCGCGGCGAGCTGCTCGCGGCGCGGGCCGCCGGCTTCCCGCCCGAGCGCATCCTCTGGGCGGGACCCGGAAAGACGACGAGGGAGCACGAGGACGCGGCGCGCGCAGGCATCGCCGCGATCCATGCCGAGAGCCACGAGGAGATCCGCCGACTCGACGCGCTCGGAACGAGGCTCGGCCGCCGCATCCAGGCGGGCGTGCGCGTGCACGTGCCGTTCTCCGCGGGCGAGAGCACGCGCATCATCGGCGGGGCGTCAGCGACGAAGTTCGGCGTGCCGGAGCCCGAGGCGCTGGAGCGCGCGCACGAGTGGGCGCGGCTGCCCGGCGTCGAGCTCCGGAGCGTGCACGTCTTCAACGCGTCGAACGTGCTCGACGCGACGGCGCTCGCGGCGTCGGCGAGGCGCACGCTCGATCTCGCGGCGAGCCTCGCCGAGCGCGGGCTTCCGATCGAGCGCGTCGATCTCGGCGGCGGGCTCGGCGTGCCGATGTCGTCGAGCGAGAAGCCGCTCGATCTCCCGGCGCTCGGTCACGCTCTCGGTGCAGCACTCGACGTCGTGCGTCGCGAGCGCGGGTTCGCACCGCGGCTGGTCGTCGAGCCTGGCCGCTTCCTCGTCGCCGAGTGCGGCCGCTACCTGATGCGCGTCGTGGACGTGAAGACGCATGACGGCGTGGACTTCCTGGTCTGCGACGGCGGCATCCATCACCTGCTGCGGCCCGCGCTGGTCGGCCAGCCCCATCCCGTCGAGGCCGTGACGCCCCTCGGCCCGACCAGGCCGCAGCGCATAGTTGGTCCGCTCTGCACGTCGCTCGACGATCTCGGCGAGCATGACCTGCCTTCGCTGCGCGCTGGCGATCTCGTCGCCGTGACGCGCGCGGGCGCCTACGGCTTCACCGAGGCGATGCCGCTGTTCCTCAGCCATGCCCGGCCGGCCGAGATCCTCGTGATGGACGGCGTGCCCCACGTGGTCCGCGCTCGCGTCGAGCCGGAGGAGTGGCTCGAAGGACAGCGCATCCCGGAGGCGCTCAGGGCGACGACTCCCTGACGACGCTCTCGGCGACCTTCGTGATCATGCCGTTGCCGACGCTCACGTCGACGTCGCCGCGATGGATCCCGGCCGTCGTCGCGCGCAACCTGAACGTGAAGACTTGCGACGAGCCGGCGGGGATCGACGTGCCGAAGGTGAAGCTCTGGATGCCGAAGACGCCGTAGCCGGTTCGGGACTTCGGCTCCGGATCCGTGGACACGACGGTGAACGCGTTGGCGTAGCTCTCCGCCAGGTCGATGTCGCCGACATGCACCTCGTCGGCCCGCTGGTTGCTGACCGTCACGACGAGATCGCTCTCCTGGCCGACGACCGCCTCCCCCGGCGCCGCGACCATCACCGTCACGTTCTCGGGCGGCTGAACGAGGCGATAGAGGATCACGCCGACGGCGCAGGCCGCGAGCACGCCGAGGATCGCGAAGATCCCGCAGCCGATGAGGACGCCGCGCCACGGAAAGCCCTTCCCTGCCGGGGGTTGCTGGCTGTTCACGGCATCTCCCATGCGCGACAGCCTACCAGGGATACCAAACGCCATCAGAATTGCGTTTAGCACTACTAAACGCTAAACTATCGGCGTGCAAGTCGATCGGCCCTTCTGGACGGAAATGCTCGAGCGCGCGTGGCGCTCGAGGCCGATCACGTGGCTTGCTGGCGTCCGCCGCTCGGGCAAGACCGTGCTGTGCCGTGCCCTGGGGGATGTCGAGTACTTCGACTGCGAGCTGCCTCGCGTGCGCCGGCTCATGGATGATCCCGAGGCGTTCCTCGACGATCTCGACGGTCGTCGCATCGTGCTCGACGAGATCCACCGCCTCGACGATGCGGCGCAGCTCCTGAAGATCGCGAGCGATCACCATCCGGCCACGCGCATCATCGCCACCGGCTCATCCACCCTCGGAGCGTCCGCCCGCTTCCGCGACACGCTGGCAGGCCGCAAGAGCCAAATCATGCTCGTGCCCGTGCTCGCGTCCGAGCTGACGGCGTTCGGCGACGCCACGATCGAGCGCCGCATGCTGCGGGGCGGCCTGCCCGCCATGCTGCTCTCCCCCGCGACGAGCGAGGCCGACTACCAGGAGTGGCTCGATTCGTTCTGGGCTCGCGACGTGCAGGTGCTCTTCCGCCTCGAGCGCCGTCACGCCTTCCAGAAGCTCGTCGAGCTGATCATGGCGCGCAGCGGCGGCATCTTCGAGGCGACCGCCTTTGCCCGGCTCTGCGAGGTCAGCCGCCAGACGATCGCGAACTACCTCGGGGTCCTCGAGGAGACGTTCGTCGCCCACGTCGTGCGACCGTTCAGCAGCCACAAGCCGACCGAGATCGTCGCGGCCCCGAAGGTGTATGGCTTCGACACGGGGTTCGTCTGCGTGCACCGAGGCTGGGACAGCCTCCGCTCCGGGGACAAGGGCATCCTGTGGGAGCACGTGGTGCTCAACGAGATCCTCGGACGACTCCAGGCGGGCAGGTTGCGCTACTGGCGTGACAAGGCGGGTCACGAGATCGACTTCATCTGGGCGCTTCCCGGAAGGGATCCTGTCGCGATCCAGTGCCAGTGGAAGCACTCCGATGTCGATCCCGCGCCGTTGCGCGCCTTCCGCGGACAGCATCCCCGAGGCGAGAACTTCCTCGTCGTGTCGGACGCGCCGAGGCCCTCCTCTCGACGGATGGGGGACCTGAAGGTCCGCGTCGTCGGCCTGGAGCATCTCGTGCGAAGCCTCGGCGGATCGGAGGCATCGCCGGTCAACGAGGAAGAGTGAGGCCCCCGGCTCCCCCGCCATCGCGCAGGAGGCCGCGCTCAATCGTGTCGCATCGGGCGTTCGACCTGCTGCATCGCCATCATCCGCGCAGCGAGTGGACCCGCAAGACGCCCTATTGGTTCTGACGCGACAGCGTCCTCGGCCCGGATCCGAGGACTCGTGCTAGCGTGGGCCGTCCCCCCACCGCGTCCTACCTCACGCTCCCTAACGCACTTGGCGGGCCCGACCGGGCACGCGACGGAGGAGTCACATGAAGATGCGCGCTTCCCTCACGCTGATCCTCGCCGGCGGCCTCGTGCTCGCCGGCTGCAAGCCCGCGGCCGAGCCGCCGCCCGCCGCCCAGGCCGCGCCGGCTCCGAGGCCCAAGCGGCTGCTGACGATCACCTCGAAGTCGCCCGAGGCCGTCGCCGCCTACGAGAAGGGACGCGATCTCCGCGAGAACGTGCGGCAGGCCGAGGCGATGGAGCAGTTCCGCCAGGCCGTGGCGCTCGATCCCGAGTTCGCGCTCGCGACGGCGGAGCTCGGCACGCTCACGCCCGGCGCCGACGGGCTCGCGATGGTGCAGAAGGCCCAGACCATGTCGGCCAGCCTGCCCCCGGCTGAGAAGGGCACGATCGAGGCGATGCTCGCGCAGCAGCAGGGCGATGCGGCGCGCGCGCTCGAGCTGTGGCAGGGCGTCGCTGCCGCCGCGTCGGACGACTGGCACGCGCAGCTCCAGCTCGGCCAGGCGCTGAGCGAGCGACGCAGGCTCGACGAGGCGGCGCAGGCGCTCACGAAGGCCACGCAGCTCGAGCCCAAGGCGGGACCCGCCTGGAACACGCTCGGCTACGTGAGCCTCGCTCAGCGCAAGTTCGACGAGGCGATCTCCGCGTTCCAGAAGTACGCCGAGATCAATCCCGCCGAGCCGAACCCGAAGGACTCGCTGGCGGAGGCCTACATGATGGCGGGCCGTCTCGACGAATCCGAGAAGGCGTTCCAGGAGGCCGTCGCGACGTCCGCGTCCTTCCATCCCGCATGGCTCGGCGTAGCACAAGTGCGTGGGCTCCGCGCCGACTGGGCCGGGAGCATCGACGCGCTCGGCAAGGCGAAGGCCGCAGCCGCGCGGCCGCAGGACGCGCTCGAGTCGGACTTCTCGCTGGCATGGGTGCAGTTCGCGAAGGGTGACGCCGCAGCCGCCGGCAAGACGCTGGACGCGCTCGCCACGGCGGCGAGCACGGGCGGATTCCACGGGATGGCGGCATTCGCGCCCGTGGACAGGGCGAGGATGCTCGTGCTCGGCGGCAAGGCGTCGGATGCCCTGAAGCAACTCGACATCGCGGACGCGCGCGTGGCCGAGGGCAGTCTCCCCGGCGGCACGGCCGACGCCGTCACGCGCGCCTCGCTCGCGACGCGCGTCTCGGCGCTCGCGGCGACGAAGAAGACGGACGACGCGAAGGCTGCCCTCGCGAAGCTCCAGGAGCAGGCCGCGAAGTGGCCCGACAGCCGGCCCGTGCAGGCTCTCGTCCATGTCGCGGAGGGCGAGATCGCGCTCTCGACGGGCGATGCCGCCGGCGCGGTCACGCATCTCTCGGAATGCGCCGAGGACGAGTACTACTGCCGCTGGACTCTCGCCAACGCGCAGGAGAAGGCGGGCGACACGAGCGCGGCGACGGCGACGCGCGCGGCGCTCGCGTCCGCGAACCTCCGCGACGCCGGCTACCTGTGGTTCCACGCCAAGGTGGGAACCGCCGCAGCGGCGACGGCCGGGTTGTAGGCGGCGCCTCCCGGTCTCTGACACGCGCCCATGACGCGATGCCGATACACTGTCGCGTCATGGGCACTGTCGATCTGGGGCCTGTTTCGTGGGAGAGAATGACGCGTGCCGTGACCGACGTCCGCGATCGCCTCCTCCGAGCCACGGCGGCACTGGAACGCGCCGGCGTCCCGTACGCCGTGGTGGGCGGCCATGCCGTGGCGGCGTGGGTCTCGCGCGTCGACGAAGGCGCCGTGCGCAACACCCGAGACGTCGACCTGCTGCTCCGGCGCGCCGATCTCGACATCGCGAAAGCGGCCCTCGGCAGCGAAGGCTTCGTTCACCGCCACGCGGCGGGCATCGACATGTTCCTCGACGGCGGCCGGCCCAGCGCCCGGGACGCCGTGCACGTGCTGTTCGCCGACGAGAAGGTCCGCACCGAATACGCGCACGCCGCGCCCTCGGTGAGCGATTCGGAACAGGCGGAGCACTTCAGGATCGTGAGCCTCGAGGCGCTCGTGCGCATGAAGCTGACGTCGCACCGGCTGAAGGATCGCGTGCACCTCCTCGACATGATCGAGGTGGGCCTGGTCGATGACACCTGGTGCGATCGGCTGCCCACCGATCTCGCGGAGCGCCTCCGCTTCCTGCTCGATCACCCCGACGCCTGACGCGCGGGTCACTCGCTTCAGCGCGGCGGATCGACGATCAGCGGCTTGCCGGGCGCGACGTCGGTGAACTCCTGGCGCGTGCCGCCGGGGAAGCGCACGACGACGCGCTCGGCGCGCGTGCCCGCGGGCAGCGCGAAGACCGCGCGCAGGCTCGACTGCGACGCGAAGCTCCCGCCCGACAGGATCACGCGCGACTGCGTCATGCCTCCCGCCGTCACGTCGATGCGCGCCGCCATCCAGCGCGGCAGCGGCTTCGA
>Ga0315912_10004782_pt1 | contig 12648 bp, 12 predicted proteins | sample VfabasoilMG_FD_204469 | JGI IMG/M metagenome (GOLD analysis project Ga0315912, IMG submission 204469) | Garden soil microbial communities collected in Santa Monica, California, United States - V. faba soil | ecosystem: Environmental > Terrestrial > Soil > Garden | place: USA: California... | reverse complement strand
GCGAGTTCGCCGATGCGAATGGCGGTGAGCGGTGTGAGCTCGGCGGGCTTGATGACGATGGTGTTGCCGGCGGCCAGCGCGGGCGCGGCCTTCCAGGCGACCATGATCATCGGGAAGTTCCACGGGATGATGGCACCCACCACGCCCACGGGCTCACGCAGCGTGTACGTGAACCAGCCCGGGTTCACGCTCGTGGTGTCGCCGGTGAGTTTCGTGGCCCAGCCCGAAAAGTACTGGAAGCAGCGCGCCACGGTGTCGATGTCGATCAGGCGCGACTCGAAGATGGGTTTGCCGTTGTCGAGTGTCTCCAGGCGCGCCAGCTCGTCCGCGTTCTGCAGCACGAGGTCGCCCAGCTTCCACAGCACTCGCGCGCGGTCGCCGGCCTTCATCTTCGCCCACGGGCCGTCGAGCGCGGCGTGCGCGGCGCGCACGGCGCGGTCCACGTCTTCCACACCGGCTTCGGCCACCGTCGTGATGACCTCGTCGGTGGCGGGGTTCCGCGTCTGGAACGTGGCACCGGAGGCAGCGTCCACCGACTCCCCGTTGATGATGAGCCGGCCCGGCTTCACCGGAGCGAGCGTGTCGGACATCGTCAGGCCTCCACGGGGTCGTTGGCCCCGATGCGTGCGAGTTTGATCTGGTGGGCGTGCAGCCGGTCGTGTTCGGGCAGGCCCCACATCATGTCCGCGAACGGATGGCCGCGGCGCCACACGTCATCGGGCTGCGCCGGCACTTCCGAGAGCCGCAGCAGGAGCTGTTCGCGCAGCGTGTCGAGCCGGCGCAGCGCGTCGTCCCAGCCGTGCGCGCGCAGCGGGGACAGGTGCATTTCGTTCATCTCGTTCTCGGTGGCCTTGTCGTGGCCGGCCCACGAGCGCAACTGCCCGCCGAGCGTGCGCGCGAACTCCTCGAGCCGGACGCGATCGCGCTCTGATAGGTGCAGCACGATCTCCTTGATACTCCACTTGCCGGGCGCGATGGGGCGCTCGGCCAGGCCCGAGGCGAGCCCCTGGACAGCGGCCTTCACGCTCGCGCGTGCACGCTGCAACTCGAAGAGCAGCTCCTCGCGCGCGGTGGCCGATGCGCGCTGCACGGCGAATGCGGGCGGCACGGGGCGGTGCGCGCGTTCGCTCGCGCGGCGCGGAGCCACCGTGCGAGCCGCGCGCTGGATGGCCGACTTCACGGATTTCACTCGCTTCGTGACGCGCTTGCGCAATGCCTTGCGGGCCGAGGTGGCGCGCTTCTTCGCGGACTTCACGGCCCGCGTCACGCGCTTGCCCACACGCTTCGTGAGCGCCTTGCGGGCCGCCGTCGCCCGCTTCGCCGCCGACTTCACGCGCTTGCCGGCACGAGTGAGGCGTTTGGTCACGGCGCGCTTCGCCGACGCCACGCGCTTCTTCACGACGCGCTTCGCGACCGCGACCTTGAGCGCGCGCTTCGCCGAGGCGAGCTTCTTCGCCAGGCGCTTCCGAGCGGTGACGCGAGTGCGCGTGGCGCTGCCGCGCGCGGGCTTGGCACCCGGACGCGCGACACGCTTTCCACGCGCGTCTGTCCGGCGCTTCTTCCGGCTCACCTGCTTCTGCCCTGCGCTTGCCACGCGGTTCCCCGTTCGGTGTCCCGGCCCCGCGGAGGCCGGTTCCGTGTGCTTGGTGTCCCGGATCAGCTACTCCGGTTGGCCCGCGCCCGCGACGATCGCGGACGTGGTTGCCTGTGTGGTTACGACCCGACCGTCGCCGGTGGTGGCGAGTAATCGTAGACGCCGCGGCCGGTCTTCCGGCCAAGCCGGCCACCGGCCACGTACTGTTCGATGAGCGGACACGGGCGGAACTTCTCGCCCAGTGTGCGGTGCAGGAACTTGAGGATGGAGAGCCGCGTGTCGAGGCCCACCAGGTCCACGAGTTCGAACGGCCCCATCGGGTGATTGAGTCCCAGCTTGAGCGCCTTGTCGATGTCGGCCGCGCTCGCGATGCCCTCCTGCAGCATGTAGAACGCCTCGTTGCCGATCATGGCGTTGATCCGGCTGGTCACGAATCCCGGCGACTCGCGCACGGTCACGCACTCCTTGCCCATGCGTCCGGCGACTTCTTCGCACGTGGCGATCGTGCGGTCGCTGGTCTCGAGCGCTCGCACGATCTCGACCAGCTTCATGCGGTGCACGGGATTGAAGAAGTGCAGGCCCACCACCTGCGGCGCTCGCCGGGTGGCGGCGGCCATCTCGGTGATGCTGAGCGACGAGGTGTTGCTGGCGAAGATCGCGTGCGGGGGCGCGAAACGGTCGAGCTGGGCGAAGATCTCGATCTTCAACTCGATGCGCTCCGGTACGGCCTCGATCACGAGGTCGGCATGGCGCGCGGCCTCCTCGAGCGAGGTGACCGTGCGCAGGTGCTTGCGCGCCGTCATCGCCTCGTCGTCGGACACCTTGCCCGTCGCCACGCCCTTCTCGAGGATCGCACTGATCTCGTTGGCCCCGCGGTCCAGTTGGTCGCGGTTCGTATCCTGCAGCAGCGTGTCGTAACCGCCGAGCGCCGCCGCGTAGGCGATGCCCCGGCCCATGATCCCCGCTCCGAGGACGGCGATGGAGTGAAGGCTCACGCGCGGCCCTCGAGACGCGAGACGAGCTTCCACAACGCCGGGAACACGCCCGCGGCCAGCGCCGACTTGATGATGTCTCCGGGGATGAAAGGCAACAGCCCGCTCGCGAGCAGTGCGCCCTCCGGCACGAACCCGCTCAACTGAGCCAAGCCCAGCGCGAAGATGATCGTGCTGCCGAGCAGCATGGCGGCGAACATGGTGAGCGGCCGGCGATCCCAGCCGCGCTCGGCCAGCAAGCCGGTGAGCGCGGCAGCGAACGGGAACGCGATCAGGTAGCCGCCGGTGGGGCCGAGCAGCTTAGCGAACCCGGCCGCGCCGCCAGAGAAGAACGGCAGGCCCGCCGAGCCTTCGGCCAGGTACAGGCACATGGCCAGGAACGCGCGGCGCGAGCCGAGCACGGCGCCGGTCAGGAGTACGGCGAACGTCTGCCCCGTGATCGGTACCGGCGTCCACGGCAGGCGGATCTCGACCTGCGCGGCCCCGGCGGTGACGAGCGAGGCGGCAACCACGAGCAGCACATTGAGGAGCGCGGACGTACGCGGCACCGCGACGTCGGCGAGTGTGAGCGGGCGTGCGGCGGACATGGGTTCCTCTGGGAGGCGGGGAAATGCGCGGCCATCCGCGAGGCCGTGAAGCCACCGGCCGCGGGGGCGCGGTACTTGGGAATGCCGCAGGATACTGGAGCGCACGCCGGGGCGGCAATGAGAAGCATGTCGCAGCGTTGGCGGTCAGCAGCGGTCGCTACGCGGCTTCCGGCGCTCTCAGGCGGGATTTCGCGGGCTTGGCCGGGGCTCGAGCCCTGTTCCGTCAGGCCCACCGCCCCGTTCACCCCCGGGGGTCGGGCCCCCACGCTATCGCCGAACGAACAGGCTCCAGGTCGCGAACAGATCGTCCTCGAGCTTCATTCCGCCGGCGTCCCAGCCCAGCGCATGCCCCATCTCGCGTGCCGCGCGTGAGTCGTCGCGGTCGAACTCGAGCACCTTGAAGCCGGCTCGTTGCCAGTCTTCCGGCGGGAACGGGCAGCGGCCGTCAGCCCACGGGATGTAGGGCTTCCCGGGTGCTGCCGGTGCGGGACAGAGGTTGTAGATGAGGACGTAGCCGCCCTTCTTCACGCTCCGAGCCAGCGCGGCCACGAACTCGTTGTCGCTCACGCCGAGCTGGACGAGCATCCGCGGGTCCACCTTCTCCGCCGGATGCAGGTAGCCGTTCTTGAGCGTGTTCTTGCTGATGAAGAGGTCGAGTTGGTCGGCCACGGCACCCCGCATGGCGGGCGTGGCGGGCCACTGGCCGATCGCGAGCCGCACGCTGCCGGCGCCCACGACTCCCTGATCGCCGGGCTCGGAGTAGAGCGCCGTCAGCAGCGGATCCACGTCCACGCCCACCGTGTGCGCGCCCATCTCGGCGAGCAATCGGAGTTGGCCGAGCATGCCGCAGCCGAAGTCGGCGATGCGCTTGCCCTTCACGTTCTTCACGCCTCGGTCGCCGAGCAGCTCGATCGCGCGGACGTACGCGAGTGGCGAGCCGTAGCGCGTGTCGTAGTAGAACTTCTCGTCCAGCGTCCGCGCCACGAGCTTGGCGCGCTCGCTTTCGGGCAGCGCCTCGGCCTCACGCGCGGTCCACGCTCGTGTGCGCGCGGAGTCGCGGTAGATCGTGCGCGGCTGGACACTCGGGAGCCGCGGCACCATCGCCAGGAACTCGCGAGCGAGCGGCGTGCGGACGAGCGGGGCGAGCGCCTTGGCCTCGGCCTGCAGCTGGACGACGCGTGACGTGGAGTCCTGGGCCCTCACGGGCAGGGCGATCGCGGCCGTGAGCGTCAGGGCCAGTGCGAGGCGGCGCAGCAGCGGTGAGTCGATCATGGCAGCAGCGTAGCCGGTGCTGCTCCGCGCGCCACGAGTCCCACACCGGCGCGGCAACGCGAACGCCCGCCGCCGCGGAAGCCACGGTCGTCGCTACGAAGGCGTGCTACCGAACCTCGTCGCCGCGCGCGCCCGCGCCTTCGCCGCCTCCGTCTCGCGATCCCGAGGCTGCGCGTTCGTGACCAGCGCGTCGAGCAGCTCACGCGCGGCCAGCGCGACGCGGTCGACCGCGTGATCGAACGCCGCCTCGTTCGCCTTGGACGGCCGCGTGAAGCCGCTCAACTTGCGGACGAACTGGATCGCCGATGCACGCACCTCATCGTCGGTGGCGGGTGGCGAGAAGTTGTGGAGCGTCTTGATGTTCCGGCACATGGTCGACTCCCGGACTTCCGTCCTGCGGCATCCGTTATCGGGTCCCGATCGCCTGCGGCGGTTCGATCCGAACGCTGCGATCGTCGGCCGCGAGATTATCGCGCGCAATCCGGTGGAGTCCACGGGTTGGACCCGACACCGGGCCTCCGCTGCGGATGCCGCCATCATCGCCGCGCGTTCGTTGACGGACCTCCGGCGCCGCTCTAGCGTGGCCGCCTCGCACGCTGCGCCTGTTGCGCCTCGACTCGAACCGGAGCCCCGCCTCGCATGCCGATCACGCACAGCATCCGCATCGCCAATGCCGGCGGCTACTGGGGCGATGACCTGGGCCAGTTCCAGCGTCAGGTGCAGTTGGGCCCGGTGGACTACGTGACGCTCGACTTCCTGGCCGAGATCACGATGTCCATCATGCAGAAGCAGCGTGCGCGCGACCCCGAAGCGGGCTTCGCGCGCGACTTCATCACCCAGATCGAGGCCTCGCTGGACCTGCTGTTGAAGGGCGGCGTGAAGGTGGTCACCAACGCCGGCGGCGTGAACCCGGCGGCCTGCCGACGCGCGGTGCTCGCGGCGGCGGCCAAGAGCGGCCGCGCAATGAACGTGGCCGCGGTGCTGGGCGACGACCTGCTGGCGCGGCTCGGCGAGTTGAACGCTGCCGGCGCCAGCCTCGACAACATGGAGGACGGCCGGCCGTTCGCCGCCGTGCGCGACCGAGTGTCCTCGGCCAACGCCTATTTCGGCGCCTGGCCTGTGGTGGAAGCGCTGCGCAGCGGTGCGCAGGTGGTGGTGACGGGCCGCTGCACCGACACCGGCATCACGCTGGCACCCATGATCCACGCGTTCGATTGGGCCGCCGATGACTGGGACCGCTTGGCGGCCGGCATCGTGGCGGGCCACATCGTGGAGTGCGGAGCGCAGAGCACGGGCGGGAACTTCACCGACTGGCGTGAGATCCCGCGCTTCGCCGAGATCGGCTATCCCATCCTCGAGATGAACGCGGACGGCTCGTTCATCGTCACCAAGCACGATGGCACCGGTGGCGCCGTGACCGTGCGCACGGTGAAGGAGCAGTTGGTCTACGAGATGGGCGGACCGCGCAGCTACATCACGCCCGACGTGGTCGCCGACTTCGGCAGCATCCGGCTCGAGCAGGCGGGCCGCGACCGCGTGCGCGTGTGGGGTATCAAGGGCCGGCCGGCGCCGTCGTCGCTGAAAGTCAGCGCGGCCTACGCCGACGGCTGGAAAGCCAACGGCACGCTCATCATCTCGGGCCCGGCCGCACTCGAGAAGGCGAAGGCTTTCGCCGAGCTGTTCTGGGCGCGCGTCGGCGTGACGTTCGAGGCCACGCTCACCGAGTACGTGGGAGCGTCCGCCTGCTGGGGGCCGCTGGCCCCCGAGACCGACGCGCCCGAGATCCTGCTTCGCCTGGGCGTGCGCGACCAGGACCGCCAGAAGATCGAGGCGTTCTCGAAGATGGTGCCGGCCGTGATCCTGTCGGGCCCGCCCGGCGTGGCCGTGACCGGTGGCCGGCCGCAGGCGCAGGAAGTCGTCGCGTACTGGCCTGCACTCGTGCCGCGCGATCTCGTTCGCCCCTTGCTCATCACCGAAGCGGGTGAGCGCACGCTCGACTGGCCCACGCCGCTGCTGCCCGCGCAGGAGCCGGCTGGGATCGAGTTGCCGCCGTGGCCCGAGGCGGAGCGCGAGCCCGGAGATGACGTCGAAGTGTTGCTCGCACAACTGGCGCACGCGCGCAGTGGCGACAAGGGTGACATGGCCAACATCGGCGTGATCGCACGTGCGCCCGAGATCTACCCGTGGCTCGTCGCCACGCTCAGCGCCGCACGCGTGAAGGAGTACTTCGCGGGCATCTGCCAAGGCGAGGTGGAGCGTCACGAGGTGCCGAACCTGGGCGCGTTGAACTTCCTGCTCGGCGAATCGCTGGGTGGCGGCGGCACCGTGAGCCTGCGGTTGGATGCGCAGGGCAAGACGCTCTCGCACGCGTTGCTCGCGATGCGCGTGCGAGCCCCGCGCGCGCTGCTCGCTTGCGCGCGTCGTGGCGACAACGAGCACCGGAAGGCGCTCGGCTTGAAACCGTTGCCGGCGCTGCGGAAGCGCTCGGCCCGGAAGCCGGCGGCGGCGCCCGAGGCCTGACGAGGCCTTTCCGGCCCCGAACGGCGGCCCGGAGCCAAGCGTCGCGGAGTAGCCCGCCGGAGCCCTGTGCGCACCCGCATAACCCGTTGTGGGGCATGCCATAGGCAGGACTCGCCCGCCCACTGAAACCTCAATGGCCTCCTTTCTCGTATTGACACTAGATTTCAGAGTGATATCATTCTGAAAGCACCGAAAGGAGAACCACCATGATCCGCGAGACCCCTGCGAAGAGCTCCTCTGGCTGGCTCATGTTGTTCCTGATCCCTGCGCTCATCCTCCTCGACCTCTTCTGGCTCGTGCAGGCCATCCGGGCCGAAGCCGCGCTGTGGATCGTCACGTCCGCCGTCGCGGTCAGCGTGCTCTCGATCATGCTCGGCGGCTTCTTCGTGGTCGAACCCAACCAGGCGAGCGTGCTGATGATGTTCGGCACGTACAAGGGCAGCGAACGCCGCCCCGGCCTGTGGTGGGTGAACCCGTTCATGACCAAGAAGAAGGTCACGCTGCGCATCCGCAACTTCGAGAGCAGCAAGCTCAAGGTCAACGACCACGATGGCAACCCCATCGAGATCGGCGCGGTCGTGGTGTGGAAGGTCGTGGACTCCGCCGAGGCCATCTTCCAGGTGGATAACTACGACAACTTCATGCACGTGCAGAGCGAGGCCGCGCTGCGCAACCTGGCCACGGGCCATCCCTACGACGCGCACAACGACGGGCAGATGTCGCTGCGCGCCAACACGGCCGAAGTGGCCGAACAGTTGAAGAAGGAGGTCCAGGCGCGACTCGAGAAGGCGGGCATCGAAGTGCTCGAAGCCCGCATCAGCCACCTCGCATACGCGCCCGAGATCGCCAGTGCCATGCTGCGCCGCCAGCAGGCCAGCGCGGTGATCTCGGCCCGGACCAAGATCGTCGAAGGCGCGGTCAGCATGGTGCAGATGGCGCTGGAGGAACTCTCCAAGCGTTCGGTGGTGACGTTGGACGAGGAGCGCAAGGCCGCCATGGTGAGCAACCTGCTCGTGGTGCTGTGCAGCGAGCACGAGACGCATCCGGTGGTGAACACCGGGTCGCTCTACCAGTGATGCCGCGTCCCTTCACCCCGAACGGCTGAGCGCGTCGTGGCAGAGCGCAAGGCCTTCCTGCTGCGGGTGGACCCCGCGGTGCTGGAGGCACTGCAGCGCTGGGCGAACGACGACCTGCGCAGCCTGAACGCGCAGATCGAGTTCGTGCTGAGGCGCGCGCTGCAGCGCGAGGGCCGCGCCCGGGGCGGAGACGCCCGGGGCGCCGGCCCGGGGCGTGCCGGCGAGGCGCAGGCCGACGGCGACCCCGGCGGCGACTGAGCACGCACAGCTGAATCGAAAGACGACATCGCCCCGGCGGGAGGGCGTCCCGCCGGGGCGATCTCGTCTTCACAGCACTCCCCTACTGGTATCGCCGCTTCAACGCGCCCCAGGTGGACGTCTTGGGCGCGCCCGTCCCGCACGTGGACGTGCCCCCCTGCCAGGTGGCGATGTTGCCGAAGCCGCCGAGACCGCTGATGCCGGTGGTGAGCTCCACGTCGCGCTTCTGCGGCGTGGCCAGCACCATGCGCTCGATCACGATGCACGCCGGCTTGTCGCAGCCCGCGCACGCGGCCGCGCCGTTGCTGCGCGCGTGATTGATCGTGAGGCGGAACGCGGCGTAGCTCTGCTCCGGCGTGATGGTCTGGATGGCCTGCTGGGGCACGGCGATCACCATGCGCAGGTCGAGGCCGCGCGAATCGATGGAATGGGGTGCGTAGAGGCCCGTGGCCTGTCCGAGCCACGGGTCCTGGCACTCGGTCTCGCCGCTCACGTCCACCGACAGGCTGGACGAGTTGCGCCGGCAGTCGCCCGCGGCCCACATGTGCCACCACGACGGCACCGCGCCTTCCGAGCTCGTGACTCGCAGGTAGACCTCGACGCCGCCGAGGTCGATCGTGGCCGGTGACTGGAACGAGCCCACCAGCACTTCCGAGCCCGTGCTGCGGTCGCAGGCGAAGTTCCGGTTGGAGGGGCCCTCGCACGTGTTCCAGCGGATCGCCGCGCCAGTGGCGCGCGCGGGACCGGCCACGAGCAGCAGGGCGAAAACCAGTGCGACGCGTCTCAACACCACCTCCGGGCGGGCCCGCCGACCCGCATGGGCCCGCGTGGCATGGGAAAAGTCTGCGGCCTGACGCCCGGACGCGCAAGGGCGCCGACGAGGATCGCCTCGGCCGCTCTCGTGGGCGCTACTCCCGGCGCTTCACGAGCCCCTCCCGGATCGCGAGCTGAGTCAACAGCGCGATCGAGCGCAGTTCGAGCTTGCGCATGAGTGCGGCTCGATGCGTCTCGACCGTACGCGCCGAGATGTCGAACTCGGCGGCGATCTCCTTGGAGGTGAGCCCGCGCGCGATGCCCACGAGCACGTCGCGCTCGCGCGGCGTGAGCTGGTCCAAGGGGCGCGCGTCGCCGCGAGCGGCCTGGGACAGTGCCTCGGCCGCGGGTGCCGTGAAGTACGGCCGTCCCGCCATGACACTGCGGATCGCCGCCGGCAGCTCCTGCACCGCGAGATCCTTGGACAGGTAGCCGTCGGCGCCCTCGCGCACCGCGCGCGCCACGTACTCGGCCTGGACATGCAGCGACAGCACCAGGATGTGCGTGCCGCCCCCTGCGTCGCGCGCCCTGCGCAGCACCTCGAACCCGTCGCCGCCCGGCATGTGCAGGTCGAGCAACAGCAGGTCGGGCTCGAGTTGCTCCAGCAGCGTGAGCGCTTCGTCCCCGCGCGACGCCTCGCCCACCACGATCATGCCGCCGGTGGCTTCGAGTACGCGCCGCACCCCCGCGCGCACCAGCTCGTGGTCGTCGGCGAGCAGCACGCGCACGGTGCGAGGGGCGTTCACGCGCCGCTCCGTTCCGGCAGGTGGGCTTCCACGCGCAATCCTCCCTGTGCGGCTTCGGCGAATCGCAGCGTGCCGCCGGCCGCGGAGATGCGCTCACGCATGCCGAGCAGCCCCAGATGCGGCTTGAGTCCCTGCCGCATGCCGCGTCCGTCGTCCTCGACGACCAGCCGGCTGCCGTCTGGGCTGCGCGTCAGCGACATCCGGGCGCAGGAAGCGCCCGCGTGGCGGGCGACGTTCGTGAGCGCTTCCTGCGCAACGCGATAGAACGCCAGCGCGGCTTCGGGGGGCCAGTTCTGCTCCTCGTCCGCGTCCACGTTCACGGGGATGCGGGTGCGCTTGGAGAAGTCCTCGGCCAGCGAACGCAGCGCGGGTACCAACCCCAGGTCGTCCAGCACGCGCGGGCGCAGCAGTTCGCTCACGTCGCGGATGCGGTTCAGCACCTGTGCGACGCGCGCGCTGGCCTCGGTGCGGCCTTCCAGGTCCAGCTCGATCTTGAGCGCGGTGAGCGACTGGCCCGCGTCGTCGTGCAGCTCGCGCGCGATGCGGCGCCGCTCTTCCTCTTGAGCACGCAACAGCAGGTCGGAGAGCTGCTCGAGCTGCGTGTTGCGCAGTTCCACTGCGGCTCGCTCCTCGCGCAGCACCAGCGCCATCGTGCCCACGGCCACCACCAGCAGCAGCGTGACATCCATGAACACGCCGAGCATCACGCCCGAGCCCTGCGAGCGGAGCAGCGGGTAGTCGAGGTGGTGGAAGCCCCACGCGATGAATCCCCACGTGAGCAGCCCCGCTCCCACCGACGGAGAGCGCCGCCCGTGACGCGCGAACACGACGCCCGTACCGAACGTGACCAACGACAGCAGCAGTGCTGACGACATCCCGGCGGCGGCCATGTCGTGCATGACGAACACCGAGAACCACGCCCAACCCACCGCCAGCACGGGAAGTGCCGAGTAAGCCGGCCGCCACTTCGCGCGCACCGCGAATTGGAGGGCGGCCCACAGCAGCAGCAACCCCGAGCCGAGCGTCACCACCTGGTGCGCGAACAGCCACGGCAGCTCGCGGCGGACCATGTAGCCGGCGATCAGCCCCAGGCGCAGCGCGTACACCGACCACGCCACCGCCCACGTGGCGTGGTGGGCCTGGCGGCGCTGGCGCCAGAGCCCGAAGTGCACGCCGGCCAGTGCGAGCGTGCACAGGGCTTGAAAGAGCAGTGCGGCGGAGGTCTCGAGGTCCATGCGGTTCCGACCGCCCTTGACCGGGTCGAACCCAGTCTGTTAGCTATACCTAACGACTGATTGCCTAGACTCACACGAGTCCGGCCCTCCACTGTGGAGCCTCACATGCTCTCCGGCAAGCACCTGCACGATCGCGACCTCACGCCCAGCCAGGAGCACTACCTGCGCGCCATCTGGGAGCTGCGCTCCAAGCGCGGCTACGCGCGGCTGGCCGACCTGGCCCGCGCCCTCGACGTGACCCCCGCCACACTCTCGGTGGGCCTGCGCCCGCTCGAGGCCAGGAGCCTGGTGGCACACGACGACCAGCGCTTCCTGCTGCTGACACCCGCCGGCGAGCGCGTCGCACGCGAGGTGCACCACCGCTACATCGTGCTGCGCGCGTTCCTGCACGATGTGCTCCGAGTGCCGGCGGAGACCGCCGAGCGCGAGGCCTGCCTGATCGAACACGACCTGAGTGCCTCCACCACCGAGCGGCTCGTGGACTTCCTGAGGCTGCTGGATGAGGACCGCGAGGTGGGCGACCTGTTCCGCGCCCGCTTCGATGCGTTCCATCGCGCTTGCGCGGGCAAGGGCGGGTGCGACGACTGCGGCCTCGCCTGCCTCACGCCCCTGCCGCGTTGATACCGCGTTCCCTTCGCGGCCTGGCCGGGGCTGCTCTGCTGCTGGCTCTCGCCTGCCCCGCCGCGGCAGGCTCGGCACCGAGCTCGACCGAGCGCTCGCGCTGGCTCATGGGCACGCTGTTCACGTTCCGCGCGAATTCGGAGTCGGCCGGTGTGGAAAGCGCGCTCGACGCCGCACTCGACACGGTGGCCTCGCTCGAGGCGTGTTTCAGCAACTGGCGTTCGACGAGCGAGCTGTCGCGCGTGAATGCGGCCGGCTCCGCAGCGCTCTCGCCCGCGCTGGCCGCGGTGCTCGACTCGGCCCTGGCACTGGCCCGACTCACCGGGGGCGCGTTCGACCCCACCGTGGAGCCTCTCACGCTCGCGTGGGACCTGCGCGGCCAAGGCCGCGTGCCGTCTGTCAGCCAACTCGCCGCGGCGAGATCGCGTGTGGGCTGGGAGCGCGTTCGGCTGGTTCGCGAGGCTCACGCGCGCTCGGTGCGCGCCGAACTCGGCGGCGCCGCGCTCGACCTGGGCGGCATCGGCAAGGGCTTCGCGCTCGACCGAGCGGCCGAGGTGCTGCGTGCCGGTGCCGTGACGAGTGCCGCGCTCGATGCCGGCGGACAGGGGCTCACCTTCGGTCGCGCGCCCTGCAGCGTGTGGGTCGCGAGCCCGGCCGATCGCGACCGGCCCGCCGTGCGCGTGGCGGTACGTGACGGCTCGCTCTCGACCAGTGCTCAGTCCGAGCGCTTCGTGCGCGCCAAAGGGCGTCGCATCGGGCACGTGCTCGACCCGCGCACCGGCCAGCCACTCGCCACGCGCGCGTCGGTCACGGTATGGGCGGGCAGCGGCACTCGCGCCGACGCGTTCTCCACCGCATTGCTCGTGCTCGGCCGTGACGCCGCGCGAACGTTCGCAGCTTCGCAGCCCGGCATCGGTGTGCTGTGGCTGGAACC
>Ga0315912_10004781_pt1 | contig 12650 bp, 10 predicted proteins | sample VfabasoilMG_FD_204469 | JGI IMG/M metagenome (GOLD analysis project Ga0315912, IMG submission 204469) | Garden soil microbial communities collected in Santa Monica, California, United States - V. faba soil | ecosystem: Environmental > Terrestrial > Soil > Garden | place: USA: California... | reverse complement strand
GGCACGGGCGGTGCGGGCGGCACGAACACCGAGGGCACCAGCACCAGCACTGGCGCTGCTGGTGCTGAAAGTGAGGGCGTGCTCGGCATCATCGCCGTTGGTTATGGCGGCCTCAGGATCGTCACGCGCGATCTCGGGGAGACCTGGCAGAACGAGACGCATTGGTCCGAAGACGGTGGTGACGATCGGGACCTCTTGCGAACCATCGCCTACGGCCACGGCCTTTGGGTGAGCGGTGGCTGGCGCATCACGACATCCGAAGACGGTGTGGAGTGGACCGATCGAGGGGATGCGGAAGACGTGATCGAGGCGGTCAACTGTCAGGTGACCGACGGTATGGCGTTCGGAAACGGCAAGTTTCTAGTGGCGTGCGGCTCGACGCTAGCCGCTTCGCCGGACGGCCTCGTGTGGGAGCGCGTCGGACCTACCCCGGACGTGGGTGGGCATCCCCACCTGGTGTTCGACGAAGCTACCGAGCAGTTTGCCTGTTCGGGCGATGACGGCGCCTCGTACGTGTCGAGCGATGGCGAGGAGTGGACCGAGATCGCGACCGACAGCGTGCGTCTGTGCGATGGCCTGCTGCCCGAGGACGAGTGCCCGAGCTTCTACTACGACGGCGTGTACCTGAGCACCGAATGGGGCGGCTGGATTCGACGCTCGACGACTGGCGAGGACTTCATGACGACCTATAGCGATGAGTTCGGCAACAACTTGTTCACCGAGTACGCGTTTGCCGTAGGAAGGGTGGCCCCATGATTCGCGTTCGAACAGGGGTGCTCCGCTCGGCGGTACTGGTGGGGGCGCTCTGGAGCTCGGCGTGCACGTCGGAGGTCAACGGCGGCGCGCCCGCGCCACTTGGAAGCGGTGGGAACGACGGCATGGCGGACAGCGGCTCGGACGACAGCTCGGACAGCGGCTCGGGCGCCGGCTCGACCGGTGACGCGAGCGGAACCGGCGGTAGCAACGGCAGCGGGGGCGGAGCTAGCGGAAGCGACACGGGCAGTGGGAGCGGGAGCTCCAGCACGAGCGGCGGCGGTGGCAACTCGCCGGATCTCACGCCCGTGTTCAGCTGCGACGAGGCGGAGGTGCCCGACAGCGTACCTTTGAAGCGGCTCAGCTACCTGCAACTTCGCAACACGCTCGAAGACCTGATCGGGCTAGCGCTGCCAGAAAACCGCGAGTCCGCACTTTCGGATCTCGAGCCCGTCCTCGACCGGCTGCCGCGCGACACGCGCCGCGGGCCGGATACGGCGTTTGCCTGGTTTTCTCGGCTCGACCAGACGGTTCAGCAGAGCCATGTGGACGAGCAATACGCCATCAGCACCGCCGTTGCCACGGCCCTGACCAGCAGCGACGAGCGACTCGTCGAGTTCGTCGGGGACTGCGCGGTCGAAGACAGCAACGCCGAGTGCCTGCAAGACTTCATACGTCGCTTCGGTGAACTCGCGCAGCGAAGACCTTTGGACGACGAGGACGTGGAGTTCTACGCCCAAGGCGCCCTGGAGGAGCCCTACGCGGCGGCAGACTACGCGGACGTGGCCGCGCTGCTCCTGGCGTCCCCCTACGTGATGTACACGGTCGAGCACGGAGAAACCTCGAGCGAAGAGCCGCGAGCTCCGCTGTCGGCGTATGAGCTCGCCGCGAAGCTCTCGTACCAGTTCTGGCAGACCATGCCGGACGCGGAGCTGTTCGACGCAGCGCGCTCCGGTGACCTGCTCACCGATGCGGGCTTCGAAGCTCAGCTGGATCGCGTGCTCGATGATCGACGAGCCGAAAGCGGCATTGGCGAATTCTTCGCACAGTGGCTCGAGAATCCCTTCCTCGAAGATTTCGATCTGCGCGTCGGCGAGAGCGTTTATGACGCGTTCCTCGACGGGTTCGACCCATCCTCCGAACTCAAGGCGCGCATGCTGCAGGAAGTGGTCGATGCGTCGCTCTATGGCGTGCGCGAAGGTCAGACTTTTGCCGAGTTCTTCCAGAGCAACCGGTCGTTTGCGGTGACCGACGACCTGGCGTCGATCTACGGCGTCGAGCCCTGGACGGACGGTGAGCCGCCGGTATTCGCCGACGCGGCGCGCGAGGGCCTGCTCGGGCGGGCGGCGTTCCTGGCCACGGGCTTGAGCGACACCCGGCCCATCATCAAAGGCGTGTTGATCCGAAAGGCGATCCTGTGCGAGTCGGTGGATCCGCCGCCTGCGGACGTCGCCAACGAACCGCCGCCGGTGAGTGACGGTGCGGGTTCCACCCGGGAGGCGGTCGAAGGCAAAACGGCCACGGCGGTGTGCCAGAGCTGCCACGGGCGTTTGAACGATCTCGGGTTCGTTACGGAAAACTTCGATGCGCTAGGGCGCTTCCGCAGCGAACAGCGGCTGTTCGATGCCGACGGGAACGCTTTGGGCTCGGTCCCGGTCGACACCAGCGCCGTGCCCCAGGTCGAGGAAGACGACATGACCGAAGCCGCTGGCATCGGCGACCTGAATCGCATGATCTTGGAGAGCGACAAGCCCTACGCCTGCTTTGCCCGTCAGTACTTCCGCTTCACGAACTCGCGCGTGGAGAATACGGCACAGGACGGCTGCGCCCTCGGGGCGCTGAAGGACACGCTGACCGAGAGCGGCAATCTGCGAGACGCGCTCCGGTCGATCGCGTTGACGCGGAGCTTCAAGGAACACACGTTTTGACGAGGCGATGGTGACCATGGTGACACGATTCAATCGACGGATGGTGCTCCGAGGAGCAGCCGGCTTCACGCTGGGGATCCCCTTCTTGCACTCGCTCTTGAGCCCGAAGCGCGAGGCGATCGCCCAGACCCTGGCAGGGCCGAAGTACTTCGTGGCCATGGGCACCTGCGATGGCGGCATCTGGCAAGAGTTCATGTATCCGCCCGAGGGTAGCCTCGCGGATGCGATGGACGCTCCTGCGGGACACGAGGTGAGGCGCGGAGCGCTCGCGGTCGACGTTTCGGACGGCACGGCGCGTCTCTCGCCGGTGCTGTCGGCGAGCTCGTCGCTGTTGACCTCGGGTTTGGCAGCCAAGCTCAACGTGCTGCGCGGGCTCGACGTGTCCTTCTACATGGGCCATCACGGCGCGGGGCACCTGGGAAATTTCGGCATTTCTGACCAGGGCGAATCGCTTCCCTACGTGCCCACCATCGATCAGGTGATGGCGCGATCGGAGGCTTTCTACGGGGACGCGAGCGGCATCCTCGCGCGCAGTATGGTGATCGGGCACGACGGCATGAGCTGGGAGGAGCAGTCGGGGGGCGTGACGTCGATCAGCCCCAACAACGACGCGAGCCGGCTGTTTCAGAGCATCTTCAGGGCTCCCTCGGGCGAGCCGGAGCAGGCGCGCCGCCCGATCATCGATCTGGTGATGGACGACTATCGGCGCCTGCGCGACTCCAACCGCCGGCTATCCGCCGCCGACCGCGTACGCCTCGAGGAGCATCTGGCGCGTTTGGACGAGCTGGATCGCAAGCTCAACGTCGTACCCGTGGTCTCGTGCGGCGACATTCAGGAGCCCGAACAACGCGGGGATCGTCGGGGCAACGCGGCCGATCAAGTGGCCGAAGCGCAAATGTTCATGGATGTGGTCGCGGCGGCCTTCGCCTGCGACACGTCGCGCATTGCAACGTTTCTCACTGGGGACGCCAACACCGAGTACTCGTTCAGCGACTACAGCGGCGACTGGCACGGCGACGTCGCGCATGGCGCGTTCGACTCGAGCGTGGAACGCAGTCAGCGCGAGAGCTACGAAGCCTTGTTGGTGGAAGCTGGGCAGACCTTCTTCGAGGGAGTGTTCCTGTACCTGGCCGCGAAGCTCGACGCCATCGATCAAGGAGACGGTACGACGCTGCTCGACCGCGCCCTCGTGCAGTGGACCCAAGAAGCGGGCTCCGAGACGCACACCCAAATCGAGATGCCCGTCATCACTGCCGGTAGTGCGGGTGGGTTCTTCACGACAGGGCAGTACGTCGACTACCGTCAAGAGCGCGGCGACGGCGACAACGGCTCGCCCGACCCCGGCATGCTCTACAACCAGTACCTGGGGAACGTGCTGCAGGCGATGGGGCTCGCTCCCGAGGACTACCGCGTCGACGGCAACGGCGGCTACGGGCGCCTGCACATGGGCGGCGAGAGCTGGTATCAAGGCTACGACGCCTACACGAGCGCCGCGGTGAGCGCGCTCGACGACATCTTACCGTTCCTGGGCTAGAACTCGGCGAGCGCCAGCACGAGCGCTCGCGGCCGCGCCGAGTCAACTCGGGTGACGCTGACCCCGCTGCTCGGGGAGGGGCGGGTGTGCAAGTTCTAGCACTAGGCGGGGATTCTGCTGGAGGCTAGCTTTGCAGAGTCATGAACGTCACGCTGCTGATCGACGCTATCGTCCGCCAGACCACGATTCTGATCGCTGAGCTCGCGACCGCGTCCGGGACGCGCGCGCCCCTTGCACACACGGCCAATCAGGTGTTCTTGGACTTGGTCCACGAGCTGAAGGAGCAGGGGCTGGGCAACAAGGTCATCGCTGACATGTTCGGCATGGCTCTGCGCACCTACCACCACAAAGTCCAGCGTTTGTCCGAAAGCGGTACCTTTCGGGGGAAGTCGCTGTGGGCGGCCGTGCTGGCCTTCGTCGAGGAGCGCCGTACCACGAGCCGGGCGGACGTGCTCCGGCGCTTCGTCGGCGACGATGCCGCCACCGTGCGGAGCGTGCTGGCAGATCTGGTGGACTCCGGCTTGGTGTACAAGAGCGGGCAGGGCGATGCGACCCAGTATCGCGCGCGCGAACTCGAGGAGCTGAGCGCTCCAGACGAATCGCTGGAGCGCACCGCCAACCTGGTCTGGGTGGCGGTGAACCGTTATGGGCCGGCGACGGCGTCCGAGCTCCGGGACGTGCTGCTGCTCGACGACGCCAAACTCAGGGTCGTCCTGGACAAGCTCGTCGAAGCCGGGCGTGTTGCCCGGGAGCCGGGGGAGCCAGGGGCGTCAGAGGCGAGCTACAGCTGTGACTCGTGTCTGCTCGGCCTGGGCAACTCGTTCGGCTGGGAAGCGGCGGTGTTCGATCATTACCAGGCGATGGTGACGGCGATCTGCTGCAAGCTCAGGACGGGATCGACCGAAGCGGGTTCACGCGATCTGATCGGGGGCTCGACCTACAGCTACGACGTCTGGGATGGCCACCCGCACGAGCGCGAGGTCGCCGAGTTCCTCGGCGAGACCCGCCGGCGAGCGGTGGCGCTGCGCGAGAAGGTCGAGGCCTTCAATCGCGGGCGAGAACGTCCGGACGACGCGAGGGGGCTCAAGTTCATCAGCTACGTGGGGCAAACGGTGCTGCCGCAGGGCGAGCAGGGAGACAATGCATGAAAACCAAATGGATAGTGCGCACTCTGGGACTCTTTTTTCTAGGCGCCTGCTCGCTCCAGTGTGGCGAGACGGCGAGCGACTTGGGCAGCGAAACCAACTGGTCGAAGAGCTGCGATGACAGCAGCGAGTGCGGCGAGAACGCCTGTATCTGCGGGGCGTGCTCGCGCCGCTGCGCAGCGGATGCGGATTGTGACGGACTCGCCCAGGGCGTGTGTGCGACGCAGGGTAGCGAAGGCCAAATCTATCAGTGCGGCGAGGCTGCGGAGACCAAGCCGGGGCTCTGCATGCCGCGCTGCGAAACGGCCCGAGACTGCGCTGATGGCCGCCGCTGCGTTGCGGGCAGCTGCGTCATCGACAGTGATAGCGCCGTCGATCCGAGCGACGGCGGCGCGGGCGAGGGTGGCTCCTCCGACGACGACATCGAATTGGTGCCCGTCGGTTCGTTGACCAATGAGCAGCCGCCGGCCGCCTGTGTCGAAGATCTGCCGGAGCTTCTCCCGGGGTGTACGGACAACTCGAGCACGTGGGGTATCGATTGCGACGGCGACTCGGTGCCCGACTATCACTCCTACGATTGCACCCGGCAAAACCTCGAACGCCCCACCTACTTCGGGGGGGCCTACGACTGCATGCTCGACGATCCGAAGCTCCGCTACTGGGTCACGCCTGATGCTGACGGTGACGGGATTGGCGCGGGGACTACGATGTGCGCGGGGCCGGTGGTGCCCGACGGCTACATTCGGCTCACTCTCGACGCTCTCAACAACCTGCAGGACTGCGACGACGACGATGCGGCAGTCCACCCCGGCGCAACCGACACCTGGGGCGACGGGACGGACTCGGACTGCTCCAACGACGACTACCCGAGTTGCAGCGTTCTCGCCGCGGGTGCTCCTCAGTTTCCGGTCGAACCTCCACCGGCCACGACCTGCCCAGGCACGGACCTCTACTTCTCGGGACCGGTCGCGTGCGGGGACCCTTGCAGCGGCTCGCTCTTTGGCTTCGTGGGCAACTCCGGCGCCGAGCCGACGGCGGGCCCCGTCACCCTCGAGTGGTCCGATTCCCTCGGGAACAGCGATTCGGTGGTACTCGTGGGTGAGCTCGGCCCTGGAGAAGCGACACCACTCTTCGAGGTGCCGTTCCACTTGGTGACCGAGGTGACGCTGCACGTGGTCGACGACGACGACTGCAATCACCAAAACGACTACGCTGTGTTCTCGAATCCAAACGGCGCCGAAACCTGCCTGTTTTAACGCTGCGTTGGCGCGCCCCGCGGGCTCGAGTACCTTCCATCTCATGAGTGACCCCCTCGAACAGCTCTTGGTCGCGTCGCGCGAGGCTTACGAACACTCGTACTCGCCGTATTCGAGGTTTCGGGTCGGTGCGGCGGTGCTCGCGGCAGATGGCAGGATGTTTCGGGGCACCAACGTCGAAAACGCCAGCTACGGACTTACGGTGTGCGCCGAGCGGGTGGCCATCTTCAGCGCTGTGGCCGCGGGAGCCACGCGGTTCACGGCGCTCGCGGTGTCGATGGGCAGCCCCACCCAGACGGCAGCCGAACGCATGCCATGCGGCGCGTGCCGCCAGGTCATGGCCGAGTTCATGGCTGCGGACGCCGTCATCCTACTTGGTGGGGAAGCTACCTGCCGGCTCCACGAGCTGTTACCGCGTCCCTTCGTGCTCTCGGGTGCCTAAAGCGCCCTACGAGCGCGCCTGAGGCACGCGCCCCTAGGACGCTTGTGGGGAAAGAGAGGAGCGACAGCCCGGCCGCTTTCGGGCACAATGAGCGGATATGAAACAGAGCATAGGCTGGATGTTGGCTTTGGTGGCGGGCTTGGCTCCGAGCGTGGCTTGGGCGCAAGACTGTCAGGAAGACGCGGATTGTGGCCACGGCTTTCAATGCATCCACGAATCCGCGGGCACGGCCTCGGTGACCAGCGGCGTCGGCGGCTCCATGCAAGCCGAGTGCGGCGATGGCATCTGCGAGTTCGGCGCCGAGGACGTCGAATCGTGTCCCCAAGACTGCGACACGCTTCAGTATTGCGCGCCGGCGGAGTGCGAGTCGCACGCTGATTGCGCCGAGGGCTACGAATGCGGCGAAGAGATCGGGTCCAACAGCGGCTTCAGCTCGGCGGGAGGCAGCAGCTCGTCGGTGTGCGGCGACTCGACCTGCGACTTCGACGAGGACTACGAGAGCTGTTCCGAGGACTGCCCCCTCGTGCGGTTGTGTCAGGTGATGCAGGTAGCCTGCAACTCCAATGCTGATTGCGCCGAAGGCTTCTACTGCTACTTCGTGGCCGGCGTAAACTCGGCGAACTCCACGTCCGGCGGTGTCGATTCGACATCGGGCAGCAGCGACGCGGCCGCTGTGGACTCGGGTAGCGGCAATGACTCGGGCAGCGGCGATACGGACGCGGGAAGTGGGGGCACGAGCGGGTTTGCGCCTCCTGCCGACGACACCACGAGCGGAACCAGCGGTGGGGACGAACTCGGCGTTTGCGTCGAAGAGGTGGTGAGCGACAGCGGTAGCTCGTCGGACAACGTGGGCTCGACCGGCAGCACCATCGGTGGCACGAGCGGTCCCACCGGCACCAACGGCGACGACACCGATGGCGGGTCCGCCAGCAGCGCGGCGAATGGGGCGGGCGGAGCGAACGTGGTTGCTGGCAACGGCTCGCCAGCGACCAGCGGCAGCGACGGCGACGCTAGCGGGAGCGATGGCGAAGCTAGCAGCGGCTCGGGCACTGGATCCGGCAGTGACGTCGGGGGCGCCGGTTCGGATCCGGACGCTGCCGGCGAGAGCAGCGACGACGACGGTGGTTGCTCGTGCGCGGTGCTCGGTGTGCAGAGCTCATCGGGGCTTTTGGGCGCAGCACTGTTCGGCCTGGTGGCGGGTATTCGGCGCCGGCGCAGCGCGCGCGCTTAGCCGAGTCTGTGGCAGCGGCGGGGCAATTCGTCTCGCTGCTGCGCCATGCACCGTGGTGCGATGGTGTGCTGATTGTTACGATTTTACCGGCTTGCGGAGCCGCCGGGGCGTAGCCACATCGTAGCCTCATGAAGCTCTTTTCTTGCGATGACTGTGGGCAGCAGCTCTACTTCGAAAGCACCAGCTGCACCCAATGCAAAAGTAGGCTGGGCTACGACCGCGAGCAGCGTGACCTTCGCGTGCTGCGTGAGAGGCGAGGGAAGGCGCCCGAGCTCGTGGAGAAGCGCGGCGGCGAGTCGCGTTTGCTTCGACTCTGCGCCAATGCCCTAGAACGAGACGCCTGCAACTGGCTGGTGCCGCAGCCTTCGGCGTCGCCCTACTGTGCTTCGTGCGCGCTCTCCCAGGTCATCCCGGACTTGTCCGTCGAGTCGAACGTCGTCGCGTGGAAGCGGCTCGAGAGCGCCAAACGCCGGCTGGTGTTCACGCTCGACGCGCTGGGTCTGCCAGTCGTAGGGAAGTCCGAGGCACCGGAGACGGGTCTCGCGTTTCGGTTCCTGCAGGCGGCTCCCGACGATCCCGTCACCACCGGTCACGAAGATGGCGTCATCACGCTCGATACCGCCGAAGCCGATCCGGCCTACCGCGAGGCGCAGCGCGAGAAACTCGGTGAGAAGTACCGCACGACTCTGGGGCACCTGCGGCACGAGGTGGGTCACTACTACTTCGACCGCCTGATCGCCGACCGCGGGCAAGAGCCTCGCTTCCGCAAGCTCTTCGGCGACGAACGGGCGGACTACCAGGAGGCGCTCGCGCGGCACTACGAAAAGGGGGCACCGACTGGCTGGGAACAAACCCACATCAGCGCTTACGCCACGATGCACCCCTGGGAAGACTGGGCCGAGACCTTCGCTCACTACCTGCACTTGGTCGACACGCTCGAGACGGCACAGAGCTTCGGCCTGGCGGTGCGTCCGCCCGATCGGCAGCGCGTGACCGTGCGGGCATCCGCAGTGGACGTCGACGATTTCTCGTCATTGATGGACGGTTTCCACGTGGTGACGCTGGCGCTGAATGGCCTGAACCGCAGCGTGGGGCAGCCCGACGCCTACCCCTTTGCAGTACCGCCTCCGGCGCGCGACAAGCTCGGGTTCGTCCACGACCTGATCCACGAACGGCGCCGCGAGCGCGGCTAAGCAAGGCTTACTGTGTGGCGCGGCGCAACGCCTGCTCGAGATCGCGCACGAGGTCCTCGGTGTCCTCGATGCCCACGGACAGTCGTACCAGGTTGTCGCGAATGCCCACCTGCAAGCGTTCCTCGGTGGTGAGCTCGTAGAAGGACATCAGCGCGGTCTGCTCGATCAACGTCTCGACGCCACCCATCGATGGCCCGATCGACGGCAGCTCGCAGGCATCGATGAAGCGCGAACAGGTGTCGAGGTCCCCTTTTATTAGGAAGCTCACCATCCCGCCGAAGCCCCGCATCTGGGCGCGCGCAACGGCGTGGTTCGGGTGGCTCTCTAGGCCGGGGTAGTACACCCGCTCGACACCGGGGTGCCGCTCGAGGAATCGCGCAATCTCGAGGGCGCTCTGATTGTGGCGCTGCATGCGGAGCCCGAGGGTCTTCGCGCCGCGCAGCAGCAAGTACGCCGCGTGCGGATCGAGCACTCCGCCGACCATGCCCCGGAAGTCGCGCAAGGCACCCACCAGCTGCTCGGAACCGCAGACCGCCCCCGCCAGGACGTCGTTGTGCCCGGCGATGTACTTGGTGCACGAATGCACCACCAGATCGGCCCCGAGCTCGAGCGGTCGCTGGTTGACGGGCGTTGCCAGAGTCGAATCGATGATGAGCTTCACGCGGCGGTGGCGCTGGGCGATTTCGGCGAGCCGCACCACGTCGACCACGTGCAGGTAAGGGTTCGTGGGCGACTCGGTGAGCAAGAGGCGCGTCTTGCCGTCGATGATCGCGCGGTCGATGGCGTCGTAGTCGCTCGGATCGACGAACGTGCTCTCGATGCCGTAGCGGGCGAGCACCGTGCGCACGAACTGTCGCGTGCGACGATAGCAGTCCGAGGTGAGCACGATGTGGTCGCCGGGCTTCAACATGGCCCAGAGCGTGCTGGTGATCGCGGACATGCCGCTGTCGAACAGGGCGGCCGTCTCCGAACCTTCGAGCGCTGCCACCTTCGCCTCGGCCGCGCGCACCGTCGGGTTGCCGTAGCGGCCGTATTCTTCGCGTGCGATGCGCCCCTCGAAATGGTCGCGGATCTCGCGCGTAGAGCTGAAGCCGTAGGTGGCCGTGCACACGATGGGCATGGTGACCGCGTCGTGCCCATTCTGACGGCGCTCGCCGCCGCGGACCGCCAGCGTGTTCAGGCCGAGCTGCGTGGGCTTCTGCGGTTTCGGGGTATCGGCTTTCATGGGAGGGCGACCTTTCGTGCCCACATCACGAGTCGCCGGAACCACGCTTGCGCGAAAACTGCCTTCGCGCGGCCCAACGGCTTAGAGTGATACTTGTAGAGCGCGTCACTCAAGGTGGGCGAAATTCCGCGCGGTTGGATTGTGCGACATGTATGTGCCGCAACGTCGATTCTGTCAAGCTTGCTCGAGCCATCCTCGTCTTGGGGGTATCGAGGTGTGCTGGCTCGAGCTCGGACTCGCCGCAGCTCCGGCAAGTCTTTGAAATACTTCGGGCTTCGCTTAATTGTTTCCGAAGAGTTCCTGGATCTTCGAGTCCAGTGCCATCGCGATCTTGTACAAGCTCGAAATGGACGGGCTCGATTCCGCACGTTCGATCTGTGAAAGCAGGGAGATGCTGAGCCCAGTACGGCGGCTCATCTGCTTGAGGGTCAACTCGCGTTCCTTGCGCATCGAGCGAATCGTGTCGCCGATGATCTTGTGCAGCTGTTCTTCGGGGGTTCTAGCTAGCCCCTTTTTTTTCATGACTCGCGCGAGGACTTCGCGGAATTCATCGACGTTGAACGGCTTCTTGATGTAGTCGACCGCGTCGAGTTTCATCGAGGCGACGGCTGTGTCGAGATTCGGGTGAGCCGTGAAAATCACGACCGCGACATCGCTGTCGATCGCTCGAATTCTGCGCAGGACTTCGATGCCGTCCAGTTTGGGCATCATGAGATCCAGGATGATCACATGGTATGAACCCTGGCGAACTTCCTCTTCGACCGTCGTTGGGTCGCTCATGGTCTTGACCGAGAACCCGTCCTTCTCGAGCAGCGTCTGCATGTAATCGCAAATGGCTTTGTCATCGTCGACGATGAGGATCTGGACGTTCGGAACTTCTATGGGCACGGGCAATCTCCTCAGGACCTACCTGGTCCACGCTAATTGCAGTGAGACTATAATGGGTTCTTAGGGTTACCGCACCAGTTAAATCTGGAAAAATGACGTGAGAAATTACTGCTCATTTTTATCAATGAAACCAAATGGTTATCATTGATTGCCCAAGTGGTGCCCGCCTCTGATGACTCGCGAGTGACGAATTTGAAGGTCGCTTTCCGGTTCTGGGGTGCCCTGCAAGTTGAGTGGGCGTGGGCACAGTTGCGCGTTTTGAGAGGAGCGCCCAACCGTGGTGGCGCACCTGCCAACGCTGTCGCTGCGCGCGCCCACGAGCCGTCGTTCGGAACACCATACCGTTCAAGACTGCACTGGCGGTGGACCGCTTGCTCCGCTCGAGCCCAGTCGTGCTCAGTGCTGTTGGCTTCGAAGCTCGCGCTGCCAATACTTCCAAGCTGCCAGGCAACCCATGAGCGCGGAAGCTCCGAGCGTGACTGGTTTCCAGCTTGCGTCGGTGAGCAGTCCAGTCACCGCCGCAAACTGGAAGATGGTGCAGAGCTTGCCCACCCGGTTTGCTTTTGGATCTTCGGCGCGTGCTTGGCGCCGGTCTCGGTGCAAGGCCCACCAGACGACGAGCGGAAACTCGCCGAGTTCGCGCGTCGCCAGCTGGAGCGCGCCGAGCAAGTCCACCTTGTCATTGGCGATCAAGGTGACCACCACCGTGGCCATGAACGCCTTGTCGGTGAAGCCGTCGATCACCGCGCCGGTCGCCGTGGCCTGGCGAAAGCGCCTCGCGTACCAGCCGTCGATCATGTCGGTCGCCGCCGCGGCGATCAAGAGGCCAAGCGCGAGCTTGGGCGTGTTCGCCGCGCCCGCGAACAGCGCTGCGAGGGGCAGTCGGAGCCAGCTGACGAGGCTGGGAACCAAAAGGGCGTGTCTCAGCCGGTACTGCCCCATCCGTAGGTTTACTACTCGCTTTGTGCGCGAACGCTAGAGCGTGTTGACAGGTGACTTGACATGCGTTCAGTATGCGCTATTGTGGTGGCTCAATGGCAGCGCGGGGGCTCAGT
>Ga0315912_10004780_pt1 | contig 12650 bp, 11 predicted proteins | sample VfabasoilMG_FD_204469 | JGI IMG/M metagenome (GOLD analysis project Ga0315912, IMG submission 204469) | Garden soil microbial communities collected in Santa Monica, California, United States - V. faba soil | ecosystem: Environmental > Terrestrial > Soil > Garden | place: USA: California... | reverse complement strand
TACGCGAGCAACGAGACGCCCGAGCTGATGCCGGCGCCGATCATGTTCGCGCATCGCCTCGGCCGCGAGCTCACCAAGATCCGCAAGGCTGGTGGTGCTCAGTGGCTGCGTCCCGACGCGAAGTCGCAGGTGTCTGTGGTCTACGAGGACAACAAGCCCGTTGGCATCGCCAACGTCGTCATCTCGACGCAGCACACGCCCGACGTCTCGCACTCCGAGATCGAGAAGTTCTGCATCGAGAACGTGATCAAGAAGGTTCTCCCCGCGAAGCTCCTCACCGACAAGACCGAGTTCCTCATCAATCCGACCGGCCGCTTCGTCGTCGGCGGACCGCAGGGTGACACGGGTCTCACCGGCCGCAAGATCATCGTCGATACGTACGGCGGCATGGGCCGTCACGGCGGTGGCGCGTTCTCGGGCAAGGATCCCACGAAGGTCGATCGCAGCGCCGCGTACATGGGTCGCTGGGTCGCGAAGAACATCGTGGCTGCCAAGCTCGCGGCTCGCTGCGAAGTGCAGTTCGCCTACGCGATTGGCCACCCGGATCCGGTCAGCGTCCACATCGAGACGTTCGGCACGGCTACCGTTGACACCGCGAAGATCCTGAAGGCTGTGAACCGCGTGTTCAGCTTCCAGCCGTCGGACATCATCGACCAGCTGAATCTGCGTCGCCCGATCTACCTGAAGACGACCAACTACGGTCACTTCGGCAAGAGCGACAAGGACCTGGCGTGGGAGCAGGCGAACAAGGTGCAGGCGTTGTTGAAGGCTCTCTCGAGCAGCCGCGCGGCCTAACTAAAGAACAACTCCCAACTCCCAAGAATCCAACTCCCAATTCCGTTTGGGAGTTGGAAGTTGGAGGTTGGGAGTTGCCGAAGTTATTTCTCTACCGTCACCACGACGGGATCTTCAATCCTCACCGTCAGCGGAGTTCCTGCAGAGAGCGTCGCGTGATTGCGATCACCGGCTACTACTGCGGCCGTGCCCGCACCGACGCCGATGGATCCACCGATCGCCGCGCCCTTCGCACCACCCAGAATGGCTCCGAGGATCGCGCCTCCGATGGCTCCACCACCGATCTTCGCTGCGCTCTCGCGTCCGGGAGGATCGCCCTCGCGATAGATCGTCTCGGTGTGAAGCGGCAGTCGCGTTCCATCCGCAAGCACGACTGATGTGAACCGCACGCCCAGGCGGGCGCGCTCACGCATTTTGCCACCGCGTTCTACGAGCGTTACTTCGCCAAGCGCCTTTGTGCCGGCCGGAATCACCACGCGATCGCCGACCTTGACGTCGCGAGTCACGCGAGCGACGACGCTGTCTTCGACTTGTGCCTTCTCGCTTGTAATCGGTGATTCCAACTGGAGGCCGATCACGGAGTCCGCTGCCACCACGAGCTCTTCATACAGGGGCGCTGGCGGTTCAACCGTGCGCGAGGCCTGGTTGTCGGTAATGGCTGCCGGAGCGATGGGTACGATCCTCTGCTCCGGGGCGATGACCGGAGGTGCGGGAACCGGAGGCTCCGGGGTGCGGGACGCGGTTTGACGAGCCGAAGGTCGTGGAGCAGGCGGTGCCTGAACCGAACGTCTTGGGCGCGGGGCCACTGGTTCCGCAACGACTGGCGGCACCGGAACCACAGTCGCGGGGCCGGGGTCGATCACGCCCTCGGACTCTGCCACGGCGCTCGACGCGGTGGCGGGTACCTGAACCTGCTCAGCCTCGATTACGGGCGAATGGCTTCGAATCGCAAGAAACGTCCCGCCGGCTCCAGCTGCTAGGCAAACAATCGCAAGAACGATAGTCGCGGTCCTGCTCATAACCTGGTCCTCTCGAGCGCTTCCCTAGAGCAAGGGCTGTGCCTCAGGAAAGCCCGGAAACAGGCCCGATCCACGAAGTGGCCGGGCACCCGTCCGACCTCATTTTCGGATCTGTCCTCGATCCCCTGCACTCGAAACAGGCCCGCGGAGGCCACGTCAGGCCTCCTCCGGCCGGATCGTTGCCGCTCCAGCCATGGCGGGCTGCTCGCTGAGGCGGTCGATCAAGGCCTCCGGGTCGGGGTCCGTGACGACGATCCCGCGGTTTTCCGGCCGGATGAACCCGTCCGCGACGGCACGGTCGAACAGGGCGACGAGCGGGTCATAGTAGCCCGCGACGTTGAGCAATCCGCAGGGTTTTCGGTGGAGACCGAGCTGTGTCCACGTCACCACCTCGCAGAACTCCTCGAACGTGCCGAACCCTCCCGGGAGCGCGATGAACGCGTCGGACAGGTTGGCCATCAGCGCCTTTCGTTCGTGCATCGACGAGACGATTCGCAGGTCAGGCAGCGCGCGATGCGCGATTTCGCGCGCAACCAGCGCACTCGGGATCACGCCGATGACATGTCCGCCGTGTGCGAGCGCGGCATCTGCCACGACACCCATCAGGCCCACGCATCCGCCGCCGAAGACGATACCGATCCGGCGTCTCGCTAAGTGGATGGCGATCGCCTCGGCGGCTTCACGGTACTCGGGCCGTGTGCCCGTGCTCGACCCGCAAAAGATGCAAACGCGATGAAGCATGAGACTGACGACCGTGGACCGAAGACCGCGGACCGATCCTACGCGACGAATTTATACCCGAGCCCGTGGACGGTGTGAATGTATTGCGGATGCCGAGGGTTGTCTTCGATCTTCTGACGCAGCCACGCGACATGCACGTCCACCGTTCGCGTGGACGGCATGGCGTTGTAGCCCCAGACTTCGTTGAGCAGCTCGTCGCGCGAGAGTGCGGCGCCGCGATGCTCGACGAAGTAGCGAAGCAGCTTGAACTCGCGCGCGGACAACTCGATTGGCTGGCCCGCTTTCGTCACTTCGGCCTTGCGAAAGTCGATCGAGATCTCGCCGAAGCGAAATGTTTCAGTGACGGCGGGTGTGCTCGTGACTTGCGCGGCGCCACGCCGCAGCAGCGCTTCGATGCGCGCAAGCAACTCGGCCATCTCGAATGGCTTGACGAGGTAGTCATCGGCGCCGAGCTTCAGCCCGACGACGCGATCGACGACCTGGCCTCGAGCGGTGAGCATCAAGATGGGAGTCTGCACTCCGCGCTGGCGAAGTGTGCGGCACACATCGAAGCCGCTCCCTCCCGGCAACATCACGTCGAGGAGGATGGCGTCGAACGTTCCGGTGCTGCCGCGTGCGAGTCCCCTCACGGCGTCGCCTTCGCTCTCGACGTCATAGCCTTCGGCCATGAGTCGATCGGTGAGCGTCAACACGAGGCCGGGTTCGTCCTCGACCAGGAGAATTCGACGAGACACGAGTCGTGTGTGTCCTTGGTGTGTCCGTGCAGGCTACGAATGCGTCGTCTGCAACTGACTGGCGACGGCTGTCGCCCGCTGATCGGGCTCGGCCGACGGCAAGGCAATGGTAAACGAACTGCCGGCACCGGCCCTGGTCGTCACTGTGACGCGACCGCCATGCGCGGCAACGATCTGTCTGACGAGCGAGAGCCCCAGCCCGTTGCCATGAACCTGGCGCGCCACCGCGTCTGCTCCGCGGTAGAACGGGTCGAAGATGTGAGGGAGCTCCGATGCCGGAATGCCGGCGCCGTGATCGCTGATCGTGATCCACACCTCGGGACGCCGACGCTGCCGGCCGTGCTCGACCCGGATGCCCACCCAGCGATCGCGACCACCGTACTTCACGGCATTGGCAATGAGGTTCTGGACGGCGGATCGAAGTGCGGCGGCATCGCCCACAACCGTCGGCGGGTTGGGAATGAAGTTGCGCTCGATCGTGATGTCTTCGGATCCGAGGAGCGTCAGCGAGCTCTCGATGGCACCCTCGATGACCTCAGTCGGAGCGAGCGGAACTCTTGCACCGGTCGCAAGGCCTGATTCGATTCCCGCGTACTGCAGCACCCGCTCGACCATCTCGCCGAGCCTGCGCGCCTCCGTCTCGAGCAGCTGACCGTATCGCTTCACGCGATCGCCACTGTCCACGACACCGTGCGAGAGGTTCTCGGCGGCCGATCGGATCACCGCAACGGGCGTGCGCAACTCGTGCGATACGCCGGCGACGAACTCCATCTGCTGACGCGCGAGTCGATGTGCGCGGCGCGATGTCGCCGCGAGGAGCGCAATGCTCAGCGTGAGGAGCAAGAGCACGCCAAAGCTGATCGCGAGGTTCTGTCGCCGCGCGCGTGCCACGGCAGCCTCGAGCGAGCCGCTCTGGTGTTGCACGAGCAGCCGCCAGCGACCGAGCTCCTCTTCGGGCGCCCCGCCGGCACGAAGGGGCTCTTCGCTGCGAAGTCGAGTGCCCTCCTCGCGGCGAGGCCCGTCGCCGATCGGTGGCCGAGGAGGCCGTCCGAAGAAGGGGCCCTGAAGGTTCATGCCGAACAGCGAGGCAGATGCGTCTGCACGAAGCGGATCGACTGGCGCATCCGGATCCGAGCGATACAGCACGTTCTGTTCATCGTCAGTCGCGGTGACGGCCACGCGGTAGACGTCCCCCTCGACGTGAGTGAAATGCCGGGACGCGAGCTCGGGCAGCATCTGCTCGCGGATGTACGGCATGTTCAACTCGACAATCGTGAATCCGAATACGGGGGTAACCGTCTGCGGTCCTGGGGTCGGCCGAGCGGGCACGACGAGGTTGCGAAGGGGCATCAGGATGAGTGAGTCTTCGCCGCGAAGCGCGGCTCGTCGATCGAAAGCACGCCCGGCATTGAAGTCTTGGAACTCCTGCTCGAGTTCAGCGCGCCATTGGTCGAGCGGCGGCCGCCACTCTGTCGCCTCGAGCGCGTCGATATCCGGATTCCATCGCCTGAGCCGAAGCTGACCACTGTCGCCGTCCACGACCAGCACGTTCGAAACGATCTGAGGGTGGCTGGCAGTATTCAGCCACGTGTTGTAGCGATCGGAATAGCGCTCGGAGACACCCTCGCGCACGGTGGCCGGGCCGACCTGCAGGTTCAGGACGGCGCGAATGAGCTCCCCGTCGAAGGCTTCCCGGAACTGGGCAGCGGCGATCCGGACGTTGCGCTGAAGACGCTCTCGAGCGGCTGTGCTCAGTTGGCCGACCCACTGATACTGGAGCACGGCCAGTGTCGGCAGGAGGATCAGCAGGGCCACTGTCACGAGCGTGGTCCCTGACGGTTTCTTCAGCTTCACGGGGCGAATGTTAACATGCATAAATCGCCGTAAGATATTGAATTGCAAGCTTTTACATTCTTAACAATCTCTTTGCCCCGACTTAACCAAGCTCATTCGGAAGGGCAGGAATAATCAAAATATGCGGACCTTGGTGTCTACGTCTGTCTTCGCGTTTGCGTTGCTCACCGGCGTCCCTTTCGGCGCTCGGGCGGTGCAGGCCGGTCAGCAGCCCGAAGAGGCCAAGGCGAACACCGTTCTCAGTGAGGCTCGCAAGGCCCTCGGCGGTGAAGACAAGCTTGCTGCGGTCAAGAGACTCCAAGTCAACGGCGCGACCAAGAGAGCGAACGGCAACTTCAACCTCGAAGGCGACACCGAGATCTTTTTCGAGTTGCCCGACAAGTTCCGTCGCAACGAGTCGTTGGTGTTCGGCGGCGCAAACGCCGTCGAGCGCAAAGAGATCCTGAACGGCAAAGAGGTTTCCACCGAGGTGAGCGGCGACTTTGGTGGCCGCGGTCGTGGCCGCTTCGGAGGCGGCGGTTTCCAGGGCGGCGGTGGAGGCGCGGCAGGGGCTGGCGCTGATGGCCGCGCCGGAGGCGCACCGTCGCCTGAGGCTCAGGAGCGTTTGCGCGAGTTTCAGCGCCGCAATCTCCAGAGCGAAGTCAGCCGCCTTCTGATCGCCCTCCTGCTGACCAGTGAGACGCCATTCCGCTGGATCGGCACCGCACAGGCGCCCGAGGGTAGTGCCGATGTACTGGAAGTGAAGACTGCCGACGGCGTGGCCACGCGTGTGTTCATCGACACGATGACGCACATGCCGCTGATGCTTTCGTGGACTGGTCCGGCCGGCCGTGGCTTCGGACGCGGAGGACAGGGCGGACGCAGAGGTCAGGGCGCGCCCGATCAGGGTGCTGGTGTGCCCCCCGAAGGGCGAGCCGCAGGTGATCAACCACCCGCGGGAGCTGCACCCGCTCCTGAGGGCGCGCCTGCTGATGCAGGCCAGGGACGTCGCGGCGGACGCGGCGCTCAGGGCCCTCCAGTCACGCTCGAGATGCACCTCGCTGAGTACAAGGCGGTCAACGGGGTCAAGTTTCCGCATCTCATCACCCGCGGCGCGAGCGGAGAGACGAACGAAGAGTGGGTCATCAAGAGTTACAAGATCAATCCGAACCTCAAGGCGAACACGTTCACGAAATGAAACGGATCCTTCTCGTAGTCCTTGCGCTGCTGGTTGCAGCGCCGTTGTCGGCACAGAACGCCAACAACCAGACACAGCTTCGTCTGGTGGTTGTCGATGAGACTGGCGCGGGCATTCCTCAGGCCACCATCACCGTAACTCCTGCGGCGGGTGAGGCCGTCACGTTCACGAGCGACGATCGCGGTCTCGCGATGTCTCCGTCGCTTGCCATCGGCAACGTCCAACTCCATGTCGAGTTTCCGGGGTTCGAGCCGTACGACGGTCAGGTGACGCTGCGCCGCGGAGCGGTGAATCAAACCGTCACGCTGAAGATCGCGGGCTTCCAGGAAGAAGTCGTCGTCAACGACACGTCTGCGACCGACGATCGTCGAGGCAATTCCTTCACCACGACGCTCGAGCAGACTGAGATCGACGAGCTCCCTGACGATCCCGAGGAGCTCGCTGACGTCTTGACCCAGATGGCTGGCGCCGCGGGTGCCACATTTCAGGTCAACGGGTTTCGCGGCGGCCGCCTGCCATCGCGAGATGAGATCCGCCAGATTCGTTTTCGAACCAACTCGCTGTCGGCCGACAACCACGACGCGGGACGCACGCAGATCGAGATCATCACCAGACCCAACGTCATCGAATGGAACGGCAACGCCAGCCTGAACTATCGCGGCGACGAGATGAACGCCCGCAACGCGTTTGCCACGACAGAGACGCCCGAGCAGAACCGGCAGTTCAACATGGGGCTGCGCGGTCCGCTCGTGAAAGGAAAGACGTCCATCCGGCTCAACATCGATGGCCGTCGCGATCAGCAGTCAGACACGATCACAGCGCTCGACGAGAACGGCAACCGCATGGGCGACGTCGTGTTTCGTCCGTCAGAGCAGACGAATGTAACGGTCGGCATCGAGCACGCGCTCACGAAGGACCAGACGCTGCGCGTCGAGTATCGTCGCGGCGATAACTCCACCGACAACCTCGGTGTGGGTGGCTTCAATCTCCAGTCGCGAGGGTACGACCGTAACGGGTCGAATCATCAGGTTCGCGCGCAGGTGCAGGGACTGCTCGGCAAGACGACGCTCAATGAGTTGCGATTGCAGTACACGCAGTCGCGAAGCGAGGCGGCGTCGCTCTCGAACGATCGCACCGTGATCGTGCTCGACACCTTCAGCGACGGTGGCGCCGGCATCTGGAACAATTCGTCTTCTCGCGGGTTCGAGCTGGCGGACAACCTCGACTTCAACGTCGGCCGCAAGCACCAGATGCGGGTCGGCATCCTGCTCGAGGGTGACGAGTACAGCAACTTCGACGCGCAGAACAACGCCGGGACGTTCACCTTCAGCGGCCTGGAGGCCTTCGATGCCGGGCTGCCCACGTCGTTCACGCAGCGCAATGGCGAGGTAAACACGAAGTTCGATCAGTACCAGTTCGGTGCGTACTGGCAGGACGACATTCGTCTGAGCAACAAGTTCTCAGTGAGCCTCGGCGTGCGCAACGAAATGCAGTCGCACGTCGACGACAAGCTGAATCTGATGCCGCGACTCGGGTTCACAGCGACGCCGTGGGGACCGCGTACCTCGATCCGCGGTGGCTACGGGCTCTTCTACGATTGGTATTCGTCGAACCTCTATGACCAGACGCTGCGCGTTGACGGCGTATCCGTACGCGATCTGCTGATTCTCAATCCCGGGTATCCGGATCCGCTCAACGGCTCCACCGCGCAGGTGCTGCCGCGCGGTCGTATTCAGGCATCGTCCGATCTGAGCTTGCCGCAGGTTCATCAGGCATCGCTCGGCGTCGAGCGCCAGCTCACACAGAACCTCAGCGTCCAGACGACCTATCAGATGCTTCGTGGTCGTCATCAGATTCGCTCGATCAACATCAACGCGCCCGACGAGTTCGGCAACAGGCCTGATCCAACTGTTGGCACCGTCACGCAGTTCGAGTCCACGGGTCGCGCCGATACCGACCGCATCACGTTTGGCGGCAACTACCGGTTCCCGCAGCGCCGGATCTTCGTGAACATGAACTACACGCTCGGGCGGATCAAGAACCACGCGGACAGCGAGACGTCGCTGCCGGCCAACAATCTCGATCCGGATGCCGAGTGGGGTTATTCCCGTCAGGACGTCCGCCATCGCCTGCAGGGCACCGTCAACGTGCCGCTCATGCTCGGCCTGCGCGGCAACGTGAACATCAACGCGCTGTCGGCGACGCCCTACACGATCACCACCGGAAAGGACGACAACCGCGATGGCACCAGCAACGATCGCCCTGCCGGAGTCGGCCGCAACACGGCGCGCGGCACCGCGACGTTCGTCACCAACCTGCGTGTGAGCCGCGCCTTCCCTCTGGGTGGTCAGCGCTCCGGCGGCGGGTTCCCTGGTGGCGGCGGCCGACCGGGTGGTCCCGGCGGTCCGGGGTTCGGACCGGGCGGGCCCGGCGGTGGCGGCGCGTCAATTGGTCAGACATCCAACGCACAGGGACAGGGCGGTGGAGCTCGTGGTGGTGGCGGACGCGGAGGCAATCAGGGTGACGCTGCGTTCAACGCGCGCTACATGATGGAGCTCTTTGTCACCGCAGACAACGTCTTCAACCGCGTCAACTACGGCGGATACAGCGGCAACCTGCTCTCCGACTACTTCGGCCAGCCGACGATGGCGCAGCGTCCACGGCAGGTGCAGGTGGGAATGCAGTTTCGATTCTAGTCAGGCTCTAGGCTCTGGACTCTAGGCTCTGGACTCTAGGCTCTGGGCTCTGGGCTCTGGGCTCGGGGTTTGGGCTTTGGACGTACCAAGAGCCAAGAGCCGAGAGCCGGATAGAATCTCCCTGTGACCATCACCGTCGTCGGTGCCGGCATCGTGGGCAGTGCAATCGCCCACGAGCTTGCGTCTCGCGGCGCGCGCGTGCAGCTGATTGACTCCCGCGGCGTTGCCCGCGGCGCCACCCGCGCCTCAGCCGGCATTCTTGCCCCGCAGATCGAAGGCCACATTCCCGAGCTTCGCCGGCTCGCCGCGTGCAGCCTGTCGATGTACGACGACTTCGTCCGCCGCATTGAGCGCGACTCTCACCGAGCGATCGAATACAAGCGGAACGGCACGCTGCAGGTTGCACTGGACGATCGGGAAGCTGCGGTGCTTGCTGACGATGCGCGAGCGCTGGCGCGGAACGGCGTGGAGCACACGCTGCTGGATCGAGAAGCTGCGCGACGAGCCGTGACATCGTTGTCCGCTCACGTCACGGCCGCGTTGCTCGTGCCGTCACACGGTTACGTCGCTGCGAGCGCGCTGACCGAAGCAATCGTCAATGCGGCGCGGGCACGCGGCGTTCGACTGATCACGAGCGCGGTTCGCAGCATCGAAGGCGCAGGCGCAACAGCGCGTGTGGCGACCGACGAAGGGATCATCGAAAGCGATGTCGTCGTCGTCGCGTCGGGCAGCTGGCCAGTGCCGTCACGGCCATCAGAGGGCCCACCGGTCAAACCGATTCGCGGTCAGCTCGTGCAACTGCGCTGCGATGCCGCGCCCGCCACGCAGGTGATCTGGGGACAGGCGTGCTACCTCGTGCCGTGGAGCGATGGCACGGTGCTCGTGGGCGCGACGGTGGAGGACGTGGGGTTCGACGAGCGACCCACGGCTGAAGGTGTCAGGAATTTGCTCAGCGCCGCCATCGAGCTCGTGCCCTCGCTCGCGCGCGCGCAGTTCGAAGAAGTCCGCGTCGGTTTCCGCCCGAAGTCGGTTGACGAACTTCCGATCGTCGGTCGCTCGGAGACGATGGCGTCGGTGTTCTACGCAGTTGGGCACTATCGCAACGGCGTTTTGTTGGCGCCATTGACCGCCGCGTTGATGGCCGACCTCGTGCTCGAGGATAAAGAGCGCGCGGAGCTCGCGCTCGTTAGACCCGGACGGCTCGCAAACGCCTGAGACGTCCGATGCGCCTCAAGAAGCACTACAGCTCACGCGAGGTCGCCGTTCTCACAGGGCTCAGTGCCCGTCAGCTCCAGTGGTGGGACTCGCGCCGCTTGTTCGTGCCGGCCATTCGCTCGCATCGAACAGAGGCCGGCGGCTTCACCGAGCGGCGATACACGCCGATGGATGTCCTCGAGCTGCAGGTGCTCGCGGACCTGCGGCGGCGCGGGTTCTCGATCCCCCAGCTCCGGCGTCTGCTTTCGACGCTGCGCGAAGTGTTCAACGTTCGTCTCTACGAGGCGATCGGCGAAGGTGGTCCGATGTCGCTGTTCGTTGGTGGCGATCAGCTCTACGCCCGCACCGAGGCTGGGCAGATGTTCAACATGGAACGCCCGTCGGAGCCGATGCTGATGGTGGGAGAGGAACTATCGCTACGGCCTCTCGCTGCGCGCGAGCGCAAACGCCGGCGCGCAGTGTCGCCGCAGAAGCTGTAATGGGGGTAATGACCCCTTTAACGAATCGGAAAGACTTTCTCGAGGTCTTCGGCGGGGCGGGCGATCACGTGGACGCCAATCAGTTCGCCGACGCGGCGCGCGGCCGCGGCTCCCGCATCGGTTGCGGCTTTGACCGAGCCCACGTCGCCACGAATCAGGGCCGTCACCAGGCCGGCATCAACCTTCTGCCAGCTCACGAGCACGACGTTCGCGGTCTTGAGCATAGCGTCGGCGGCCTCGATCATGCCGACCAGCCCCCGCGTTTCGATCATGCCCAGCGCGTCACCGATGTCTGCTTTGTCCTGCGCCACGGCCGCGATCTTACCATCCCTTCGCACGGCGCAACTCAGTGATGTGGGCGAGATGATGGTGCGAATGCCACGCGTACTGCTGCAGATGCCAATCCAGCGTGAGTTGGCCGCCGATCTCCGGGTGGACGAAGCTGCGCTCGAACTCCTCGACGATCATCGCGTGATAAACGGCTGCCCAGCGCGTGTGAATGCTGTCAATCAGTCGAAGTGACACCTCCACCGGCAGTTTCATGTCGGCAAGAAGCGCCCAGGCGTTTTCGTCGTACGGTTTGATCGTTGGCGTTTCTTCCGTCAGCGCGAGCTTGACGCGAATAAAGCCGTTCATATGGCTATCCGCGACGTGATGCACGACCTGCCTGACCGTCCAGCCGTCTGGCCGATACGGCGTGTCGAGTTGATCGTCACCGAGGCCGGCGACGGCGGTGCGCATCCGGTCGGGCAAGCCGGCGATCGCGTCGATCGCCGCGGCGCGTAACTCGCTGGTGACGGGCATCACCGCGCGGAAGCGACCGATGGGATAGCGGAGGTCTTCGGCGGTCTTCGTCATGCCGATCTTGTACAACAAAGCCGCTCGCATCTCACCGGACGGTACAATTCATCCCCAATCCGCATGAAGGTCATCGTTGCCGAAGGTCCACTCCTCGAACAGATCATCCGCCTGACGTACGACATCTGGAACGAAGGGCTGAGCGAACGCGCCTACTCACAGTGGAATGCCGCGCAGCTGCGAACACCATGGGGCCGGGCACATCTTCAGCGGCTCGCCCTGGTGGACGATGCCGGCCAGCTGCTGGCGACGGCGAAACGCTACCGGTATCGCGTCCGGCTCGACGGCCGGGTCGGCTGGATGTCAGGCATTGGTGCGGTATTCACGCCGCCACTGCAGAGAGGCAACGGCTACGCGTCGCAGTTGATCGAGCGGCTGATCGAGATCGAACGCAAGGAGGGCGCGCTGCTGGCCGGGCTGTTCTCGGAGATCGGGGCCACCTTTTACGAGCGGCTCGGCTTCACGTCCGTACCCATCGACGAGGTAACGGTGCGTGTCGAACGCCGCAACGGTGCCCCGGCGATGCTCGTGCGCGCTGGCGACGAGCGCGACCTGCCTGCTGTCGAAGCGATGCATCAGGTTCGATCCGCGGGAGCGCGTTTCACGCTCACTCGCGACAAGTCGATGATTCACTACGCGCTATCCAAGAAACGGCTGCTCGCGGGGCTTGGTCCACAAGGTCTGCGTCAGGTCGAGTTCGTTGTGGCCGAGGAAGGCGCATCCGCGGTCGCGTACGCCTTGCTGCATGAAAACGCTAACGGATGGACGCTGGAGGAGGCCGGCGATCGCGATCCTGCTGGCGCCCGCCTTGGGGGGATGTTGCAGGTCCTCCTCGCGCGCGAGCCGTCTGCTCCCACGCCAGTCATCCGCGCATGGTGGCCCACAGCGTTTCCGGTTCCCCCTCAAGTTGCCTTGACGGACAAGGCCGAAGCGCACGATCTGTTCATGGTGAAGCCGCTCGCTGCTGACGTGCCGATGCCAGAGAAGGCAGAGGACGTCTTCTACTGGCACAGCGACTACTTTTAGCTGGTAGGTGGTTGGTGGTGGGTAGTAGGTGGTCCTACTGCGTGATCGGATCGAGA
>Ga0315912_10004779_pt1 | contig 12651 bp, 12 predicted proteins | sample VfabasoilMG_FD_204469 | JGI IMG/M metagenome (GOLD analysis project Ga0315912, IMG submission 204469) | Garden soil microbial communities collected in Santa Monica, California, United States - V. faba soil | ecosystem: Environmental > Terrestrial > Soil > Garden | place: USA: California... | reverse complement strand
GCAATCCAGTACGGGATCCGACCTCTCTCGCTTGCCATTCCAGCGCAGCAACCAATCCGAGATCATCCAACATGGACGGTCGAAGTGACAATGAGATACGCCGTACTTCCTCGATCATCCTTTCAATCGACCGCGCCGCCGCTGACTTCCCGGCGTCCAGCAGCAACAAGCTCAGCGACTGTCCTACTCCGTCATGAAGTTCCCGTGCGATCGCACGGCGCTCCTGTTCCTGCACCTGCATTACCTGCGCCGTGAGGGAACGGGTTCGAGTCTCAAGCCGTGTGAATCGGCGGATGGTTATCGTCGCAACCAGCAGGCCAAGCACCGCAAGAACCAAAATGCCGGTCGCCATCAAATTTCGAAAACGGGCGCGCATCGCCTGCACCGCTGCTTCTTCATTGCGGCGGTCACTCTCCAACGAAGCATCCATCGTCGCAGTGAGAGAAAGCATCGTGGCACGACGCTCAGCCAGACCGCGTCGGAAGTAAGCATTCACGCCTACAGACGGGCTCTTGAGCGCCATCTCTTTCATCAGGTTCAAAACTTTCCAATACGCCAGCACCTCGCCCCGAAGAGCACTCGAATCCACGTATTGGTTAAGCGCGACCACGCTGTCCCGCTCCGCCTCGGTCAATCTTGCGAGCAGCGCAGAAGCTTCCGCCGCGTTGGGATCAGCAAAGTAATCCCGCGCAGCATCACCGCCAGCATAGATACCCTCACGAATCGTGGAGAGTGTTCGGAAGCGTTCCAGCATACGCGCACGCAGTGCTGCGTCGTTGATTCCGATCTGATGAAAGAGAACGAGAGCACTCGCGCCTGTCACCAGTATCAATAAAAGCAGTAGTCCTAGCGAGCCGACAAGCAACGGCCGGGATCTGGATTCCATTCGTAGATTATGACGCGTGGAGCTACTCGCCGCGCACCAGATCTTGCATGGTCTCCCGGGCGCGAATCACCCGCCACTTGAATCCTTCCACAAGCACCTCAGCCGGACGCGGGCGTGAGTTGTAATTTGACGACTGGACAAACCCATACGCACCGGCCGTGCAAACCGCGAAATGGTCCCCTGGAAATACGTTCGCCAGTTCTCGATCCTTAGCCAGAAAATCGCCTGACTCGCACACTGGACCCACGACGTCTGCGCGGATGGTTCCGCGTTCGGGCGCTTGTCGGAGTGGAACAATATCGTGATGCGCCTTATACAGCGCGGGTCTGATGAGATCATTCATCGCCGCATCCACAATCACAAACTCTTTCTCCGAATTCTTCTTGCGATACAACACGCGCGTCAACAACACGCCGCTGGCACCGACAATGGAACGCCCGGGTTCAATCATCAGTGTGAGTCCACGGCCAGCCGCACGTTCACACATCTTTTGGATGAACTCTGGAATGGGTGGCGCGGAATCGGATTCCTGGTAGGGAACACCAAGTCCCCCGCCGAGATCCAGGCTCTTGATGGGAAGGCCTGCAGCGCGGAGGCGATCCACGAGTGCCAGCACCAGATCCACCGCATCCAGGATCGGACCGGTGTCCAGCAACTGCGAACCAATATGACAACTCACGGCTTCAGGCAGCAAATTCGGTAGCGAAGCTGCTCGGCGGTAGACTGCTTCGGCCTCAGCGATGTCGATTCCAAACTTGTGCTCGCGCAATCCGGTGGAAATGTAGGGATGCGTGGAAGCCTCAATGTCAGGATTCACACGTAGCGCGACACGTGCCTTTTTTCGAACGCGGGCAGCGATGGAATCGATAAGCACCAACTCCGAATCCGATTCGCAATTGAACGAATGAATCCCCTGATCCAAAGCATATTCAATCTCATCAGCAGTCTTGCCGACGCCGGAAAACACTACTTTGGCCGCGTCGCCGCCGGCTGCCAGGACGCGGTAGAGTTCACCGCCGGAAACTATATCGAATCCGGCACCCGCTTCCGCCAGCATCCGCAGAATCGACAAATTGGAGTTCGCCTTTACGGCATAACAAACGGTGTGTGGAGTATCGCCAAAGGCTTCGTCATAAGCGCGAAAGCGCGACAGGATGGAAGCAGACGAATAGACATAACAGGGCGTCCCCACGGCACGTGCGATGTCGGCCAGCGCGACGTCTTCGCAATAAAGCGAACGCTCACGGTACGAGTAAGATTCAGCAATCACGATTTAGGACTCTCCTGCTTTCCCTTCACCTTCATCACAACAATGGTCTGGTCGTCAAAAATCGCTTGCGGTCCACGGAAGCGATCAAAATCCTCAAAGATGTCATCGGCAATTTTCTGCGCCGGAAGCTTGCGGAGCTTCTTCAACAACTGCGCCACATGCCCGCCGTATTCTTCCCCGGCAGGGTTTGTCTGATCCTGAATCCCGTCGGAAAATAGTAAAACAACGTCGTCCGGCTCTGTTTGAAACGTAACTTCGTCATATTGTCGTCCGGCAAACAGGCCCAGCGGAAAGCCCTCCACCTCGGGCGTAATAATCTGCCTCTTCCGGCTGATCATAGGCGGAATCGCCGCTGCATTGGCAATCGTGAGACTTCCAGTGCTCGGATGCCACAGCGCGACCAGCAACGTCAGATAACGGCCTTCCACCTTGCGCTCCATCAGCGATTCATTCAACGCCTGCAACAGCGCCGCCGGACTCCGCCGTCGCGGTGCCAGCGTGCGGATCAACCCAGTCACCATAGCTCCGTACAACGCAGCGGCGGCGGATTTCCCGCTCACATCGCCGAACAGAATAAAAGCAAGATCGTCGGAATGCTCAAAGAAGTCGAACACGTCGCCCGAAATTTGCTGCGCAGGCCGGAAGTGAATGCCGATCTCAAGTCCGCCAATGCCGGGATCTTCACGCGGCAGCAGTGCCGCTTGCAGGGTTCGTGCAGCATCCAGATCGTCTTCCAGTTTCGCTTTGCCGGTGTTGATTTCTTCATAGAGCCGAGCGCTCTCCACCGCACCGGCGACCAACGGAGACAACAAAGACAATGTCTGCAAGTGATCCTGCGTAAAGTTTGCGAGTCGCGAACTCTCCAGATTCATGACGCCGATAAGACGGTCTGGAACGAGCAGCGGCACGGCCATCTCGGAGCGCGTCGAAGGGTTCAACTCAATGTACTCTTCGTATTCGCGGACATCATCGACAAGAATTGGCGACCGCAACTGTGCGACGCGTCCGACGACGCCTTTACCAATCGGAATATTGTCGGCCTGCACATGTTCGTCATAACGAATGGAAAAACGATGCCGCAGCGCTTCCGTTGCCGCATCATAGAGCAGGATGGAGAACGCATCGTAGTTGATCAGTCCGCGCACCGTGGACGCCACTTTCCCAAGCAACTCATCCAGATCAATAATGTAAGAAAACTCGCGCGCAACGTTGGTGAGCGTCTTGAATGTCTTGTTCTGCCGCTCCACGCGCCGGTACAAGCGAGCGTTCATGATCGACGTGGCAACACGGGAAGCAATCAATTGAATGAGCGCAGAGTCTTCGTTGGTGAACGCATTCAGCCGGGTCGACTGTAAATCAATCACGCCGACCAGACGCGTCCCAGCCACCATGGGAATGGCCATCTCAGACCGGACTGCATCCAGGAACGGAAGGTACCGTGGATCGCTTCGCACATCGCCCACTACAATCGGAATCCGGCCCGATCCGGAAACACCGGTAATCCCTTCATCCAAAGGAATCACGAGGCTTTTGATCAATTCTTCGTTAAACCCGATGGAATAGCGAACGGCCAGTCCTCCGAGCTTTTCGTTGTAGAGCAGAATCGCGAACAGATCGAACGGCACTACCTGTCGGACGATTTGCGAAAGGCTCGCCAGCATCGTATCCAGGTCCAGTGTGGACGAAATGGTGCCGGTGATCTCCAACAGGAAATCAAGAAGTTCGGAGCGGTCCTTGAACCGCGTGTCGGACTTGCGGGTGGACATCGCTTAGGCCGCCTGACCGGTGGATTCGACAATCTTCACGCTGGCGCTAGCGCCGATGCGTGTGGCTCCAGCGGCTGACATCGCTTGCAAATCTTCAAGCGTGCGGATACCTCCCGCAGCTTTGATCCCCATCTCCGGACCAACCACCAGACGCATCAATGCAACATCATGCACCGTAGCGCCGTGCTTGGCAAAACCCGTCGAAGTCTTCACGAAATCGGCACCAGCAAGCTTGGACAGTGTACAAGCCACGGCCTTCTGATTGTCGTCCAACAACGCGGCTTCAATAATGACTTTCACAATCGCGCCACCAGCATGAGAAGCCTCAACGACAGCCGCAATGTCATTGCGAACCGTGTCAATATCGCCAGACTTGAGAGCGCCGATATTGATCACCATGTCAATCTCGGTAGCACCTGCCTTCACTGCAGCAACGGTTTCGGCCCGTTTGATCTCCGTGGTATTTGCGCCAAGCGGAAATCCTACTACCGTGCAAACTTCCACGCTGGAGCCAGCCAGCAACTCCACGGCTTTCGGAATCCAATAAGGATTAATGCACACGCTCGCGAACCCGTAATTCCGCGCCTCTTTACAGAGCTTGACGATCTCGGCTTCGGTAGCGTCTGGACGCAAAATCGTATGGTCAATCAACGAAGCAATCGCCCGATCCGCCCGCGTCAGCTTGTCACTTGCAGAAACTCGCGCCGCACCCGCCGAGACAATCTCTTTGGTCTTCTTCGCACAAGTCTGCACACACCGTTGCGTGCAGCCAGGACACACCTGATCTGCAATATTAAGCCCTTCGCGCCCACCCTGCACACGCGGGACATCCATCCGAGACAGAAGTGTATCGGCCACCTGGGCAACAAGCTGATCGAGTTCGCCGGGAGTCATCAAAATCACCAGAAAGCAACGAATCTTCCAGTGTACCAAGGGAAGTAGACAGTCCCGTCGTAGAATTGAGAAGTGACCATGAAGAAACTCATCCGAATCGTTCTCGGCATCGGCATGGTCGTCGTCGGCGTGATAGGACTCATCTTGCCGATCATGCCCGGTTGGATCTTCCTAATCCCTGGGCTTATCATTCTGGCCGATTATTTCCCGCCCATCCATCGCCTGGTGGAATGGGCCAAAGCCAAAGCCAGAGCTGCCGGCGTCAATATTCCGGAAAACCCGCGACAGTAATCAGGCAGCCTTTCCAACACCCCTCCCGATATACTACCTTGAGGGTGGAGGCATTTCCCCTTCTTGGAAGAGTTCAAAAACAAAGGCGTCCTCATCACCGGTGCGGGACGCGGTATCGGTAAACGCCTCGCGCTCGGTTTCGCTTCCGCTGGCGCGCGTGTCGGACTTCTTGCCCGTAGCAAAGCCGAACTCGAACTCGCCCAACTCGAGATTGAACACGCAGGCGGAACCGCCATGCGTCTCCGTGCCGATGTGTGTGACCTCGATCAGATGCACACTGCGGCCGACCGCATGCGCGCGCATTTCGGCGACATCCACGTCCTCATTTGCAGCGCCGGGGTCCTTGGCCCGGTTGGTCCGTTCCTCAAGAATGATCCCCGCGCCTGGACAGAATCAATCCAAATCAACCTGATCGGCACCATGAATGCCACACACGTTGTCCTACCCGAAATGACGGCACGGCGCTCCGGAAAAATCATCGTTCTCACCGGCCGTGGCGCTGGACGTCCACGACCGAACTTCACCGCTTACGCCGCAGCCAAAGCCGCAGTCTGCCGCTTCATCGAATGTCTCGCCGAAGAACTGCGAGAGAGCAATGTGCAAGCAAATTGCATGGGACCCGGCAGCAGTTATACCCATATGACGGACCTGATTCTGAACGCCGGTGATGACGCACCCGTGCGTGAACACGAGGAGGCCATGCAAACCAGACTCACCGGAGGCACAGCCGTAAAACGCCAACTCGACCTCGCGCACTTCCTCGCCTCGGTCCGCTCCAACCATGTCTCGGGGAAAATGATCGGGGTCGAAGATGATTGGAAGCGGCTCGAAAAATCCAACGTCCATCACGAGATCTACACCCTGCGGCGAATCGCCAAAATATGACCGTGCGACGTATACTTCTTGCGCTGCTCTGCCTGGCAGGTTCGCTTTGCGCCGCTGACTGGAAGGCCCTCAAGCCCGAAGGCTATGTCAGCGACTTCGCAAAGGTGGTCGACCCGGCCAGCCGCGTGGAACTGGAACGCTACTGCGACACCGTCAAAACAGCCACTGGCGTCGAGATCGCCATTGTCACACTTCCTTCCCTTGATGGCGAACCCGTCGAAGACGTTGCCAACACGATTTTCCGAACGTGGGGAATCGGCGTCAAAGGTAAGGACGAAGGCCTTCTGTTGCTGCTTTCTATTGGAGACCGTAAGAGCCGTCTCGAAGTCGGCTACGGCCTGGAACCCATCATCCCCGACGGCTACGCGGGCCAAGTGATCCGCGAAATGCGGCCTGCGCTTCGCGACCAGCATTATGGGGATGCGTTCATTCTCGCTGCCCGTACACTCGGCCAGAAGATCGCCCAATCCAAAGGCGTAACATTGGAGACACCCGCACCAAGAACGCAGCGGGATCGTCCTAGCGAAGGTTTTCCGTTCTCCATCATCCTGATTGTGATCGCCGTAGTTCTTCTGCTGGGCGGAAGGGGTGGCGGCGGCCGCGGCGGAGTCGGCAACCTGCTCACGGGCATGCTGCTTGGACAAATGATGGGGGGCCGCCATTACGGCGGAAGCCGCGGCGGCGGAGGGTTTGGCGGTTATGACGACTCCGGTGGAGGCTTCGGTGGATTCGGCGGCGGAGACTCAGGCGGAGGCGGAGCTTCCAGCAATTGGTAGGTGAACCATGAATACGGAAAAAGCCCTTTCGGAACTAACTCGCAAATTTCAGGACGCCTATGGCAACCAGTTGGTCTCGGCGGTTCTCTACGGCTCGGGTGCCGAAGGTGAACTCCACAAGCAGTTCTCGGACCTCAATATCCTATGCGTGCTGAAACAGGTCACGCCCCGTGAACTGGCCGCCAGCGAAACCGTATTCCATTGGTGGCGCGAACTCGGCAACCCGGCTCCGCTGGTTCTTAGCGAGGATGAAGTGCGCACGTCCACGGACTGCTTTCCCATTGAATTCCACGACATGAAACGCTCGCATCGAATTCTCTTCGGTACCGACGTGATCGAAGGCCTTGTCATCGACGATAGTTTCTACCGCGCCCAAATCGAACATGACCTCCGAGCCAAACTCTTGCGCCTCCGCCAAAAGGCCGCTGGCGTGATGTCCGACAAGCAGTTGTTATGGCGTCTGATGGCGGACTCAGTCTCCACGTTTCTCGTCCTCGGGCGTCATGCGTTACGCCTGACAGGTGTTGAGACATCGGGTCCAAAAAGTGATGTGGTGGCTGCTTTGAACGCGCACTTTCACACCGAAGAAGAACCATTTCTCACACTCTTGAAACTGCGGGCGGAAGGCAAGGTCCCAACCGGACTCGACGCGGCCCGTCTTTTTGAGCAATATTTGAAGGTAGTGGAAAAGCTGACCATGGCCGTTGACGGTCTTGCCAGATAAGGAGTCGCATATGAAATTCTTGTTGATTGGTTTGGGCGTTTTAGTAGTGGCCGGGTTTTCGGTGGTTTCCAGCCGTAACACACTGGTCACGCAGAGCGAGTCGATCAAGGAATCGTGGGCGCAGGTGGACGTTGTCCTCCAGCGTAGAGCAGAGCTGATCCCGAACCTCGTGAGCACCGTGAAAGGTTTTGCAGCGCAGGAGAAGGAAGTGTTTGAAAACATCGCCAACGCACGCGCAGCCATGGCAGGAGCGCGTACCCCTGGCGAGAAAATCCAAGCCAACGGTTCTCTGGACAGCGCCATCAGCCGATTACTTGTGGTTGCCGAGAACTACCCGCAGTTGAAGTCCAACGAAAACTTCCTGCGGCTTCAGGACGAACTTGCTGGCACAGAAAACCGGATCGCGGTGGAACGTCGTAAGTACAACGAGACGGTCGCCTCTTACAACAAAGCCGTCGGCCTGTTCCCCGGCAACATTGCGGCAGGACTGTTCGGATTCTCCCGCAACGACGATTACTTCAAGTCCGAACCGGCTGCACGAACCGCTCCCAAGGTAGCATTCTAAGTTTTGCCCACCTGGCCTGGTTACTATTACCGCAGACACCGCTCCCGGCGGCGGTCGGCGCAAATCTCTACAACAGTAGGTGGCTTGTCGATCGAGATCAGCACGGGTAAGACCGTGTTCTGGCCTTACACAGAGGCGCGTCGGCGCATCCGCCGCAAAGACCACGGCTTGCGTCTGCGCCTGGAACGTGTCGTCAACAATGTCCGTGAGGTTGTCGTGATTGAAGACTCAGCGGCCCTGTCACAGATTCAACTCCAGCATCCCGGATTTGGTGATGCGACCCTTTCTTCGCGCCTCTTCACGCCTCTGCTTTTTGTTGCTGCTCTAGTGGTTGCCATTCCGCCTCTATATTGGTTCGCCCTGCCTCCAGTGGTGGAGAAGCTCTCGGAATATGCGCCTGTTGAGATGGAAGAGCAGCTTGGAGACCGCATGGCGGACGCAATGGTGCCACCGTCCGCAGCATGTGCCGATGTGGACGTGCGGACTGCCGTCGATGGTGTCATTACCCGCCTCACGATCGCGGCACAGGAACCTCGCTACAAATGGCGCTTCACGATTGCCGACGACGCCCAGATCAACGTCGCAGCCTTTCCAGGAGGACGTCTTGTTGTGACACGGGGACTGCTTGCTCGCACCGCGTCTCTTGAGGAACTCGCAGGCGCCCTGGCACCTGAGATCTACCAGCTATCGTCAGGCCATACTCGGAGAATCGTGTTCACCAAGCTCGCCTTTCCAGGGCTCATCGCATTAACAGTTGGCAACGGCAAGAAAGAACTAGCTCAGCTCGCCGCTCAAAGCGGCCAGATTTATTACTCCGAACAGGAAGTAAACGAGGGGCTGCTGAAAGGACTGAGTCTAGTCCAGCAGGCAAGGATCGATCCGCACGGGATGGTCGAATGGTTCTCCAAGCTGGAAAGTGATCCCACCATGGTCGAAGGAGCCCACGCCTATTCCGGAGCACACCCAGGACTGCGAGGAGCCGCGCAGCGCCTGAGAGCCGCAATCTCCAAGCAACCCAGCCCAAAAGATGCATTCCAGGGGGCCGCCAATTGGGACAACGTAAGGTTCGCGTGCGGCGCAGGAACCACCAAGCAATGAACCGCTATTGGTTTTCTATCACGGCTTTGAGTCGTGCGAACTGTATCCCTAGAACTCCGTCGACAGGAGCCGCCATTGTATCGAGGCCACCACTCTCCAGCACTCCCGCAGTCGTATAAGTCACAGTGACCCGTGTGCCACTATCGACCTTGACCATGTCGAAAGACATAACGCCCAACACCGCCGATGCCTGTAAAGGACCCAGTCCACCTGTCATGCGGAGCGTCTTTCCTTTGGATGCAAAGATCACAGTCATGTGCTGCACACCGCCGCCATCCGGTAGCTTCTCGCAGAAACAGCCGCCTGGGACAGGGTTGATCGACATGTTCTGTGAAGACCCCGAATAGGTGTGCGCGGACTCCCACCACTTGGCAACATCCACGATCGACGCATAGACCTTGTCGGGCGTTCCACCGACCACGGCGGAGTGCTTAACGGTAAAGCCCGCCGAGGACGACGAAATAACTTCGGCATGTGCCAAGCCGACTGCAAAGAGTACGGCCACAAGGATTCGTTTCAGCATGCCTTCAGGTTATCACCGCTTTAGTAAGATGGAACGAGTGAATCGCCCTGTCCAAAAACAGATCTCCGGCCTGTGGTTTATCGCCGCAGGTCTGGTCATTATTGGTGCTGTTCTCGGCGGCCTGTATCTTTACTTCCGCAAACCGGAGCCCGCCGGTACACCGACGACAACAACCGCAGCCGGCCCGCCTCTTCAGTCGGGAACCGACGTCACCTTTACCGGCAAGATCACGCCCCGAGCCCTCCTCAACATTCCGGCACCTGTCGCCGGTGTACTAGACCGCCTTGATGTGAAGCCTGGAACGCCCGTTTTTGAGGGACAGTTGATTGGCCATATCAAGAACGAGGATCTGACCGTTCAGCGCGACAACGCTCTCGAAGACAAGCAGCGTGCGCAAACACGGCTTGAGAATGTCGAGGCAAGCCACATCTCCGCGCGCCTGGAAGCATCCAGGGCAGCGGCAGAGCTCGCGCGTATGCGGCTTGACTTCGCTGCCATCGAAAAAGAGTATGCCCGCCAGCAGATGCTGTACAAAGCAGGGGCGCTCGCCAAAATCAAATACCTGGCGACAGAGAAATCCTACCTTACCCAGAAGCAGGATCTGGAAGTGATTGAGGAGACCGCCAAGCGCGCTCAACTGCGGGCCGAGGCAATTGCGAGAGATGTCGACATCGCCAAGGAACAGTTCGACGAGAAGACGGCTGTTGTAGAAGCCAGAAACGTCGACATGGCGAACTCCGACATCACCTCTCCCGTAGACGGCCTGCTGGTTGCGGCCAAAGTAGATGTTGCCGGAGAAGTCACTCTCGCCATGATCGATCTGTTCACCATCTCGCCGAGTCCCGGCGAACTGCAAGTCAAGATCCAACCCAACAAACCCGTACTCGACCGCCTCAAAGTGGGCATTCCCGCTTGGATCAGCATCGTAGATATGAATGAGAATATCGAAGGCGTGATCTCCAAAATTGAGGCTGGTGAGGTGACCGTTGAATTCAACACCGCGAACGCGGAAGTAAAGCCCGACACGGAAGTCATCGTCCGCATACGGCTCCCTTAACGAAAGAAGACCATGCAATTCCTATCCGGTAGCCTGCTCGAACTCATTACCCAAACCTCAACCAACCTTCCTCCTGATGTGCGTGCAGCGATGGGCATTGCCATTGCTTCGGAGACCCCGAACACGCAGTCGTCTCAGGCTCTCAGCATCATCGCCTCGAACATCGACATGGCGCAGGAGGATGAAGGTCCTATCTGTCAGGACACTGGCATGCCGACCTTTGTCGTGCACACCCCGGTTGGCGTGAACCAGATCCATATTCGCAAGGCCATACAAGCCGCAGTGGCTGAGGCCACCAAACTTGGCAAGCTGCGCCCGAACTCGGTGGATTCCCTCACGGGCAAGAACAGCGGCAACAACCTTGGTGCGGAGACACCGGTCATTCACTTTGAGCAGTGGGAGCAGGACGAGATTGAGGTCAAGCTGATCCTCAAAGGAGGCGGTTGCGAGAACAAGAACATTCAGTACTCACTCCCGTGCGAGCTGGATCATCTCGGCTCGGCGGGCCGCAATCTGGAAGGCGTCCGCAAGTGCATCCTTCATGCTGTCTGGCAAGCACAGGGGCAGGGCTGCGCTCCGGGCGCTGTCGGCGTTTGCATCGGTAGTGATCGTGCCCATGGCTACGTGCTGGCCAAGAACGAACTCTTCCGGACCATGGATGACGTGAATGAGAATCCAGAGCTGGCTGCGCTGGAAGCTCGCATCATAGATGAGGCCAATAAGATCGGCGTCGGCTCCATGGGCTTCGGCGGCAAGGCCTCTCTCATTGGTTGTAAGATCGCAGCAGCCAACCGTCTGCCTGCCAGCTTCTTCGTCTCTGTCGCCTATGATTGCTGGGCGTTCCGACGTCTGGGTGTGCGGATGGACGCCTCGTCCGGCGCTATCACCAAGTGGCTCTATCGCGATCCTGAACGTCCGGTGGAGCGCATGACGCAGCAGGAAGGCTTTCCGCTCACAGGCCGCGAAGTCTTCCTTACGGCTCCGGTTTCCGAGGAGGCCGTGCGCGCGTTGAAGGTGGGCGATGTCGTGATCATCAATGGCGATATGTTCACAGGTCGCGACGCCGTGCATGCCCATCTAATGAAGAACCCGCCGCCTGTGGATCTTCATGGACAGATCCTGTATCACTGTGGTCCGGTGATGTTGAAGCAGGGCGATGGCTGGGTGATGAAGGCCGGCGGGCCAACCACCAGCAGCCGTGAAGAACCATATCAGGCCGACGTCATTAAGAACTACGGTGTGCGTGTGGTGATCGGCAAGGGCGGCATGGGCGCAAAGACGTCCGCTGCGTTGAAAGAGCACGGAGCGGTCTATTTAAACGGCATCGGAGGCGCGGCGCAGTTCTATGCACGTAGCGTCGAAAAGGTGCTCGGTGTGCATTGGATGGAGTTCGGTATTCCCGAAGCCATGTGGCACCTGCGAGTGAAGGGCTTCATGGCAATCGTGACCATGGATGCTCACGGCAATAGCCTGCACAAGGAAGTAGAGGACAAGACAGGAGCGCTGCTGGAGACTCTCCAGAAGGCCTAATACGAAGGCTTGCCGCGCCAGTTCAAGTCCTTGAGGAAGAACTCTGCTGACAGGAACGGGTTGCCGCCGACCGGCACATAGAGTTCCAGGACAAAGGACTTCACCCCATCATCAAGCGCACTCTTGGGAAAGACCAAGCGCAGGTAGGGATCAGAGTCAGTCGGAAGGAAGTGCCCCACCATGGGGTACTTCTTCTTACCGACCTTCATTACCGACTCCTCCATCCGTCGCAGTTCCTTGACCTTGGCAAGGTAGCCGAGGTGTGACATGGGGACGGACACAACCACGTACATGCCTTTGCTGTCTTCGAGGAAGTCTTCGTAGTCGGTATCACCGGGTCCGTCGTCAACGGCAAGCTTGCGTAGGATTGCCTCAGCCGCCTGAAT
>Ga0315912_10004778_pt1 | contig 12654 bp, 6 predicted proteins | sample VfabasoilMG_FD_204469 | JGI IMG/M metagenome (GOLD analysis project Ga0315912, IMG submission 204469) | Garden soil microbial communities collected in Santa Monica, California, United States - V. faba soil | ecosystem: Environmental > Terrestrial > Soil > Garden | place: USA: California... | reverse complement strand
TGGCCTCGCCCCCCGGCGCACTACCGGTCGGGGAGCTCGGCCGCGCGCTCTTTCTGGCCTGGCGCCGGGGCGGCGCGTGGGACGAGGCACGGCCCGACGGCGAGGTGCTGCGTGCCCCCCCGGAGTCGCGCGAGTCGAGCGCTGCCGGCGTCGTGCGCGAGCTCGTGCTCGAGGCGCTGCAGGAGCTGTCGGACGAGCGCTGGGTGCCCTGGGAAGCCGTGGCCGCCTACGTCCGGTCCGATTCGCGCACGCCCGGCGTGCGGCGGCTGGTCGAGCGTTGGGCGCAACGCGCCGGGCTCGAGCCGCTCCTTCCCGAGGAGATCGCGCGCCGCATCGCGCTCGGCAGCCTGCACCTGCTCGGCATCGTGGACCTCGGCGACCCCGACGACGAGGAGGCGCTCGGCCCGACGCTACGCATCACGCCGCGCGGCCGCGCTTACCTGTCGGAGCCCTCCGAGTCGCGTCCCGCGAGCGAGGGGAGTCGCTTCCTCGATCATCAGGCGCTGCGCATCGGTGCTTCGGCGCAGACGGGCAGCGTGATCGCGCTCGCTCCGCTGGTCGAGATCGGGGCGGTCGGCGCCGCGCTCGACGTGCTCGTCACGCAACCCGCGCTCGCGCGGGCGCTTTCAGCCGGTTTCGAGGCGGAGGTGCTGCAGGCTCGGCTCGAGGCCCTCGCCACCTTGCCCGATCCGATCGCCCGCTCGTTCGCTCAGGCGAGCGCCGTCGTGGGCCGCGCGGAGTTCGTGGCGACCGCGGGCTTTCTGTGGGTCGAAGATCCGGAGGTGCGCGAGCTCCTGCGCTCGCGCCGTCAGACCGCCGACCTGTTCGTGGATCCTTCGCCGCCGGCGGGCCTGCTCGTGCAAGCCGGGGTGGAGCTCGAGCGTCTCGCCCGGCGCTGCCGCTCGCTCGGCGTGGAGCTCATCGTGGGCGGCACGCCGTACCGCACGCGTTCCGTGCCGCCCGGGAAATCGGGCAGCGGCAGCGGTCCCCGCCGGCTCGACTCGAGCAACACGCTGCCGTCGCTGCGCGCGGCGCGCGTCCCGTCGAGCGCTCGTCAGGCTGCGACGCGCATCCCCTCGAGCGCTCGCCAGCCGGCCGCGCGCCCGAGCCCGAGCGAGTCGGGCGCCCGCATCGACATCGTCGAAGGTCCCGCGGACAAGCGCGGCGCCGGGGAATAGCGGCGTCAGGGCGGCCTCACGCCATCAGCGGGCACCCCGCGACAGCGGTCCGACCTGCGCAACGACCGCGTCGAGCTCCGCCGCAAGCTGTGCGTTCCCGCCCAGCGCGCGACCCTGCCGCAGGATGTGGGCGACGGCGCGCTCGATGGTTTCGATGCGGAGAGAGAGCGTCGAAAGCTCGGTGATCATCGCCTGGCGCTGCTCGACGCGGCGGCGGGCAAGGACGAGCGCCTGGCGAATGCCGAGCTTCGCGCCGAGATCTCGCTCGGCGGCGAGCACCCCTTGCAGCCGGTCGACCTCGCTCGCGAGCTCGGCCTCGGGCGTCGCTTCCACGAAGCGCGTGGTGCCCTGGTGGCTTTCGCACAGGGCGTGGAAGGTGGCGCGTAGCCCGTCGAGCTGCCCGAGGGAGCGCACGAAGGTGGGCTCGGACCGGACGCCTGCGAGCGCCTTGAGCTCCTTGAACGCCTGCTCGAGGAGGTTCACGCGGTGCTCGTAGACGCGATCGAACACGGGCGGCGGGGGCGGCGTTGGCTCGGGGGTCGCGGGCGCTTCCGCGACCGGTTCGCGCCCGTCGAGCCAGCGCCGCACGGACCCGAGGTTCGAGCCGATCAGAAGCCACAGAAGCTCGGCGCTCGCGCCGGCGGCGAGGGGCAGGGGCGAGGCCGAGGCCAGCGAGAAGAGGGCCGACCCGCCGAGCAGAATCAGGTTGTACTGGAGGAAGAACGCGCGAGCGGCGTAGCTCGAGCGCGGCGCGGGCTCGTCGAACGCTTCGGCAGTGGTCATCCCGCGGTCGCTCCTCGAATGAACAGGATGTCGGTGCGGCGGTTCTCGGCACGGCCGTCGGGCGTGGCGTTCGAGCCGCGCGGATTGGCGGCTCCGTTTCCGCGAGCCACCATGCGTCCCGCGACGACACCGCGCGAGATCAGGTAGTCGACGATCGCCTGGGCGCGCTGCTCGCTGAGCGTCTGATTGTCGCGTGGGTCGCCGACGTTGTCGGTGTTGCCCTCGATGCGCACGGACATGCCGCCGGCCATCTGCATGGGGGCGAGAACCTGCTGGTTGATGATGGCGATCGCCTCGTGAGTGAGGCGATTGCTCCCCGTCGCGAAGCCGATGGACAGGGATTTGGTGAACACCGGCGCGCCCGTCCGCGCGAGGTCGGGCGGTGCATTCGTGCTCGCGAGCGCGACCGGCTTGCCTGCCGCCTCCCAGAGCTTCTTCACGATCCGGTCGTCGCGCAGCACGCTCGGCGCAAAGCGGTCCTTGATCTCGGCCTCGGGGTAGTTGATCCAGATACTGTCGGCCTGGTTGTACACGCGGTCGAACGCCGGAGCGCTACCATCGAGGCCGAAGAAACGGGCGTTGTCGGCGAGGGTCGTCCACTTGGCCCAGCCGAGCGCTGCCAGGGTTTTTTCGTAGCCGAGCTCGTCCCGGAAGCGCGACGCCGCGGTCGAGATCAGGCGGGCCGCGGCGGGGCGATCCTTTTCCGCGAGGTCGACGGCCGCGAACCACGCGCGCGCGAGCTTCTCCACGAGCTCCGGCTGCGTGTCGACCAGCTCCTTCCTGCCGAAGAGCACGTCAGCCACGAGCTCGGTCGCGTCCGCAGTCGAGAACAAGCGGCGCGAGCCGGGTCGTCCGGCCAGCGCGAGCGTTACGTCCGGCTCCCACAGGCACGCCACCTCGATCTTCCCCTTGATGAAGAGATCGCGCGCGAACGTGCAGTCGTCGGGGGAAAATTGCGTGGCGCGACGCACGTCGCGAACCTGGTTCGGAGTGAGCTGCGAGTTCGTGATCATGAACTCGAACACGGTGTGGTCGGGCGAGAAGAGCAGCGTGGCCGCGCGCCGGCCGAGCAAGTCCTCGACCTTTCGTACCTCCTTGGAGGCGACGCAGGCGTCGCCGCCGCGTGACCAATCAATCTGCAACACCGCGCGGGCATCGATACCGAGCGCCTTGTAGCCCCCGAGGCTGATCGGCAGCTCATCCACCGTCTGCCAGACGAAATCGATGTCGCCCTGCTGAAGCGCGCGATTCTTGCTCGGTGCATCCTCGATGAAGACGATTTCGAGGTCGAGTCCGAGCGCCGCCGCCGGCGAGCCGGGTTGGGTCTTGAGACCACCGGCGGCGATCAGGAGCGGCATGTGTCCGGGCCATTGCGACACCGCGATCCGCAGGGGCCGACCGCGCACGGGTGCGGAGCGCTGGGCGGCGAGTGCGACGTTGGCGGTGGGTGCGACGTTCGGACCCGCAGGCTTCTCCGCGCTGGCCGGCGTCGCCGGAGCGACCGCAAGGCTCCGGCCGAGCGTCGCGAAGCGGTCGTGATGCGTGTGAAACGCGACGACCGCCGAGCCGCCGAGAATGGCGGCGATGAGCAGCTTCGAAACTGGGGTTAGCTTTTCCAAGGAGAGCGTTCCGCGAGCGAGTGACGCCGCACGAACGAGTCGCGAGTATCACACCGCGTGCGCTCGAATGCGCACAGACCGGCTTCGAATGGGTAGCGTCGGGGCGCTGCGCAGAGCCTTGGCGCGCCGACGAAAACGGACGGCAAGCGTCAGGAAACGCGCTCGACTCGAGCTTTGCGAGCGTGCGCGTGCAGGTTGCGGGTGAGCGCCTGCAGGGTCGAACGGCTCAACCAGCACGTCGGAAGCGCGGTCGCAGCGTAGCTCGTTGGCGCGTCATCACGCTCCGTCACCGAGCGGCTGCCAGAGCTCCACCCGGTTGCCGTCGCAGTCCTTGATCCAGGCGAAGCGACCGTAGCTCTCGTTCTGGCGCTTCGGATCGATCCAGACTCCCGCCGCCGCGAGCTTCGCGAGGAGAGCGTCGAGGTCGTCCACGCGGTAGTTGATCATCACCGCCTGGTTTCCCTCGCCGAAGTAGCTCGTGTCCATCGGGAAGGGGTTCCACGCCGTCATGCCCGTCCCCGCCGGCACTTCGTCCTTCCACGAGAAGGTCGCCCCGTAGTCCCCCACCACGACCCCGAGGTGCTTCGCGTACCACGCTCCGAGCGCCTTCGGGTCGGCGCTGCGCAGGAACACGCCTCCCACACCTGTCACTCTTGCCATGCCTGTCGCCTCCGAATCGCTTCTACGTCGGCCCCTCTCCCGCTGACAAGGTTGGAAAAACCGCGCTTCGTCGCGCGGCCGAGCGGAACAAGTCATATTCATCGGCGATGCACCGCTCCCCGGCGAGAACCTTTCGGCGTCCATGAGCCGCGCTGCCGGTGTTCAGCGGATCTGGGCGAGCTCCGTGAGTCTCGCGACGCTCGTGCTGGGGCTTGCCGCGAGCTGCGCCGGGAAGTCGGTCCGTCACGTCGAGCGTGACGCGGGCGATGCTTCCGCCGGCGCGAACGGCGGCGACGAGGCGGGGGTCGGGGCCGCGGGTCCGGGTGGGACGGGGGCACGAGCCGGTGCGAGCAGCTTGCCCGCCTCGGCCGTGCCACTCGAGGTGCTCCCCGACGCGCTCGCCGAGGCGCTCTGTTTCTACGGCAGCCGGTGCGGCGTCAACCTCTATTGGAACGCCTGGCCAGGGGGGTGTGGTGCGCTCATGACGCCCTTGTTCAGGAACACGACCGCGGCGCAAATCGCCGCAGGGACGGCGGCAGGAACCATGCTCTTCGATCCCGTGCGTGCCGCCGACTGCGTCGCGAACATCCGGAACCTCGCGTGCGACGCCGCGTGGCCCACGGGGTTCGAGTGTCCCGGCGGCATCGACGGCACCATTCAGAACGGTGCCACGTGCTCGTACGATCTCGAATGCGCCGGCGATGCCTACTGCGCCGACGCCTGCCCCGGCACCTGCGTTCCCCGTGGGCGCGACGGTGATGTGTGCGGCCTCGGGATTCAGTGCACGCAGGGGACCTATTGCCTCGTTGACCAGGTCGGGACGTCTCGCTGTTCGCCGCTCAACGGCGAGGGCGGAGGCTGCTGGGGGCTCTGCCGCGGCGCGCTCGCGTGCGATTTCGGCTCCGGACCTCCGAACGCGTGCGTGGCGCGAAAGTTCGTGGGACCCGGCGAGCCCTGCGACACCACGTTCGCCCTCTGCAAGGACGGGACGGTCTGCGCGGCCGCCATCGCCGACGACGAGGTCTCACAGAGCGTGTGCCGGCCCAGGGTGGCGTCGGGCGCGACCTGCCGTTTCTCGACACCCGAGATGTGCCCCGACGGTGAAGTCTGCTCACTCCCGCACGGGACCAAGGCTTCAGGTACCTGTGTCCGGACGGCCGCGCCCGGCGACGCCTGCAACCCCGGCGACTGCGGAGTCCACTTGACGTGCGTGGAGGGGCACTGCCACGCCGAGCTCGAAAACGGCGAGGCCTGCACCAGCAACGCCCAATGTTGGAGCTACGGCTGCGTGGAAGGGATTTGCACCGTGCCCGCTTGCGGCCCAGACGACGCGTTTCCCGAGCACTTCTGAGCAGTCCGCTCGAGCGAAGAGGTACTCACTACGTCGAATTCAGTCGCAGCTACCTGAACGCTCGTGCGAAGGGCTCGACGAATTGGTACAACGCGTTCGCGACGTCGGGGTATTGCGTCGCGGCGAGGCCTAGCAAGGGGATAACCGCCCAGGCAAAGACGCGCAGCGCGAGAGCGCCATTCACCGTGACCTGGCCGGGGCGCGTGGCAGCAATGTGGCTAATCAGAGTATTGCGATCGAGCTCGAGAAAAACCCCGAGCGTGACGACGACGACCGAGGCCACGACGGCACAAACGATCGTCATCATGAGCCGATGGGGCTCGAAAGGATAACTCGCGTAGGTGACGAGCAGGAGCAGGGCACAGCCGTGCAAGGTGTAGGCGAAGTAGCGGAATTGTCGCACGTAGCGGTTGATCAAGATCGCAACGGTCGTGGCGGTACAAACCTGCGCGCGCCGGAGCCAATCGACTTCCGCGGCTGAAAAGCTAGCCTCGACCGGGCTCAGCGCGTCATCGTCCGAAGGGTCGCGGCGACCGGCCGGGGCAGTGGCTGTTTCCAGCGCGGCGGGCGGATTGCCCGCCAACCGTCCGCTCCAGGCTCGCTCGAGGAGGCAGCTGACCCTTTGCGCTGTTTCAATCAGTTTCTTCCCGAGCGCAGACTCGGCCTTCCGCGCGCTTCCGGCGGCTCGCAGACTGCGATAGTGACGGAGTCCGTGCAGGGGCGGAGAACGGACCGAAGCAAGCAGAGCGTGTTGCCGCATCTCACGGAGCTCCGCGGCGTCGGTCTCCAGGCGAGTGCGCTCCGCCGGAAATTCGCAGACGGGTCCCCAGCGTCTGGCCAAGCCGGCAAGCTCGCCAAACTCCTGAGCAGTCCTGGCGAGGCGCAAGAGGTCGTGAGGCGAGCGCGAGACCTGGTCTTCGAGCGGCTCGCGCACGAAGTGTTCCACGTTCGCGAACGCGCGGCTCAGTCGATGCTCCATCACGCGCCGCAGCAACGTGCGTAGTGCGGACCAATATTCCAGTAGCTGAAGCAGGGTCGCTCCCACCAGCACCGAGCTGAGTCCCATGCCGTAGGCCAGGAGCACGGTCCCCCTTTCGCTCTCGAGGGTAGACGGAGGCTTGAGTCGCAGGAGGACGAGCGGAACGAGCGTGAGGACGATCAACGTCGTGCAATATCCGGCCCCCGTGCTTGGACGCCAGATCGCGTTGATGACGCGCCGCTCGACCGCGGCAAGACCGTCGTCCCGGTTCGCTCCGCGATGGGCGGAGGCTGGAGCGCCCAGCAAGAAGCGGATCGGCGTGCTCACCAGATCGAGAACGCCGTCCGGGGGTGAAATCAACGACATATCGTGCGCGTCCTTGAGGCGCGCCATTCGGCCGACCACCCAAACGTACGCCGCGCTGATGCAGAGCAGGGTTGGCGTGACCGGCGACAACCCGTTGGCGAGCGACAGACTACGAATGATGTAAAGAGTCGTTTTCGGCGCGGGCCCGTCGCCCGCCGGGCTCAAGATCTCCCAGCCCTCCGCGGCGTTCAGCGTTTCCCACATCAGGAGGATGAAAACGGCTACCGCTACTATCACGAACGTGCACGCGAGACGCCCTACTTGCCCGTGCGAAGTCATGACGGTTTCGTGAAAACCCTCCGGCCGCGCGAGCCCACTGCTGACCCAAAGCCGGCTGCACCAACTTCGCGGCCGGAGACGGCGCCAATCCGCGACAATCGGCAGCATGGCTCGCGCAAAGACGTTGTAGTCGCGTGCAAAGCGCCAGATGGCAAGCCCTACGCCGCGCGTGGCGACCACGAAGCACCCAGCAGCAACTACCAACACCGCCCAGTAGCCGTACGGCACATGCACTTGCCAGACTCGGATCGCCAGTGCCTCGAGCAAGGCGACGTAGGCGAACACCAGGGCAAACAGAAACCCCCGCACACTCGCGTAAAGCTCCCACTTCATGCGACCGATAGCGAGATCCGCCGCGCGATCGGTCCCGCGTTCGAGCGTCGCCGGCATGCGCCGGGCCGACATCGTCAAGCGCGTCGACTGAACGTGAAGGAGGTCGAACACGAAGAGCAGGATCGCGACCACGAAGACGACGTGCCAGAAGCGCGGCAGGACGGCGCTGCGATCCATCGACAAGGGGACCGACGTCAGGATGTTGAACTTCTTCCAGCGTTCGTCGCCGTCGCTCCCGACCGCAGGCGGCCTGCAGTGCTCGTCGTTCGCTGTCGACGGGCTGCGTCCGTACAACGTGTCACCGCAATCGTCAGTAGGGCGGACGGAGAGCGGCACGAATCCGGTACGACCCACGGCCGCGATCCAGATGGGCAGCACGCCGAGGTCGGAGGGGATCGCGAAGCCGTACTCGGCGAGCTCAGACCGGTCGAAGCCTCGCGCCGCCAGCACGGCGTTGAAGGTGCCCTGCCCGATGCCGCTTTCGAACGGCTGGTGCCGGTGCGGGTCGGAGCCGAGAAGCGAGCTAAAGGAATTCGTCCCGAGGAACGGGTAGGGCGTGAGCACGAGCGAGCCGAGCAGGTCCTTGCGAAAAGTCGGATGGCCGAGGAGCACGTCTGACTCGAAGAAGGCCAGCCGCACGTCGGGAGCCACGTCCCGCACCTTGCGTGCCAGGAATATGGCATCGAAAATATCGGTCGCGTGAATGCCGACGTGTCGGATACCCCCCTCGGAGATCTTGAGCAGGCCCTTCGAGAGAGCCAGATCCTGAGCGTACATCATCTGTTCCGAGGGGGTGGCCCCGATGTCGAGAGCTCGGCGCCGTTCTCGGAGCGAGATGTCGAGCGAGGTGTGACGAGCGATCGTCGCGTCGCCCCCTGTGCGCTGACGATCAATCACTTCGTACGCATCGCGCAGGGCCGATACGTGCAGCGGAAACGCCACGTGCACGCCAGCCTCGAGCTCGCAAGGTACGTCCCCGGGCTTCCAAAGCCTCTCGCTTTCCTCGCCGGAAGCGCCGAATTCGGTCCCCGACTCGGTGAGGATCGCGACCTGCTCCAAGACCTTCTTCTCGTCGGGCATCTCGAGCAGGCGGTACCTCAGAAACTTGAGATAGGCGCAGCTGAGATCAGCCTCGGGAACGGTCGTCGACCAAAACCCGAGCTCGAGCTTCGACTGCGAGGCGGGGCGCTCCAAGATCCCGCGGAGCGACGGCCCGGTTGCGGTTCCTGTCCTGAACCGTATTTTCGGCGTCACCGTGATCGCTGCCACGCTCCGGCGCCACACGTCGGCCGCGAACCGTAGTGATGTGGCGCTCCCCGAAAACGTGGGCCCAACGACGGTCACGACGCCATCGCACTCGGTGGACCCGCGACAGCGGCTGAGGGCCCTCGCGGCCGAGAACGCATTCACCATCGCGTCGACATGCACCCCTGCGGTGGGGGTCTCGCCAACCAACAACAGTACGAACAGTTCCGATTCTTCCGCCGACGCGCCGCGAAAAAGGACGACACCCGGCGTCGACGTCCGGCACTCCTCCGAGTCCAGGCGCTTCGCGGGGCGAACTTCCTGGTCCTCCCAAGGGAGCCACCCCCGGCCCCGAAAAAACTGCTGACCAGATCTCGACTTGCGCTCGATGCCGAGCCGGACGGCTTGCAGCAACGCATCGAACTGGTAGGTCAGGCCGGAGTCGATGGGATCGGGGAGGGTGGCGACAATCACCTTGGTAGTCTGCACCCCTGCTTCGGTGAGCTGGCTGCTGATGCCGTCGAGGGTGGAGGCCCAGTCCCTCGTCGCTGCGTCCCCCTTGGTGATGGTCCCGTGGCTCAGGGTAGCGCCGTCGGAAGCAAGCGTGGTTTGCGCACTGAACGAGAAGTCGTCGTTCCCCGGATGCCTCGGTGCACCGGGGAGTGAAACGTTGAACTCTCGGAACGGAGACGCGAAGCGGCTGAGGCAATGGTCCGGGGGCGAAGGTGAAGGCACCGTCGAGGAGGCGCTCGACATGGGAACCGCTGTCACCTCACGCGTCCCACCACCCCGTGGCGCGAGCCAGAATGCGAGAGGCGAGACCAAGGCGAGCAGCAGCACCCCCGTAGCGGTTCGATTGGGTCCGGTCACCGCCGAAACCCCGCGCCCCTGACCCTCGTCGCTCATGCAGCTAACAACACTTCCTCCAGGCCTTCCAGTCGGCAACGACGAGCTTGACCATCCGTTTTGCCTCGGCGTGCAGCCAACCGGCGGGTCGCGCCTCGAGGTCGCGAAGAACGTCCTTTCGCACCTCGTGCGTGGCAAGGTGCACGTTGCCAGTCTCGTATCCCATGGAATAGAGCAGGCGCGATTCGTCGGGGCCGACCGGCAGATCGGAGAGCTCGATTCGTGCGCAGTCGGGAGCCAAGCGTCTGGCCACCCAACCGTCGACGATGCGGAGGAACGGATCCGGCGCACGGAGTGTCGAGTCGAGCAGGCTCTGCCCGTAGGATCTGTCGGATGCCTGCACGGCCAGGACGCATGCGGAGGGCGCCAGCGCCTTCACCTCCCGAGCGAGCTGCCCTCCGCGCCATTCAGCGAGCGCAACGAAGCGCTGTCGACCGAGGCTCCCAATTCCAGCCACCCGGTGGACGATGCGTCGCGCTACGTTCGGGTCGGGCAGCATGCCTTGAATCGCCGCTGACGCCGTCTCCGGAAGCACGCCCTCGTAGCTCGGCAGAGCGCTGTATTTCCGCCAGAAACGCGCCGGGTTACGCGGTTTGCCCAGCGCGAGCTTCCGCAGCCAGTCGTGCTGCTCCGCCAAGACGAACGGGCGCCCCCCGTGCCTCAGCGCCTCTTCGTAACCTTGGAGAATCGCGTCGCAGGCATCGCCCCTCGCGAGCGAGAGGTGAGACTCCGCAATGGCCAGGTGCGCGCTCGTCGCGAGCCTGACGAGATCATGCGTCCAAGGCAACGGAAATGCCTCGTCGAAGTCGTTGATGCCCCAGGCGAGTCGCCCCTCGTCGTCTCTCCAGGTTCCGAAATTCTCGGTGTGGAGATCGCCGACGGCGAGAACCGTCGGCGTACCGTCGTCCGCCCTCGTGGTGTCGCGCCAGAGCTCTGCCCAGCGATAGAAGGTCGCGCGCAGGAACCGAAAGGCGCTTTTTCGCATCTCGCGATGCTTGAGCTCCAGGTCACCGGCAACGAGGTGGAGCTGCCCACCTAGCCAGAGCTCGTAACGCCGCGTTGACTCCTGGATATCCATGCCTGCTTCGCGGTGAGTGGCAATGCCGGGCTCGGCCACCCTACGGAAACTCACATGCCCCTAGGTGCGAGGCAGTCCCTTCGCGACCGTCTTGTCATCGAGTGTTCTTTTTGCCGTGCTCCTCGAAGAGCACTTCGAGCCAAGAGTCCATGCTCGCCCTCACGCAGGAAAGGAATGGTGATAAATTCAGGCAGCCTGAGTTGGTCTGCAGAAGAGGCTCAGAGCGGGAGGACCAAACAAATTGCTACGCCCCATCCCTTGTGGCGTGACGCTGTGGGGTGTATTCATCGAAGCTCACAGCCACGATTGGGGGCTCCATGCCGAGGATTTCGCCCAAGCAGAAAGAGGCTTTCAAACCCGTGCTGGCGGCCATCGCACAGTTGGCGCAAAACCACGAAACGAAGGGGCTCTTGGCGCTGCGACCGGGGTACCGCTACGCGACGCGGGCCGAAGGCGGCAGCGCGAAGACGGTGGCGACCGCCGCGGTCGTGTTGGCCGTGGTGCCGAAGCAGCTCGACGCCGCCAGCGTGCGAGCCAAAGAGCTCGAGGCGCAGTACAAAGTACCCGTCGAAGCTCAAGAAGCGACGCTCGACGAGCAACTCGCTGCCTTCGACCAGGGCACGAGCTCTTTTCAGGTGCCCGCCACTCCGGCCAGAAGCGCGTTCGAGCTCGCGCTTCAAGATCAGCTGCCGCAGGACTTCGCACCCCTCAAGCGGCCCCCCTACGAGAAGCCGCCAAATCTCGAACTCTCACGCGTCAAGGAGCAGATGTCGCTCACGGTATCTGCCAGTCCGGAGCAAGGCTGGCCGGTTCTCGAGGGGTTCGTCAGCAGCGTGAAGCACACACTCACCGTAGGCATGTACCAGTTCACTGCCCCGCACATCGTGGAAGCCGTGACCGCCTGCGCCGAAGCGATCGACAAGGACGTGCTCATCACGCTCCACCCGGTGCCCGAAGCGCCTGCGCGCAGCGGCGTCAAGAAGAACGACGAGCCCGAGGCCGACGTCATTGCGGGACTCGAGGGCGCAGCCCAAGGCAGATTCGGCTTTCAGTGGGCGCCGGTTTTCACCGGAGGCGTGTTCTCGTCAGCGTACCACATCAAGGTAGCCGTCGGTGACAGCAAGAGGTTTTGGCTGTCGAGCGGCAACTGGCAGTCGTCGAATCAGCCGGGACCCGACGTGCTGGCGGACAAGCCCTCGCGCTTTCAGCACGACTACAACCGCGACTACCACGCAGTCATCGAGAACGCGTCCTTGGCCGGGATCTTCGAGGGCTACCTGAAGTACGACTTCGCGACGGCGAAGAAGCTTGCCCACCCACCGCCGAAAAGTTGGGACGGCCCGGACGTCGTGGTTCCGGCCGACTACGAGCCTCCGCCCGATTTCTTCGCGCAGCCACCTCAGTTCTTCCCGCCGTTGAAGGTCAACCGCGTGGTGGACGTGCAGCCGCTGCTCACCCCGGACAACTACGCCGAAAAGATCCTGCAGCTCATCAAGTCTGCACGACAATCGATCGAATTTCAGAACCAGTACATCAACCTGCGGGCCGACGAGAATTTTCCCGAGCTCGATGGGTTGGTGGAGGCGCTTCTCGACAGGCAGGAGGCGGGCGTAGCCGTTCGCATCATCTGTCGCGACATGATGACGACGGACAAGCTCGACCTCCTGGTCGCGATGGGCTTCGACCCGGATTCGATTCGATTCCAGCCGGCGTGCCACAATAAGTGCATCATCGTCGATGCGAAGGTCATCGCGTTCGGCAGCCACAACTGGTCGAACGAGGGCGTGACCACGAATCGCGACGCCAGCCTGATCTTCTACGATGCCGAGATCGCGGCGCATTTCCAGAAGATCTACGACTACGATTGGAAGCGGCTC
>Ga0315912_10004777_pt1 | contig 12654 bp, 11 predicted proteins | sample VfabasoilMG_FD_204469 | JGI IMG/M metagenome (GOLD analysis project Ga0315912, IMG submission 204469) | Garden soil microbial communities collected in Santa Monica, California, United States - V. faba soil | ecosystem: Environmental > Terrestrial > Soil > Garden | place: USA: California... | reverse complement strand
ACATCATGGCACGGCCGCCGCACAACCTGAAGAAGGACAAGCTGATCGAAGGCGTCGGCGGGCTGCGCATCATGCGCGACGTGGGCGCCAAGGTGCACCGGCTCAAGCACCTCAAGCTGCACGGCAAGATGCTCATCGCCGACGAAGCGCGCGCCGTCATCGGCTCGATCAACCTGGCGCCGGGCAGCTTCGACGAGCGCCGTGAACTGGCCATCGAGACCGATGCACCCGAGATCATCGAGCGGCTGCGCGCGATCACGCAGCAGGATTGGCAGAACTCGCAGACGCTGGACCTCAGCGACGCCGGCGTGCTGGCCGACCTGAACAAGCACCACCAGGGTGGCGCGAAGCAACTGGCGCTGAAGTCCGGCAGCGGCAAGAAGAAGTGAAGCGCCGCAGCCTCAGACCACCGTCTGCGCCAGCTTGCCGCTGCGGTAGGCGCCGGCCACGTCCTGTAGCGGGGTGGGCTTGATCTTCGCCGCCTGGCCCGCGCAGCCGAACTGCTGGTAGCGCTGCTTGCAGATCGCCTTGGCCGCCTCGCGCGCCGGCTTCAGGTAGTCGCGCGGGTCGAACTTGCCCGGGTTCTCGGCGAAATAGCGGCGGATCGCGCCCGTCATCGCCAGGCGGATGTCGGTGTCGATGTTGATCTTGCGCACGCCGTGTTTGATGGCTTCCTGGATCTCTTCCACCGGCACGCCGTAGGTTTCCTTCATGTCGCCGCCGAACTGGCGGATCTCGGCCAGCAGTTCCTGCGGCACGCTGGAACTGCCGTGCATCACCAGGTGCGTGTTCGGGATGCGGCGGTGGATCTCCTTGATGCGGTCGATGGCCAGGATGTCGCCGGTGGGCTTGCGCGTGAACTTGTAGGCGCCGTGGCTGGTGCCGATGGCGATCGCCAGCGCGTCGAGCTGCGTGCGCTTGACGAAGTCGGCCGCCTGCTCCGGGTCGGTGAGCAGCTGCTCGCGTGTCATCGTCGACTCGGTGCCGTGGCCGTCTTCCTTGTCGCCGCGCATCGTCTCCAGGCTGCCCAGGCACCCGAGCTCCCCCTCGACGGTGACGCCCAGTGCATGCGCCATGTCCACCACCTTGCGCGTGACGTCGACGTTGTAGTCGTAGCTGGCGATGGTCTTGCCGTCGGCCTCGAGGCTGCCATCCATCATCACCGAGGAAAAGCCCAGGTCGATCGCGCCCTTGCACACCGCCGGGCTCTGGCCATGGTCCTGGTGCATCACCAGCGGCACCGCGGGCCAGGTCTCGATGGCGGCCTGGATCAGGTGCTTGATGAAGGCCTCGCCGGCATACTTGCGCGCCCCGGCGCTGGCCTGCAGGATCACCGGCGCGCCGACCTCCGAGGCCGCGCCCATCACCGCCTGCACCTGCTCCAGATTGTTGACGTTGAAGGCCGGGATGCCATAGCCGTTTTCGGCCGCATGATCGAGCAGCTGGCGCATGGAGACGACTGGCATGGCGGACCTCGTGAAACGGGCGGTGGGGATGAGCGATTCTATCGAGCGGACGTCGCGGAACCGGCTCCGCCGGGCCGCCGGGGCAGCCCATCGGCTCGCCGCAGGTGACGGCGCAGGTGTCGCCCGGCATCAGCTCCACATTCAACGATCAGCACCACAGCGCGGCTTCGAGGCAAGCATCTGCTCAACCAAGCTTGCCGAGCCGCAGCGCCAGATCGTGCAGCGTCTCGCGCAGGGCCTTGAATCGCTGCGCACCAAGGTGCGCCGTCCATTCCTGCTCGATCTCGCCCACGCACCTTCGGATCGGTTCGACCATGGCCCAGCCCTTGGCCGTCATGCGCACGAGCGTCGTCGCGCCGGGGCCCGCCTGCCGCTCGATGTAGCCGCGGCGCTCCAGCCCCGTCAGCACGTAGTTCATGGCCTGGCGCGTCATGTTGCACTGCCGCGCCAGATCGGCGGGCCTGCGCCCCTCGGGCCCCGGATAGAGAAACACGCCCAGCTCGGTAGAGCTGATGTCGAACCCGTTGCTGTCGAGTGCCGCGAGCATGCGGGCCATGACGACTTCATGGGGCAGCCGAAGCAGTGAGCCGATCATCGGCGTGATCGCCGGACGTACCGGGCTCTTCGGAACACGGGTTCTGCTGTTTGACATGACCGCAAAGACTTCGTACAGTAAAAATGCTTTACATCAGGAGCTTCTCATGACCCAGACCTATGTGCAAGTCGAACCCGAGCTGATCCGCTTGGGCGCGCTGGAGATCCGTTACCTGCAGGCGGCCGGCGATGGCTGTGATATGGGCGTCTTCGAGATGCGCGTTCCTCCCGCCTGCCACGTGCCGCCGCCGCACAGCCATCGCGCCAACGAAGAGCTCGTGTACGTACTCGAAGGAACGCTGCGCTACACCGTGGGCGGCGAGACGCGCGACTTGCGACCCGGAGAGTTCATGACCACGCCCCGCGGCTGCGTCCACGCCTTCAGCAACCCTCACGCCGTCGACGCGCGGGCGCTCGTCATCAACACCCCGGACATCGGGCCCAGGTACTTCCGCGAAGTGGCGGCTGTGCTGAACGCCGGTGGACCGCCTGATCGGGCCAAGCTCATGGCCACGATGCAGAGCTTCGGGCTGGTGCCGGCGCCGCCGCCGGGCGCGCAGCCGCATTGATACAAGCGCTGGAATGCGCGGCCTGGGAGACAGCCATCCGACGCTGTCGCTCAGGTTGCTGCGAAACGGCAAGCCGGGCGTCGGCTTGGCGTTGGGCGCTCTACAAACGCCCGTGCGGCCAGCCGCTGCATGAACTGCGGCGGGGACATCACCAGGTGCGGGGTGCCGTCGTGCCAGGGCATCTTCAGCTTCAGCACCACCTGACCCGCGGAGCTACGGGGCCGACCGCAGGCCGTCACGGGGTGGGTCACGCCACCCGGCACACCTTCAGCATGTTCGTGCCGCCGGGGTAGCCCATCGGTTCGCCGCAGGTGATGGCATAGGTGTCGCCGGGCATCAGCACGCCGCGCGCGACAAGCAGCCGCTCGGCGTCGCGCAGCGCCTCGTCGCGGTCGCTGTGCGCCTCCATCAGGATCGGGCGCACGTTGCGGTACAGCGCCATGCGCCGCTCGGACTGGCTGGACGAGGTCACGCCGAAGATCGGGACGTGGATGTTGTGTCGGCTCATCCACAACGCGGTCGAGCCGCTTTCGGTGAGCGCGACGATGGCCTTGCAGCCCAGATGGAAGGCGGTGAACAGCGCGCCCATGGCGATCGCCTGGTCGATGCGGCCGACGCGCTTGTCCGAGAACTTGCCGTCGAGTTCGGTGTCCTCGGCGCGCTCGGCCTCCAGCGCGATCAGCGCCATGTGCTCCACCGTCTCCACCGGGAACTGCCCGGCCGCGGTCTCGGCACTGAGCATCACCGCATCGGTGCCGTCGAGCACGGCATTGGCCACGTCGCTGACCTCGGCGCGCGTGGGCACCGGGTTCTGCACCATGCTCTCCATCATCTGCGTGGCGGTGATGGTGACCTTGTCCATCGCACGGGCCATGCGGATCATCTTCTTCTGCAGCGCCGGAACGGCCGCAGCGCCGACCTCGACCGCGAGGTCGCCGCGCGCCACCATGATGCCGTCGCTGGCCTTGAGGATGGCCTCCAGCTGCGGGATGGCCTCGCTGCGCTCGATCTTGGCGATCAGCGCCGGCTTGTGGCGGTTGGCTTCGCCGGCGACGTTGGCCAGCTGGCGCGCCATCTCCATGTCGGTGGCGTTCTTCGGAAAGCTGATCGCCAGGTACTCGCACTGGAAGCTCATCGCCGTCTTGATGTCCTCCATGTCCTTGGCGGTCAGCGCCGGCGCCGTCAGCCCGCCACCCTGCTTGTTGATGCCCTTGTTGTTGGACAGCACGCCGCCTTGTGTCACCGTGGTGTGCACCTGCTCGCCGCGCACCGCCGTCACGGTGAGCACGATCAGGCCGTCGTTGAGCAGCAGGTTGTCGCCGGGCTTCACGTCGCGCGGCAGCTCCTTGTAGTCCAGCCCCACCGCACCGCCATCGCCCGGCTCCTCGCGGCCGGCGTCCAGCACGAAAGCCGCGTCTCTGACAAGCGTGACGCGGCCGCCCTCGAACTTGCCGACGCGGATCTTCGGACCCTGCAGGTCGGCCATCAGCGCCACCGGCTTGCCTACGCGCAGCGCGGTCTCGCGCACCAGCGCGGCGCGGTCGCGGTGGTCCTGCGCCGTGCCGTGGCTGAAGTTCAGGCGCACCACGTCCACGCCGGCGCGCAGCAGGCGCTCGAGCACGGCAGGGTCGCTCGATGCGGGGCCGAGCGTGGCAACGATCTTGGTGGCGCGGGACATGTCGTGGCTTTCGGTGGTCTGTGGCAAGTGCGGCGCAGGATTATGCGGCGCCGACTCGCGACACCGCGGCGGCTTCGGCGGCGTCGGCCACCGCCAGCGCCGTCATGTTGACGATGCGCCGCACCGTCGCGGCCGGCCCCAGGATGTGCGCCGGCAGCGCTGCGCCCAGCAGGATCGGCCCGACGGTGACGCCGTGCCCGCCGGTCATCTTCAGCACGTTGAACAGGATGTTCGCAGCATCGATGTTGGGCAGCACCAGCAGGTTGGCCGCGCCGCTGAGCGTGGTCTCGGGCAGGTAGCTGCGGCGCACGCTTTCCGACAGCGCGGCATCGCCGTGCATTTCGCCGTCGCACTCGATGTCTGGGCAGCGCTGCGCGAACAGGTCGCGCGCCGCGCGCATGCGCATGGCCGAGGCGCGCTGCGACGAGCCGAACACCGAATGCGACAGGAAGGCCAGCTTCGGCGGGATGCCGAAGCGCCGCACCTCGGCCGCGGCCATCACCGCGATCTCGACCAGTTCCTCGGCACTGGGCTCCTCGTTGACGAAGGTGTCGGCGATGAACAGCGTGTGCTCCTCCAGCATCAGCGCGTTCATCGCAGCCATGGTGCGCATGCCCGGCTTGTTGCCGATGACCGCGCGCACATGCTCCAAGTGGCTGTCATAGCGGCCGACCAGGCCGCACAACATGCCGTCGGCCTCGCCGCGCTTGAGCATCAGCGACGAGATCAGCGTGTTCGAGCGCCGCACCGCGGCCTTGGCGGCCTCGGGCGTGATGCCTTCGCGGCCCATCAGCTTGAGGTAGGTCTCCCAGTAGGCGCGGAAGCGCGGGTCGTCGGCCGGGTCGACACTCTCGAAATCACGCCCCGGCTGCAGGCGCAGCCCGGCGCGTTCGATGCGCATGCGGATGACCTCCGGCCGGCCCACCAGGATCGGCTGGGCCAGGCCCTCGTCCAGTGCCACCTGCACTGCGCGCAGCACACGCTCGTCCTCGCCCTCGGCATAGACGATGCGCGCCGGCCGCGCCTTGGCCGCGACGAAGACCGGGCGCATGAACATGCCGGTCTGATAGACGAAGCGGGTCAGCGACTGGCGGTAGGCCTCCAGGTCGGCGATCGGCCGCGTCGCCACGCCGGAGTCCATCGCCGCTTTCGCGACCGCCGGCGCGATGCGCAGGATCAGGCGCACGTCGAAGGGCGTGGGGATCAGGTAGTCCGAACCGAACTTCAGTTCGCGCCCGGGGTAGGCGGCGGCGACCTCGTCGCTGGTTTCGGCCTTGGCCAGCGCGGCGATCTCGCGCACGCAGGCCAGCTTCATCGCCTCGTTGATCTTGCTCGCGCCGCAGTCCAGCGCGCCGCGGAAGATGTAGGGGAAGCACAGCACGTTGTTGACCTGGTTCGGATAGTCCGAACGGCCGGTGGCGATGATGCAGTCGGGCCGCGCCGCCTTGGCCAGCTCGGGCCGGATCTCCGGCTCGGGGTTGGCCAGCGCCAGGATGATCGGCCGCTCGGCCATCGTCTTGACCATCTGCTCCGTCAGCACGCCGGCGGCCGAGCAGCCCAGGAACACGTCCGCGCCGCCGACCACGTCGGCCAGCGTGCGCGCCTCGGTCCTCTGGCAGTAGCGCTGCTTGCTCTCGTCGAGCTTGTCGCCGCGGCCTTCGCGCAACACGCCCTTGGAATCGCAGACGAAGATGTTCGAGGCCTTCACGCCCAGCCCGACCATCACGTCCAGGCAGGCGATCGCCGCTGCGCCGGCGCCGGAGACGGCGATTTTGATCGCAGCGATGTCCTTGCCCACTAGTTCCAGGCCATTCAGCAGCGCGGCGGCGGAGATGATCGCGGTGCCGTGCTGGTCGTCGTGGAACACCGGGATGTTCAGCCGCTCGCGCAGCTGCTTCTCGATGGTGAAGCACTCCGGCGCCTTGATGTCCTCGAGGTTGATGCCGCCCAGCGTCGGCTCCAGTGCGGCGATGATCTCGACCAGCTTGTCCGGGTCGCGCTCGGCCAGTTCGATGTCGAAGACGTCGATGCCGGCGAACTTCTTGAACAGGCAGCCCTTGCCTTCCATCACCGGCTTGCCGGCCAACGGGCCGATGTCGCCCAGCCCCAGCACCGCGGTGCCGTTGGTGATCACGCCCACCAGGTTGGCGCGCGAGGTGTATTCGGCGGCCAGCGCCGGCTCCTTCTCGATCGCCAGGCACGCATAGGCCACGCCCGGCGAATAGGCCAGCGACAGGTCGCGCTGGTTGGACAGCGGCTTGGTCGGCGTGATCGAGATCTTGCCGTGCACCGGCAGCCGGTGGTATTCGAGAGCGGCCTCGCGCAACGCTTCTTCGGCAGGGGTCAACGGGGCGTTCATCGGCACTCCTTCGACAGCAGCAGGAGTTCGAAGACTACGCCGATTGGCGGCCCTGCGGCCATCGGCGCGGATCAGCCCGCCGCGCGTCGGGCCAGGATCTCGAAGGCCGGCAGCGTCTTGCCTTCCAACACCTCGAGGAAGGCACCGCCGCCGGTGGAGATGTAGCCCACATCCTTCTCGATGCCGTACTTGGCGATCGCCGCCAGCGTGTCGCCGCCGCCGGCGATGCTGAAGGCGCTGCTCGCGGCGATGGCACGCGCGATCGCCTCGGTGCCCTGGGCAAAGGCATCGAACTCGAACACGCCCAGAGGGCCGTTCCAGACGATGGTGCCGGCGGCCTTCAGCTGCGTCGCCAGCGCCGAAGCAGTCTGCGGGCCGATGTCGAGGATCAGGTCGTCGGCCGCCACGTCGGCCACGGCCTTGACCGTGGCCGGCGCATCGGCCTTGAATTCCTTGGCCGTGACCACGTCCATCGGGATCGGCACCGCCGCGCCGCGCGCCTTCATCTCCGCGATCACCGACCGGGCCTCGTCCAGCAGTGCGGGCTCGGCCAGGCTCTTGCCGATGGGCAGGCCCTCGGCCAACAGGAAGGTGTTGGCGATGCCGCCGCCGACGATCAGGCCGTCGACCTTGTTCGCCAGGCTCTGCAGGATGCTCAGCTTGGTGCTGACCTTGGAGCCGGCGACGATGGCCAGCAGCGGCCGCTTCGGCTGCGCCAGGGCTTTGGTGATGGCGTCGATCTCGGCCGCCAGCAGCGGGCCGGCGCAGGCCATCGGTGCGAACTGCGCGATGCCATAGGTGCTGGCCTCAGCGCGGTGCGCGGTGCCGAAGGCGTCGTGCACGAAGATGTCGCACAGCGCCGCCATCTTCATCGCCAGCGCCTCGTCGTTCTTCTTCTCGCCCCGGTTGACGCGGCAGTTCTCCAGCAACACCAGCTGCCCCGGAGCGACCTGCACACCATCCACCCAGTTGGCGCGCAGCGGCACTTCGCGCCCCAGCAGCTCGGCCAGACGCTGCGCCACCGGCGCCAGCGAGTCCTCGGGCTTGAACGCGCCTTCGGTGGGCCGGCCCAGGTGCGAGGTCACCATCACCGCCGCGCCGGCGTCCAGCGCCATGCGGATGCAAGGCAGCGAGGCACGGATGCGCGTGTCCTCGGTGATGTGGCCGGCATCGTCCTGCGGCACGTTCAGGTCGGCACGGATGAAGACACGTTGGCCGGTCACCTTGCCGGCGGCGACCAGGTCGCTGAAACGCAGTACGTTCATCGTTCGAGGCGGTGGGTATCAGTGCGCAAATTGTGACAGGCCGCGGGCCGCGCCCGCACACCACCCGGCCGACGTTCAGGAACCGTGCGCGGCCGGCTTGGCCTCGCCGGCCGGCGGCACGGCGTCAGCGCGCTCATTGCGCGCCCCCTTGCCGGCCACCTCGGTGGCCACGCTCTGCTGCGGCGCCACGGCGTCGATCTTGTTCTCGCGCATGTAGTCGTTCATCTCGCGCCAGCCGGCAAACACCGCTGCGCGGTCGGCCTTGCGGTTCAGCGCGTAGCAGTCCTCGATGGCGCGGCCGGCATGGCGGCAGGCGCCGCCCACCGCCTTGCCGTCGGCCTCGCGGCGCTCGGCCAGCGCCTGCGCGGACTCGATGCCCAGCATGTCGCAGCCGGCGACCAGCACGGCGGCGGCGAGAAGCAGGGTCTTGCGGATCGGCGTCATGGCGGCCATATCGGCCACAGGCCGCAACAACTTGAATCAGGGCATGTGCACCGACTGCATCCATGCAGCCACCGGCAAGCGCCGCGCCCCCGCGCGCTGCAGGTCCAGCAGTTCCAGGGCATCGCGTCCGCAGGCCATGACCAGCGTGCCCGGCGCCGATGGCAGCCGCGTGCCCGGCGACCCCTGCTCGCCCCGGCGCACTGCCGCACGCCACAGCTTGACGGTCTCGCCTTGCCATTGGAAGGTGGCGCCGGGGAAGGGGTCGAAGGCACGGATGCGGCGTTCGATCACTGCTGCGTCATGGTGCCAGTCGATGGGCGCCTCGGCCTTGTCGATCTTGCGCGCATAGCTCACGCCCTCGGCAGGCTGCGGGCGGCGCTGCACCGTCCCGCGCGTCAGGTCCTGCAAGGTCTGCAGCAGCAACCCGGCGCCCAGCTCGGCGAGACGCTGCGACAGGCTGGCGCTGGTGTCGTCCGGCGCGATGGGCAGCGACTGCTGGCGCAGGATATCGCCGGTGTCCAGGCCCTCGTCCATCTGCATGATGCAGATGCCGGTGACGGCATCACCGGCCTCGATGGCGCGCTGCACCGGCGCTGCGCCGCGCCAGCGCGGCAGCAGCGAGCCGTGGATGTTGATGCAGCCCAATCGCGGCAACGCCAGCACCCAGGCCGGCAGGATCAGCCCGTAGGCTGCAACGACCAGCACGTCCGGTCGCGCCGCCTGCAGCGCCTGCTGCGCCGCCTGGGCATCCGGCGCGTACTTGCCGTCCAGGCGCAGGCTGCGCGGCTGCGCCAGCGGCTGCGCGTGCGCCAGCGCCAATTGTTTGACGGCGGAGGCCTGCAGCTTCATGCCACGGCCGGCGGGCCGGTCGGGCTGTGTCAGCACCAGCGGCGGCACGCAACCGGCATCCAGCAGCTGCTGCAGCGCAGTGCGCGCGAACTCCGGCGTGCCGGCAAAGGCAATCCGCAGCGCTTTCAGCGCATCAGGCACGCTGCTGCTCGCGCTGGCGCTTCAGCAGCTTGGTGCGGATGCGGCTGCGCTTGAGCACGCTCAGGTAGTCGACGAAGACCTTGCCGAGCAGGTGATCCATCTCGTGCTGCACGCACACCGCGAGCAGTTCGGTGGCTTCGAGCTCGAAAGGCTGGCCATCGCGGCCGAGCGCACGCACGTTGACTCGGGCATGGCGCGGCACCGAGTCGTAGATGGCGGGCACCGACAAGCAGCCCTCCTCGGCCATCACCATCTCGTCGCTGCGCCAGGTGATCTCGGGATTGATCAGCACCATCGGCTTGTCGTGCGTGTCGGACACGTCGATGACGATGACTTGCTCATGCACGTCGACCTGCGTCGCCGCCAAGCCGATGCCGTCGGACGCGTACATCGTCTCGATCATGTCGTCGACCAACCGGCGGACGCGGGCATCGACCTCGGTCACGGCTCGCGCCACGGTGTGCAATCGCGGGTCGGGGTAGCGCAAGATGTTCAGCAAGGCCATGGGATGTGACGAGGCGCAACAGCCGTCGGCGGCGCACAACGCGGCGATGCGTGACAGTCATCACGGGCCGTGTTGTTGCGGGCCACTTTCGTTACGATATCAACGGTTTATGGGCAGAATCTGAGAAACAGTCTGAGCATTTCAACAGCGCTTGCGCTATGGTGCGACGAGGCCGAAAAATGTCCGAACACATGGCGAGATTGTGGCACCCGATGGGCGCTTCAAGGTCCGCCGGGAGCTTGATCGAATGAACCCACGACACCTTCGTCGCCGCATTGGCGCCCTCGCCGCCTTGTGGGCCGGCGCCTCGTTGCTGGTCGGCCCGGCCGCGGCCCAGCCCAATTTCCCGATCACGCCGCAGCAGCGCAGCACTGCGCAGCAGGTGGCGCAGGCCGGTGTGCCGCTGTCGGAACTGGCGCCCAATGCCCCCGACTCGCACACCGTGCAAAGCGGCGACACGCTGTGGGACATCTCCAAGCTGTTCCTGAAGAGCCCGTGGCGCTGGCCCGAGCTGTGGGGCATGAACCTCGACCAGATCCGCAACCCGCACCTGATCTACCCCGGCCAGGTGCTGCTGCTGGAGAAATCGGGCGACCGCGCGCGGCTGCGCGTGGCGCAGGCCGGCGGCGGCGCGCCCGAGAACACGGTGCGGCTGTCGCCGCGCGTGCGCAGCAACCTGCTGGACAACGGCGCCATCGGTTCGATCCCGCTGCACCTGATCGGCCCCTTCCTGACCGAAGCGGTGATCTTCAACAACGACGAGCTGGCGCGCGCACCGCGCATCATCGCCGCGCAGGAAGGCTACGTCGCCATGTCGCAGGGCCAGCTGGCCTACGTGCTGGGCGACGTCGCCCAGTCCTCAGGCTACCGCCTGTTCCGCGAGCCGCAGCCGCTGTACGACTTCGACACCAAGGAACTGCTCGGCTACGAGGCGCGCTACGTCGGCACCGCCGAGTTCGTGCGCCCCGGTTCGCAGTCGGTCGACGCCAGCGGCAAGCCGCTGGTGGTACCGGCGACGGTGTCGATCCGCTCGGCACGCATGGAAGTCAATGTCGGCGACCGCCTGGCGCCGCTGCCGGCGCGCGACCTGGACGCCTATGCGCCGCACCACCCGAATGCGCCGATGTCCGGCCGCGTGCTGCAGATCTACGGCGACGCGCTGAGCGCCGGCCAGAACCAGATCGTCGCGCTCAACCGCGGCGCACGCGACGGTGTGGAGCGCGGCCACGTGCTGGCGCTGTGGCGCCAGGGTGAGCGCCAGGACAAGCGCATCGACGGCGAGCGCACGGTGTTGCAGCTGCCGAACGAGCAGAACGGACTGCTGTTCGTCTTCAGCGTCTTCGAGCGCACCTCCTACGCGCTGATCCTGTCGGTGAACGTGCCGGTCTTTCCCGGCGACGCCTTCACGCAACCCTAGGGTTTGCTGGACGCCGACGAATTCGAAGCCTGGTTCCGGCTGCTGGAAACACCGGGGCTGGGACGCGAAGGCGCGCGGCGGCTGCTGGCTGCCTTCGGCTCGGCCACCCAGGTGCTGCAGGCCTCGAAGGCCGCGCGGCAGCAGGTGGTCGGCCCGCAGCTGGCACTGGCGCTGGACACCGAACCCGAAGAGCTGCCGAAGCGGCTGCGCGCGGCGCAGGACTGGCTGACGGGTGGCGAAGGGCGCCGCGTGCTGTGCATCGGCGACGCCGACTACCCGGCCATCCTGCTGCAGACCCCCGACCCGCCGCTGCTGCTGTATGTGCAGGGCCAGGTCGAGTTCCTCGACCGGCGCAGCCTGGCCATCGTCGGCAGCCGCAATGCCAGCGCCCAGGGCGTGGACAACGCGCGCTCCTTCGGCGCGCACCTCAGCCAGCGGGGCTGGACCATCGTCTCCGGCCTGGCCTTCGGCATCGATGGTGCCGCGCACGAGGGTGGCCTGGCCGGCCCCGGCAGCACCGTGGCTGTCGTCGGCACCGGGCTGGACCGCGTCTACCCGGCGCGCCACCGCGCGCTGGCGCACCGCATCGCCACGGCCGGCGTGCTGATCAGCGAGTTCGCGCCGGGCACGCCGCCGCTGCCGCCCAACTTTCCGATGCGCAACCGCATCATCGCCGCTCTGGCGCGCGGCACGCTGGTCGTCGAGGCCGCGCTGCAGTCGGGCTCGCTGATCACCGCGCGGCAGGCGGCCGACTACGGACGCGAGGTGTTCGCGGTGCCGGGATCGATCCATTCACCGCTGTCGCGCGGTTGCCACGCGCTGATCCGCCAGGGCGCGAAGCTGGTGGAAAGCGCCGACGACATCCTCGAGGAACTGCAGGGCTCGGCCGTCGCATCCGCCGCACCCGCGCCCAGCGCAGCCCGTCGCCGCGACCCGGTGCTGGACGCGCTGGGCCATGACCCGGCGACGCTGGACGCGCTGTGTGCACGCACCGGCTGGAGTGCACAGGAGCTGAGCGCGCGCCTGCTCGAACTGGAACTCGAGGATCGCGTCGCCCGCCTGCCCGGCGGCCTGTACCAGCGCCGCAGCCACGCCTGACAGGGCCATAAGGTAAGCGCAGCCATCGCGCCAGCATGGTGCGCTATAGTGTTTTCATGTTCGACGTGCTCGTGTATCTGTACGAAAACTACTGGCGCCCGGACGCCTGCCCGAGCCACCAGCAGCTGTCCAGGAAATTGACCGCGGTCGGCTTCGAAAGCGACGAGATCCAGGACGCGCTGAAGTGGCTGGACGGCCTGGCCAGCAGCGCCGAGTCCTGCACCGGCGAGCAGGGCGAGCAGAGCCTGCGCGTTTATTCCGAGGCCGAG
>Ga0315912_10004776_pt1 | contig 12655 bp, 10 predicted proteins | sample VfabasoilMG_FD_204469 | JGI IMG/M metagenome (GOLD analysis project Ga0315912, IMG submission 204469) | Garden soil microbial communities collected in Santa Monica, California, United States - V. faba soil | ecosystem: Environmental > Terrestrial > Soil > Garden | place: USA: California... | reverse complement strand
AGGCCTGGATGACGCCGACCGTGCCGCCACCGGCGCCCTGAACGATGCGGCACAGGAAGAGGAGCTCGAGCGAATCCGCGAACGCAAAGATCAAATAGGCGAGGGCCGACGCGCCGAGCCCCACCATGAGCGCGGGCCTGCGGCCGAAGCCATCGGAAAAGCGGCCCCAGAATGGCGCGCTCACGAGCTGCGCACCGGCAAACATCATCACCATCAACGAAACAGCGGCGCCGCCGCCGCCCAGTCCGATAGCGTCGAGCGCCGTCCAGAGCGGTCCGTGTCCGAGGGTCCGTGTGGCGTAGAAGGGTATGAGGGGGAAGACGATCAGGCCGCCCATCATGTCGACGAAGGCGGTCACCATCAGGACGACGAGTTTTCCCATCAGCCTTCGCAGTCTATCGCGACACTGTGCCACAACGATGCGCGCGTGTTCCGCCTCAGCACACGCGCGTCGCGGGACGGCACACGTCCAGCCCGGTGCGAAGGCGTGCACCTGCTCGAACTCCCAGGGAATCGACGCATTCGCACCCCGGGAGCACCGTGGCGCGCCCCTTGCGCTGCTCGCCCGTTGCGAGAGAACCATATGCTGTTGCATCGCCAATCGCCTGTCGTTCGTTGGATTGCCACGTTCGCGCTGTTCATCGCCGTCGGCGCGCTCGGTTCGCGTCCCGTCCTCGGTGAATCGAACGGGAGCAGCGGGCATCGCGCCAAGCTCGATCGACACCTGCAGGACGTCAAGGGCAACCCGTCGAAATCGGTCCGCGTCATCGTTCGGACGGTAAGAGGAAAAGAGGGTTCGGTCAGCGATCGTCTCGAGCGCCGCGGCCGCAAGAAGGGGCAGGATCTCGCGTCCCTGAATGCGTTCGTCGCCGACGTGACCGGCTCGGACGTCGCCGAGCTCGAGCGCGATCCCGACGTGCTCGGCGTCTCCACCGACGCGCTGGTGAGCTCGTTCGGCAGCAGCTTCGACGTGTCCGCCGCCGGCGCGATGCTGAACGAAGTGCTCGGCGTCGAGTCGACACGCTGGTCCGGCGACAAGGTCGGCGTCGCGGTGGTCGACTCCGGCCTCGACCGGGGACAGGATCTCGACGGCGGCCGCACGGACACGTTCTTCGATCTCGTGAATGCGGGCAGCGACAAGGCGTTCGACGACTACGGGCACGGCACGCACGTGGCCGGACTCGTTGGCGGCACCGGCAAGAAGTCGATGGTCAAGCGCGCGATGCGCGAGCGGAACGGCTCGCTGAAGGTGCGCGACGTGGCGTTCTTTGCCGGCGTCGCGCCGGAGGCGCGGGTGCTGTCGTTCAAGGTGCTCGACGAGCACGGCGCCGGCTACACCAGCCAGGTGATTGCCGCGCTCGACTACATCGTCGAGAACAAGAATCGGTTGAAGATCGACATCGTCAACCTGTCGCTGGGCCACCCGGTTCTGGAGCCGGCCTCGACCGACCCGCTGGTGCTCGCCGTCGAACGCGCGGTCCGTGCCGGTCTCATCGTCGTGGCGGCGGCTGGAAACTTTGGGCGCAATCCCGACACCGGCGTGGTCGGCTATGCGGGGATCACGTCGCCGGGCAACGCCCCGTCGGCCATCACGGTCGGCGCCTACGACGCTCACGGCACCGTGTCGCGGTTCGACGACACCATTCCCGACTACTCGTCGAGAGGCCCGTCGTGGTACGACGCGTACGCCAAGCCCGACGTCGTAGCACCGGGGTCGGCGCTCGTGTCCGTGGCCGCTCCAGGCAGCACGCTCTTCCGCCAGTATCCGGGCCGGCAGGTCTCCAACCGCGACGGAACGCCGACCTACTTCCGGCTGAGCGGTACCAGCATGGCGACCGCGGTCACCTCCGGCACGATCGCGCTGATGCTCGAGGCGGCACGCGACGCGCACAAGGCCGACCCGACGCCGAATACGATCAAGGCGATCCTGCAGTACACGGCGCTGCCGATGGCCGGCTACGACCGGCTCACGCAGGGCGCGGGCTCGCTCAACGCGGTCGGCGCCATCGAGCTGGCCGAGAAGATCGATCCCGGCGTACCGGCGGGCGGCTACTGGCTGACGGACGCGCCCTCGGGCGCCACGACCATCGACGGCGTGACGTACGAGTGGGCGCACGCGGTCATCTGGGGCAACGCCGTCATCTGGGGCAGCACGCTCGATACCAACCAGACCGCCTGGTCGCAGGCCGTCATCTGGGGTAACGCGGTCATCTGGGGCAACGCCGTCATCTGGGGTTCGAACGTGGTCTGGGAGCAACCGGGCACGTGGGCGAGCGCCGTCATCTGGGGCAGCACCACCGTCGGCGTCACCAACGGCCATGCGGTCATCTGGGGCAGCAGCGACGGACTGAACGCCGACACGGTCACCTGGAAGGATCTGGCCGGCGCACCATAAAAAAAGGGCGCGCGCAAACGAATGCGCGCGCCCGCTCCTCTTCGAACTGAACTAGTTGCCGCGACCCTGACCGCGGCCGGCGCCAGCCGGGGCCGCCGCGCCACCGCCGCCGCGGCCACCGCGGCCCGCCGGTTCCACGTACTCGGGAATCTTCTCGCCGCGCTTGATCATCTCTTCGCGGCGCTTGTCTTCCACGCGCGAGCCCGAGAGGAGGTTCTTCATCGCGTAGTTCCCCTCATGACAGCCGTACTCGAAGTAGCCGTAGCTCTCTTCGCGCGGAATCGGCAGCCGCACCGTGAACGGCGCGACGTAGGTCTTCGGGTCGTTGATCGTCATGCGGTAGTCGAGCGTGTTCGCATCCGCCAGCGTGAACCGCTCAATCAAGACGCCCTCGTCCGAGAGCGGCTGGCCGTTCACCGCGGCCTCGGGCTTGATGTTCCGCGTCTCGACCACGAGCACATCGCCTTCCCAGCGGCCCACCGAGTTGCCCATCCAGCTCTTGATAGCGGCGCTCGCGTTCTTGCGCCCGTCGGTCGGGATCACGCGCGTCTCGTGAATCATCTCGTTCTGGAACGCCAGCCAGCCCGGGCCCTGCACGATCCGGCTGCCCGAGTTGTAGATCTTCGGCGTGATCGAGTTCAGGACGCCGGTGCTGATGCAGCGGTCGTAGTTGCTGCGGTCGGTCGTCCAGTCCGCCTCGACGCCGTTCAGCTGACGGCGGCGTGCGGCCTGCGCCTGCTGGCGCTGCTGCGCCGCGGCCTGGGCGGCCGGCGTCAGCGCCGGAATGCGGCCGTCGGGCGGGTCGATGACGTACGACGACACGCGGCTGACGCTGCGAGCCCGTTCGAGCCAGTGCGGCGGCGGCGACACGGCGCCGCCGACGGTGCCGAACCGCGCCTCGAACTCCTCGGCGCGGTCGAGCGAGAACTCGTCGCTGTTGTCGTTGGCCACGTTCTGGTCGCGCTGCGCCACGCGCTGCTTGAATTCGTCGTCGGTCAACTTGTAGCGGGTCCCGACCGACTGCGCGCGTGCCATCGGGATGCCCTGCAGGTCGTTGGCGTTGAAGGTGCCCTGGATGTCGGGCTCGCCCCATGGCGTCTTCGGCACCTTGTAGCTGCCGAGCGCCGGCACGCCGCCGTCGGGCGCGATGACACCCGGTGAATCGACCTTGCCCTGTCCGGACACGCCGCTGGTCGTGATGAAGACGGCGCCCGCGAGCGCCACCAGCGTTCCAACAGTGAGACGTCTCATTTGTGCTCCCTCGCCTATGTATTTCGCGAATAAGTCTACCGCTGTTGGGGGCGACCGGCCAGCGTGCGCACGAATTCGCTGGCGGCGGCGCTCAGCACACGTCCGCGGCGGTGGATGATGCCCACCTCGCGTGTGAACGGGCCTTCCGCGAAGTCCGCTGTGGCCAGGCGCCGCGTCCGGGTTTCCTGCGCGAGGGTGGACGCCGGCAGGATCGCCACGCCCGTGCCCACCTCGACCGACCGCTTGATGGTTTCGACGTTGTCGAACTCCATCACGGTGTCCACCGTCACCCGGTGCGAGCGGAGCATCCGGTCGATCGTCTTTCGCGTGGGGATGTCCCGCTCGAACGCGACGAATGGCTCGCCATGCAGCTCGGCGAGCCGCACCGTGCGGCGTCGCGCCAGCCGGTGGGTGGGCGCGCAGGCGAGCACGAGCGTCTCTTCGTGCCAGGGGATGACAGCCAGGTTCGATCGACGTATCGGGAAGGCGACAATCCCGAAGTCCACCGTACCTTCCGCGCACGCGTCGCACACCTTGTCGGTGCGGCTGTACTCCACGTGCACCTTCACGCGCGGGTGCGCTTTCATGAAGCGGGTCACGTACGGCGGCAGCTGGTGGAGCCCGATGCTGTAGACCGTGGCCAGCCGGACGCTGCCTGCGACGGCGTTCGACGGGTCGCGCAGCCGTTCCTCGAGGCGGCGGAAGCGATCCAGGAGCTCCCGGCATTCCGCGTAGAGCAGGCGGCCCGCCTCGGTAGGCGCCAGCCGGGTGCGGGCGCCGCGCTCGATCAGCGGCCGGCCGTAACGGGTCTCGAGCGTCTTGAGCTGCTGGCTCACGGCCGACTGCGAGATGAATCCGAGCTGCGCGGCTTTCGTGAAGCTGCCCGTCTCCACGAGCGCGCAGAAGGTGTGCAGCGTTTCGATGTGCATGAGGATGACTAATAGCACTGATTAGGCGATTGCGATTGCCTAATGCGTGCGGCACCGCGTACGGTGAGCCCCGTGACGAATCGTGTGGACGCCTGGTGGGTGGAGCCGCTTGCGACGGCGCTGGGGTTGATGACCTTCTTCGGATACCTGACGCTGCGGGCGTTCAACGGCACGCACGTCTGGTTTCCTCCCTACATCAGTCCGACGGTGGCGCCGCCGCTCTTCACGCCCGTCAGCGGCTACCCGGGCGCCGTGCCGGTGGACCACGCGTGGCTGGGCGCGTTTCCCGCGTGGTGGCCGTCGTTCGTGCCGGAGTCGCCGGCCTTTTTCATACCCGCGCTCGCGATCGCCTTCCGCTTCACCTGTTACTACTACCGTGGCGCGTACTACAAAGCGGTCTTCCTCACGCCGCCGTCCTGCTCGGTTCGAGGTCCGCGGCGACGGTATGGCGGCGAGACGGCGCTCTTCCTGTTTCAGAACCTGCATCGCTACACGCTGTATTGCGCGCTCTTCATGCTGGTGTGCCTGTGGTGGGAGGCGGCGGCCGCGTTCGTCCTCGACGGCCGGTTCGGCATCGGCGTCGGCACGGTGATGATGGTGGTCAACGCGGCGCTTCTGAGCGCCTACGCGCTCGGATGTCATTCGTGGCGTCACTTGATCGGTGGACGCACCGACTGCTTCTCCTGTGGACGGGCACGGCGCAGTCCGCCAAGAACGCGGGCTGCGCGCAGTATCTGGCAAACCGGCTTAACGCCGGTTCGCTATTCGGCCCGCTATGGCATGTGGAAGGGATCGTCGTGGCTCAACGGAAAGCACATGCTGTTTGCGTGGTGCAGTCTTGTGTGGGTCGCACTGACTGACGCCTACATTTATCTGCTCTCGACGGGGGCGATTCGAGATCTGAATACCTGGTGAGGCGGACCTGATAGGTCCGCAGCCACGTACGTGGGTTCGATTACCAACCTGTGATCGGCGGGCGGCAGGCGCCTGCCCGAAACCACTCAAAACCGCAGCGTTTCCCGGTGGCCCTGGTATTGCCCAGGTCAGCGTCATCTCCCTACCCCGGGATCCCTATGTCTGACGCGAACGCACACGTCTCGCGACGCCGCTTCTGCGCGGGGGCCTGTCAGGTGGCCTCGGGCGCAACGATCGCCACGCTGTTCACCGGCTGCGGTGGCGATTCGCCCACCTCACCGAGCGGTGGCGGCGGCAACGTCACGTCGCTCGGCACGGTGTCCGGCCGCTTTACGACCGGGCGCGTGGACGTCACCGTGGCGGGCACGGCGCTCGCCTCCGATGGTGGCGCCGCGCTGGTCGAGTCCGTCGCGGGCGTCTATCTGCTGTCGCGCACCAGCGCCAACAGCTTCACCGCGGTCGAGGCCGTGTGTACCCACGAGGGGTGCACCGTCAGCAACGCCGACGGCGATCAGTATGTGTGCCCGTGCCATGGGTCGCGCTACTCGCGCAGCGGCCAGGTGCTGCGCGGCCCGGCCGTGGCTTCGCTGCGGCGCTACACCACGAGCTTCAACGACGGCGTGGTGACCATCGCCATCTGACCATGTCGCAACTCGATCCCGACATCGACCATCTGCTGCGGCGCGCGGGGTTCGGCGCGAGCCCGGACGACGTGGACACCTACCGCGACATGTCGCCGACGTCCGCGGTCGCGCACGTCGTGGACTATGCCGGCCGCCCCGATGACGTGGACGAACGGATCGGCCGCCCCGACCACGTGCAGGTGAGCACGAACAATCTCTTCGCGCCCGACATCGACATCGACGACGCCCGGCAGCGGTGGCTGTTCCGCATGGTGCACTCGCGGCGCCCGCTGCAGGAAAAGATGACGATGTTCTGGCACAACCACTTCGCCAACACCTACAGCAAGCTCGCCGCCGACTCCGGCGAGAAGCAGGCGGCGAAGCTGCTCGCGGCCAAGCCCGGTGTGCTGCGCGGGCCGATGGGGCAGCTCGAGCTCTTTCGCGAATACGGGATGGGCAGCTATCGCGACCTCCTGTTCCGCGTGGCGCAGGACGCCGCGATGGTCATCTTCCTCGATGGCCAGTTCAACACCAGGGGCAAGCCGCAGGAGAACTTCGGCCGCGAAATCATGGAGCTGTTCAGCGTCGGCGTCGGCTACTACACCGAGCCGGACGTCTACGCCGCCGCGCGGGTCTTCACCGGCTGGAATCTCCGCGAGTCCGAAGGCTACACAGACAACGACATGAACGCCTACAAGGAGTTCGTGTACAACGCCGACCAGCACGAGACCACCGAGAAGACCTTTTCGTTCCCGATCTACAGCGACGGCAGCAAGACCATTCCGTCCCGCAGCGAATCGGCGGGGCTGCAGGACGGCATCGATTTGATCACGGCGCTCGCGTTCCATCCGGAGACCGCGCGCCGCCTCGCGCGCAAGTTCTGGGGCTTCTTCATCAGCGAGATCGTGCCGCCCGATCCGGCGTTCGTGACCGCCACGGCCAACGTCTACCTGCAGAGCGGCACGCGCATCGGGCCGGTCGTCTACTCGGTGCTGACCTCGCCGTGGTTCAACGACCCGTCGGCGCAGCACGCGCGCTTCTCGTGGCCGGCCGAGTTCGTGGTGCGCGCGATCAAGGAAGTGGGCTGGCAGAACTTCTCGGTGGACAAGGCCCGCGCGCCGATGTCGAACATGGGGCAGGCGCTCTACGAGCCGCCCAACGTGGCCGGCTGGCCGCTTGGCGCCAACTGGTTCTCCACCTCCACGATGCTGGCACGGTCGAATTTCGCCGCCACGCTCGCCTCGAGCCAGAAGGGATTTCTCGCCGTCGGTCTGCAGGAGCAGGCGTCGTCGCCTCAGGCGCTGATGGCCGCGATGCTCGAGCGCGTGACGCCGGCGCCGTTCGACTCGCAGCCGGAGCAGGCGCTGCTGAACTACCTCGTCGCCGGCGGCCCATGGACCGGCAGCGAATCGCAGGTCAGCACCAGAGCCGCCGGTCTCGCGCGACTGCTCGTCGCGTCCTCCGAGTACCAGCTGGTGTAGCCGAGGCTTTCATGAACATCTCCCGAAGACTGTTCATCCGCGACGGTGTGGCCACCGTCACCCTCGGGCTCGCCGCGCCGGCGTTCCTGGCCGACATCGCGCAGGCGCAGGGCCTTGCGGGGCGGCGGCTCGTCGTCGTGTATCTCGGCGGCGGCAACGACGCCCTGAACACGCTGATCCCGTATCAGGACGCGTCGTACTACAGCCGCCGGCCGACGATCGCCGTGCCCGCCGGTCAGGTGCTGCAGGTCGGCTCAGACGCCGCCGGCCGCGCCCTCGGCCTGCATCCGCGGCTCGCCGCGCTGGGGAGCATCTTCAACGAAGGGCGCCTGGCGCTCGTGCAGCGCACCGGCTACGCCAACTCGAGCCGCTCGCACTTCGAGGGCGGCGACATCTGGGGCACCGCGAACCCGCAGAACTCCACGGGGTCGGGGTGGCTCGGGCGCTACCTCGACACGCTGCCGCGCCCGCTGGACGCGCTCGCGGCGTGGAACACGACCGATGAGACGCCGCGTGCGCTCAAGTCCGCGATTTCAGGTGTGCCGGCGATCGCCAACGCGTCGACCTACAACTTCGCCAGCCCGAACCAGGGCGCGGCGGCGCAGCAGGAGCGGAACACCGCCGAGGTGATGGCGTCGAATCCGGCGCCGAACCGCCCGCATCTGGCGCTCGTGAACGGCGCGAATCTCGGCGCGATCGAAACGCTCGACCGCGTGGCGCAGGCGCGTGTCTACACACCCACGGTGGCCTATCCGAACAACGGCTTCGCGCTGGCGCTTCGCACCGTGGCCGGCGCGATGGCGCGCGGCATCGGCTCGAAGGTGTACTGGGTCTCTACCGGCGGCTACGACACGCACGCGCAGCAGGGCGCCGGCGCCGGCGGCGGCTACGCCAATCTGATGGGCACGCTCGGCGACGGCCTCGGCGCGTTCTACGCCGACATCCGCAACCAGGGACTCGCGGCCGACACCACGGTGATCGTCTTCTCCGAGTTCGGCCGCCGCATCTCCGAGAACGGCAGCGCCGGCACCGACCATGGCGCCGCGGGTCTGATGATGGTGCTCGGCGGGTCCGTGCGCGGCGGGCTGTACGGCACCGCCGCGTCGCTCGCGCCAGGCAACCCGACGCTCGAAAACAACTCGGGCGACGTCCACTTCGAGACCGACTTCCGATCGGTCTACGCCCGGCTGCTCGACAACTGGCTGGGCGTCAACTCGGTGTCCATTCTCAACGGTGACTTCAAAGCCGGCGCGCCGGCGATCTTCTAGGTCTCCCCCTTATGAAGAGCGTGAATCGATTCGGTGTGCTGTCGTTCGTGATGTGGGGCCTTGCCGCTCCGGCGCTGGCCCAGACGCAGGCCAACCCCACCGGCAACCGCCCGACGTCCTATCCGTATGTCACGTTCGGCATCGACTCGTTCCTGGGGTACTCCGCGGAGCTGCACGAGCAGGACGGCTACAACGCCTTCGACGTGGGCCGCGGATACCTGAACATCAAGGCGCAGCTCTCCGACAAGGTGAGCTTCCGTTTCACGCCGGACGTGAAGCCCACCACCGACGCCAGCCTGGAACGCAACCTCGCGCTGCGCCTCGAATATGCGGCGCTCGACCTGCAGTGGAAGGACAACGTCACGCTGATGTTCGGGCAGCACGAGACGCCGTGGCTCACGTTCGAGGAGTCGGTGAACCGCTACCGCGTCATCGGCCCGTTCTTCTCGGAGCGCCTCGGGCTGATCCCCGGCCCCACCGATCTTGGCGCCAGCATCAAGGCCACCCGCGGCCGCACCGAGGTGCACGCCGGCGTCTACAACGGCGAAGGCTACGGGCAGGCCGAGCTCGACAAGTACAAGGCGATCGACGGCCGCGCCACGTTCCGCCCGTTCGACCCGGACACCGAGGCGGGCAACGTGACGCTGTCAGGCTTCTATCAGTACGGCTGGTACGCGCGGGACCGGCCGCGCAACGTCGCCATCTTCATGGGGAGCTACGAGAAAGAGCACATCCTGGCGACGGCGCAGTATCTCCAGGCCACCGACAATCCGTTCGTGGCGGTGGACGTGCAGCGCCGCGGCTTCTCGTTCTTCGGCGAGGGCCGTCAGGGGCCGACCGGCTGGGCCGGTGTCTTCGGGTTGGACTTCTTCGATCCCGACAGCGACAACGACTTCGACTCGCAGCGCCGGATCCTGTTTGGTGGCGCCCACTGGAGCGAGGTCGGGCGCGGACGGCTCGGCATCGTGGTCACGCTCGACCAGAACTACCAGACGTCCAACTCCGAGCTGCTCGGACGCCGGCTGTCGGTGCAGACGCAGGTGGCGTTCTAGTTCGCGCGCTGTTTGGGCAGCGGCAGCGTTTCCCACCCTTCCGCCATATAGGCAGCTTTCCAGCTGTCGGCCAGGCCGAGGGCGTCGGCCATCGCGTCGATGGCCGCGGCGCGGGCCACGCGCGCCTGCGCGCCTCCGTTGGTCCAGTCACAACGCACTTCGAGCCCCTTCGACGTGCGAATCAGCTCACAGGTGGCGACCTGCCCGTGCGGGCTTCGAAGTGTCCAATAACGAAGGAGCGGCTCGGGTTGCATCGTCCGCGGATGCTAAGCGGAACCGCGTGCCGGCGTCTGTCATGGAAGTACCAAACAGCCGCAAGTCGTTCGTAGCGTACGATCCGCGTCATGACCTCCCGTTACGACGCCATCGTCGTGGGCGCCGGACACAACGGCCTGGTGGCGGCTGCGTATCTCGCGGCGGCCGGCCGCCGGGTGCTGGTGCTCGAGCGGCGCGAGCTGGTGGGCGGATGCGTCGTCACCGAAGAGCCGTGGCCCGGCTTCAAGGTGTCCACGGCCAGCTACGTGAACAGCCTGTTCCGCCCCGAGATCGTCCGTGACCTCGATCTCAAACGCCACGGCTTTTCGATGATCCCGCGCAGCCCTTCGAGCTTCACGCCGCTGCCGGACGGCCGCGCGCTGCTGATGGGGCCCGACAAGGCGATGACCGCCCGCGAGGTGGGGAAGTTCTCGGCGCGCGACGCGGAGAACCTGCCGCGATTCGAGGCGATGCTCGAACGGATCGCGGCTCTCATCGAACCCACGCTGGTCGAGACGCCGCCCGACCCGTGGTCGATGGCTCCCGGCAACCTGCTGAAGCTGGCCCGCCTGGCGTGGAACTTCCGCGGGCTCGGGCGCGATGGGCGCAACGCCGTGGAGATCCTGGCCGGCGCGGCCAATCCCATCCTGGACCGCTGGTTCGAGTCGGAGGTGGTGAAGACGACGCTCTCCACCGATGCGATCATCGGTGCTTTCGCCACGCCGTCGATGCCGGGGACGGCCTATGTGCTGTTCCACCACGTGATGGGGGAGTGCGACGGCGTGCGCGGTGTGTGGGGCTATGTGCGCGGCGGCATGGGCGCGCTGTCGAACGCCATCGCCGCGGCCGCCCGCGAACGCGGCGTGGAGATCAAGGTCAACACGCCGGTCGCGCGGATTCTGGTCGAGCAGGGGCGCGCGGCCGGCGTGGTGCTGGCCAACGGCGACGAGATCCGCGCGTCCCGCGTCGTGTCGAACCTCGACGCCAACGCCACGTTCCTGCGGCTGATGGATCGCGCGGATCTCCCCGCCGACTTCGTGGACGCCGTGGCGCATCTCGATTACGCGAGTGCCAGCTGCAAGATCAACCTGGCGCTTTCCGAAGCGCCGGAGTTCACGTGCCTGCCTGGACGCGGCGCCGGCCCGCAGCACCACGGCACCATTCACATCTGCCCGGACCGCACCTACATCGAGAAGGCGTACGACCGCGCGAAGTACGGCTACATCTCGGACCATCCGGTGATCGAGGCCACGATGCCGAGCGCGCTCGACGACACGCTGGCGCCGCCGGGGCAGCACGTGATGTCGATGTTCACGCAGTACTTCCCCTACACGCTGGCGCCCGACGCGGGTACGCTCGAGGAGAACAAGCGGCGCTACGCGGAGCGGTGCATCGACATCATGACGGAGTACGCGCCGAACTTCCGGCGCTCGGTGCTGCACTACCAGGTGCTGGCGCCGGCGGATCTCGAGGCGACGTTCGGCCTGACCGGCGGCAACATCATGCAGGGCGCGATGTCGCCGTCGAGCCTCTTCTTCATGCGCCCGCTGCCCGGCTACGCCGACTACCGCACGCCAGTGGCCGGCCTCTACCTGTGCGGTGCGGCCACCCATCCCGGCGGCGGCGTGATGGGCGCGTGCGGCTTCAACGCCGCGCGCGAAATCCTCCGAGACCGCTAAGGACCGGGGACCAGCGTCCGGTTCGACACCGCCACCAAGCCGTCTTCGATCACCCCTCGATCGTCGAACAGGCGATCCAGGCGGACGACCAGCCGCTTGCCCGCAGCGATTTCGTGGACGGCGCCCGGTGCGAGGGCGGCAATGGCCGCGACGTCCGGACGTGGCAGAACGAGAACGGCGTCGCCGGGGGCCTGCAGGAACCCCGCTGCCGCTTCGGCGCTCGCCAACAGCTCGACGCGGTGCCGCGTGTAGTGCACGAGGCCCGCGGAGACGACGCCGTACTGGCCGATGCGCGCCTCGCGGGGAGCGGTGGCGGTGATGCGCTCGGCCAACTGCGGAACGGTCTGCAGGCCGGTAAGACCGGGCACGGCGACGAGCGCCGCGTAGGCGGCTCCGGTCGCGGTCGCGCCTGCAAGCGCCACGCTGGCGGCGATTGGGCCGCGGTGCCACCCGGACAGGACCACGCCGATCGCGCCGAGGGCCAACAACGCGGGCAGGAGAATCGCGGGCACGGCCATGGATGGATCGGGCACGCGGCGGAGGAGCGCCCACGCCAGCACCGCGCCGGCGGGAAACATCAACACGACGATCGCCGCGGCGGCCTGCCACAGCCGCTGCGGCGCGTCGGCCTGCGCCACGCGCTGGATGAAAAGACCTGTCAGCAGTGCGGCGGCCGGGTGCGAGGGCAGCAGGTAGTGGGGTACTTTGGCGCGCGACAGCGTGAAGAGCGCGATCACACCCACGAACCACACGAGCGCGAACACGACGGCGCGGCGCGTGGCGGGCTCGAGCCGGCGGTTGGCGCGG
>Ga0315912_10004775_pt1 | contig 12655 bp, 7 predicted proteins | sample VfabasoilMG_FD_204469 | JGI IMG/M metagenome (GOLD analysis project Ga0315912, IMG submission 204469) | Garden soil microbial communities collected in Santa Monica, California, United States - V. faba soil | ecosystem: Environmental > Terrestrial > Soil > Garden | place: USA: California... | reverse complement strand
TTGTGCGATCCCTCGTTGGGCCGCCGCCCCTGTTCGCGCCGGTCCGTGCCGGCCTGGAAGCTGCCGCCGGCCACGATGAGTAGTTTGATGCCCGACTTGGTGGTGATCCTCGCCGGCGAATTGCCCACCACGTCCTTTGGGTCAACAAGCTTGTAGTCCAGCGTGCGGCCGATGCTGGGCGCCAGCACCAGGTCGGCGCTGAAGGGCTTGTAGCCTTCCTTGCGCACCTCGACCCGATGACGGCTGGCGGGCAGCTCGACGGTCACCGGCGCGCGGCCGCGCGAGTTGCCGTTCACGAAGACTTCGGCATCGGCGGGCGTGCCCTGGATGCGCACCGGAACCAGCAGCGCCATGAGCCGGGCGTCGAGCGTGGCCTCCTTGCCCGCCTCGGAGACGACTTCGCGCGTCCAGGGCGCGTAACCCGCGCGCGACACGGCGATGGAGTGCGTCGCGCCGGGCGCGAGCTCGATGGTGATTGGAGTCAGGCCGCGGAAGCTGCCGCCGGTGGTCACCTGCGCACCGGCCGGCACCGAACGCACGGTCACGAGCATGTCGGCGGCGCCGAGCTCGATGGGCCCCAGCGCCTGAGGCACGCCAGCCGCCACTACCACGCTCGAGGTCCATGGCTTGAGGCCCGGCGCCGACACCTGCACGCGCCGGATTCCGGAATCCATGTCGATCTTCGCCGGCGTGACGCCAGCGGCCTTGCCATCGACCTCGATCTGCGCGCCGGCGGGCACGGACGAAATGCTGACCACCGCGAAATTCGGCTTCAGCACGACCTTGAGTTTCTGGTGCTCGCCGGCTCCCGTGATGTTCAGCCGTTCGACGTGATCGAGGTAGTGCGGCGCCGTGAAGGTGAGCGTGCGCTCGCCTGCCGGCACGTCCACGGTGCCGGGCACGCGTCCGATGCGCGCACCGTCGGCGGAAATTTCCGCCGTAACGCCGCCGCTGTCGACTTCGAGCTTGCCGGGTAGTTTGACCAGGTGGATCAGCGTCGGCGCCCGCGCAGGGCCGCCACTCACCCGGACCTTGATCTCGAAGGGATGGTAACCCGCGCGTTCGGCATGCAGCGTATGGTCGCCGGGAAACACGAACACGCTGGAAGCGGATTGCCAGGAGAAAGCGCCCTTCGAAGTCACCTTGGCGTCGACCGGCTGCAGATCGATCGCGACGGCCTTGAGCAGCGTGAACAGTCCGAGCACCACCAGCAGCAGCACACCCATGGCCCAGGCGGCGTAGTTGAGCTTGCTGCGCGGCGGGCGTTCCGCGCTTGCCGGTGCCAGCCCCTCGACGGTCGGCACTTCGCCGAGATCGATGGCCAGGTCTTCGGCCGGCGCCAGCACGGCGCGCACACTGTCGCCCACGGGTGGCAGGGTCTCGTTGCCTTCCAGGGCAAAGCGCCGCAGCGTCAGCATGCGCGGCTGGGACTCTTCCACCAGCAACTGCGAGCCGGCGATGTTGATCACGTCGCCGGGAATGATGAGGCGGGCGCCGGCGACCGGGACCCCGTTGATGCTGATCTTGCCCTCCGGGGCGGCATCGAACAGCCAGCGTCCCGCCATGGCCCGCAATGAAGCCAGGGGCGGCGCGTCGGCCCCGGAAGGGGCATCTTCGTGATCGGAGCGCATGGCCCCGGAGCCCGGATCGAAGACCACGCGCGCACCGAAGTGCGATTCGCCCTCCGCGGTGCGAAGCACAATCGAGGCATCCAGTGAGGGCGAGGCTTCCATTTGTCAGGTGTTAGAAGGCTTTGGCTCTAAATCGGTTCCAGGCAGCGGATGACGATGGTCTGCTCGGTCTGACCGGGCGCCACGGTGATCTCGCGCCGCACGTCGCGGAAGCCCGCTCGCTTGCCGGTAACAGTGTATTTGCCGGGCTTCAGGCTCACTTCCCGCCGTTCGAACGAGCCGAAGAAACCGACCCGCTGGATAGCCACCTCCGTCGCGTTGTCCGATTCCAGCGCCAGCATCACCGGCTGGTTGAACGTCGGCAGCAGCAGCTCCAGGCGAGCCACCTGGGAACGGATCACCGGTCCCTGGTTGGGTATCGCCCTGGCACGCGCCAGCAGCCTTTCGGCATCGGCGCGCACCGGGTCTTCCGCGAGCCGTTCCGGCCTGTCTATGAGTGCCTGCAGCCTTCCACCGAGTTCCGCGCGCGGGGCGACGCGCGCACGGCCATCGATGGCGAACTGCAGTGAAGGATCGCGTCCTAGGGCTTCGTCGTAGATGGCCAGCGACTCGCTCCAGCGTTCCTCGCTGGCAAGCTTCGCGGCGCGCTGCTCGAGTTCGGCGAGACTCCTGCCGGATCCGGTATCCGCCACGCGTTGCAAAGCCGCGCTGACCTCGGTGTTGTCCGGCCGCATGCGCTGGGCGGCTTCCAGGTGCGTGCGAGCTTCCGCCAGGCGCCCGGCATTGAGCGCCGCGAGGCCGGCGCCCATCTCGGCGTTGAACGCCTTGTCGGCGATGGCGCGTTTGACGCGCGCCAGTCCTTCGGTGGCGGCCACGTTGCCGGGATTGCGCTTGAGCACATCGGTGAACAGGTCCTGGGCCTTGGGAAGATCCGCCGCCTTTTCAGCATTCTCGGCGTCGGCGAGTGTCGGCAGGACGCCGCTGGCCGCGGCAACTTTCGCGAGCCCGTCGGTGGCCTCGTTGTTGCCCGGCTCGATCTTGAGTGCGGTGTCGAAAGCCTGGCGGGAATTCTCGAATTCCCCGGCGGTGAGCGCGCGTTTGCCCTCGGAGATCTGCGCCGCGATGGCCGCCGGCACGCGCGCTTCGATGTCCGTGAGCGTCTTGTCGAGCGCGGTGAGCGGCGCCTGCGCGGCTTCGAATTTCTTGCGCTCCAGCATGCCGCCGATGTCGTCGAGCGATTTCCGCGCGGCCGCGAAGTCCGCGCCGCCCCACTGCGCCGCGGCGCGTGAATCGAGATCGGTCATGCGCTTGGCGAGCGTGCCGTGCTGGGTGACCAGTTCTTCGCCCTTCTTTTCGGCGGCAATTTCCGCCTCGCTCGGGCCCGTGTCGACGTTGAGCGTGGCGACGTCGACTTTCTGTTCGCTGGCGAGCTTGGGCAGGAAGAAATAGGCGACTCCGGCGACCACCACCAGGCCGGCCGCGATGGTCCAGCCGCGACGGCGATTGCGTGCGCGCTGTTCGCGCACCACCTGGGCGCGCAGCTCGTCGACCTTCGGCAATACGCCGGGGTCGATTTCCTCGAGCTCGCGTACGCGATCGATCTCGGGCAGCGGCAGTTCTTCGGCGGCCATCACCGCCGGAGTGAGATTTTCGGCGGCGGCCCCCAGGATCGCCTCCTCGGATTGCGTCGCCGTCTCGCCGGCGCCCTCGAGGCCGAGCGTGTCCTGCAACACCGCATTCATTTCATCCGCCACGTGGCGCATCGACGGCGGACGCTCGCGCGCCTGCTTGGCCAGCAGCCACGACACCAGCAATTCGAGTCGCGGAGTGACTGGCTTCACCGGCTTGAGGCGCGGCACCGGATCGGTGGCGATCTTCTTGGCGTCGAACGCGGGATAGAACGGCGGATAACCGGACAGCAGCTCGTAGGCGAGCGCGCCCAGGCCATAGATGTCGTCCGAGGGTCGCGCGGGTTCGCCGGCCAGCTGCTGCGGGCTCGCGGAGAACGGCGATCCCGGCGGACCGGAAGTATTGTCGCCCTCCGACGCGCCCGCGCCGAAATCCGCCAGCAGCGGACGGCCCGCGCCATCGAGCAGCACATTGGACGGCTTGAGGTCACGGTGCACGATGCGGCGCGCGTGCGCGTATTCGAGCGCCGCGGCGATGTCGATGAGCATCGGCAGGATCTTGGTGTACGGCGCGCCGCGCAGCTGGCGCAGGTCGCCGCCGGTAGCCAGCACCATGGGCAACACGGTGGCGTCCGGCGCGCGCAGCGGCTCGAACACCCGCAGCACGCCGGGGTGATTGAGCCGTGCGGTGAGCGTGAATTCGCGCTGGAACACCTGCCAGGCGGCTTCGGAGCCGGCGAACTGAGAGTACAGGATCTTCAGCGCGATCTCGGAGTCGCGCAGTTCGTCACGCGCACGCCAAACCTCGCCGTACCCGCCGGCACCGAGTTTTTCGATCAGCACGAAGCGGCCGCACAGCTTTGTGCCGGCCTGATTCTGATTAGTCACAATCTGGTCAGCTTAACCCGACGGCGGCTTCTCGTTACCCGACGCGGTGGTCGTGTTGTTGGCCGGCTTGGGGGGTTCGGAGGCGGGCGGCGGCGCGGCGGCCACACCCGTCTCTTCGAGGTACAACTGCTTGAGCAACTTGCGCCACTCGCGGTATTGGTCCTCGACGGTACCGGTCAGGCGCAGAGTGTGGCCTTCGACCTCGACCACCTGTGGCGCGACCTCGGACTGGAAGCTCTGCGTGAGCTCCTTGAGGGCGTCGGCATGGGTGCGGGCGTCGGCGTATTTCTTCATGCCCGAGAGGATGGCGGCGATGCCGCCCATGGTTCCGGCGTTGCGCGCGGCGTCCATGATGCGGCAGCTGTCGTAGCTGCTGCAGGAGCCCGGCGCGAAGATGGCCGCGATGAGCGCGGCAGTGCCCAGCACCGTGCGCGTGCGCGCCGCGGAGCGTGCACGCATTTCCTTTTCGAGCTCGGTGAAGCTGGTCTGCCGCCAGCTGCCGTACGAGTCTTCCATGTTGTCGTGGAATCCCGCGTAGTAATCGTTGACGGTGTCGACCACGGCGGTGTCGCGCTCGCGGATCTTCTCGATGCGCGCCAGCGTCGGATCGCCTTCGGCCGGCATGCGCGTCACCTGGGTGACGCCGTTCTTGTCCTTGGCGGTCATGCCCGCCATGGCATCGGGTGCGAGATCGGCGGCGAAGCGCAGGCTCGCGACCTTGCGGATGTTCTCGCGATCGAGCGCCGTCAGCTTGTCGCGCGCGATCACCATGTCGTTGGCGATGTTCGAGTAGATGTTCTGGAACGGATCGCGTGCCTTCATCGCGGCGACGGTCTTGTAGACGCCGAGATCGGCCATGCTCTCGTAGCGCTTGTCCTTGATCCACACGCGTCCGGCGGCGTCGGTCACCGACACGCTGATGGCGAGGAAGCCGCCGTTCGAATCGATGAGCGTTCCGGTGACGATGACGTCGACGAACTCGGCCATGTTTGGAATGACGCGCACCGCGCCCCACTGCGCGGAGCCCTCGAGTGCCTCGCGCAGGATCGTCGGAAAGTAGCGCGCCTCGGCCTTGCGCAGGTCGGGATAGATGCGCTTCTTGGCCAGCGCCTCCTCGTCGTCCTTGATGTTCTCCGGAATGCCGGGATCGAAGACGCGGATGCCGACGTCGAGCAGTTCGGCGTCGGGGATGTGCACCACCGCCTGCTTGGCTTCGATCTTGGGCACCGGCCGGACCTCGCTGGTCACGCAACCCGCGAGCGATACCGCCGCCGTGAGCGCCGCTGCTGCAAGAACATTGCGGTTCATGGTGTGACCTACTTGGCCGACTTCTTGTAGTCGTTGTATTCCTTCCAGAGCCGCTCTTTCAGCTCCGGATCCGTCTCTTCCTCGGCAGCCTTGCGCAGGCGCTTCGCGACGATGTCGTCGTCGCTGCCGCTGGTCTGCGGACCACCGCCGCCACCACCACCGCCGCCGATGTTCTTGCCGCTCTTGTTGCCGCCCGAGTTTTCACCCTTGCCGCCCTCGGCCGCGCCGCCAGATCCGTTGCCCGACGACTTCAGATCGCCCTCGCGATCGCCTGCTCCGCCGGACCCGGCTTCTCCGCCGCTGCTGTCCGAGGAGCCGGCAGAACCGTCACCCTCGGCGCTGCCCGAGCCGCGCGCGTCGCGTTCTTTCGCGACACGCTCCTGTTCTTTCTTCAGCGTCTTGTCGAAATCGCCCATCGAATCTTCGAGGGCCTTGTCGCCAGCCTTGCGACGCTCGTCGGAGGTCGACGCGCCATCGCCGCCCGCGCCGCCGGGACCTTCGGGCGAGTTGCTGCCCGACTTGCCCTTTGCCTTGGAGTCGCCGCCCGAGCCGCTCGAGCCCTTGCCCTCGCCGCTCGAGCCTTCGCCGTCGCTGCCGCCCGAAGCCGTTGGGTCGGGCAGGCTGGACTTGGGTGTACCGGTTTCGCCTGGCAATCCGGGCATGCCGCTGGGCATTCCGCCAGGCATGCTGCCGCCGGGCAGACCGCCGCTGGAGCCGCCCGAGGAGCCGCCGGAAGACCCGCCGGACGAACCTCCGGATGAACCACCCGAAGAACCACCCGGCATTCCACCGCCGCCGCTGGGCATGCCACCGCCGCCTCCGCCACCACCGCCGGAAGAGCCGCCCGGCATACCGCCGCCGCCGCCGCCACTGCTGCCGCTCGATGCGCATCCCGCGAGTGCTGCCGCAGCCAGCAGCGTTAACAAGTAGCGAGTTCGCATGCGAACCTCCTGCATCAATGAGTCCCGGCGGTTTGACCGTCGGTTCCCGAGAAGAAGCTGCGCAGCTGGCTGGACATGCGATTGCACGCCGTCGCTTGCACGCGCGCGATGAATGGCAACGGAACGATGGCCCCTACAATCGCCGAGGTTCCGGTGACGTTGGTACCCACGCTACCCGCGGACTTGGCTTGTTTCAAATCCCATATGGTGGCCTCGTAGGCGGACTCCTTTTGCCACCAGCCGAAGCCGATACAACCGGCGCCGCCCGGGGCCACGCCGCAGGCCAGGCTGCCGCCGCCGTCGGTCTTGCGGGTGCTGCCATCCAGCCAGACTACATAACGTACGCCGCTCTCAGTGACCCGATCGGCGACACCCGGCCGCGCCAGCAGCGTGCTCATGGCCTCGGGTTTGCCTGGTGCGGTGCTGGGCTCGAACCAGGGAAACATCTTGTCGACGAATTCGTTGTTGTCGTGGACCGCGATGCCGTTCCGGCCGCCCTTGAGGTCGTTGCCGATGCAGTCCATGAATTCATCCTCGGCGCCCGCCCCTTCGATCTGCGGCTTGGCGAGGATCACGACCTGCTCACCCTTGGCGATGGGGGTCGCCAGTTCGCGGGTTTCTTCGATGCGGGCCTGCATGCAGCCACTGGCGAACACCACTACGAGGCACACGCACGTCAGGCGAATTGCGTTCATGAGGATCTCCCCGACAGATGCGGGTTTTTCCAATAGGCGCGGCAAGTATGCCACGTTGCAGCATCTGCTCTTTGTGACTACAGGCAATACGCCGTGGTTCCCATTTACACGGGTAAATCCAAAGTCAGCTGTGGGTGAGTACGTATTGGAGGCCGAAAAAGATTCGTCGGCAGGTGAAAATGTCGTTCCGGCGGGAATCCGAGCCGCCGGGTGGCCAGCCGGAAACGCTGCCGGATCAGCTCTGCAACGGGCCCTGTGGCGTGCATGCGAGTCCCAAAGTCGGGGTCGTTGTCGCGCTCGCCCCTCATTCCCCGCACGATCGACATGACATGTGCCGCCCGCTCAGGGAAATGCTGAGCCAGCCACTCGCGGAACAGGTCCTTCACCTCCCAGGGCAGGCGCAACATCGTGTACCCCGCGAGCGACGCACCGGCTTCGCGCGCCGCCTCGAGCACTGATTCGACTTCGTGTTCCGTGATCACCGGGATGATGGGAGCAACCAACACCCCGACCGTGACGCCGGCATCCGCCAGCACGCGCATGGCACGGAGTTTGGCGGCCGCCGATGCGGCACGCGGCTCGAGGATGCGTTTCAGGTCGGGGTTCAGGGTGGGAATGCTGAACATGACGCGCGCCAGCCCATCACGCGCGAGCGCGCCGAGCAGGTCGACGTCGCGCGCGACCAACGCGCCTTTCGTGGTCACGTTGACCGGGTGCTTGTAGCGCAACATCACCTCGAGGATCGAACGCGTGACCTTCAGTTCCTTTTCCGCCGGCTGGTAAGGGTCGGTGTTCGCGCCCAGCATGATGGGCGAGCACTGGTACTTCGGCGATGCGAGTTCGTTCTCGAGCAGCTTCGCGGCGTCGGCTTTGTAGAAAATCTTGGTTTCGAAATCGAGGCCGGGTGACAGACCGACGTAGGCGTGGCTGGGGCGGGCGTAGCAGTTGTGGCTAACCACGCCATTGGCGATGAAATCCTCGGTACCCGTGGAAATGTCATACATCCGTATCGACTCACGAAGCGGTTCGATGCTCATCACTTCGAGACAGGCGTTCGTCTTGATAGCCATTCCAGCTATATCGCGCTTCCGTTCAATTGAAGGATCGACCGTTTGAAAAAACCGCAAGATCTCGACAAGACCGCCCGTGATCCGCAGGTAATCGATTGGCTTCCCGACTTTCCGATCGATGTGCTCCACCACGTAGTTGAACTGGAATTCCCCTAGCGCACGCTCAATCCAACCAATGATTTCCTTGTCGGTATTTGAAATACGAATCACATGCTGGTTGTAGCTGCCTTCGGCATCGAAGATGCCGGCCAGAAAGCCTGAATACCATTCGCGTGTTGGCGTGTCGGGCCACGCAATCAGCTCGCGTACTTCTTCAACACTCGCACGTGAACTCGTTCGAATCGCTTGCATGTGTCGCGTGCGAGCACTGGCATTTGCAAATGTGAATTCCTGCGTCTCGACTTGTTCCAACCTCAAATACTCCTGGGTTCGATGCAACGCCTCGAAGTCGCAAAGCGCCAACCTGAATCGATGCTGATCGCCATTGCGTCGACCCACGCGTTGGTAATGATATGAGCCGATGTGGCCATCTCCCCTGATCACTCCGCATAAATAGCCGAGTCGATAGTCGCCGGTCTTTTGCGGCCCTGATGCAAAACGACCGGTTCCAATCAGCTTGTTGTTTACAGTGAGATACGGGCGTTGACCGTCGCCACTCATTGCACCCGTCACAAACTTCCAGCCTCTGTCCGTGAGAAATCGGTGATCGGCACCGGCAATCAATGAAGTCCCGTCCCTCAGCGTTACGCGAAAGGCCGGCTTGATGACACTCCATTTGGCCAGGACTTTTGTCTTCTTGAAGCGTCGATAGTGGCCGATCCGCTCGGTTCCAATGATCGCGTCCCCTGCCACTACGTCTGCAAGATACTTTGTGGAGGTATCCGCCATGAGAATTGGCGTATCTCCGGCCATACAGTAGATGCAGGCATGCTCGCATCCGCGGTAGGGATTAATCGACTGGCCAAATCCGATGTCCGGCGAATCGTTGCGGCTGATGATCGAGCGCGCGGGCTCGGCCATGATGATCGTTTCGAGTTTGTTAGGCGGCTCCTCTTCGTACCAGCCGTCGTGCTCGACTTCCCGGGTCAGCTTGTCGAATCGTCCTGGCGGGTTCGACAGCGCACCCCTTCCTTTGATTGCGTCCGTCATGCACGGACTGTATTTCCGTACAGACGCGCAGTAAATCCAGTACGCGGACGCGTGGACTACTGGATAAAGAAGCTCAGTGCACCGGCTCGGGGAAGCGGTCGAGCTTGCGCAATTGCGGGAACAGGCGAAGGTAGGCGACGACGACGGCGAGCGTGCAGACGCCGCCCCAGATCATCGACGGCACGACGCCCATCCACCGGGCCTGGAAACCCGCGCGCGACGCGCCGAGTTCGTTGGACGCGCCGATGAACATCGAATTCACCGCGCTCACCCTGCCGCGGATCGCATCCGGCGTTTCGAGCTGCACGAGCATGCCGCGCACGAACACGCTGACCATGTCGCCCGCACCGGCAATGGCGAGGACGAATATCGACAGCCACAGGCTGGTCGACAGTCCGACGGTGATCATGCAGAGGCCGAACAATGCAACGCCGCCGAACATCCAGGTACCGGCATGCCGGGTGATGGGCCGCACGCCCAGCCAGAACGCGATGATGGCGGCGCCTACACCGGGCGCGGCGCGCATCAGGCCGAGGCCGATGGTATCGACGTGCAGGATCTTGTCCGCGTAGGCGGGCAGCAGCGCCACGACACCACCAAACAGGACGGCGAACAGATCCAGCGAGATCGCACCGAGCACCGGCTTGTTTCGCCAGACGAAGACAAAGCCGCCGAGGACGTCGCCCCAGCGCCAGTCGGAGCTCGACTTTGCGCGCACCGGCTTCACGCCAACAATCAGGAACATCGCCGCGATCAGCAACGCCACCGCGAGACCATACGACCAGTCGATGCCGAGGATCAGCGTGAGCCCGGCGATCGCGGGACCCGCGATGGTCGCGATCGTGAACAGCAGCGTGTTGAAGGAGATTGCGCCCGCGAGCAACTCCTTGGGCACGAGGTTGGGTACCATCGCCTGCCCGGCCGGAGCCCAGAAGGCCCGGCCCACGCCTAACAACGCGGCGATGAGCAGCAACAGGAAGGTCTCGTTTCGCCCCGTCAGCGTGAAGACGAGCAACGCGGCGGCGGCGATCAGCTCGAGCCCATACGCCAACGCGATGAGCAGGCGCCGGTCGTAGCGGTCGGCAACCTGTCCACCCGGCAACAGCAGCACCACGAACGGCAGGAATTGCGCGAGGCCGATGTAGGCAAAATAGGCCTCGTTGTGCGTCAGCTTCCATACCTGGTAACCGAGCACCACGTCGATCATCTGCCAGGCGAGCGTGGCGGCGAATCGGCCGTACGCATAGCGTGCGAAATCGGGATGGCTCAGCGCCTGCCGGGCAGGCGAAGTGGATTGATTGCTCAAGGGTAACGGGCGGGATGGCTGCGATCCGGGATCTTAACTGGTAACGTCGCGTTTCGTCGGCTCGCCAGCCGATATTTCAGGAGCGATGCGATGAACAGGCGTGTCGTCGTCGGCCTAGCTGCCATTCTCTTGTGCGCGTGCGCGCCCACTCCGCCCGCACCCGAACCGGCGCCGCCGCCGCCACCGCCTCCTCCGACACCGGACCAGCAGTTCGAGGCCCTGGGCCAGCGTTTCCTGCGCGAGTCGCCGCAGCAGTCGCCCATCGATGCAACCGCCATTGGCGACCATCGCTTCGACGACAAGCTCGACGACGTGAGCAACTCGGGCTGGCAGACCCGGCTTGCGTTCACGGAACTCTATCTATCCGCTCTCGACGCGATCGATCGCACGCGGCTGTCGCGGCCCAACCAGGTCGATGCGCTGCTGCTGCGCCACGAACTCGAATACGAGCGCTGGCAGATCACCACGCTCGAAGACTGGCGCTGGAATCCGCTGCTCTACACCGGCCTCGCCGGCAACGCCATCAACAACCTCATCGCCCGCGAGTTCGCGCCGGCAGCCGAGCGCCTACGCAACCTCGGCAAGCGCCTCGACGAGATGCCGCGCTTCCTCTCGCAGGAACGCGAGGTGCTGGTATTCGCGCGCGTACCGAAGATCCACGCCGAGACCGCGGTGCGCCAGAACACGGGGCTCATCGAGCTGCTCGATGGCGAGGTCGCGCGCCAGATCGCGGAGTTGCCGGCCGCGGACCAGGAAAGCCTGAAGGCCAGCGTAGCCCGCGCCCGCAGCGCGCTCGCCCAGCACCAGATCTGGCTGGAGAAACGCCTGCTGCCGGAAGCCGCCGGCGAATTCCGCCTGGGCGAAAAACTCTACGACCAGAAACTTTCCTACGCGCTGTTCTCGACGCTCTCGCGCCAGGAGATACGCACGCGTGCCGAGAGCGAGCTCGCCGCGACGCGGGCGGCGATGTATTCCATCGCGCGGCACGTGCTCAAGGGACGGCGCGGTGCGCCACCCCTGCCGGAAAAACCAGGCGAAGCGCAACAGCAGCGCGCGGTCAAAGCCGCGCTCGAGCTCGCCTATGCCGAACGCCCCGCGCGTGACGGCGTGCTCGACTCGGCCCGCGCCGCGTTGCTCGACACGACGAACTTCGTGCGCGAAAAGAACATCGTCTCCCTGCCGGACAATCCGCTGGAGATCATCGCGATGCCGGCGTTCAAGCAGGGCGTGGCGCTCGCCTACTGCGATTCGCCGGGCCCGCTCGAAAAGAACGCGAAGACCTTCTACGCGGTGTCACCGATCCCGGCCGCGTGGACTCGCGCGCAGACGGATTCATTCCTGCGCGAGTACAACACGCGTTCGATCCGCAATCTGACCGTGCACGAGGCGATGCCGGGTCACTACCTGCAACTTGCGCACTCCAACCGTTATCCCTCGACGCTGCGCGCGCTGCTGGCGTCGGGGCCTTTCATCGAAGGCTGGGCGGTGTACACCGAGAAGGTCATGGTCGACGAGGGCTACCACGCGGACGACCCGCTGATGCGTCTCATCCAGCTCAAGTGGTACCTGCGCGTCGTGGTCAATGCGTTGCTCGACCAGGCCGTGCACGTCGACGGCATGTCGCGCGCCGCGGCCATGAAGCTCATGACCGAGGCCGCGTTCCAGGAAGAACGCGAGGCGGCGGGCAAGTGGACGCGAGCGCAGCTCACGTCGGCGCAGCTGCCCACCTACTTCGTGGGCGCACAGGAACACATCGCATTGCGCGCCGAGGCGCAACAACGCAGTGGCGCGGCGTTCAACCTGCGCGACTACCATGACAAGGTGCTGTCGTTCGGCTCGCCGCCGGTGCGGTTTGCGAGAGAGTTGTTGTTCGACCTGCCGATCGAATAGCCGATCTAACTAGATCGGTCGGTCAGGGAGGCGGGGCGTTGCGGTTGGCGATGCCGCCGGCGACCGACTGCGCCTTTTCCTTGATCTTGCGCAACCAGCTGCGCGCCCAGGCGAATTCCAGGCTGAGGATGCCGAGGCCGACCGGGATG
>Ga0315912_10004774_pt1 | contig 12656 bp, 10 predicted proteins | sample VfabasoilMG_FD_204469 | JGI IMG/M metagenome (GOLD analysis project Ga0315912, IMG submission 204469) | Garden soil microbial communities collected in Santa Monica, California, United States - V. faba soil | ecosystem: Environmental > Terrestrial > Soil > Garden | place: USA: California... | reverse complement strand
AAGGTCACCACGTCGCTTTCGGCAAACGGCGGGTACGCGAGCGGGACGATCGTCAAATAGTTGTTGTTGGTCGGCGTGAGTACGAGCGATGTGCTGCCGTCGCTCGGCTTGACCCCGGTCACCGTCACTGGCCCCGCGCTGTGCCCCGTGGGATACGCGAGGCAGGTATTGTCTTCGACGCAGGCAGCACTGCCACCGCAGGGCGTCGAGCAGAACGGCACGCGAGGCGTGGTGAGTTTGCAGTCACCGACGACCTGCGGCTTTTCCCAGATCGTCGTGATTGGCGTGGGGCCGTCGTTGACGCGGCCGACAATCGAGGTCGTGGCAGCGCCTAAATCACTCGCTGGGGTCAGCTTCAATTGGAACGAGCCGACCAGCTTGCTCGGATCGCCCGAGCCACTGACTGCTCCGCCGCTACCGGCCGAAGAGTTGGACGACGCCCCTGACGCGCCGCTGTTGCTGGGGCCATCGCTCGCGCCACAAGCCGCGAAAACGAGCCCACAGAATGGAACGAGAAAAGCGTTGATTTGGCCTAGCCGGCTGCTCGGTAACTTCACGTAGCAGTTGTGTGACGCAATAGTGAAGATCGATCAAAATCTAGAGGCCTTTTTTCGCACAAGGAATTTTCCGAGCAGAAGGCAGCCCGGGAAGCGGCCTCACGGCTCACTCACTGGCAGACGTTTTTCGGCTGGAAGTAGGCCTGACCCGATTGCACGGCGTCGCAAGTCGTGAGGCAGGGCGGCAAGGGTGATCCGGGCGGCGTACCCGGCGGTGGGCAGGGTAGAAAACGCGGCTTTTCGTTGGTCGCCGAGCAATCGGTCGGCGTGACCCAACACTGTCCGGGGCCAGGCATCATGCAGGCGCTGATATCGCGCAGCCGACGTGAGCAGCTCGCGCCGGGAGGACAAGGGTTGTCGCCGTCGCAGGTCCTTGCGTCTGACCCGCACGCGCCCGTCGTGAGCGTCGCCGAAACGCCGAAAGCCTGTCGCAACGTATCGTTCCAATACGTTAAGTGGTCGCAGCCGCACACGGGGGCGAGCACGGGATCGTCAGGAATCGGGCTCGGCACACAGAAGCCCGCCGCGTCCGAACAGTTTTGTTTCCTACAGAAGTAAGATGGGAAACAATCCGTAAGGTCCCGACACGGCTTGTCGCCGCCGCCGCCACTGCCAGCGGGTGTTGCATTGCCGCCACTGCCAGCCGCATTCGGCGAGCCTCCGAGGCTGGCGCCCGCCCCGCCCGCGAGTCCGGCCCCCGCCCCGCCCACGAGGCCAGCCAAGCCAGCGCTGGCAACGACACCGGCGGAGCCCGACTGGGGTGCGGAGAACACGACGACCTCTGCGCCTTCACAGCCGCCGATCGCCAAAAGAATTGCGAGCACTACGAACGGGCGCAACCCTACGCGTGTCATCGACGAGCCTCATTCTGCGAAGTGCGTGTTTCGCCCTCGCCCCCGAGCGACAGTGAGAGACCAGCCAATCCCATTGGTCGCACGCGGGAGGGGTCGAAGAAGGTCTGGGCTCCTTCTGGCGTCTGGATGACGTAGTGATGGCTCACCAATGCCACCTCGGCGTCGAGGGCCAAAAGTGCGCTGAGGCCGCGCCCGAGGCGTAGCCGCATGCCGAGCATGCTCGAAACCATCGGTTCGAGCACGGTCTGGGTCGGGCTGGAGGTCCCACCGGGCGGCGGCCGCTCGCCACGCATTTGCATCCAATCCGCGCCTCCACCCACCCCCACGAACCCCGTCACTTCCCGCGAAGCTTGCCATTCGAGCATGGGCAGCAGGCGCGCGCCCAGGAGTCCGAAATCAGCCAGGCTATCGGCACCCTCGACACCCGCCGCTGGATAACCGGTCAGGCTGAGAAAGGCGCCGAAGTGAAAGCGCGCGTGCCCGTGGTTGACACCCATTCCAGCGCCCACCCCGCCACGAAAACCCGCGCCGAAGTTGGTACCGCTAGCGTACAGACTGGCCCGTGCTTGCCAGCGTTGCGCGCGCTCGGGCGCTTTCTCGGGTGCAACCTTGGGCGGCTCTTCCTTCGCTTTTGGTGGGGCCGGCGCGGGCGCGGCGGCTCGCGCGGCCAGGGACGATTCCACGGCTGCACACACCACGTGCGCCATGGTTTCAATCGAGATCTCGAGCGAGGCGCCTTCAGGCAAGGTCCGGCGCTCGAGGTCCTGACGGGTTTCGCCATCGACGACCACCACGCGCGGCGGAGTGCCAGGGCGCAGATCGACGTAGGCTTCAGCGAGACCGGGCGCGTGCGCGGTGGCCAACAGGGCTTCGTCTGCGCCCGCTGCGTCGCGCACTACGACCGCGACGTTGGCCCGCGAACACAGATCTTGAATCGCGTCCCGCGAGCCGCTCACCGCTTCGGGGGATCCCGCGACGTACACGCGCACGATCGGCGGAGGCGCCGCCCCCAGTGCGGCAGATGTCACGGCCAGCGCGCTCGCAGCCGCCAAGTAGCCGGCCCGGCGCCTGCGTTTCACCGCATGCCCAGCGCAGCGAGACGGGTCGCCGCGAGGCGCGCATGAACCGAGCCCGGAAAGCGGCTCTGCACTTGGCGCCAGGCGGCGGCGGCTTCGCTCGCCTTGCCCAATTGCTCCAAAGCCCGCGCGCGTCCGACCAGCGCCTCTGCACTCAACACCGGGGCATCGGCCGCCAAGTAACGATCGAACCCGGCCAATGCCGCTTCCGGATTTCCGCGTTCGAGCAAGAGCTGGGCGAGCATGGCACGCGATAGCTCGCTCTCGGACGAGCTCGGGTAGCGACTCTGCAGCGACCGGTACAGGCTCACGGCGCGATCTGCATTGCCGTCGCGGCGCGCGCGGTTGGCGTCGGCAAACAGCGCCGCTGCTGGAGAGAGGCGCGTGGCAGGAGCTTCAGCCGGACCGGCTGTGCTGACAGGCGCTGCGAACGCCGGGGTGCGCGCTTCATCCGAAGCTGCGAGCGTCGCCTGCGCGACAGGTACGGCTTCGACCCGACGCGAACGCGTGACAGCCGGCACCGAAGGGTTGACCACCGGCGCGAGACTCGGCGCAGCAACGGGTGCGGGCGCGGGATTCTGCGCAGCAACGGGCGCGGGCGGGAACGCGGCCGCAACCGGCGCTGCACCGCTCGCGACAGGTTCGCTTGCAGGCGCAGGCGACGAATGCGGCGCCGCCGCTGCTCGCTTCGGCTTTGCCGTGGGCTTCGACTCGCTCAGGTGCACGCTCGAATCCGGCTGCGACGCAGGCGACCAGCCTAGCCAGTGGCTGCTGACTGCGCCATTGATCACCGCTGCCATCGCGCCACCGGCGCACAGTACGAGTGCCGCGGCCAGTAGCGAAAGCGCCCAGCGATGTCGGGAACGCGGGCGCACTGAAAGCGAAGGGGGAGCTGCGAGCGGCTCACGCTGAGCCACGAGCGCGCGCTGCGCCTGCTCGCTAGCTGGGAACGTCAATTGCGGGCGTTCCTCGAATGCTGGCGTGTCGCTGGCGAGGTCCGAACGAACCGCGCTTTCGAAGCGACAGCTCGAACATTGCCGGAGGTGAGCGTCCAGGCGTTCACGCTCGGCGAGCGTGAGCGTGCCTTCGGCGAGCTTGTCGATCAGCTCTTCTGGATGAATGTCGACCACCTTCATGGCGCGACCTCCAGCTGGTCGGCGAGTGTCGGATCGGCTTCGATACGACGGCGCAGCGCCTCTTTGGCCAGGCGCACCCGACTGCGCACGGTGTTGAGCGGTGCGCCCGTGGCCTGAGCCACGTCTTCCAAGGACCATCCGAGCATGACGCGCAAGCCCAGCGCATCCGCTTGTTCCTCGGGCAGGTCCGTCAGCAGGTCGCGCAGCGCACGCTTCCGCCGTTCCGCCGAAACGTCACAACCTGGCCAATGAGCATCCGGGTCGGCCGCCGAAATCTGAGCCAGCGATTGGTTGCGTGCGCGACGCAGCGCGGCATTGCGGCGAGCGCGCAATGCGACGTGTAACGTGATGCGCGAGGCATAGCCGGCGGGGTGACACTCGCCGCGGAATGCGCTCAACGCCTGCAGCACCGCGATCAACGACTGCTGAATCACGTCATCGACTTCAGGGTGGCGCGCGCCGAGCACACCATTGACCACACGCGACAAGGTCGGCCACACCCGATCCAAGAAGCGACGAGTCGCCACCGGGTCGCCGCTGCCCGCCAAGCGCGCCAATGCAGTCATTTCGGCGGCGTCGTCTTGGCTCGCCGAGCTGGCCGGGGCGCTGGGAGACGTCAGCAAAGGCATTCGATCATTCAAGTGTGCACCAGCCGACGCGAGCGATCACTCTTGGCGAACAAATGCGTGTCGAACGCGTTGGATTTTGTCGACTGCGGGGGGAATTGCCCCCGGCGCATCAACGAAGCTTTAACGCCAGGCGAGCCGCCGCCCGCTGCTCGCTGACACGGACCGCCAGATAGGCGGCCGCAAACACCGCGATGACGAGCGCAAGCACCAGATTACTGCTGCCCAACAGCTTGAGCGACGAACCCAAGAGCACCAAGATCAGCGCCGGGCGAATCAACTTGTCGGGGGCGCGTGACGAGAGCTGCGCGCCAATGAATACACCCGGCACACTGCCGATCAGGATCGACGCGGTGAGCGCGAGCCGAAAGTCGCCGAAAAATGCGTGGCCGAGGGCAGCCGAAGCGACCAGCGGAATCGCCTGCACGAGGTCCGTGCCCACCAGCTCCGACAAGCGCAGCTTGGGGTACAGCATCAACAGCAGGATGATCATCAGTGAGCCAGAGCCGACCGAGGTCAACCCAACGACCAGGCCGCCCACGATGCCGATCAACACGGTCTGCCACTTCTTCACTGCCAGCGGCGCGAGGCTATCTCCCGCCTGTCGGCCGCGGCTCAAGAGCGGACGAATGATCAACCCCACAGCGACGATCAGCAGCGCGATGCCGAGCGCCACTTTGACGTGATGCTGCAGCGCCTCGCCCTGGCCGGAGCTCTTGAGCAACAGCACCCCCAGAAATGCCGAGGGCACCGAGCCGACCACCAGCCAGCGCACCAGCTCCGTGTTCACCGTTCCGCGACGCCAGTGAACGCCGCCGCCCACCGGCTTCATGATCATGGAGGCGACGATATCGCTCGAGACGGCGGCCAAGGGCTGCACCTTGAACAGCAGCACCAGGATCGGTGTCATCAGCGCCCCGCCTCCCATGCCCGTCAGGCCAACCACGAATCCAACGAACAATCCGGCAAGCGCCACTTTGGGGTCGATCAACATCGCGAAGTGGGAGGAGCATAACCCTACTTAGCGAATAGGGAATGTGTACAATTCGCGAATTTCACCTAACCATTTGTAATTATTATATTTATTTTTACTCCGCGGCGGGTGCTGGGGGCAGGCTGGGGCGAATTTCGGGTTCGTTCCGGTCTGTCTCCCCCGCCCGATCGAGCGCGAACTTGAACAAGATCGGGCCGATCATCTCGTTCAGCGCCACGGCGGCGATGGCGAGCGAGCGGAAGCCTTCTCCGAAACTGGGGAAAGCTTTGGCGATGACGACCGACAGGCCGAGCGCGAGACCCGCCTGAGAGACCAAGGAGGACCAGCCCCAACGCTTGAGAATCGCCGGATCCTCTGCCAAGCGACCGCTGATGCGCCCGGCAACCACCGTGAAAAAGGCGCGACTTGCGCACAGCGCGACCGCGACCGGCCAGAGCCGTTGCAGCAACGGGATATCGAGATGCGCGCCCGCCGTGGCGAAGAAGACCACGAACACGACGCTGCCAGTCTGCTCGATGGAATGCAGCAGTTTGGGACCTTGATCCGACAGGTTCGTGACTACGAAACCCGCGGCCAAGAACGCGAGCAGCGAATCGACGTGAATGTAGGCGAACGTATCGCTCAGCCCGAAGCCAATCGCCAACAGCACGAGCAACAGTTGGCGCCCGACCAACCGCAGGTAAACCGCTAGCCCCAAACCCAGCGTCACGCCCACCGCAATGCTGCCCAAGAGCTCGTGGCCGAGCACGGAGAAATCTTCGAGCGAGATGCCACCGCTGGCAGTAATGAGCGGGCGCGCCAACATCAACATGGTCGCGAGCAGGATCACGACCACCACGTCGGAAAGCATGATGAAGGCCAGCGAGAAGGTCGCGACCGGACCCTTGGCGCGCGTCTGAGAAAGAATACCCATGCACGCCGAGGGGCTGCGGCTGACCGCGAGCACTCCCCAGAGCAACGCGACGCCGATCAGCGCCTTCGAATTCATGCCCTGCGTGAAGGGCAGGTAGCTCGAGATGGCCAAAAACACGCCCGCCATGCACAAGAGCACGAACGTGCTTTGGATCAGCGTTGCCCAGGCCAGGCTCCGCGCCACCGAGCGCACCGTTTCGATGCGCAGTTCCGCGCCGCCTGCCAGCGCGATCAGCGACAACGCCAGGGTATTCACGGGGGAAAGCTCAGTGACCGTGTGGTGATCCACCAGGTGCAGGATGTGCGGACCGCCGATGATCCCGGCGAGCAAGTATCCCGACAGATGAGGTAAACCGATGGTCTCCAGCAATTCGCTCATGAGCGTGCCGGCGAGCAACAAGAAGCCGACCGCGGCCACCGTGCCCAGGTGGGTTTCGAGCTCGGGCGTGACGCGGGTGACCCCGTACAGCACGCCGAAAGTGACGATCAGCGCCGCCGCCTGAATGGCGCGAGTGGCTCTGGTTTTTTTGGATCCGCCGTGCCCGCTCATGCTTCACTCGGCAACGAGGGTTCTGCGCCTTCGGGCGGGACTTCTGGTTTGATCTCACCCGCTCGCGCCAACGCTCGCCGCAGTGCTCCTGGTCCCAGCCACTCGCCCAGCAGCACGCCCAGTGATGCCAGCAGCAAGACCGTATCCGCTACGACCCCAGGGTGCCGAACCGAAAGCGCCAATGCCACCGCCAACCCGAGCGCACCCGAGGAAAGCATGCTGCCCGCGAATTCCAAACCGACGCCGTTGACCGGCTTGAGCGTGACCGAGAGCAGCGCGCCACACACGATGCGGGTCATGAGTTTGGCGACGAGCGCGGCCGCCACCAACACCAACAATGGGACGGGCAGCTTGACATTGACGCAGGCGCCAGCGAGCAAGAGAACCGGTAGCAATACTGGTTTCTCGGTGGGGGTGACCATGGCTTTGATGTCGAGGCGGTGTGGCGACACGATCGCGAGGGTGAGGCCCATGGCGAACGTGGTGCTGATGGGAGACAAATTGAGCCGTGCGGCAGCACCGGTACCGAGCAACGAAGTCCCGAGCAAAATGCCCCAGCTCTCATCGCGTCTGAATTCACGGCCGAGCAACAGGGCCGCGGTAAAGCCGAGCACCACACCCAGACCGAGCGAGACGAGCACGCGCTGAAGCACGCTGAAGTTCTCCAGCGCGGCGCCCGAAAGCCAGGCATTGACGACCGCGAAGCCGAGCGCCGCAAATAGTGCGCTGGCGCGCGCGGTGTCCGCCGCGAGGTCGGCGAGCGGCCCCTTGGCCCCGTAACGCTCGACGACCCAACGCACGCTGTGGCGAGTCGTTTCGGAACAAACGATGCCCGCTGTGCCCGCGAGCGCGATCACTTCGGCCTGAGGCAGAGGCGAAAAGTAGCTCGCTCCGAAAAACACGACCGTGGACACGAAAGCGCTGACCAGGGCCGACATCGCGATCCCGAGAGCAACGCGAGACAGCGGTACAGGGCGCTGACCCACGCGCAAGTAGCTGACCCCGAGCACGAGGCCGAGCCAGCTGACACCAACGAGCAAGACGGGCTGAAAGGAATCGACGAGCTGGCGGTTCACCACGGACAGCACCTGTGGGCCAAGCACGAAGCCGAGCACGAGGTACTCGGCACCCGAGGCGAGACCGAAGCCGCGGATGGCGCGACCACCAACGAGGATGCTGCCCAAGTAGGCGAGCACCAACAGCCCGAGCAAGAAAGCGATCGCGTTCACTCGGGCACCGCGCGTGAGCGACCGAGAGCAATCCCGGCCGAGGACAATTCTTTCAGCGCCGCCTCGGCCATCGATTGCCTGACGTCGAGCGATTCGCACAGGGCACTCAGCCGGTAGAGCGCGCCATCGGCGTCGAAGCGCAGCAGATCCAGGCGCGCCTCTTGCCCGAACTTGCTACCAGCTTCACTCAGGAGCTCACGCACTTTGTCTTGGGGCGCGCTCGGCGCGACCGCAATGTCGACGCTGAGCCGGGGCCGCATGCCGAGCACGCGCAGCGGGCGGATCAAGGACAGCAAGTGCGGCACGCGCGTTTCGACGCGCTGCGCGTCCAAAAGCCGAACCTCGAGCAGATTGATGGCCGAGATCCGCGCGATTACGCCGCCCATTTCGGCAAATTCACCGAGCCTGAGCCGGCGCCCAAACAGCACCGTGACACCGACGATGCCGGACGCGAGCAGCGGCGTGCTGGCCAAGCCGAGCGCCACCAAAATGACCGCACCCGAGCGTCCCAGCGAACCGTTGGCGTCACCGGTCACGATCGGCCCGGCGAACACCAGCGCACACACCACGATCGCCGAGCGCAGCAGCACGCTGGTGGGCCCAGCCAGGTCCGGAGGCAACCAGGGGAGCGGTGTCTCGCCGCGCGCCACGCTGGCAAAGAACAAACCGACGAAACGCACGAGCACGTACACCGAAAGGGAGGCCAGCGCCGCGACGATCAGCAACGGCAGCGCGCTCGCCACGCGCTCCATGAGCTGCGAGGCGGGCATCAGCACGAAGCCGGTCAGGCGTTGCGTGTAGTTGCGAGTGGCGTCGAACAAAGACAGCGCAACGACGAGCCAGGCATAAGCAATCACTGCCTGGCCCAGCCACTTGCCGAGACTGAGCGCCATCACCGCGCTGCTGCGCAGCGTGGCTGGCCGCACCACCTCGATCTTTTGCACCTTGATCGAAAGCTCGCGATCCGGGCGATTGTCCAAGAATTCGCGCCCGGTCTCGGCAAATTCGCCCACCTTTTGGATCAGGTAAAAGGCAATCAGGCCGAAGAAGACCAACAGCGAGATCGAGAACACGCCCTTGGCGACCGCCGCTCGCCGCCCCTCGGCGTCGAGCGCTTCACGAATTTTGGCCGTGATGCTGGCGGCGTACACGTCCAGCGAAGACTCACCTGCCGCGTTCGCGTCTTCCTGAATGAGCTGCACGATGGGGATCTGACCGATCCGAATCACCACGACGTCGCCTTCGGGCTGCCGCGTGAGTGGCGCGGACTTGTCTGCCTTGAAGGCGCGCTGCAGAGCGTCGCTCGCTTCACGAGCGCGAACCTCGGCGGACTTGTTGCCGCGGGCCACGAGCAGCGTGAACACCGGCGCGTCACCCAAGCGCACGATCGCGGAGGCGGAGCTCGGTAAGGTAGGGCCGTGCGCCGCCGTTGCCGAAGCGCTGGGCGGTGGCGACGCCGCAGCCGCATTCTCAGCGGGCGCGGCGGGCGCGGACGGCGCCGGAGCCGCAGCTTTCGCCGAGATCGCAGGAGGAGCGCGAGGCTCGGGTTCAGGCTCGGGCGCGACCGCGACCGCGGGTTCCGGCTCGGGAACGGGCGCAGGAGCGGAAGCGACGGCCGAGGCGCCGGCGGGCGCGGGCGCGGCAGACACCGACGCCACCGGCGACGGCGCGGGCCGCGCCGAAACGATGGGCGGAGGCGCGGTTGGAGCCCGCCCGGAAGCGATCGGCGACGGCGAGGCCGAAGCGCTGATCGCGGCAGACTGTGCCCACACCCGCCCGGCGCTCGAGAGCCCGAGGACCAAGCACAGCGCGAAGCACAGGAACCGGAGCCCCCAAACTCGCGCCGACGTACACGAACTAGCTGAGGATCTCACGCTGGGACGAGCAGCTTCGGTCACTGGTTTGGCAACTGCAAGCACAAATCCAGGCTGAGCAGTGCGGCGCCAAACCGCCCCCAAACGCCCACATCGTCCCCTGGACCCGCTTCCGAAAATTCTGCGACGAGGGTAGCTTACGCGCCCCCAATGACGACGACTCAGCACCCGGATCGGGTGGTCCTTCACATCGCGGGCAATGACCGCCCCGGTGTCACTGCACGCTTGGCTGAAGTGATCGCGGAAGACGGCGGCGCCCAGCTCATCAGTATCGGACAGACCGCGCTGCACGGCTACCTGATGCTGTCGGCGATCGTCGAAATTCCGAGAAGCTCGTATGCGCTGCGCAAGTTGCTGTTCGCGGCAGCGGACATGGGCCTCCGGTTCGAGGTCGCGCCATTTCGCAGCGAACTCGAGCACGAGGCACGCAGCGACATCAGCTCGCTCAGCGTCACCGTACTCGGACCGTTGCGCGATGGCGTGGCGACGGCCGCGATCACGAACTTCATGGCCAAACGCGCCATGAACATCCGCGAGATCCGCTCGCTCAGCGATCAGGAGCTGGATAGCCTGGAGCTAATCGTCGATCTTCCCCCGGGCACCGCGTTGAGCGCGAGCGAGCTGAGTGAGCTGCGCGGCCAGCTGCTGCGCCTGGGCATGGAAGTCGGGGTGGATTTGGCGGTCCAGCGCGACGACATGTTCCGCCGCAGCAAGCGCTTGGTCTGCATGGACGTCGATTCGACGTTCGTGAAGGGCGAATTCATCGATGAGTTGGCAGAGCTGGCTGGCTGTAAAGAGCAAGTCGCCGGCATCACCGCCCGCGCGATGCGCGGCGAGCTCGACTTCAAACAAGCCCTCGCGGAGCGGGTGAAGCTGCTCGAAGGGCTGCCCTACGAGCGAGCGCGCTCGCTGATCGAGCGCTTCGAACTGACCCCAGGCGCCGATCGTTTCGTGAAGATATTGAAGAGCCTCGGCTTCCATGTGGGCCTGGTGAGCGGCGGCTTCACTTTCTTCGTCGACGAGCTGAAGGCCCGCTTCGGGCTGGATTTCGCGTTCGCCAACGAGCTCGAAATCGTGGACGGCAAACTCACCGGCAGGGTGCTCGGCACGATCGTCGACGGTCAGCGCAAGGCTCAGGTGTTACGGGAGATGGCACAGCTCTACACCTGCCGCCTCGAGCAAACCGTGGCCATCGGCGACGGCGCGAACGACATCTTCATGTTGCAAACCGCCGGCCTGGGCATCGCGTTCCGTGCCAAGCCGAAGCTGCAAGAGGTGGCCGACATGAGTTTGAATCACCACGAGCGGCTGGACACGCTGCTCTACCTGATGGGCTTCAATTCGCGCGATCTGCGCTTGGCCTAGCGCTGCCGCGACTCAGGGGCGCATGCTGGTCGGAGCAGCGCCCCGGGTCAGCTCGATGATCCGCCGCGCGACGGCCGGCTCGACCTGCAACGCCTCGAAGCGTTCCAAGTTCGGCGTACGCCCGGCTTCCAGCGCGTCGACCACGGCATCGGCGATCATCACCAGACGCACGTGCGGTACGCCGATTGCCTGCGGGTCGTGGTGCGCCGCACAGGCATCCACGATCTCGGTTGGCAGCTTCCAGGCCATTGCCACCTCGGCACCGGCCGCGCTGTGATAGCGCTGCACCAAATCGGCCACGAGCTTGGCGTCGCTCACGCGCTCCGGGAGCCCGTCCAAAATTCGATAGATCCGCGCCTCACCGATGTCGTGCAGCAGCCCGCTCATGTAGTCGTACTCGCTCTCGAGTCCGAGCTCACGAGCCGCGCTACGCGTCGCAACCGCGGCCACCACGCTGCGCTTGAACGACTTCTGCACTTGGATTTGGTAGCGCTTCAAGCCGCCCGCGGAGGCCGCATAAACCACCTGAAACAGCAGATCGCGCGTGTTCGCGAGGCCAAGCCTCACTATCGCGGACTGCGTGGACGAAGTCAGCAGCCCGCGCCAATACGCGACGCTGTTCGCGACCGACATGAAGCGCGCCGCGATCGGCGGATCGGTGTCGACCAGCTCGGCCAAATCGTTGATCCGCGCGTCTGGATCGTTGGCCAGGCGCAACGCCGCTTCGGCGACCTGCGGCAACACCGGCAACGCAGCGCGACCGGTGCGCAAGCGCTTGACCAACTCCCGCTCGGTCTCCGACATCTCCGGCGTCGGTTCCGTCGTCACCATCGCCGGCAGCGAAGGCTCGTTGGCTTCGCCGGCAGGCGCTTGGCTAGGTATGAACTGCAAAAAGCTGCTCACCCGGAGCGCCTTTCCCAAGTGAACAAAATCGATGGTTCGGGCGGCGTCGGGATCGACGCGCGTGGGGGATGCAGTGAGTCTTTGCTTTCGAGCTCCGGCAGCGTCTCGCCGGGCGGCACCATGACCACGCGATTTCTTCCGCCGCGCTTGGCAGCGTACAACGCCAGATCCGCACGGTGCACCAGCTCCTGGGGGGTTTCTTCCAGTTGCCGCGGGTCGAACACGGTCGTGCCGATGCTAATCGTGACGCGGCTGGGGCCGGGCGAAGGCGGCGTCATGTCTTCCACCGCTTGGCGCAGGCGCTCGGCGACCAGGCGCGCTGACTCGGGCCCTGCTCCGGCTACGATCGCGACGAATTCCTCACCACCATAGCGACCGATGATGTCACCCGGGCGCAGACCATTCTTGATCACATTGGCCACCGCGATCAGCACGCGATCTCCGCTGTCGTGTCCGAAGCGGTCGTTGACCTGCTTGAAGTGATCCAGATCCAGGAACAGCACGCCGAAGCGTTCCCGCAAGAGGCAACGCTGGCGCACCGTCGCCTCCAGCGAGCGACGGTTGAGTACGTTCGTCAGCG